>Ga0209536_100001245_pt1 | contig 42192 bp, 45 predicted proteins | sample DeeMarSeWOR28_12_FD_187461 | JGI IMG/M metagenome (GOLD analysis project Ga0209536, IMG submission 187461) | Marine sediment microbial communities from White Oak River estuary, North Carolina - WOR-2-8_12 (SPAdes) (version 2) | ecosystem: Environmental > Aquatic > Marine > Intertidal zone >...
CACTAGACATAATAGTAACAGACGGAATCACCACCGATAGCGAAACAATAACCATAACAGTCACCGAAATAAACCAACCACCAGAACTAAACCCCATAGATGAGCAAAGTGTAGATGAAAACACTTCACTAACTGTAACTTTTTCTGCAACTGATCCAGATATACCGGGACAAACTTTAACATTTAGTACAATGGATTTACCAGATTTTGGAACACTTATTGATAATGGTGATGGAACAGGCTCAATTCAATTTGACCCAGATTTTGAAGATGAAGGAACTTATGAAATTATCGTTACAGTCACTGATGATAATCCTTCACCTCTATCAGATTCAGAATCATTTATTTTAACTGTAAACCACGTTAATCAACCACCAATTGCTTATTTTAGTTATACAATTGATGATTTAACAGCATATTTTGATGGCTCAGGTTCTTATGATAATGATGGAACCATCACTGATTATATCTTTAACTTTGGAGATGGGGAAAAGCAATCTGGAATGATATTAGACCATACCTATGAAGAATATGGAACATATACTGTTAAATTATCTGTTACAGATGATGATGATAGTACAACTAATCTCTCTAAAACAATCAACATATTTGATTTTATTTTACCTGAAATAAATGATAATACTCCAAAAACTGGCTATACAGGTGATGTTTTCACATTTGAAGCAACAATCACAGACTTAGGTAATGTTGAAAATGCATATGTTGAATACTGGTTCGGCTCAGGAAGTCATACTAATATTACCATGAATAATTATGCAGGTGATGATTGGGAAGAAACAATAATTGTTGATAGTTCAACTGATATATTACATTACATAATTTCAGCATATGATTCTTCAAATAATTGGAATGATACAGGTATTATGGACGTTATTATATATGACAATGACGCACCAGTAATTATTAACAATTCACCATCTTATGCTATTGCAGGATATCCCTATGTGTTCAATGTAACAGTAATTGATAATATTGAATTATCTGGTGTTTATGTTGAATACTGGTATGATAATGGCGTTCATTACAATGAAAGCATGACTGATATTCAAAATAACCTCTGGGAGTTTACTATAACTGTTGATTTGGCAAGTAATATTTTGCATTATGTTTTTTCTGCTGTTGATTTATCAGACAACTGGGCCAATACAGAAACAATTGATGTATCTATAATTCAGAATGATGAACCAAGCAATCCAATAATAGATGGCCCAAATACTGGTAAACCAGATATAGAATATGATTATACCTTTGTTTCAACTGATCCAAATGGTGACGATTTATACTATTTTATTGACTGGGGCGATGGAAATACCAAGAATTGGTTTGGACCATTTGAATCTGGTGAAATAGTTACAGTTTCTCATACATATGCAAAGAAAAGTATCAATCTAGAACCAATGGGAACAAAATACATAATTAAAGCAAAAGCAAAAGATATATTTGATAGCGAAAGCGGTTGGGGCGAATTTGAGGTGACAATGCCAAAAAACAAACCATTGAACCTACCATTCAAGTGGCTATATAATTTCTTAATAAATAATCCAATATTACTAAAGATGTTTGAAGTATTATATCAAAGAGGATAACTACATTTTAAAAAAAACATCTTTTTTTTCTAATTTTTTAGATTTAGTTCAATTTTTTTATTGATAATTATTTTAAAATTTTATTGGTTACAAAAAATATCTTATCAAATTATTTTATAAAAGCCTAAATAAAGTATTATATTTTTGATTTTGATTAACCAATAATTTATATTTAACTTGTTTATACATGTCATTTCCCAATTACATAATTTATGGAGGTAAATTGTGGCTGAAAAAGGTTATAATGCATATAAAATGGCACAACAACAATTTGATCGAATAGCTGAAATGCTGGATTTAGATGAACCAACACGTGAGCTTTTAAGAAGCCCTATTAGGGAGTATCACATTTCAATTCCAATAAGAATGGATGATGGAAGTGTAAGAATTTTTAGAGGCTTCAGAGTGCAACATAATGACGCACGGGGACCTTGTAAAGGTGGAATTAGATTTCATCCTCAAGAAACTGCAGATACAGTTCGTGCTCTTTCAATGTGGATGACATGGAAATGTTCTGTTGTTGATATTCCTCTTGGAGGAGGAAAAGGTGGCATTATTTGTGACCCCCATGATTTAAGTGAAAGGGAACAGGAAAGCCTATGTCGTGGTTGGGTAAGACAATTATCTAAAGATATTGGACCTGATCGTGATGTTCCAGCACCTGATGTTATGACAAATAATCAACATATGCTTTGGATGATGGATGAATATTCAACAATATTTAGTGGCCATTATCCAGGAGTAATAACTGGCAAACCTATAGAACTAGGTGGTTCACTAGGTCGTAAAGAAGCAACAGGATATGGTTTAGTATATCAGCTAAGAGAGGCATGTAAAGAGCTTAATATTGATATAACAAAGGCAAAAGCATCAATTGAAGGTTTTGGCAATGTTGGTCAATATTCAGCTGAATTATTCATAGATTATGGTGGAAAAGTTGTTTGTGTATCATGTTGGGATCAAAAAGATAATTTACCTTATAGTTTTTCCAAAAATGAAGGTATTAACCTATCTGATCTCAGAAATATTACAGATAGATTTGGAACAATAGATAAAAAAAAAGCAAAAGACCTTGGATATCAAGTAAATTCTGGAGCAGATTGGTTGAAACACGAAGTAGATATTCTTATTCCTGCTGCACTTGAAAATTCAATTACAAAAGATAATGTTAAAAATATTAAAGATAGCGTAAAGATAATTATATCTGGTGCTAATGGACCGATTACTCCTGAAGCTGATGAAATACTTGATAAAAGGGGAATTTTGGTTATACCTGATTTCCTAGCAAATGCAGGTGGTGTTGTTTGTAGCTATTTTGAACAAGTTCAAAGCAACCAAAATTATTATTGGACAAAAGACGAAGTTCTTGGAAAATTGGACAATAAAATGACTGATGCATTCTATAAGGCATTGGAACTATCTAAACGTAAAAATATAAGATTAAGGGATGCTGCTTATATGATAGCTATACAAAGGGTAGCAGACGCTTGTAAATTAAGAGGATGGCTTTGAATTATAATCTTATAATAAAAAATAGTGTATTATGCTTTCAATAGATAAAGACAAAAAAATTAAAGAAAAAATCCAAGAAATTACTGGTATAGAACATGATTTTCAAAAGCCAAACGATGATGATTTTATAAAGCATTTTCGTTTATACACAATTAAAAAAATTCTAATTATCTCTTCTTCTGATGATTATAAAATATTAGAAAAAAATGGGCAACTTAATGATCTTCTTAGAGAGTGGTGCTTAGTCAATCTAAGGGATAATCCTCCTTTAATTATGCATTATGAAAAAAATATTGAATCCTTTAATATTAATTATGATAATTTTGATATAATAATCATTTTTGATACAAAGCTAAATCCTTTTATTAATGAATTTTCTGAGAATATAAAAAAATTTAAGCAAATTCCAGTAATTTTACTAGCAAGTAATATAAATGAAAGTTCTAATGTTAGGGAAAATAATTATCCGCATATAGATAAAGTTTTTTATTGGAATGATGATAGTAGAGTTATTATTAGCATTATTAAGTATTTTGAAGACTTAAAAAATATTGAAAAATCCAATTCAAAAGATTTTAAAAAATGTATTCTCTTAATAGATAGCTCAATAAGATATTATTCAGACCATTTTTTAATAATAAATGAAGAAATCTACTCTTATTTGAAAAATATTATTGATGATGAGTTAAACTTTGAACAAAAAATATTACGTATACGAAGAAGACCTTTTTTACTACATGCCGATGATTTTAACAAAGGTCTGAATCTATTTGAAAAATATAAAGATGATTTAGTTTGTGTAATTATCGATAAATATCTTTATGGGCAAGACATCAAAAAACCAAGCGGAATAGAAATTGCTGAAAAGATTATTAAATATAATCCAAACCTTCCTATTCTTATTTTATCATCTGATACATTAAAAAATGAAAGAATTTTCAATAAAAATGTAAAAATATTTTCAAAAAATTCTGATAGTAAAATTAAATTTGATAATTTTATAAAAGATAGTTTAGGATTTACTGAATTTATTTTAAAAGATGAAAAAACAGAAAAAATATTTAAAATAAAAAATATTGGAAATTTAGAAAATGCAATTGATTCATTAGATAATAAAGTTATTTTTAAAAATGCAAAGCAAAATATTTTTTCCACTTGGTTAAAAAACATAGGAGAAATAGAATTTTCTAATAAATTTCTATCAGTAGAAAATAGTGAAAACGATGAAGAAAATCTAAAAAAACAATTGAAAAATCTAATTGAAGAATATCATTATTCCTTAAAATTAGAATCTATATCTAAATTTTCTCGCAAGTCTGAGGATCTTATTATTAAAATCAGTAGAATAGGAGATGGTGCATTAGGCGGCAAAGCACGCGGTCTTGCTTTTATTGGAAATTTAATTTCAAAATATAAAATTGATGAAATGTTTCCTGATTTAAAAGTGAATTTACCAAGAAGTATTATTTTATCAACAGATATTTTTGATATGTTTATAAAACAAAATAATCTCAATGTTTTGGATTTTAATAATTTATCAGATGAGCGTATAGCAGCAATTTTTATGGAGAAAAGCCTACCTGCAATAGTACTTGGAGATTTACGTTCCTTTATAAAAAATACAAGAAAACCCATTATTGTTCGATCTTCAGGTCTTCTTGAGGATTCCCTTATGCATCCTTTTGCAGGGATATATGAATCTGTTCTTTTCCCAAATGAATCCTGGGAGGATAATACTCGTTTTCAGGAAATTTGCAATTCAATAAAATATGTTTTTGCTTCAACTTTTTTTGAAAAAGCGAGAACCTACATTAAAAATACTTCTAAAAAAGTTGGGGATGAAAAAATGGCTATTATAATACAGGAAGTTGTAGGTGAAAGGCATGATGAATATTTTTATCCTTCAATATCTGGTGTAGCAAAATCTTATAATTATTACCCATCAGGTCCTTGTAAACCTGAAGAGGGAATAGTGTATCTTGCAGTTGGTCTTGGAAAATCAATTGTTGATGGTGGAAGTAGCTTTGCATTTTGCCCTGAAAAACCAGCAGCTCCATTGTTTGGTACTCCCCTTGAGTATATGAAATATGCACAAACAAAATTCTATGCATTAAATCTTAAATCAATTTATAAATTCTCAAACTTTAATGAAGAAATATCTCTTGAAAAATTAAGTATTGATATTACAAAAAAATATGGGATATTAGATAAAATTGTATCAACATACATTCCTCAAGATGAAAAGCTTTATCCTGGATTAAGTGAGGATGGATATGTAATTGTTGATTTTGCTCCAATATTAAATCTAAATTCTATACCACTTGTTAAAACAATTAATCTTTTGCTTAAAATAAGTGAAATAGCTCTAGATTGTCCTGTTGAAATAGAATTTGCTTTAAATCTACCAAAAGAAAAATCAAAACCTGCTGAACTCTATATTCTTCAGATAAGAAACATGATTGCACAAGATAAAAAGATAGAAATAAATATTGAACAAATACCAAAAGACATGACAATTTTTTATAGTGAAAACTCCTTAGGTAACAGAATAATTGAAGATATAAAAGATATAATTTATGTAGATCAAGATGTTTTTGATTTATCAAATTCAAATCAAGTTGTAAATCAGATTAAAAATTTTAATAATAAACTAATGGATGAAAAAAAACCTTATATCTTGGTTGGACCAGGTCGTTGGGGATCTACTGATCCATGGCTCGGCATCCCTGTTATATGGAGCGATATTGCTGGTGCAAAAGTAATTGTTGAAACACCATATAAAGAAAGACATATAGATCCCTCACAAGGTTCACATTTCTTTCATGATATGATAGCCTCTCAGGTTGTTTATTTGATTATAAAAAAGGAAAACGATATAGATTGGAGCTGGATTAAAAAACAAAAAATCTTAGAGCGAACTGAATTTATTAAACATATTAAAACAATAAATCCTCTTAAAACAATAGTAGATGGGCTAATAGGTAAAGGAATAATTGTAGAACAAGATTCAAAAATATAAATTAAGACACAAGGTAATCATGATGAAAAAAGAAAAACAAAATCAAGATGGAGAAAACGTTGAAAATGGTATTAATGCATTGAAAGAAAGGGTCAAGGAATTAAATTGTCTGTATAGTCTAACAAATATTGTAAAAGATAATAATCTTTCATTTGATGTATCAATACAAAAAATCGTGGATATTTTACCTCAAGCCTGGCAATATCCAGATATAACATGTGCTAAAATAAAAGTGGGCACTAAAGAATATAAAACCAATAATTTTAAAATGACTAAGTGGGGACAAGTAAGTAAAATAATATCAGATAATAAACAAATTGGAAATATTGAAATATATTATCTTGAAGAAAAACCAGAGATTGATGAAGGTCCATTTCTAATTGATGAACGAAGATTAATAGATGCAATATCAGATCTTTTAAGTAAATATATTGAAGAAACTAAAATTAAAGGAAAACTAACTCAAGCTGAAAATTTAATAAAATCTACTGAAAAACAAGATGAACAAATAAAACAAGATTGGGAGGTAATAATTGATCTTTTAATTAGGACAGATCCTAGAACCCTCCTACGTTTAACAAGAAAAATGGTTTATTATCTATACCGTTATGAGAATGAAAAAATAACAAAACTATTAAGTAAAATATGTTCGGTTGATAGGGATAGTGCTTCTAGTCAGTGGTGTGGGATTAACATGCCAAATCCTCGACAGGATCTAGAATCATTAAAACATATCCAGAAGAATATATTTAAAATGGCAAAAGAAAATTTATCATCAAATGAGATATCAAATATTTTTCAGGACTGGCTGAAACAAGATAAAGCACGACCTCTTCTTTTAGCTTCGCAAAAAACAGGTATACCATTAATTGAGATAACAGATGAATTAAATCGTTTTTTTGACCAGGAAGATATAAAATTCACACTTGCACCTGAAGATAAAATAACAATTAAAACAGCTCTTATAAGACGTTTTTTCACAGATAGACTTGATTATGTAAATGTTTCTAAGAGATACTTGGAACTCGAAGATTTTTTAGAGCTTTTTAAATATATAATTGGACCTGGACAAGGATCTGGTAAACTAGGTGGAAAAACTTCAGGTGTATTCTTAGCAGAAAAAATAATTAAAGAATCATTAGAACATGATGAAGAACTAAAAAATATCTCTTTTCCAAGGAGTTGGTATATTACCTCTGATACGATTCATAATTTCATACACTATAATGATTTAGATGAGGTTTTTCACATAAAATATCTAAATCCAGATCAAATTAGACAGGAACATTCTTTTCTTGAACAAGTTTTTAAAAATGCTACTTTTCCCCGTGAAATTGTAGAAGGATTTAGAAAAATTATTCGTGATCTTGAAGGTAAACCGATAATTGTTCGCTCATCAAGTTTGCTTGAAGACAGCTATGGTGCAGCTTTTTCTGGAAAATACAAAAGCTTGTTTGTTGCAAATATTGGATCTGAGGAGGAAAGATTATACTCTTTAATGGATGCAATAGCTGAAGTTTATGCATCAACATTTGGACCTGATCCAATTGAATATAGACGAGAAAGAGGACTTTTAGACTTCAGTGAAGAAATGGGCATACTAGTTCAAGAAGTTGTAGGGGAAAAAATTGGACATTATTATATGCCAATATTTGGTGGTGTCGCGTTCAGTAGAAATGAGTTTCGATGGTCCCCCAGGATTAGACGGGAAGATGGGATGGTAAGATTAGTACCAGGTTTAGGAACAAGAGCTGTAGATAGAGTTGGGGATGACTATCCAATACTTGTATCTCCAAATAGACCTAATCTCAGAGTTAACACTTTGATTAGTGAACAAGTTCAGTACTCCCCAAAATATATGGATGTAATAAACCTGGATTCTGGTGCAATTGAGACAGTTGAAGCTTTTGAGTTATTTAAAGAATATCAAAATAAGATCCCAAAAATAAATGAAATAATATCTATATACAAAGACGGAAGGCTAATAACACCAAATATTATGAGCAATATAAAAGAAGAAGATTTTGTTATAACATTTTCTGGTCTTTTTGAAAAAACTGATTTTTTAGAAAAAATGAAAAAAATATTATATCTTCTCGAAGAGAAAATTGGAACTCCCGTGGATGTAGAATTTGCATCTAATGGTGATAAATTATACATGCTTCAATGTAGACCTCAAAGTCAAGGGAGAGGGATGGAAAGAAAACCCATTCCTGCAAATATTCCAAAACAAGATATAATTTTTTCAGCTGATAAATATGTTACAACAGGACAAATTGAAAATATTGAATATATTGTATATGTAGTACCAGAGGAATATACAAATTTACCGTCCCGCGAGGAAATGAATAAAATTGCTTTAATTGTAAACGAATTAAATAACAAGTTACCGAAAAATAAATTCATATTAATGGGACCTGGAAGATGGGGAAGTCGAGGAGATATTAAGCTAGGAGTTCCAGTAAAATATGGTGATATTAAAAACACATCGCTAATAATAGAAATAGCTAAAGAAAAAGGAGGATATACTCCTGAACTAAGTTTTGGAACACACTTCTTTCAAGACTTAGTAGAATCAAATATAAGATATTTACCATTGTATCCGGACCAACAAAATGTAACATTCAACGAAGATTTACTAATAAAATCAACCAATAGCCTCAATGAAATATTGCCATTATACAAAAAATATGAAAATGTAATTAAGGTACTAAAAACAAAAAACCTGATGCAAGACGGGACATTAAATATCATAATGGATGGAGAAGCAAATGCAGCAATCGGGTATTTAAAACCTCAAGATCATTGGAACTGGCGAATGCAAAAGGTTCAAGAGTTAGGAGAAAAACTAGACCCAGATTTATATGGTATAGAAGCATTGTACCTCATAGGTAGTACTAAAACAGGAGAAGCAGGACCAGCAAGTGATATAGATCTCATTGTCCATTTTAAAGGAAATGACGAGCAAAAGGACAAACTTAGTGCCTGGTTTGATGAACAAGGTAAAAAACTTGATCAAGAAAATAAGAAGAGAACAGGTATTGAAACGGGAAATCTGCTTGATGTTAAAATTATTACTGATTCTGATATCACTAAAAGAACTAGTTGGGCAATACACATTATAAGTCCATATGTAAGTGTTAAAAAAATTCATTTAAAAAAGCAGGAAAATTAAAAGTTCATCATATAAGAAGTCTAGTTGCCTTTTCTAAATCTTCCGTATCAAATTTAATAATTGCTAGCTCTTTTCCATCATGAACAGCAGAAAATGAATAGGTCTTACCAAATTTTTCTTTCCATATGCCTGTTAATCTTACCGTTTCATGAACATGGCCATGTAAGGTTAAAAATGGTTGCTTTGAGTTAATAAAACGTTTGATTGCAATACTTCCAACATAAACATCAACAGATACATGATCTACTTTTTTATCATCCAGATCTGCTCTATCCAAACTTGTTTTATAGGGTGGAGAATGAAAAAGAAAAATAGTTTTATCAACTGATGCATTTTTTGAAAGATTTTTTAAATCTTCTAAAATTGTAGAATAACGAATTTGGTCTACTGAAATTTTTGTTGTTCTTATTCCGTCTTCAGGAGAAATAGCACCTACATCAACAAAACGTGAAACATCATATTTTTCCCAATCTTTAAGTTGGAATGGAGTGGGAGGAATAAAAGAGTACCCTGAAACATATAAATTATCAAAATCAACTGTTTTATTATGAATATATTTAATTAATCCTCTTTTTTCGGCATTAATAAATATATTTTCAAATATTTTTGGATCATCATTTCCCATTATGATAAAAAAACAGGGAGGGTTTTTCAATTTTTCAATTTTTGAAAAAAAATTGTCTTTAAGAAATTTATTCATAGAATTTTGAATATTAAAATGATTTGGAAGAATATCTCCTCCAATGAAAACCCCATCATAATTATCTTTTTCAATAGTAATAAATAGCTTTTGAAATTTTTTTATATTACCATGTAAATCTGAGACAAATATACATTTCAATTCAAGACCCCAATTTTTTAAACTAGAATTACTTAATTTATTTTAATAATCTTTTGAAATATTCAGATTTTTATTACCCATTATCTAATGATTAGTTTTAGGTAAAATAAAATTTAATGGTATTGTTTTAAAACAAAATGATATATCTAAAGAAAAACATATTTTATTACTTAAAAAATATAACCTTGTTTTTTCTATGTTTTTTATAATTTTTCCTCATTAAGTAAGCTCAATATTAATAAATCTAGGTTAATTTAACAAATTTAAGGAGAGGGTAAAAAAATATGATGTTAAGATGGGAAAAACCTTTTCTGTTCAATTATAAATTCTTTATTTTTTCTTTGATAATAATGTATATTATTTTTTTAGGAATTAGTATTATATTATAAAGTTAAGCTAAAAAAAACTAAAGATGCTTAATAAAAAAATATGTATTATCATTTAAATTTTGACAAAAATATGGAAGGACGTGTGATACTAAGCAAATCCCGTGCAATCCCATCCTCTCCTAAAATTTAGCTCATGTCTACGTCTCTTTTTCTTTCTAAACAATAAATTATTTTAAAACAATTTTTATTCCAATATTGTAAGTTTATGAAAATTGATAATATCAATAAACAAATTATTTTTCTCTTGCAAAAGGATGCACGAATTACATATAAAGAGATTGCTGCAGAACTTAAACGATCAGAAACAACAATAAGAGACCGGATAAAAGCAATGGAAAGAGCAGGTATTATTCAAGGATATACCGCACTAATAGATAAGACAGCACTTGGCTTAAATTTTTTTGCTATGATCTTAGCAAATCCTGTTTCATCTTCTGATCTTGATACTATTACAGACAAGGTTAAAAAAGTAAAAAATGTATTGAGAGTTTATCAAATTTCAGGAAATAAAAGACTTGCAATCTTTATGGTTGCACCATCTTATAAGGAACTAAAAAACATAATTAGAAATCAACTTATTCCACTTGGTTTAAAAGATGAGGAAATTGTAAGTGTTCTTGAAGCAGATCGTGAATTTATTTCACCATTAGAAATACCATAAGATAAAATAAAAGTTATTTGCATTTTTTATTTAAAAAATCCTTATTTTGTAGTGTTTTTTTATTGGTTTTTAAGGTTTTGCTCTGGATATTTTAATCAATCCATATTATCTTTATTATCAATGCTTATTAAAAGCATTTATTTAAGAATTTAATATTTTAAAAAAAAAACAGGAATGAGAGCCAAGAGGTCTCCCAAATATTCTCCTCCCTCAATAGCTCTCATTTCTTAGCTATATAGCAAACATGAATTTAAAACCAAAATGAATTATAATATATTTTCATTGCATAATAGAGTAATTTCCAATAAAAATATGTCTTTAAGTTATAAGAATAGAAAATACAAGAGGTATAATTATGTCAAAAACTGTGATAAAGAGAAATGGAGACAAAGAACCATTCATCAAAGAAAAAATTGTGGTAAGTGCAGTAAAAGCAGGTGCACCAGTAAAAATTGCTCGAGAGATAGCTACAAAAGTAGAAGATCATCCTGAGGCTGAACTTAAAACAAAATGGATACGCGAATATGTCTTAAGCAGATTAAAATATCACAATAAAAAATGGCATGATAACTGGATAAACTATGATGAAGGAATAAAAAGGCTCCATAAATATAAAGCATAAATTTTTTTATTATAACTGTAAGATGTATCAAATATTTTTTAGGATTTTCTGATTTATTTTTGAAAAAGTTATTTTAAGGGCCCCCTTAGGGTCTTCAGGAGCCCTTTGTCCCTCTAAATCGTCAAATACGGATCATTAATTCACCGATTCTCCTTTAATAGAGGTTATTTTAGTAAATGTGAAGCATTCTTATCAATCTATTTATTGACAAAAAGTTAGATAAAAATTATGAATAAATAATAAACTTATCCACGAATAATTACAAAAACAAGATATAAAGAATATATAACTAAAAATATTACTCCTTCCCAGCGTTCTAATGTATGTTTTTTTCTACCGGTAAACATAGTTAAAAATAATAAAAAGGGAGCAAGGATTGCTACAAAAATATCAATATTTCCTGCTATGCTAAACTGTAATGGATTAATCAATGAGCTTACTCCGATTATTAACAAAATATTAAAAATATTTGACCCAACAATGTTTCCAATAGCAATATCTGAATTCTTTTTAAAAACCGCCATAATAGATGTTACTAGTTCAGGAAGTGAAGTTCCAAATGCAACAATTGTCAAAGCAATTAAGGATTGGCTAACTCCTGCTAATTTGGCAATTTCTACTGCACCATCAACAACCCATTTTGCACCAATATTCAAACCAAAAAGCCCAACAATTATTAGAATTAAAGATTTCAAATAGCTGTATTGCTTTATTTCTAACTTTAATGATTCTTCATCATCATTTCTTTGTTTTTTAGCGATTTTTAAAATATAATAAATAAAAATAATGAAAAAAATGATAAGTATCAAACCATCAAATTGACTAATTTCAGTAGTATTTCCTAAAACCAAGTTATCATTTGCTAAAACTCCAAGTAATACTGCAGCAAATAAACAAAAGGGTATCTCTTTCCATATAGTATCTTTTTTAACTATTAACGGGAAAATGATTGACGAAACTCCAAGAATAACAAATATATTTATTATATTGCTACCTAAAACATTACCAATAGCAATCTGAGTGTTTCCCTGAATACTTGCAAAAATATTGACTATAAGCTCAGGTGCAGATGTTCCAAAAGCAACAACAGTCAATCCAATTATTAGATCAGATACCCTTAGTTTTTTCGCAATTGTTGAAGCACCATCTACAAGAAAATCTGCACCTTTGATTAGAAAAATAAATCCTATAAAAAATAACGCAAGAATTATCGGAAACATAGTTTAATAACCATATAATTTCAAAAGTAAATGGAAAAATAAATTTAAAGAGTTTTTTATGATAAATTATTTTTGTTTTACTGCAATAATAGGTGAGACACTTGATAATTTGTTTAGTTCTCTATTAATTTTTTCAATTGCTTTTGATTTATCTGTTCCTAATCCAACAGCATCAGGATTTAATTCACCTGATTTTATTTGCTTTAACCATTTTTCCAATATCTTTTTTTCATACATCTTCTTTCACTCATCCCTTTATATTTAATTTTAGTTTTAATTAAGGTCCAAATAGATTTAATTCCTCTTCATCATTAATTTCAAAATTTTCTTCTGCATCCCTTCTTTTTGTTTTTTTTATAATATTCTTTGGTGGCATATTTACCTCACCTCATAGTGATAATACTTGGATTTACATATATTAGTAATAAAAGAATTGAGGTGATTTAACGAGGTTTTGATATATAAAAAGACAAAAAAACGCGGAACAAATTGATAAATCCATTTTTATTAATTTTTTTAAAAGGTGAGAAATATTCAAAATATTATTAAGACAATAATTGAAAGTGGTAGCTTCAAAACATTTATTAGAATAATTCAAAAAGCAGGTTTAACTTATAATCTTTCAAATGGTGGTCAATATACAATTTTTGCTCCAAATGATGCTGCTTTTGCTAAATTCCCTTCAGAAAAAATTGAAAATTTATTAAACGATAAAGATAGACTATTAACAGTTATAAAAGCACATATAATTGCGAAAAAAGTCTTATCAACTTCTCTAATGAATTTGAAAAAAGTTAAAACAATCAATGGTAAAGAATTAATTATTTCAACTTCTAAAGGTCTTAAGATTAACGACGTAAATATAATAAAATCTGATATAGAATGTTCTAATGGTATCATTCATACTATAGATAACGTTCTATTGTTAAAATGAGAGTTGGGATATTTGCTTCATATCAATTCAATTAATTAACTAAAGATAGATTTACCTTACAGTTGTAAATTTTAAGAGGGTTCCTGTCCCTTTAAGTTTTTCTTGGATACGATCAACAAAGTCAAGCTCCTCTTCAATTGATGCAATACGTTTCCAGTTATAGATAAAATCATGTTCGCCAATATAATATTTTAATCCCATCTTAGTTAATTTTTCAAAAATTAGCGATGCTTTCTCACCATCTGCATTAATAAATACATCGATGTATGTTTCCATAGGTGTTTCACTAAAAAGGATTAGATATAACATAGATAAAAATGTTTTGAATTAATTTGACATTTTCTAGAAAAATATTTGCTATTTATTAGAACCGATATAAGATTCAATAGATGATACATGATTATCTATATTTCTTATTATTGGAAATTTCGGATTTTATTTTACTTATTAAATCTAATAGTTTCATATTATCTTCATTTTTAAATTTAAATTCATATCTATAAGGGCATAAATTATCAACAATTGCACAATTTAATCCAATATCATAAATTAGGGGATATATTTTACATCCCTCAGGTCTATATTTATAAATCATACAGAATTGACCATTATGAAAAACACACCTTCCATTTATATTTTTTAATTTCAAGTAACCTTTATTTTCTCTGACAAAAAAATTTATTTTATAACCTGCTTTATGTATTTTTTCAATGTCTTTGTTTGAAAGTATCATTGAAGTTTGATTACAACATTTTATACAGTTATTTTTAATACAAATATTTTTTTTCAAATAATATCTAAATAAATTAATGATTTTCAATTTTATCTTTTGTTTTCTTTGGTTTTTTATATTTTTTCCTTGGAAAACGCTATAAAAATTCATTAACTTAACCAGTCTTTAATATTTCTAAGATTTTGATAATTATATTTAATTGAGGTAAAATATGCCACGAAAACCAGGGAGTATGTATCATGAAATAAAACAACAAGCCTATACAAGAAGAGAATACATGGGTGGCGTTCCAGTTTCTCGTATTACACAGTTTGTACTTGGTAATAAAACAGAACATTTTCCGATTAAAATAGATCTATTATCAAAAGAAAATTGTCAGATTAGACATACAGCATTGGAATCTGCTCGTATCGCTGCAAATAGAGCTCTTGAAAAAACTGCTGGAGTTACAGATTATAGAATAACAATAAGAGTTTATCCGCATCATGTTTTAAGGGAAAACAAGCAGGCCACTGGTGCTGGTGCTGACCGTGTATCACAAGGTATGCGTGCTTCTTTTGGAAAAATTGTAGGTACTGCTGCACGAGTTAAAAACCATCAAATAATCATGACTGTTGAAACACTTGAGCGGAATATAAAATTTGCACGAAATGCTCTTAAAAAAGCTTCTTCTAAGTTACCTCCTCCATGTGAAATAAAAATTGCGAGCTGATAAAATTGGGAAACATTCGACAAATCCACATTAAAAATGTTGCAATTGAGCTTTTAAAAACATTTCCAAATGAATTTATTGCTGGAGATTTTCAAAACAATAAAAAGAAGGTTCAAGAGCTAACAAATGTTAAAAGTAAGCTTTTAAGAAATCGTATAGCTGGTTATGTTACAAGACGATTGTCCCCTAGGAAAAAATCAGAAGGAGGAATGATGGGATTTGAATAAAATATTATCAAAGAATATAAAAGTTATAAACACTTGTTATAATCATGTCGGTGGACTTTTAGGAGAAGCCATACTTCGATTTTTTTTAAAGGAGGAGCTAATAAAAAGATTGGATAATGAATATATTATTACTGAAAAAGGCTGGGATGAATTAGAAATCATTGGTATAGATATTGAAAAATTACGTTCAAATAATAGAAAAATTGTAAATGTATGCATTGAAAGCAATCATGGTATTCTCTATGAGCATATTGGTTCGTTTCTAGGAACTACTCTTATGGAAAAAATGTTAGAACTAGGGTGGATAAAAAAGAAAGATGAAAAAATATTTGAATTAACTGAAAAGGGTATAACAGGCCTAGAGTCGTTTGGTGTTAATATTAAAACTTTTGTATAATGGTGAAATATTAAATTGTATGATAGGATTATTAATAATTTAGAAAATATTTATTCTAAAATTCCAACTTTTTCATGCCAGCATTGTCACAAATGTTGCGGGCCTATATTCTGGTTTGAACTTGAAGACATTTTAATAAGGGAATATATGCTAAAAAACAAAATAAAGCGTATTTTATGGACAAGAGAAGAATTTGAAAAAAATAATATTAAATGTCCTTATCTAAAAAAGGATAGATGTATTATTTATCCTGTTAGACCTATTGTTTGCAGATTGCAAGGCAATATCCCAGAATTAAGATGTTACTTAATGCATAATAAATTAATATCTAAAAAACAATTGATAAACATTAAAGACCAATTATTTAAGCTAATTAGAGTATCAAAAGGTACGAATGTATTTTATAGTACACTTAAGTTTTAGTCTTTTTGTGAATTATGAAGTTAAAGATAGGAAACGATGAGTTCTGCCTTCATTGTATGGAGTGGAGAGAGTATGATGAAGAAGGTAGATGCAAAATATGCAGACATATCATTCACAAAGAAATTAAAAAAACTGAAAAAGAAGGATATAATGAATTAAAATCAGAGTCTCCATCATTTGAAGAGTTTGATGACAATGGCGATGATTCTGAATTTTAGAAAATATATGATTGGGGGAATCATTATTAAAACAATTTTGTTATCGGACCTGTATGAAAATCAAAACGGTAACTGCTATTCCCCTGGATTTAAAATTAAAAGAACCTTTTAGTATTGCAAATGAAACAGTTGATATTGGAGAAAATGTATTTTTAAAAATTGAAACAGATGAAGATATTATCGGATGGGGATGTGCAACACCAGATAGCATCACATATGAAACCAAAGAAACCGTTATTGATAGTTTTAATAAATATATCAAAGAAATACTTATTGGAGAAGATCCTCTTAGAATAAATTACTTAAATGATATAATTGAAGAAAAAGTAAAAGGTAATTCCTCTCTTAGAGCAGGCATCAATATGGCTTTTTATGATATTCTTGGTAAAAAAGCAAATATGCCATTATACAAGATTCTTGGCGGGTATAGAGACAAAATCGAAACATCTGTAACAATTGGTTTAAATCCTGTTGATATAATGGTAGAAAAAGCAAAGAGTTTTGTATCTCAAGGTTTCACCTGTTTAAAAGTTAAATGCGGAATGGATGCTGATCATGATATAGAAGCAGTACTTGCAATAAGAAATGCAGTTGGAACAAATGTTAAGATTCGTTTGGATGCAAATGAAGGATATACTCTAGAAAAAGCCTTACGCGTTATAGAAACCCTTGAAAAACTTGGTGCAGATGTTGAGATACTTGAACAGCCAACTCCTGCAAAATACCTATATGCCTTAAAAGAAGTAACAGCACAATGCACAGTTCCTATAATGGCTGATGAAACAGCATTATCTCTTAGAGATAGTCTTAAAGCAGTTAAAATGGAAATTGCAGATATGATAAACATAAAATTAATGAAGATTGGGGGAATTACAAACGCGATCAAAGCAAACACATATGCAGAAATTGCAGAGATTCCAGTTATGATAGGGTGTATGAACGAATCAATGGGAGCGATGGCTGCAGGTGTACATTTTGCATGTGCATTTAGAAATGTCAAATATGCAGATTTAGATTCTGCTCTTGATTTCCAAAAGGATCTTGTAAAAGGTGGTGCGAGTTACAAAGATGGTTATGTAATTCCATCTGATAAACCAGGTCTAGGAATAGAGGTTGATTTATAAAATGGAAACAAAAATTTTCCATAAAATTTTAGATGAAATCCCCACTTATTCCCGGTTCTTAAAAGTTAGTGAAATAGATAATTTGATAAATTTAATAACAAAATTTCCAAATGTAAAATATGAAAAAATTGGACAAACAGTTGATGATGAATCATTAAAAATGTTGGAAATTGGTAAAAATAATGATAAGACCGCATTAATAATTGGTGTTCCTCATAGTGATGAACCATTAGGAAGTTTAGTCATAACATTTTTTTCTAGATGGTTAGCAACACATCCAGAGGTTGACTGCTTTGGCTGGCGATGGCTATTTATTCCCATCTTAGAGCGTAGAGGTATGCGATTAAATGAGGGATGGTTTAACATTCCCGAATCCCTTGCTGCAATGGCAAAATCTTCTTTCAGAGAACCTACTGAAGATCAATATGAATGGACCTTTCCAATTGAATATGAAGATTTTAAATGGACACAATCAAGACCAGAAACTATTGCTATTAAAGAAGTTCTTGAAAAAGAAAAACCAAAACTTTTATGTAATCTTCATCACAGTGGTTTTACTAATGGATATTATTATCTCAGCAAGGATTTTCCAGAGATTTATCCTGAACTTAGTAAATTTGCTGACAGTTTAAGAATACCTCTTTCAGATAAAACACCAGATGTACCCTTTGGGAAAATGTTTTCTCCAGGTTTTTATCAGATGTATGGACTTAAAGATTATCTTGAATATTACAAAAAAAAAGACCCATTAGTATTACCTGCCCTACGACGTGGTGCATGTAGTGATGAATGGTATCAAAAAAATATCGGAGGGTTTAGTTTTAATTGCGAAGTACCAATGTATCTTAGCCATAAGTTAAAAGATAAAAATCCTTCAAAAAGATCCTATAAGAAAATGATTGAACAAAGATATAAAAGAAAAAAATCACGGCTAGAATATTCAATTATGTTAATTGAAAAATTAAAAGAATATGAAAATATGGCAGACCCCCTTTTTTTAAATCTTGCAAAAAAACATATAGCAAATGCTCAATTATCACTTGAACATGAAAAAAGAATCATTGCCAGTGCTGAAGATAGAGTTATTACTAAAGCAGAAAAATTTGAAAATAGCGTAATTGAAGATTTATTTGATTTATTTTTTCTAGGTCAGATATGGAGAGTTGCAGAAAGTATCTGTATAAAAGGTAGTGCTCCAAAGGTATGTCTACTAATGGAAACATCTGATTTTGAAATAAAATCTCTTGCTAGACAAATTCAGGAAAAAGGAGCTTTCTACCAAGTACCAATTCGTAATTCAGTAAAAATGCAGCTAGGAAGTATATTAATAATTGCAGAAGCATTAAAAAATAAAATGAAAAATTCTATTCCTCAGAATCAGTAGAATAACTCTCATATGCAAGACTTTTATTGCCTTTTTTATTTCTAGTATAACCACTTTCTTGTTTACTAACAACTATTGGTGTTTTTCTATTTTTTACTATATTAAGTAATTTCTTTGTAATGTTAATTTTTTCATCCATTTCAAACATCACATCTTTTAAATTTTTACTATATAAATTCGTAAATATCCTATATATAATACTATCTATTCTACTTAATTTTTAAAAGAAAATATTTTTTTATAAAAGTATTTGAATAGAAGTCGATTGCCTGGTTGATTAAAATGGACATAGGTATCATTCGCAAGATCGAATCAAGTGATCTTAATAACATCATAGAAATTGAAAAGAAATGCTTTGATAATGTTTTAGCTTACACTCCAAAGCAATTAAAATACCTAATTACAAAAGCAAATAGCAATTGCCTTTTAGAATTATTTGAAGAAACACCTCGAGGTTTTATTATCTTATTATTAAAGAGAAATTCTTATTTAGCAGGAATAGAAATTTTAAATGTAGATCCAATGCACAGAGGAAAGGGCATTGGTAAAATGCTTCTAAAAGCAGCGGAAGAAGAAATGATTTTAAAAGGTATCAAAATGATACGTTTAGAAGTTTCTATTAATAATCAAGATGCAATAAATCTATATGAAAAAGTTGGTTATAAAAAAACAGCTATCTTAAGAGATTATTATAGATACAAACATTATGACTCGCATGATGCATTTAGATTTGTAAAATTATTAGCAACCTAAAAATCAATATTAGAATCATTAATATGAACCCAATTATCATTTTCCAATTTACAAAATCCTGTTGTGTATTTTTTTATTATTTCTAATAAATTTTTTCTTAAATTTATTGGAATTAGACTGATATCACAAGTATTTTGATATAAATGCATTTTTTCCACATGATCAACAGGTATTACATCTGGAATGTTATCTTTTTTACCAATGATATAAAACGATTGATTTTTTTCATCTTCATCAAGTCTTAGATTTTTTGAATTAACACGTTTTGGAAAACTCTCAATATCTTCTTTTTTAAATTTCATCATCTGAGGATCAGTTTTATTTGCTAATAAGAAAAGCAAGACACCCATACATTTTGAACATATTCCACAGGGTACAACCTCATTTTTTTCAAAATGACATGAGTGACATGACCGTTGTAATTTTGCTAGTTCAGGAAAACGCTTTACAAGAATTCTTTCTACAATTAATCCAGATATATTTCTAACCGCTGACCATTGGACTAATCCAGGCATTCTTTTGAAATACCAATTGTTCATTAAAATATCATAATCTTGATGTTGATCATATATTCCAAAGTAATGCTTGATTCCCAGATATTCAGGAGTTTCTCTTAAATCATCAAACTCACTCCCAATCAATAGATTACCAATGCTTTTATCTGCAAATATTGGCAAAAGCAAAAACACATAAAAAGGAAAAATACACAAGCGGATTGGATAAGTATCAGCCCATATTTTTCTATGATCTGGTCGGATAAATTTTAGATTATCAAGCATAAAAACATAGAATCTATCAATATTTGTCCATACACGTTGTGTTTTTTCATCAATTTTTTTATGATTTCTATAAGCAGGTAAAGCAGTTCTCCAATGCCCTCCGCTTTCATTAACATATAAAGGATATGTCCTACATCCTATTTCATTTAACAAACCATAAGTTAATAGGCTTTCCTTTCCACCACTTGATAAAATTCCACAACTGTTTTTATCAAATTGAGAAGATATCGTCTGATCATCATAAACTGAAGAAGGTTTAATTTCTGCTTTTGGTGCTGCATCTCTTAATTTTACACTTTCATTTTTAGGAATATAACTTGGTAAAATATAGTTGGTTCTTCTTCTCAGTATCTTATTAACATAAATATCCTTGCTAAAAACTATGTTTAACTCATTTAACATATCATTATCTTTTTTACTTATTGGAAAATCTAGTTCAAACTTTTTTGAAAACAAGCCATAATTAAGTAATGGTATTGTAAATGCAAGGCGTAAAAGTGGTAGATATTTTTCCTTTATAATCTCCTGATACTTTAACATAATGCAAAAAGTAGATTCATTACCATCTGTTTTTTTTAAAATTATATTTGCCTTAACGTTTTTACCGTTAATTACTGGGTCTGTTATTTTTATTGAAGAAAAACAAACCATATCAGGTGTTTTACCTGACATTAATCTCCTCCAAAAAATCAACGATTTTACTAACACCTTCACTTAAAGGTTCAATTATAGGAACATCAAATTTTTTCTTTAGTTCTGTTCTTGCAATGTTTATATCATCTTTTTCCATATTTTCACGATTAATTCCAATACCAAACAATGGTTTTTCTGTAAGAAGCTCTGCAATTTTTACAACCCTTTCAGGATTTGGCATAGGATACTGTGGAAAACCATCAAGATGAGGTCTTTTTGGAGCATCTACTAATATATAACCATCGATATTGCCTGCAGCTAGTATTTCAAAGCCACCTGGAAAAAAAGGATGAACCAGGCTTCCTTGCCCTTCAATTATCATAAAATCTGGTTTTAAATCATTCCATGAATCCAGAATAGCGCCCTCAATTCCGCCTGATATAAAATCGTTAATCATTGCATCAAGTACAATACCATGAGGCCAACCTTGCATCCAGCCAGTTTGTCCTGTATAAATCATATCGCTTTTTTTATTTCTTTTTTTCAATTCCTGATTTAGCATAACAGCAATAGTTCTTTTGCCTATAGCAGAATCTGTTCCTAAAATTGCTATTCGCTTTGATTTAACGTTCTGGATATCACCAGTATAAAATCTTTTATAATCCCTGAAAATTTTTCTTACATCTGTAATAATACAACCATTTTTTTCTGCGAGTCTTGAAAATTTATCATTATCAGATACAAACTCATGCAAACCAGAAACAATATCAAGACCATTTTCAAGAGCTGATATAACTGCTTTATCATAACCCTCTGGTAAATAACCACCCTCAGATACAGCACCTATTATAAATGTATCAGCTTCAGATTTATCAAAAGATTTTTTAAGATTATTATAAAGTGGAATATTGCGTTTAACACCGTCAAGAATTTTACCTGCGTCACCTTCTGTTAAAGTAGTATCAACAACGCAAGTTACATCAAATCTTTGACTAAATCTAACAAGACCATGAGCAGTTTTACCATTAGCAGAATTAAAAAAACGATCTGAATAAACTATAGCACGTTTCTTAGACATTATATCCCTTGGTATTACTATAAAAATTTAGTTACTATTTACTTTCTCCCTGTGAGAATAATAACATAACGATCATTTGGTAATGGAGTTGTTTTATGTCGTTCAAGGAGAGCAATTAGACCTGCAGTTGAAGCAGGTAATATGCTAAGACCTTCTTTTTCTCGCAGAAGTTTTGAATAAAATAGCATATTTTTATCAGTAGCATAAGCCCCCCACCCACCAGTTTCTCTAATAGCCTCAAGTGCATAATCGCCATCTATAGAACGCCAATTGATTAATGGCTCATTAACAGCAGTTTCATGAATTTTTTTAGGAGATAAATCCTCACATGTATTTAAATTTTTTAAGAAAGCCTGAATAATTGGATTTTTACCAAATGAGGAACCCGCAACTATTCTTGGAATCTTAGAGGTTTTACCGCGTCTATAAAGGCTTAAAAATCCTTTATATATCCCTGCAAGAGTTGTACCATTGGATACAGGTAATGCTATAACTGCTGGTGCATCACGTAATTCATCATATATTTCATTGGCAATTTCAGCGTATGCACGAAATTGTATCATTGTGTTATCACCACCTGCATTTGCATCATAGTATTCTTTTTTATCAGCATTATCCTGAGAAACTTTTACAGCATTTTCATAATCTCCAGTAACTCGAATAATATTTGCCCCATTTCCTTCAATTTCTTTAATTCTGCTTGTATGATACGTTTCAGGAATATATATCTCACAATTTATACCAGCAATAGATGCTGCTAAAGATATTGCTGCTCCATAATTACCACATGTTGCAACAGTAACTGTATCATAGCCTCTTCTTAGTGCATCCATAACTTGTGCAAAAGCAATTCGATCTTTCTGAGTTCCTGTTGGAGTTGTACCTTCAAATTTTAAAAATATTTGACGAATACCAAACTCACGTTCAATGTTTCGTGCTCGAGTAAGATTAGTATCTCCAATTTCAGAATCAATAATATCTTCAAAAGCTTCGATTCTTTCCTCTAAAGAACGAGTTTTATCAGCTGCAATTTGTCTTTGAATATCAAGTTCAGGAGCTATAGGAGGGAACTGAGAAATTGCCCCATCTAAAATATTTTGAATTATATCTGGTTTTGAATTATTAGAATTTTTTTTATTATTAGAGGATTCGTTATTATTTGATTCTAAATCCGAAAGCATGGTATTGGCTCTAATTTGAAAAACATAGCATAGAAGTATTATATAAAAATATCGAAAAGAGAGGAAGGTATATAGCTATAATATTGCATTCAGTCAAAAATTAATTTGAATAAATTATTATGGAGAAAATTATGGATTCTCTTAATTCCAATTACGATTATGATAGTACAATCTTTTCTCCAGAGGGTAGACTATTTCAGGTTGAATATGCAAGGGAAACTATTAAAAAAGGTTCTACAACACTTGGTTTGAAATATAAGGATGGAGTTTTATTAATAACATATAAGGATATTTCATCAAATTTAATTGAAATTACCTCAACAGACAAAATTGCTCAAATCGATAATAATATCATCTGTACATATGTCGGTTTATCAGCAGATGCTGCCCATTTATTAGAATATTCTCAAGAAATAGCTGTAACTCATAAGATATGGTATAATGAGCAAATTACAATAAAGGATCTGGTTGAAGAAATTTGCAAATATAAACATTTATTTACAACATACAATGGATTAAGACCTTTTGGATTAGTATTATTAGTTGCTGGTTTTGACTCAAAAGGTGTACATCTCTATGGAACAGATCCTTCAGGTGCATTCTTAGAATATAAAGCAATATGTGAAGGAAAACATAATACTTCTATATCAAAATTTTTTGAAAAAAATTATAAAGATAATTTAACTAAGCAAAAAGCAATAAAATTGGCTGTTGACTCAATAAAAAAATCATCAAGGAAAAAAATAGATGTCAAAAACTTAGAAATTGGCATTATTGAAAAAAATAAAACATTTCATAATATTTCATTTAATGAAATTAAAAAAATAATGTGATGGGAGAAAAAATGGAACAAAGTTACAAAGATATATATATGGATATCAATTTATTATTAGCAGAAAAAAGGACTTCTCTAGCAGTTTTAAGAACAGGTATTGCTATTTTTACCTTACCTCTATCAGTTTTTACAATTTTAATTGCCACTTCAAGATATTATGAAATTTCAAATTCACTTCATTTTATCATACCTTTGTTGATAATATGTATTGTATTAGTTTTGTTAGGAATATATTTGATTTATAGGTCTTTTAGAAAAATAAAAGATGTCGATCGTAAGATTCTAGAGATAAAGAATGAGCAAAAATGTTTGAGTAATATTATTGATGCCTGTTAATTATAATATTAATAAAATTTCGAAATTTTTTTAACAATTGATATAATATATAGGTAGTTCAATACAGGGTTAAAGGCTGAGGTGAGAAAATTGAAGAATAATATTGATGATTATGGTAAAATTGCAGGAAGGATTTGGAGAACTTTAGATAAATATGGACCTATTACTGAAAGAAATTTGTTCAGAAAAATTAGATTAAATAAAAATGATCTTTATGCAGGAATAGGATGGCTTGCCAGAGAAAATAAAATCTCAAAAGATGGTACATACTATAAATTAAGTGAGACAAATTTAACAGAAAAAATTGGTAATGATGCAGGCAAAATATGGGATGCCCTAAGTAATTATAGAGATGTCAATGTATCATCAATTGCAAAGATTTCACAATTAAAAATTGAAGATGCTTGTACTGCCTTGGGATGGCTTGCACGTGAGGATAAAATAGCAATAAATTATACAATTAAAGAGACCAGATATAATTTAAAATAAATTATATTTATTTATCCACATCCAAGTATAATGAAAACTTCTTCTTGCTTATTACAGAAACTATTTATCTTAAACTACAATCTCATAATAAAAAATAAGGAGAGGTATGTCAATGGTTATTCTTGAAAATTATATTGAAAATGAATACCTTCGTTTTCTATTTATCTTTATCGGTACAATAATATTTGTTACGTTTTCTTATTTTATATTAAAATTTATTGTAAAAAGAACTACAGGAAAAAAAAAATATGGAGAATTTGTATTAAAAAAGCTTTCAAAACCATTGCTTTTAATTATATTTTTTACTGGAATTTATACTGCTCTAAAATCCCATTCTTTAACATATGATTATTATCAATGGATAGATGGAGGCATATTTGTAATTATTACATTTTTGTCGGCTTATCTTGCTTCAAATATTATGACTATTTTAATGATTGGTTATCTAAAGGTTAAAAAAGGATTTGAAAGACCTCCAGGTCTTTTAAATAAGACAACATCAATAATAATTTTTGTTATAGCAATAATTATTATTTTAGGATATTTCAAAATAGATATTACTCCATTGATAGCAGGGGTAGGTTTAGGTGCTCTTGCTATAGGACTTGCACTACAAAGCACTCTTACCAACTTTTTTGCAGGCGTTCATATAGTATCTGATCAACCAATAAGGGTTGGAGATTTTATTGAACTAGAAAAAGATACTTGTGGTACAGTTGAAGACATTGGTTGGAGATCTACTAGGATTAGAATGCTTACTGATAATCTCCTAATAATCCCTAATGGACAATTAGCAGAACATAATATTATAAATTATTCAATGCCTAAACAGGATTTCTCAATTTGGGTTCCTTGTGGAGTTGCCTATGAATCTGATTTAAGAAAAGTAGAAAGTGTTACTCTTGAAGTAGCAAGAGAAATTCAACAAACTGTGGAAGGGGCTGTAAAAGATTTTGAACCAGGTTTTAGATACAGGGAGTTTGGTGATTCAAATATCAATTTTGTTGCTATTTTAAGAATTGTTGAACCTATGGGAAGATTCGTTGTTAGAAACGAGTTTATAAAAGCTTTAAAGGAACGTTTTGATAAAGAAAATATTGAAATATCTTGGCCAATTAGAAAAATATATAATATGAAATAATGGAGGTTTTTATGCAGAGATTAATTAAAAAAAGCTCAAAATCACGGGGACTTCCACCTGGAGCTCTTGTTCATATTGGCGAAAAAAAAACCGAGAAGGTAAAAATTTCAGTTATTGATTATATCGAAGGAAATTATGAGGAAAGAGAAGTAAAAAATGTTGAGGAATGCTTTCCTTTTAAAGATAAACCTACAGTTACCTGGATTAATGTAGATGGACTCCATGAGGTAGACGTTTTTGAAAAACTTGGTAAGTGTTTTGAAATTCATCCACTTGTCTTAGAAGATATCTTAAATACTGATCAGCGTCCTAAAATAGAAGACTTTGAAAAATACATATTTTTAATTTTAAAAATGCTTTTTATTAATGATAAAACAAAAGAGATACATAGTGAACAGGTAAGTCTTATTTTTGGTAATAATTTCGTGATTTCTTTTCAAGAAAGTATTGGTGATGTTTTTGATGCAGTCCGTGAAAGGATAAGGAAAGGAAAAGGCCGAATTCAAAAAATGGGAGCAGATTATCTTGTTTATTGCTTGATTGATGCAATCGTTGATAATTATTTTATAATTCTCGAACATATTGGTGATAATGTAGAAGGCCTTGAAGAAGATCTTGTTAATAACCCTAAGACTGAGATATTGCAAATGATTTATAATCTCAAACGCGAGATGATTTATTTACGTAAATCTGTGTGGCCTTTAAGAGAAGTAATAAACGGTTTATTAAGAGGGGATTCGAAATTAATCAAGAAAGAAACACATATTTATCTGCGTGATTTATATGATCATACAATACAAACAATTGATACAATTGAGACATTTCGTGATATGATTTCAGGTATGCTTGATATCTATATGAGCAGTATCAGCAATAAAATGAATGAGGTCATGAAGGTTCTGACTATATTTGCTGCAATTTTTATACCTCTTACTTTTATTGCTGGTGTTTATGGTATGAACTTTCAATATATGCCTGAACTATCAATACCCTGGGCTTATCCTACAGTATGGGCAGTAATAATAGGTGTCGGAGTCGTATTATTAGGTTTTTTCAGATATAAAAAGTGGATATGATTCTTAAAAAAATAAAGATTTTTTAGCTTCTGTTTAAGAATAAAAAATATGAGACGTAGAAAAAAGATATTAAGATATCTTTATTCTACAGAAATAATTTCAATTGAAACAACCATTCTTGACCACAGCTTTGAAGAGGTAATAACACCGTTATCAACAAATGCAATTCTCAACGGCCCTGTTTCACTGTTTGGATCTATTTCTGAATAATAAGAACCCTCTTGTTTATAGGCAAGAATCATAACCGCTGTTTCATTTTCTAAAATAACACCTGTTTCATTGTAAACTTCTACATAACCCATTGTTTGATTTTTCGTGAAATTTACAGTCCAGCCATCATTAGATATAACACTAATATTGTAGTTTTGAGAAAGATTTGGTATTTCATATAGTAAAGTAGTAATTTTAACACCCATATATTCAAGAATATCACTGATGTTACCTGTAGATTTTTTATATCCCCCAGTTCCTGAATATGATTCTAACATTTCTATTTCATCAAGAGTAAAATTGACTTGATACTCACCAAATTTAACGGTTAAAATATTAGAAGGTATTTCATTTTCTCCATTGGTTTTTTTATCATCTTCAACGCATCCAACAGATAAAGATATGATTAGTATTATTGCTAGTATATTTGCCAATATAACTCTTCTATTTGCCATAGCTTCTGAGCATTAAAAAGTGTTATAAAAATATTTTGAAAAAAAATGTTCTAACTACCTATATTTAATCAAACATTTTTTCTTTATGAAAGTGGCCAATTACTCGATTGGGTATCCTGCATCAATCCATGCTTGATAGTTGCCTTCAAGTCTATATACCTTAGTAAATCCAGCATCAACAAGTGCCTTTGCACCACTAATCGATGCGCTATCAACATGACAATATACTAAATATTCTTTATTTTTATCAAGAGTTGGGATTGCATCATCTAAAGAACCATCTCCTATATAGTAATTTATAGCACCAGGTATATGACCCTCATCATAGTTAGGAGATACATCAATAATAATTAAATCTGGTTTTGTATCAATCAATTCTTTTGCCTCTTGGGCTGTTACATCAATATAACCTATCTCTTTTTGTTCATTTTGTTGTTGGTCAGTACATCCAGTTACAAAAATTACTCCTATTAATAAAATTACACAGATACCTATACTTTTAAGCATAATAATTTCTCCTTAAATTTTATAGTTTAATTTTAACTTGAAACAGTGTTCATACACACTATTAAGTTTGTAAAAACCTATTCAGATTTAGGTATTTAACATTTAGGAAATATAGTAGATTTTGACAAATAATCGTTTTTAATATTTTTTATTAAAAATGTAGAACAAGACTACTATTAAAACTATATGAAACGCAAATCCTATGACTAATGGATTAATATCTAGTGTTCCATTTTTAATTACTGAGTCAAGTGCTAAAAGTGACCAAAAATTTGGAACAGGGCTAAATACATATTTAAGATTTCCAAGGTTAAGAAAGAATGCAAATATTGGAAGGATAAAGACTGTTCCACCTATTTTAAAAATTGCAAAAGCCTGTACTTTATTAGTAGCAAAAGAAGCAACAAGCAGGGCAGATAAAGGAGTAAAAAGTGCAAATAAAACAGCAATTGGAATATAAGTAATGTAAGAAAATTGAGTATTTTCAATAAGTCCTGATAGTATTGGAAATATAAGTAGTACAAAAAATGCAAATAGTGACATAAAAAACATACGATATATTAGATAGCTGTTTCTTGATATAGGCATAACTCGAAGAACTGTAAGTAAATGATCATCTCTTTCATCAAGAATTAAAAATGCTGCAATAAAACTGAAGATAAAGGGTATTATAATTATAAAAAACATTAATAGCAAAGGATAATTTGCTACGAGAGGAAAAACATTTTCAAGTCTTGGTGCAATCAAATGAATAATTATTCTTGAAATCGTAATTAACATAACTGGATAAGCAAAGAATGCAAAAACAAAGAAACGGTCCCTCATTATATTTCTAAAATCATTTATTGCAAGTTTTAGGATATATACCATTCGTTTTATCCTCCTTTCAATACAATATGTTTATGAAATGCTTTTTTTGCTAGGTAGTATAAAAATACAATCCATATTACTTGATATATAATTCCATATGCAATTTCCCATAATTCCAAGCTATTAGCATTAAAAACACCTGTTAAAAGAATAAAAGATGCTTGAGTAGGCCATAAATAAAATATTACATTTTCGTAAAGGCCTGATAAATGCAGCATTGGCGGGAAAAGTAACCCTAAAAATGACAGCCCCATGGCTAGCAAATATTCATTAATGCTTTTTACTCGTGAAACTAAAATAAAACCTAGAAAAATAACCATAACTGATGTAATAATGATTCCCAAGCCTAGAAAGAGGATATTAAAATCAATTCCTCCAAAAATGTTTAATAAAATTACAAAAATTACTGCTGATATAATCGAAAGTATTGTAAGTGATGTTATCTTTGATAAAAGATAATCATCTACCTTCATAGGAGTAGTTACCAGTGCTTGAAGCACATTTTCAGATTTTTCAAATAGTACTAATGCACCAATAAACATGATACCGATTATTGCTGGATCAAAAAAAAGAAGCATAGTATGAAAAATTGGTCTATTCATATCAGGTATTGCTTGGGTAGTAAGAAAATATAAAAGAACACTTAAAATTGATATATGAATTATTTTGTATCTAAAAAGAAGTGTGAATTCCCATTTTAGCATATTTTTTAGATTGCTCATTTCAGCTGCCTACCTGTGGCTTTAATAAATATTTCATCAAGAGTAGCTTCTGCTGAATGAATTGTCTGAACATTTCCTGATCTTAAAATATTTAAAAACTCATTGTTATCTGCAAGATTTTTAAGATCAAACTCTTTTTTATTCAGCTCGCCATCTTTTAAATATTCAACCTTAACAATTTTTACACCATGTCTTATTTTTAATTCTCTTGGATCTTCAATTAATACAACCTTTCCATCAACAATGAAACCAACCCTATTGCATAGTTCATCAGCATCACTCATATTATGAGTAGTAAGAAAAATTGCTTTTCCCTCCTTTCTTTTTTGAAGGATTATATTTTTTATTAAACGTCTGCTTACTGGATCAAGCCCAGTTGTTGGTTCATCTAGGAAAAGGACTTCAGGATCATTAATTAAGGCTCGGGCAAAATTTAGCTTTGATTTCATCCCTTTTGAAAACGTTGCTACACGCTCATTTGCATCTTTTTCGAGTTCTACCATTTTTAAAAGATCCATTGGAGGGATTGTTTTTACTTGATAAAATGATGCGAAAAGTTCCAGATTTTCAAGTGCAGTAAGTTTTTGATAATGATTAGGAAGTTCAAAACCCACTCCGATCCTATTATAAATATCTGTTTTCCAATCCATTAGATTTTTACCTAATATTTCTACATTTCCTGAATATTGTTTTAAAAGCCCAATTATTATTTTTTGTGTGGTTGTCTTGCCTGCACCATTTGGTCCAAGAAAACCAAAAATTTCTCCTTTTTTTATTCCGAATGAAATCCCATTGACTGCTTTTTTATTTGATTTCGGATATGAAAAATCTAAATTATTTACCTTGATTGCATCTGGCCCAGTTATGGATTTTGATAATGGTTTTTCTTGTGGAAAGGCAAAGATACCTGTTGTATTACATTTTTGACATTTAATTTCAATAGTTTCTCCAGCTCTACCTTGAACATCTATTATTTCTTTACAATGAGGACAAGCAACTTTTTTTGTTATATTATCATCATCTCCCATCATTTTTCACCTTTTATTAATATGAATATGTAACTCATTGATATATTTGATTTGTGCAATACATGTATGATAGTTTATATATGACTTTCTATATTCTAAAAATTATGAGAAAATTAACAGTTGAGCTAAAAGTAAAGCAAGAATTTTTAAAAATGTTGAATTTTTTATTAGATAAAACAGAATCAATTGAGCTTATTGAGTTGTTAAAAATAGATTTTAAAAAAAGAATTAAAATGGGTATTGCGGCAATAAAAATGAAAGAAGGTTTTACTATTGATGACATTGATATTCCTGAATATATGGAAATGTTAACTGTATTAAAAAAAGAAGGAAACCGTTACATTGTTGTATCAAAAGTAAAATTTTATAAAAGTTTAACAAGTATGGCAAAAAAATTTGATATAGATATAATATGGGACACACCTACTATTTTTACCAAAGACAAAATGATTATTAGTGTAACTGGAAATGAAGACAATTTGAAAAAATTTTTAAAAGTGATTAAAAACCTTGGTGAAGTGAAAAGTGTTAGTTTTAAAAAAGCAACTTTCAATGAACAAACAATTCTTTCATGTTTAACAGAGAAGCAAAAAGAGATACTAATCGCTGCTAAAAAGAACGGATACTATAATTATCCCAGAAAAATAAACAGTAAAGAGCTCTCTGAAAAAATTGGTCTTAGCAAACCAACAGTTGTTCAACATCTAAGAAAAGCTGAAGTTCGTCTTGTTTCAAACATCTTAGCAGGTTATTAATATATTAAAAGTGCTGATTAGGAAGTTATAATCAATGAGATATTATATATGAAATAGGTTATCAAAAATTGTGACTATATGAACTGGACTGAGTTTATACCAATCCTTGAGCCTTACAAAGAAATTATTGAACTAATATTGGGTGTAATCGTAATTTTCTTAGTTTTTAGTATTATTATAAGAATATTAAAAAAACAGTTACTCAAGAAAGTTAAGAGAAAAAAACAAGCTTCTACTGTTATTGCTTTTTTTGGATTGATTAAGTTTATTTTTGTTATCCTAATATTTATAATTATAGTAATAGCATATTATGGAAGCTGGGGCGATATAGGATTTATTGCAGGATTATTAACTATTGCTCTTGGTATGGCACTACAAAAACCAATCAGCAGCATATTTGCCTGGTTAATAATTATTACAAGAAAACCATTCAATATAGGAGATCGTATAGTAATTTCAAACATTAAAGGAGATGTTGCAGATATCTCCTTAACTCATATATTTCTTGACGAAATTGGTGGAACAATAGATGGAGAAGAAAAATCTAATAGAAGTGTTATTCTACCAACTTCAATTATTTTTGAACAAGAAGTAATTAACTATAACGAGAAAGATGAATATATCCTAGACGAAGTAACTGTTGCAATAACATATGAAAGCAACTTAGAAAAAGCAGAAAAAATCATGAACCAGGCAGTTGGAAAGATTATGGTGCCATACTGGCAAACCTTCCAAAAAAGAATACCTCTTGAATCACATACGAGATTAAAATGCAAAGATTCTGGAATTGATGTAACGGTGAGATATTATACACTTGTATCAAAAAGAAATGCGATAGCTACTGATATAATAAGAGAGATTCTTAATCAAATAGGTAAAACCAATGATGTTGATATTGCCTATCCTCATACTCAAGTTTTGATGCCTGAAAACAAACGAGTAAAATAAAAAAATAGATCTGTATTAGGGATATTGTTTGAAAAGGATAATATTTATTGATAAAAAATTTAAGACAAATCCATTGAAATACATTGTACAATGTTTTCTTGCTACTTTAACAGTGCTTGCTGTGCTTTTATTTCTTGATGTTTTAAATGAAACTGCAATTATAACTGCTCTTGGCGCAAGTACATTTATTGTTTTTGTTATGCCTACACAGTATTCTTCTGATCCGAGACGTCTTATTGGTGGTTATTTTGTTGGATTAATTGTTGGTTTTATATTTTTTCTAGTGTCTAAATCAGAGATATTAAATCCATTTATTGAAAATCAAACAACTCTGCTTGTTATTATCGGTGCATTATCTGTTGGAACTTCTCTTTTTATAATGGCTGTTACAAATACTGAACATGCACCTGCTGCTGGAATTGCCCTTGGTCTTGTAATAAACAGATGGGACTATGTGACAATTATATTCATAATAATTGCAATTATTTGGTTGGCAAGTGTCAGGATAATTTTAAAAAAATATTTAATGGATTTAATATCACCCCATGTAAATCCCCCACAGGAACATAAAAGATGATTTCTTCAAGAAGATGTTATTATCAATATTTTAAAAATCACATTTACATTGTTTATTCCTTAAAATCATTATTTGGTCTTTTATAGAATCTACTAACTCGGTCTGAACACTTATTCCTGTAGCATAAATTTTGTTTAAAGGACTTTTATGATTAAATCCCCTTTTTTTCATCTCTTTAACAATTTTTTCATGTGTTAAATAAAGGGCCTTTAGTTTACCATTCCATCTCAGAGTTTCAGGATGATTTGAATATCCCTTTTTATTATTTATAATAACAGACCATATCGCATGTAATTCTCTATGTTCACCAAGTAAATGGGCATTACATAGTTTATTTGTTGGTATATCCCAAATTCTCATTATTTAAGCAAAAATAATTTATTATAAAAAATTATTTGAAAACATTAGGCATTCCATATAAAAAAAGGTGGTAAATTTAATGAATAATAAAATTTTACAAATGCTTCAAGTTGGAAATATAATAGCAGTTATTTTTACAATTATTGTTAATGGATTGGCAAATATTTTACCGATTGGTGGGAAATACACAGGAGAATTATCTGATAATATTCCAAATTTATTTGTACCAGCAGGTATCACTTTTGCAATATGGGGTATAATTTATGTTTTAACCATTTTATTTGCTATATATTTATCAAAAGATCTTTTTAAGAAAGAAAAAACTTCAAAAAAGTTTTTAGAAAAAATAAGTTATTTTTTTATACTTGCAAGTTTGGCAAATATAATATGGATTTTTTTATGGCACTACGAGCAAATTATACTATCATTGCTTGCAATGCTTTTACTCTTTTTCTTATTACTTATTATTTATCTTAGGTTGAACATTGGTATTGAAAAAGTGACAATGAAAGAAAAAATATTTGTACATGTTCCAATAAGTGTATATTTAGGATGGATTACCGTTGCAACTATTGCAAATGTAACAGCGGTCCTTGTTAAAATTGGTTGGGATGGATTTGGGATAAATGAGGAAGTTTGGACAATACTAGTCTTAATAGTTGCAACAATTATTACAATACTTGTAATTACAAAGAGAAAAGACTATGCATATAGCGCAGTAATTATTTGGGCACTTCTTGGGATATATCTAAAAAGAATTACAGATGATCCAAATTACGGTGTGCAAAATCAGATTGCTTATACTGCAATTGCTGCAATTATTGTAATTTTGATTATTGCATTTATATCTGCTTTTATTAATTATTCAAAGAAAAAGGTTATACAATAAAAAAATCACCAGAAATGTTTTAATATAAAAAAAAGATGCAAAAATCCTGTGGATAAATGATAGAGCTTAACTATATATTAATTGACTTCTTAATAATCCTGTTTCCTCTAATATTTACCTTTAAATGGAAATTTAAATATTATAAATTTTTTAGACCCCTTACTACATCAATATTTATAGTTGGAACATCTTATATTTTATGGGATATTTTAGTAACATATAGAGGTGATTGGTGGTTTGAAGAAGAGTTTTTGATAGGAATCGAAATATTTGGTCTTCCGATAGAGGAAATCTTATTTTTTATTGTAGTCCCATATGCTTGTATTTTTATATATGAAAATTTAGTATATTTTGTAAGAGACAAAAAAATACCTTTTAACAAATGGTTTTATATTACTTTGGCTGCAATTTTTATTATTATCGGTATTATTTTTAGAAACCAGGACTATACAATTCTATCAATGTTTTCATGTGCTTTATTTTTCATTCTTGCATCAACACTAAAACCAGAACTATTGAAATCAAGTAACTATTGGTTTTATATAATTTTGTCATTTATTCCCTTCATAATTTTCAATTATCTACTTACTTCTTTGATTGTTGTAGGTTATAATCCTGATGCTATATGGGGAGGGTTTGGGGCATGGAATGGTAGATTTTTCACAATACCTTTTGAAGATTTCTTTTACAATTTCTCAATGCTTTCATTTTATCTTATGTTTTATCTTCATTTTAAAGAAAAATGGGTTAAAGAATAAAAAAAACAATAAATGAGTAAATAATTCATAATAAAAAAAATGGTGAATTCTAATGGGGGAGAAAAAAGTCATAGTCATTGGTTCAGGGTTTGGTGGGCTTTCTGCTGCAGCATTATTAGCTTATGATGGGCATGATGTATTGGTCTTTGAAAAAAATGAACAACCTGGAGGACGGGCATCAGTTTGGAAAAAAGATGGCTTTATTTTTGATATGGGGCCTTCTTGGTATCTGATGCCTGATGTTTTTGAGAAATATTTTTCAGAATTCGGAAAAAAACCACAAGATTATATGGAATTAATTAGATTAGATCCTTCTTACAGAGTATTTTTTGATAAAGATGATTTTGTAGATATCTCAGCAGATATTGAAAAAAATCTTGATATTTTTGAAAGAATTGAACCTGGTTCAAAACAAAAAATGAAGGAATACATGAAATTAAGTGAATATGAGTATTCAATTGCTATGAGAGATTTCATATACAAAGATTACAAGCACCTTACTGATTTTTTAAAGCCAAAACTTATTGTTGAAGGTACAAAACTTCATATGTTTCAAAAACTTGATAATTTTGTTCAGAGATTTTTTAAAAGTGAAAAGATTAGGAAAATTTTGGAGTATACGATTGTTTTTCTCGGAGGAAGTCCATATGATAGCCCGGCTTTGTACTCTTTAATGTCACATGTTGATTTCAATATGGGCGTATGGTTTCCAAAAGGTGGTATGGGAAAACTTGTCGAAGTTATGTATGAAATTGCTAAAGATCAAGGTGCGAAGTTTAACTTTAATGAACCCGTGAAAAAAATACTTGTTGAAAATAAAAAAGTAGTTGGTGTTGAAACAAGTAAAAACAAATATGAATCTGAAATCGTAGTTGTTAATGCTGACTATGCTTGGGCTGAACAAAATTTGCTTGATAAAAAATATATATCCTATCAAAAGAAATATTGGGAGAAATGCAAAATTGCGCCATCTGCTTATCTTTTATTTTTAGGACTTGATAAACAATTAAAACGGTTTATCCACCATAATCTTTATTTCCATCCAAGATGGGAGAAACATTTCGATGATATATTTAAAAATCCAAGATGGCCTAAAGATTATTCATATTATGTTTCTTGTATATCAAAGACTGATAAAAATACTGCAATTGAAAACGGTGAGAATGTTTTTGTATTAATACCTGTTGCAGCAGGTATTGAAGATAACGATAAAACAAGACAATTATATTTTGATAAAACAATTGAACATATGGAAACTCTTGCTGGAGAAAATATTAAAGACCATATTGTTGTAAAAAGAATTTTTGCTCACAACGATTTTAGCAATAGATATAATGCTTACAAAGGAACAGCTCTTGGACTGGCCCATACCTTAAAACAAACTGCAGTATTTCGCCCAAAACATGAAAGTAAAAAAGTAAAAAACTTATTTTATACTGGACATTACAATCATCCAGGAATTGGTGTACCAATGGTGATTATTTCATCACAAATCTTATCAGAGATGATAAAGCATAAATAATTCTCAATTTTTCATCAACCAATTATTTATATATAAAAAATGTTTTTTGTATATTAAAAAATGCGGGAGGTTATATCTATTAATAGTAAGCATCTGAATAAGAAATCATCAGAAAATCAAAATTTTTCATATGATAAGGAAGATACAAAAATAGAAAACCTTCAGAAGTTAGAAACCCTGATATTAGAGCGTCTCAATAAATCAGGAGAAATAAGAGATATTATTCATGATACAATTTTATTGATTAAAACCTATATGAAATTTGATGCTGTTGGAATCCGTCTTCATGATGGAATGGATTATCCTTATTATGTAACTAAAGGATTTTCTTCAGATTTTATCAAAACCGAATCTAGTCTATGTGCTAAAGATAAAACTGGGAATATAATATTAGACAGCAAAGGAAAACCTCTTCTTGAATGTATGTGTGGAAATATAATAGAGGGTCGAACTGACCCAAAATTATCTTATTATACTAAGGAGGGTAGTTTCTGGACAAATAGTACTACTAAACTTCTTTTATCATTTAACAAAAAAGAAAAGTTAATTCCTACAAGAAATCAATGTAATATTAATGGATATGAATCTGTTGCGCTCATACCCTTGAAAACTGATGTAGAAATTGTTGGTCTTCTACAGCTAAATGATAGGCGGAAAAATATTTTTACTTTTGAAATAATAAGAATTTTTGAGGTGATTGCTGCAAGTATTGGTATTGCTCTATCTAGGGAGAAGGCTCTTAGGGATTTAGAGCTCAGTGAACAAAGGTATTCCCTTGCACAAAAAGCAGCAAATATTGGGAGTTGGGATTGGAATATCAAAAAAGGGGAGTTGACCTGGTCTGAAAAAATCGAACCAATGTTTGGTTTTAAAAAAGGAAAATTTAAAGGGACCTATGAAGCTTTTTTAGATAGTGTTTATAAAAAAGACCGCGAATTTGTTAAAAAATCAGTTAATGACTGTATAGATTATAAAAAGAAATATGCAATTGAACATAGAATTGTATGGCCAGATGGAACTATCCGTTGGGTTTTAGAAAGTGGAGATGTCATAAGAGATAAAAATGATAAACCAATAAGAATGCTTGGTGTAGTTCAAGATATTACTGACAAAAAAGAAATGGAGACAGAATTAAAAAATAGAAAGAATCAACTGGAAATAATGGTTCAAGAAAGAACCAAGGAGCTAATCGAGGCGAACAAAAAATTAAAAGATGAAATAATTGAAAGAAAAAAAGCTGAGTTATACATTGAAAGGGCAAAGGAAAATCTTCGTAATGTAATTGACAGCGCTACTGAGTTGATAATATCTTTTGATATGAATAATCGGGTCTCAATCTGGAATAAGACCGCTGAGATTCTGTCAGGTTATAAACAAATAGAAGTTTTAAATAGAAGCATTGGAAAACTTGAGGTTTTTAACAATGCAGATGAAATCATTAAAAAAATAAAAGTAGTATGTAGCAAAAAACCATCAAAATATATAGATATTTTTTTAAAAACAAAGGAAAATGATATAAGAGTTATTAGAGCAACTGGTACAGATATTAAAAGTCCAAACAATGAGTGTATAGGGGCCTTGTTTATAGGAAAAGATATTACAAAAGAAATTGATTTACATAAAAAGTTATTGGCAGGAAACAGCTATTTGATTTCTGATAAGAATAACTCATCTGCTATTGATTTACTAGTTGATTTAGCAATTAATGAATTTAAAGGTCTAATAATTACCCGTGGAAATCCAGATCAAATAAAAAAACAAGTTCCTCAGTCAAAAAATATTGAAATCATTATTCTCACAAGAGAAGAAGTAATAGGACTAATCAATATTTCAAATCTTGAAAAACTAAAAAACAAATTAAAGGATTTTACAACAAAGCATAAAAAATCGATAATTTTACTAGATGGAATTCATTATTTAATATCAAGGTTTTCTTTTAATGAATTTATTAAACTACTTTATGACGTTAACGATATTATTGCCAAAAATAAAGCTATACTTTTTGTTAGAATCGATCCTTCAATTATTGATAGCAACCAAATGGCACTTATTGAAAATGAACTACTGGTTTTGCCAAGTCAAAAAACTGAAGATTTAATAATTGAAGATGATGTTTATAATATTTTAAAATTTATTTTTGAGCAAAATCAAGATAATGCAATTGTATCAGTAAAAAAGATTATGGCAAGGTTTAGTATAACTTATGTAACTGCTGCATCAAGGCTTGATTCTTTAGAATCAAAGGGACTAATCATTTCAAAAAAACAGGGAAAACTTAGAGCGATTTTTATAACGGATAAAGGTAAAAAATTACTTCATAGAAGAAAAACTGCATGATTAATGATTTAAAATCATTTTAAACTTTATTTAAAACTGTTTTTAAGTTATTATTAAATCAAAACATAATATTTTTAGTTATGGTGAAGGGGTAATTGAAACTGAATAATGAAGAAAGATCATCACCAAAAAAAATTTTACTTATAAAATCTTCTCTCGATTCTATTAAAACAAAGGGAAAATATTTTTTATATGCATCCCATCCTTTCCTCCTCTCCTCAAGTCCCTTTGTTTTTACTACCCCTCACAACCTATCATTAAACCATTTTTAGTATGTTTTATAATTGTTTTGAAGTCATAGATATATAATAAATTAGATATGTCATTTAATATCGGAGGTATGAAGAATGACAAAAAAGATGATTGGACCGATTGTATTGATAATGCTTCTTTTACCCGTAATATCTGCAATTGGAACATATAATATAAATATTGAAAATGAAGAAATACAAAACTTGAATATAGAAGATGATCTCAGTATAGTAATATATAAACCACCTTTATCTATTGGAGTGAACCTTGATGTTACAAATAATGGTGGTACAACATTAAACAATGTTAAATGGAGTTTTCGCTCAAAGGCTTCAATAACAGGCACTGGTATTTTTATGAAGGAAAAGCTGCAAGAGGGTGTTATAGATGAAATTACACCTGGTGAAAAAGTAACAATCGAGTTCAAACCTTTTAACAAAGACACAAAAAGTCCATTTGGGCTTGGAAATCTCTATATGAATGCATCTGTAGATGTAAATAATATCTCAGTTAGAACTCAGCAAAGAGCAGTAATTCTTGGATTCTTTCTGATTCAATATAGAGATACTTATATGGATATAAAACCAAAAGAGGCATATGAAAGATATCTAAATGATGAATTTGATTTAATAATAGATGTAGTGGGACTAGATATTTACAGTCTAGGGCATCTTCCTGGTGCAGTCAATTATGTATGGGCTGATGGAACATTGAACAGTAAAATACCAGATCTAAATTCGTCCTGGACCTATCTTGTATATTGTCATACGGACCCACCATCAACAGCCAGTGCTCAAGCAATAGTTAATGCAGGATTTGACAACGTATATCGTCTTGAAGGAAATTACGGCGCCTGGAAAAATGAAGGTTATCCAATAGAAACATAAGATAACCTTTTTTCTTTTTTATTTTAACTATTTTTAGATGTTTTATAACTAAAATAAAATTGTTTTAAAATCATAATTATAAGGATAATCAAATTAATATCTTTGAGGTAAAACAATTGAAAAACATAATAGAAACAGCAGTCGAAGCGGGTAATTTTAAAACATTAATAAGAGTTTTACAAGAAGCAGGCTTAGTAGATATCTTTACTAGAGAAGGCCCATATACAATATTTGCACCAACAGATGAAGCTTTTTTAAAATTACCAAAAGGAACAATAGAAAATTTGCTTCATGACAAAGAAAAATTAACAGATCTTTTGACAAATCATGTACTATCAGACATATTAATGGTAAAAAAAGCAGTTAGTTTACATAATGTTAAAACAATAAATGGAAAGAAGATAATAATTAAAACAGGCAAGAATGTAAAAATTGATAATGCAAAAATAATCACAACTGACATCAAATGTACTAATGGCATTATACATGTAATCGATGAGGTTTTAATAACTTATTAAAAATTTTATAATATTATGAAAAATAGATAAATTTAAATAAATAAAAGGAGCAGGATATTTAATGATTGATAAAACATTATTTTCAATTTTCAAGGAAGGAAGCAAAACCTATTTTTACAGTAGTTTGTTTTTTCCGACATATTTGAAAAAAGATGTATTTTCGTTATATGGATTTGTAAGAAAAGCAGATAATTATGTTGATTCAATTCCACAAGATGTTAATGGATTTTATGAGTTCAAAGAGAAATATAACAAAGCAATAAATGGATACAAAACAGGGGATATTGTAATTGATTCTTTTGTTGAACTTTCAAATAGAAAGAATTTCAACCCTACATGGACAGAGGCATTTCTAAAATCAATGGAAGCAGATATTAATAAATCAACTTACAACAATATACAGGAAACAATTGATTATATTTACGGTTCTGCAGAAGTTATAGGCCTTTATATGTCAAAAATCATGGGTTTACCTGACGAAGCATTATATTATGCAAAATATCTAGGAAGATCAATGCAATACATAAATTTCATAAGAGATATATCAGAAGATCTTAAACTTGGACGGATTTATTTACCTAGTAATGAGATGGAAAGGAATGGAATTATTAGCTTAGATTATGTTTATACCAAGACTATTCCAGAAAAATTTACTAAATTTATTCATAAACAACTCGAATACTATTGCAAATGGCAACATATTGCAGAAGAAGGATACAAATATATTCCCAACAGATATTTAATACCAGTAAAAACTGCCTCAGAGATGTATAATTGGACCGCTGAACAGATCTATAAAAATCCTTTTGTAGTTTATCATAAAAAAATCAAACCTCAGATATCTAAAATTATATCTACAACACTGATAAATATTATAGATCCACGATCTCAAAAAAGAAAAAGAAAGGTTTTATCACTTATTAATAATCCCGCTCCAATCTATGATTGTAACTATTAATAATAATTTTAAAATTTTATTTTATATCAGAGGGAAATAATGGACGCAACAATAATTATTCTATACCTTCTTACAATAATAATCACCTTCATGTTTATGGAGGGTGTTGCCTGGTTTTTACATAAATATGTAATGCATGG
>Ga0209536_100001246_pt1 | contig 42175 bp, 41 predicted proteins | sample DeeMarSeWOR28_12_FD_187461 | JGI IMG/M metagenome (GOLD analysis project Ga0209536, IMG submission 187461) | Marine sediment microbial communities from White Oak River estuary, North Carolina - WOR-2-8_12 (SPAdes) (version 2) | ecosystem: Environmental > Aquatic > Marine > Intertidal zone >...
GATTTCCTTTATCCGTCGGGTCAGCATGGGAAGAATTTCGAACATATCTCCCACGATTCCGTATGTTGCAACATTAAAAATAGGGGCATCCGGATTCTTGTTAATGGCAATAATGATATCAGATGACTGCATGCCTACGAGATGCTGCACTGCCCCCGAAATACCGCAGGCAAAGTATATCTTCGGGTTCACCGTCTTCCCTGTCTGTCCCACCTGATGACTGTACTGAACCCAGCCCTCGTCAACTGCTGCCCGAGAGGCGCCAACCACTCCTCCGAGGGCTTCGGCAAGGTCCTCCAGCAATTCAAATCCCTTTGCACCGCCGGCACCCCTGCCGCCGGAAATGATAATGTCCGCTTCATGAAGATTAACGCTGAGCTCGGACACTTCCTTGACTGCTTCCAGGACCCTGGTTCTCGATGAAAGTCCCTCTGTCTTGACATGAATAATTTCACCCTTACTTTTTTTATCATAGGTTCCCTTCTTCATAACACGGGGACGAACCGTTGCCATCTGCGGCCTGTAGTCAGGGCAGAGGATTGTTGCCATGATATTCCCGCCAAATGCTGGCCTGACCTGTAACAGGTCCCGTGAGTCCCTGTCTATTTCAAGTGAGGTACAGTCAGCGGTAAGGCCGGTCCTGACCCTGGCAGCAACACGGGGGAGAAAAGATCTCCCAATAGCAGTAGCTCCGGCAAGAACAATTGAGGGTTTATGTTTTTCTATAAGGTCTGATAAAATCCCGGCATAGGTATCATCATTAAAACTCTTCAGTTCCGGATCACTGCAGAGATACACCCTGTCAGCACCCCACTTGATCAACTCCTGTGCTTCACTCTCGTCAGCACCAAGCAGAACAGCTGATACATCGGTATCAAGTTCTCCGGCAAGCCTTCGGGCAGCGCCAAGGAGCTCATAGGATACATCGGCAGCCTTTCCATCTCTCTGCTCGGCAAATACAAATATGCCTTTGTAATCAGCAAACTTTTCTTTCAGTGCTTCCTTCCGGGCAGTATCTTCAGTGCCAGCCATTTCAATGATGGCACCTTCCGGGCAGACTTCAAGACAGGTCTTGCATTCATTACAGTATTCATTGATATATGCCTTGTCCTCTTTCATGACAATGGCATCGAAGGGACAGGACTCAAGACAGGTCTCACATCCCGTACATTTATCAATTTTGACGATTATAGGCATTTGATTTTCTTCAACTCTCCCAGGAGACTTTCAACCTTTTCCTCTGCTGTACCTTCGATCATCTTCTTTTCTGCCGTACTTTCCGGGGCAAAAATGTTTTTAACCTGGGTGGGTGACCCCTTCAGTCCAAGGTCATTCTCATCTGCATTGATATCGTCTTTGCCCAGGGTCCTGATCTCGCAATTTTTTGACTGGAGAATACCCCTGATCGACGGCATCCTGGGAATATTCAGCTCTTTCACAACGGTGAGAAGTACGGGGAGAGAAGACTGAACAACATCATACCCCTCATCCATGAGACGCTGAACCTTTATCATTGTATCTTCAACTGATTCAATTTTACGAACATAGGATATATGCGGAATATCAAGGAACTCTGCTGTCTCAGGACCGACCTGGGCAGTATCGCCGTCTATGGCCTGTTTACCGCACAGGACAATATCAGCGCCGATTGTGCTGATGGCCTTTGCAAGTGTATACGATGTTGCCCATGTATCCGATCCTGCGAATGCCCTGTCCGAGAGAAGCACTGCATCATCAGCTCCGAGGGAAATGGCCTCCCGTAACGCACCTTCTGCCTGCGGTGGTCCCATTGTGAGAACGGTAACCCGGACCGTACGCTGCTCTTTCAACCTGACAGCTGCCTCAAGCGCATGGAGGTCAAAGGGATTGATAATACTCGGTACGCCCTCACGCATGAGTGTGTTTGTCTCAGGGTTGATTTTTATCTCAGCTGTGTCAGGTACCTGTTTTATGCAAACAACGATCTTCACTGCTCTCCTGCCTCCGGATGTGTGTATTCGATATGGGTTGCTGTTCTCATACTATAATGAAAAAATTATCTGAATTATTTTTTTGCCCCTGCTTTTTTAAGAGCGTATACTACCTCAGGATATCCCCCTTCTTTTGCATATGAAAGGGCCGTCTTGTTATCCAGTGTTTGTATACTGATATCTGCACCGTTTTCTATTAAAAGCTTGGCCACATCAGTATGCCCTTTCATCGCTGCATCCATAAGAGCGGTTCCACCATTTTCATCCCTCACATTTACCTTTGCCCCTTTTTTCAGAAGTGTTTTGACAACATCAACATGCCCCTGTATAGCGGCATCCATAAGGGCTGTCTGTTTTTTCGACGTCAACGCATTCACATCAGCACCATTGTCAATAAACAGTTCCACAATATCAGCATGTCCTTCATAGGCAGCATCCATAAGCGCAGTGCTGCCAAGGGCATCCCTTGCCTCTATATCAGCTCCGCTGTCCATTAGCAGTTTTACAATTTCCTCATATCCAACATATGCAGCGTCCATGAGCGCAGTACCGCCAAGGGCGTCTTCTGCATTCACATCAGCACCTCCTGCCAACAACATTTTAACGATCCCGGCATGCCCTCCGAATGATGCCGCCATCAATGCAGTCTGTCCCTTAATCGTTTTCGCGTTCACATCAGCCCCCTTTGACAGGAGAAGTCTCACGATTTCCGTATATCCCCTGAAAGAGGCATGCATCAGCGGCGTTCTTCTCACATCATCCTTGGTATTGAAATCAGCTCCTTTAACCAGCAGAGAAGTAACCAGGTCTGTGTGACCATTCATTGATGCATCGAGAAGTTCCCTGTTCATATCAGCAGAGGAACTCGATGTAAAAAACGTTATAGAGAGAATAAAAGCGATACATGCCGGTACCACATTTTTTTTCAGAAACTTCATTGAATTGCCTCCTTTAAACCAGGTTATTCTATAGTAAGTGTTTCCTATTTTTTCTTTGCCGTTTCCTTGATAAGAGACTGTCCGATAACATTTCTCTGAATCTGATTTGTTCCTTCGTAAATCTGCAGAATCTTGGCATCACGCATCATTTTTTCAACAGGATATTCTTTCATGTATCCCGAGCCTCCCATTACCTGGACTGCATCAACGGTCACCTTCATTGCCACATCAGTTGCAAAGAGCTTGGCCATTGCAGATTCTTTCGAAACATCTTTTGCGCCGCCGTCGACATATCTGGCAACGGAATACACAAGCGATCGTGCTGCCTCAATCTCCGTTGCCATGTTGGCAAGCATATGCTGCACTGCCTGAAAACTGATAACCGGGGTCCCGAACTGGTGTCTTTCCTTTGCATACAGCGCCGATGCGTCAAAGGCACCCTGTGCAACGCCGACTCCCTGTGCGCCAACGCCGGTCCTTGACTTGTCCAGGGTCTTCATGGCAACAATGAATCCCATCCCCTGCTTCGCAATAAGATTTTCCTTCGGTATCCTGCAATTTTCAAACACAAGTTCCCGTGTGGAAGATGCCCGGATACCAAGTTTGTCTTCTTTTTTCCCAAAACTGAAGCCCGGGGTATCTTTCTCCACAACAAATGCTGAGGCCCCGCGTGCGCCCCTATTTTTATCGGTCATGGCAATAACCGTGTATATCTCTGCTTCTCCTCCGTTTGTTATCCACTGCTTGGTCCCGTTCAGGACGTACTCATTACCCTCCAGTTTTGCTGTGGTCTGCACTCCTGCAGCGTCCGAACCTGCAGTAGCTTCTGTGAGTGCGAAGGCAACAAGCCGTTTACCTGAAGCTATGTCAGGCAGGTATTTTTTCTTCTGCTTTTCAGAGCCGTATAACAAAATCGGATAGGTGCCGAGAGCATTGGCTGCAAATGTTGTTGAAACACCAAGGCATGCCCTGCTCAGCTCTTCCACTGCCAGGATAAATTCAAATCCTCCCATTCCCAGTCCGCCATACTCAGTCGGTATGTTGATTGCCATCATGTCGGACTGAGCAATTGTACGCATGATATCCCAGGGAAACTCCCCCTTTTCATCAAGCTCTGCCCGTACCGGCAGAACCCGTTCATCAGCGATACGCCTGGCAAGGTCACGAATTATTTGCTGGTTTTCATTTAAAAAATAATCCATCACAGTTCCCCAGAACACCGGAAAAGATAAATATAAAATTGAGCAGTCCTATTATGCAGATAAATTGATTTTTTATCCATAAGGTTACAGGTTACCACTTTATCAGGGCAGAGGCCCACGTGAGTCCTCCGCCAAAGGCCTCAAGCAGAATGTAGTCTCCTTCTTTTATTCTTCCTTCCCGTACAACTTCATCAAGGGCTATCGGTATTGAAGCACTTGAAGTATTGCCGAACTTATCCAGGTTGACTGCCACCCTGCTCATGGGCAGGTTCAGTCTCTTTGCAGTAGCACTGATGATACGTAAATTTGCCTGATGGGGAATCAGCATTGCCAGATCGGAGGGTTTCATATTATTGGCCGCCAGTGTATCCATAACAAGTTTTTCCAGTGTCCGGACAGCGACCTTGAATGTTTCATTTCCTCTCATCTTGATATAGTGCATTCCATCCTTAACTGTCTCATGAGAACTGGGATATTTTGAACCACCACCGGGGACGCAGATAAAGTCCCACATACTGCCATCAGAACTCAGATGGGTAGACAGGACTCCACTATCATCGCCGGCAGGTTCCATAATGACTGCTCCTGCTCCATCGCCAAAGAGTACGCAGGTGGAGCGGTCTTCCCAGTCAAGAAACTTTGAGTTCATTTCAGCGCCCACAAGGAGTATCTTTCTGAAGGTTCCGCCCTTAATAAAATTGTCAGCCACTGACAGCCCGTAGAGGAACCCGCTGCATGCAGCATTTACATCAAAGGCCCCGGCATTGACTGCCCCTATCCTCTGCTGCAGAAAAGATGCCGTAGCAGGCATGGGCATGTCACCGCTCATGGTAGCGACAATGACAAGGTCTATTTCCTCAGGGAATGTCCCGGATGCTTCAAGGGCCTTCCCTGCAGCCTCAAAGCACATGTCTGATGTTGTTTCATCAGCTCCGGCGACCCTTCGTTCTTTAATGCCGGTCCTCTCTATGATCCATTCATCTGATGTATGAACGGTCTTTGCCAGGTCGTCGTTGCTTATAATCCGTTCCGGGAGATAGGAGCCAGTGCCGGTTATCTTACTCCTCAATGAACACCGTCTCCCTCCCTGCCAGCCCCTCTTTGCACTCTTTGGAAATAATCTGCAGAATGCCCTTGCTGTGGAGCATGCCTGCCAATATGACGGCATTTTTTATGGCCTTGGAGGTTGACCGCCCATGACTGATAATGCAGGGCTTGTTCAGACCCAGCAATGGAGCGCCGCCATATTCGGAATAGTCTGTTTTCTTCTGGAAATTGCTTAATGCCTTTTTCAGGAAATCCGAACCGATCTCTCCCGCTGTTTTTTCCACGATTTCCCTCTTCAGCATCTTTGCCGTTGTTTCAGCAAACCCTTCAGCAATTTTCAGGGCAATGTTACCGACAAACCCGTCACAGACAACGACATCGGCATCACCCTCAAATATGTGTCTGCCCTCAACATTTCCGATAAAATTCAATCCTGCGTTTTTCAGTAATTTAAAGGACTCCTTCGTCAATTCATTCCCCTTGGCGTCCTCTTCACCGATACTGAGCATACCGACCTTTGGATTTTCAATATTAAAGATATAGCGGGAATAGGCTTCTCCCATAAGTCCAAACTGGAAGAGATGAACAGGTTTGCAATCAACATTGGCACCTGCATCAATCAGAATAAAGTGGCCCTTCAGTGAAGGCATGACAGTAGCGATCGCAGGTCTTTCAACACCTGACAATTTTCCCAGTACCAGCAGCGCTGTTGCCATAACAACGCCGGAGTTCCCGGCGCTCACCATACCGTCAGCATCGTCTGATTTTAAAAGGTCCGTGGCAATCCTGATGGAAGAATCTTTTTTGCGCCTCAGCGCGCTCATGGGTGAGTCATCCATCTCTACTGTCTGAGATGCATGTTTAACACTGAGTTGTGAAGCAGAGTATTTGTGTTTCTTCAGTTCAGATGCAATCGCAGTCTCATTGCCAACGAGAATGACAGACAACTGTGAATTCTGACTGCATGCCTCAACAGCGCCTTCAACAGTTGCAGCAGGGGCATGGTCCCCCCCCATTGCGTCTAAAGCAATTCTCATACGGATTCTTTTTCTACAACTTCAAATATCTTCTTACCGTTATAGGTTCCGCAACTCATACAGACTCTGTGCGGAAGCTTCGGCTCATCGCACTCAGGACATACTGCCAGAGTGGGGGCCTGGATTTTCCAGTTTGCCCGTCTTTTGTCCCGCCTTGTCCTTGAGTGCCTCGACGTTGGGTTAGCCATTTTTACTCCTTTCCTTTGTTCATCCGTTCCCTGAGTTTCTGAAGGGGTGCCAACCTCGGATCGACCCCCTCCCTCCTGCAGTTGCACGGCCCCTGATTGAGGTCCTTGCCACATGCCGGACATATGCCCCTGCATGATGAACTGCAGAGAGGTTTTAAGGGAACCGTTAACAGCACCTGCTCCCTCATCACCTCTGTAAAATCTATTTCATTATTTCTATAAAAGCTTAAATCAAGGTCTCTGTGACCGGTCTCCAGCCTTTCCGTTTCATCATTGTTCTCTACAGGAACATATTCTTCATGAAACGTAGTGTCAACCGGATAGGTAAATTCATTGAGACAGCGACTGCACTTGAGATATAGTTCAGCCCCAGCAGTACCGTGAATCAGGATTCTGCTTCCAATTTTATCTATCTTCAGGATGGAATGGACTACAACCGGCTTCTCTTTTTCATCCAGAAAAATCCTGAGGTCACACTCTTCCTGTAATCCATCTTCAGGAATATCTTCAATATTCAGCCGCATTTCAAAGACCCATAAAAAAGTCAGACCATAAATTATAAGGAGTGGTACTCTCTATTGTCAAATATCTAAGGGGTTATAACGGGACGATTCTAAGGCTAATATCAGCTGCCCTGACGGAGTGAGTCAGTGCCCCGACAGATATCATATCGACACCTGTTTGTGCGATTGCCCGTACATTGCTGAGGCTTACATTCCCCGAAGCTTCTATTGTCACTGCCTTATTATTTTTTCGTATTAATTTCACTGCCTTCTGTATCCTTTCCAAAGGCATATTATCAAGCATAATAATGTCCGTTTCAGAAGAAAGTGCCTCCCTGACTTCAGCAAGGGTACCTGTCTCAACCTCAATCCTGATTTCTCCGCCGGATTTTGTCCTGGCCAGTTTTACTGCCCTGCTGATTCCCCCGGCAGCTTCAATGTGATTGTCCTTGATCAATATTGCATCGTACAAACCAAAGCGATGGTTCTCTCCACCGCCCGCCCGAACTGCATACTTGTCAAAATACCGAAGGCCCGGAACTGTCTTTCGTGTATCCACTATTCGGGCCTTGTATCCGCGTACCTGCCTCACATAATTATCTGTCAGAGTTGCTATGCCTGACATCCTCTGAAGAATATTTAACATGACCCTTTCCGCCATCAGTATGCTTTTTGTCTTCCCCCTGACAGTGGCAAGCATTTCTCCCCGCTTTACCCTGCTGCCTTCTCTCTTCAGGCTCCTGAATTTAATCCCTCTGTCTACCAGATGAAAGGTCCTTTCAGCAAAAGGAAGACCTGCAAGAATGAATCCTTCCTTGGCTGAGAGCGATGCTGATGAGAGGTGGTGCGCTGGTATAATTGATTCAGTGGTAATATCCCCCCTGCCAATGTCCTCCCTGAGGGCATTTTTTATCATTGCATCTGCATTTCGGGGAATGTATGACAGTTTTTTACAGGTCATGGGATCTTAGAGTATAGAGCTTCTTGAGAATCTGTAATTACCTGTCATTGTCCGGTTAAACCGGACAAACCAGACCAAATTTAAGCTACTGGATTCCCCGATCACGTCAGGAAATGACAGGAATGGAAAAAGTATAAACCCAAACACTATTGAGAGGTGTCCATCTTTTTCAATTTATCGATATTACTCTGGATTGAACCTAATTTATCTATATATTCAGTATGCTTGGCTCTATTTTCTTCAACAACTGCCTGAGGAGCCTTTTTGACAAAGTTTTCATTCTTCAGCTTCTTCTCAAGAAAGGCTATTTCATCCTCGGTCTTCTTCAGGTCCTTGGTCAGCCTGCTTATTTCCGCCTCAACATCTATAAGTCCTTTCAGCGGTACAAAAATTTCCATGGCTGGCTTCACATCTGCAGCCGCGTCCCTGGGAGATTCAATATCCTTTCCTATGACTATGTCCTTTGTCCTGGCCAGAGTATTTATATAGGCAACATTTTCATTCAAAATTAGATCTGCACTGTCATGGGCCCTGATGAGGGCCTTCAACTCAACGGAAGGAGAAATATTGAGTTCCCCCCTGATGCTCCTGATGCCGGTAATGGCGTCCATTACAACTGCCATTTTTTGTTCTGCCTCTTTATTTTCAATGCCATTCTCAGCAGTCGGATACTTTCTTATACAGATGCTCTCCACATCCTTTATCCCGGGAAGCTGCTGCCATATCTCCTCTGTTACAAAGGGCATGAAGGGGTGTAAGAGAGCAAGCGCTGCCTCATATACATGGACAAGGGTACTGACGGCTGTCTGTTTTCCTGATTCATTATCGCCGTACAGTGCCGGCTTGATAAGCTCCACATACCAGTCACAAAGCTCATGCCAGATAAACTGGTATAAGTGGCTTGCCGAGTCATTAAATCTGTACTCATCAAGGGCTCTGTTCACTTCCATTGAAACCGATGACAAACGGCTTAAAATCCATTTATCTGCAAGGCTCAGCATATCCGATTCCCTGACAGTTAGAATCTCATCACCCTCCCTGAGATTCATTGAAATAAAACGGGCAACATTCCATATCTTGTTCAGGAAATGGCGGTACCCCTCAACCCTCTCCTCACTGAATTTTATGTCCCTTCCCTGTGCAGCATAGGCAGCAAGGGTAAACCTGACAGCATCAGTGCCATAGGCATCGGTCATCTTTAAGGGATCAACAACATTCCCCTTTGACTTGCTCATCTTCTGACCCTCGGCATCTCTGATTAATGCGTGGATATAAACGTGATCAAAGGGCTGTGTCCCCCTGAATTTCAGCCCCATCATCATCATACGGGCCACCCAGAAAAAAAGGATATCAAAGCCGGTAATCAGAACGCTTGTCGGATAGAAAGTTGCCAGGTCCTCTGTTTCGCCGGGCCATCCGAGTGTGGAAAAGGGCCAGAGGGCTGAAGAAAACCATGTGTCAAGGACATCTTCATCCTGACTCAGGTGCACGCTTCCGCATGTGCACTGCGCCGGTGTTTCACGGGACACAATGAGCTCTTCACAATCATCACAGTACCAGACAGGAATCCTGTGACCCCACCATATCTGCCGCGATATACACCAGTCCCTGATATTTTCCATCCAGTCAAAGTAACTGTTCTCCCATCCCGATGGAATTATTTTCGTGCGTTTGTCCTTTACCGCCTTGATTGCTTCCTCAGCGAGAGGCTTTATTTTTACGAACCACTGCATTGAAAGATAGGGCTCAACAATAGTCTTGCACCGGTAGCAGTGGCCCACTGCATGGTCGTGGTCTTTATCCTGTTCCAGATGGCCCTTTTCTCCCAGATCCCTGAGCACATTCCTTCTGCATTCGAACCTGTCCTGTCCTGCATAGGGACCGGCCTCTTCAGACATCTTCCCGTCGCCGGTAAGAATATTGATAAAGGGCAGATCATGTCTTCTGCCCATCTCAAAATCGTTGGGATCATGGGCAGGGGTCACTTTTACAGCGCCGGTGCCGAAGGAGGAATCAACAAACTCATCGGCTATGATGGGAATGTCCCTGTTTATGATTGGCAGCCGTACGACCTTTCCGATCATGTCCCTGTATCGCTCGTCTTCTGGATGGACAGCCACGGCAGTGTCGCCCAGATAGGTTTCAGGCCGTGTCGTTGCAACCGTTATGTGCCCTTTGCCATCAACATAATTATATTTAAAATAATAGAGCTTACCCCTTAGGTCTTCATGTTCTACCTCAAGGTCTGAAAGGGCCGTATGACAGCGGGGACACCAGTTTATAAGGTATTCGCCTCTGTAAATAAGGCCTTCCTCATAGAGCCTGACAAAGACCTCACGAACAGCCACAGAGAGTCCTTCGTCAAGGGTAAAGCGCTCCCTGCTCCAGTCACAGGACGCACCCATGGATTTAAGCTGGTTGATAATCGTGCCGCCGTAGAGCTTTTTCCACTCCCAGACCTTCTCAACAAACTTCTTTCTTCCCAGGGTGTGGCGGTCAATTCCATTCTTCTTCAGTTCCTTTTCTACAACGTTCTGGGTTGCTATGCCTGCATGATCAGTACCGGGCAGCCAGAGGGCGTTAAAACCGGACATGCGTTTCCAGCGTATCATAATGTCCTGAAGCGTCATATCAAGGGCATGCCCGATATGGAGTGATCCTGTTACATTCGGCGGGGGGATAACGATGCAGAACGGAGGTTTGCTGCTCTTTGATTCTGCCTTGAAATATTCCTTTTCAATCCAGAAGTCATACCACTTCTTTTCAATGTCCTTTGGCTGGTATCTCTTCTCAAGCATTCTTGCTAAAATCTCCTGCTCTGTTCATATGAGAATTGAAAACAACACTGATTTTGACATTTTCACTGTGTTATTTCAATGTTGAGCATGAATAACAGGGGCCGCAGCCCATGGGAGGTGGCCCTTTCACCTTGCTATCATCCTCTGAATATTTTTCTGACATTCCGACTTGTTCAGAATCCAGTCTCTTCCATCTGTCATCCTCCGACACCGATCGGAGGATCCAGCCTCGTTTCCAGCCCTGATACCTAAACCATGACACCCGGTGCCTGTTATTTCTTACCTGTTCAGGCATCTTCCAGCAATGTTATTGAATTGACTTGACTTGCACTTCTATGTATTCTATTGTATTCTATTGATATGATATGAACACAACAAGAAATGGAGGTACTTTATGTCCAAGACTGTGACGTTAAGGTTAAATCAAAATATATATGAATTATTCAGGGCCATGGCTGAAAGTGATAACAGAACGTTATCCAACTTCATTGAAACTTCAGCTTTGCGCTATATAGAAGAGCATGAGTATGTGGATGATTATGAAATGGAAGAAATCAGGGAGAATAAACAGCTCAACAGAAGCCTGAAGCAGGCGCTAAAAGACATGAAATCACAAAAAGGCAAATTCGTTGGGTAATTACCGCATATTTGAAACTGAAGAGTTTACAAAGGCTCTTAAGAAGTTATCAAAAGCAGACATATCCTTTATCCAGAAGAAGCTGACAGGTTATGTATATCCTCAGATCAAAAAAGAGCCCTGTTTTGGCAAGAACATAAAAAAACTAAGAGATTATAATCCTGATGCATGGCGCTATCGTCTTGGAAAGTTCAGGTTGTTTTATACAGTAGATCATGAAAACAGAATCATATATGTTCTTACTGTAGATTTCCGCAAGGATGCATATAAATAGGGGGCACATCTTCAATTTGTGGTATTGCATCCTACAATAAAAGTTCAAAGACATAGGTAACACTTTAGTTCACCTACATAGGTTACACTCAGATTATCTTTCTGTACAACATATTACTTTTAAATATTATTTTGCCTTTCAGGCGGATTTACTCTTCCTTGACCAGCAAAGAAAGTAACCAAAGAAACTGACCCTGAGAGATTTCCGGGCGGCTCGTCGCTCAACTTCCAGGGAGTTAATTTCAACTCATCCCGACAAATCGGGATTCAGACACAAATTAACTCTCGTTCCTTCCAGTTTCGTTCCTCGCCTGAAATCTCGAAAGGGATCCCAAAAGCAGTGTCATTAATAATCCCTTAGTTTGTTTCAGTTCTGCAAGCGAACTGTGAGGGTGAAAAATTAATTGGTGTTTGAGTAACGCAGAGATGAGCCTGCCTGCGGTAGGCAGGTTTGAATTAATTTACCGAACAGGAGCGAAGCAGAACGAATAAGAAACAAACAGGGCGCCCTTCTTTTACTACATTTCTTAGGCAATTAAGAAAAGTAGGCGGGCCTGCCTGCCGACAGGTTGGAGTGAAAGTACTCCCTTTCAGGTGAGCGTCAGCCTCGGATGATCCGCCGGGGCGGACAAAACCGAATGTGAAGTCTCTTAGGGGGAATGCAATCCCACAATGTACTATTACCATGATTAGAGGCAGACTAAAAAGTATCTATCTATTGACACAATATACCAAAAGCTGGTAGGGTTAACTAATACAACTGCTGTACCCGGATGAAACCTACACAATGTAAGCCCCGGAATACAACGGGGTTTCCCCCGCAAGCAGAAAAAAAAGGAGAACAAATACATTATGGAATTTGACACACTTGATTTACACGCCAGTGTTGCGGCTGGCATCAAAGCCGCAGGCTTTACAATACCGACACCTATCCAGGCCAAGGCGATCCCGCCAGCACTGAGACAACAGGACGTCATGGGACTTGCCCAGACTGGCACAGGTAAAACAGCGGCCTTTGTGCTGCCGATCCTTCAGCGACTTATCAATGGACCACGAAAACGGGTCCGCGCCCTTATTATAGCCCCGACCCGTGAACTTGCAGAGCAGACGCACGAGTCCATCAGAATTTTGGGACGCAAAACAGGGCTCCGGAGCGCCACCGTCTACGGTGGAGTCAGCATAAAACCGCAAATACAGAAACTGGCCGCCGGCACAGAGATAGTTGTTGCCTGTCCAGGCCGTCTGCTTGATCACATGAATCAGCGCACAATAAATCTGTCTCATCTGGACGTACTTGTCCTTGATGAAGCCGACCGCATGCTGGACATGGGTTTTCTGCCTGATATAAGAAGGATCATCAGGCACATACCGGCTTCCAGGCAGACACTGCTCTTTTCAGCAACAATGCCCGAGGGTATAAGGAAACTTGCCAACGACATTCTCCAGACTCCCGTCACGGTACAGGTCGATCACATCGCACCTGCAAATACAGTATCGCACGCGCTCTACTCAGTTGATCAGCACCTGAAGACCGGCCTCCTGCTCAAACTGCTGGGCAATACCGACACTGAATCAGTACTGGTCTTTACGCGCACCAAACACCGTGCCCGCCGTATAGGAGAGCAACTGGAAAGAGCAGGCTACCGAGCTGCATCGTTGCAGGGAAACCTTTCGCAGAACAAGCGGCAGGAAGCACTGAACGGTTTCCGTGACGGCAGGTATCAGGTCCTGGTCGCTACTGATATTGCGGCCCGGGGAATTGATGTTTCACGCATATCCCATGTAATCAATTTTGATATGCCCGACACCACCGATGCCTATACACACAGGATCGGCCGCACTGGCAGGGCCGCGAAAACAGGTGATGCTTTCACCTTCATTACCCGGGATGACGAGCCCATGGTCCGCAGCATTGAGCGCGTTCTTGGAGCAAAGGTAGAGCGGCGCGTACTGGATGGCTTTGATTATAAACAGCCTGCCCCTTCATATGATGGCGCTGTGCGGCCACCGCGGAGACCGCAGTCCCGCAGGGGAACGAAGAAGAAAACCATAGCCTGGACCAATGTTGCCGCTCTTTCCTACAAGCGCAAACCGGTTCGGAAAACCGCAATATAGGTTCATTCGCCTTTGGAGCAGCCTGCAGTGCGAGAACATGTCAACTTACTGGAAATTTTGATTATTTCTTCATGATCTGACAAAAAATCTCAAAAATGTAATAATTATTCCGTCTGCGAAGATGAATAAATCTTAGTGAAATCAAATGGGCAGTAGTTCTGTCCACGGAAATGATTCCATTTAAATCTTAAACAAAGGAGCTAAAAAATGGCAGAAGCAAAGGGATTGAGTAAACCGGTAAAGCTGAAACATGAGCTGGCAGAGTTTCTGGGAGCATCAGAACTTCCCAGGACAGAGATTACCAAAAAACTATGGGACTATATTAAAGCAAATGGACTACAGACAAAGACTGAAAATGGAAAGCCTGAGAACGCAGGCAAGTTCATTGTCGCTGATGCCAAACTGCTTCCCATCTTTAAAAACACAAAATCCAAAAGCAAATCAGGCAAGGTCACAGACCTTACCAATATGAAAGAAGGCCAGACGATCAACATGATGCAGATGGCCGCTATTGTCGGAGCAAACATAGAATAAGCTGAAAATATCCGGCCTGCATGATTCATGTGCAGGCCGGATATCACCTGTTCCTGCACTTCAATTGCATCGTTATATAAAATTAATTAATTTTTTGCGGACGGAGCTTCAAGGAGTGCTTTGAGAGGAGATAACCGGTGAGTATGGGTAATGCAATGTTGTATTTTGCCTATGGCTCCAATATGTTTTCGGCAAGGATGAAGAACAGGGCTTCTTCTGCCGTTGTTGAAGACAGCGGGCTCCTCTATGAGCATACGCTGGCTTTCCACAAAGTAGGGAGGCTGGACGGAACAGGAAAGTGTGATGCTCATTTTACAGGCAGGAGGGAGGACTGTTTAATGGGCGTTCTGTATAGAATTGCCCCTGACCAGGTCAAACTGCTTGATGCAATCGAAGGATGCGGCAATGGATATGAAAGGAAAGATGTGGCAGTAAAAACTTTCTCCGGTAATATCGTTACAGCATTTACCTACTGCGGAACGAAGATCAATCCTGACTTAAAACCCTTTCACTGGTATAAAAAGCATGTCCTTGCCGGGGCAAAAGAAAATAATTTTCCCGATGAATATATCACTCTCATTGAATCCGTTGAATCCATTGATGACCACGATACTGACAGGGAAGGGAGAGAATTGGGCATTCATCTCCTCAGCCAGGAGTGCGGTAAACGGACGATGAAGAAATAGTTATCAATGAACTGGATACCCGCCTTCGCGGGTATGACAGATAACGTTTCTGAAAGGAACCAATAAAAATAGATGGGCAGGCAGGTATGGGATCTAATCCCATAGAAGTACGTGAAGGATAGGGTCTTATTTCTCTCCCTCTTCTTTCATGTCCGCCAGTTTCTTTCTCATTGCAAATAATGTATTGAGGGCCTCAATGGGAGACATGCTGAGGATATCCAGTCCGAGCAGTTCTTTCAATACCGGGTCTGCCTGTGTGGTAAAAAGGTCAAGCTGACCCCGGGCCTTCCTTTCTGATGGTTCCCCTTCAGAGGCATAGGCAAGCTTCGGTGCACCAAGTTCGTTCAACTCGGCCTTCTCAAGATTAGAGAGAATTTCTTTTGCCCGAAGTATGGTTTCATCGGGAAGTCCTGCCAGACGTGCAACCTGAATGCCGTAACTCTTGTCAGCTGCGCCCTCTTCTATCCTGCGGAGGAATATAATCTCATCGCCCCACTCTTTCACAGCAACATTCAGGTTCCTGATGCCCTTCAGTGTGAGCGACAGCTCTGTCAGTTCGTGGTAATGCGTAGCAAAGAGCGTCCGGGCCTTCACTGCTCTGGATATATATTCCACAACAGCCCAGGCAATACTGATGCCGTCAAAGGTGCTCGTACCCCTGCCCACTTCATCGAGGAGAATCAGACTCCTCTCCGTTGCATTATTCAGTATATTGGCAGTCTCGATCATTTCAACCATGAATGTGCTCTGACCTTTTGTTATAACATCAGATGCCCCGATTCTGGTAAAGATACGGTCCACAATCCCTATACGTGCCTCCCGTGCCGGTACAAAACTGCCGATCTGTGCCATAAGCACGATCAAGGCAACCTGCCTCATGTAAGTAGATTTTCCCGCCATATTCGGACCGGTAATTATGGATATATTATTTGCACCGGAATCAAGCAGTGCATCATTGGGGATAAACTTCTCTCCTGAAGTGAGCCTCTCAATAACAGGGTGTCTGCCTTCAGCAATCTGAATCAGCATCCCATTATCTACAAGAGGCCGTTCATAGTTATATCGCCTGGCGATAAAGGCAAAGCTGCGCAGGGCATCAAGTTCAGCAACGGCCTGAGCCGTATTTTGCAGTTTCCCTGTTTCAACGGCAACTGAATCTCTTATTTCCGTGAAAATATCGTATTCAAGATTTTTCAGTCTCTCATCAGCACCGAGGATCTTTGCCTCATATTCCTTCAGCTCCGGGGTAATAAACCGCTCAGCGTTGACAAGGGTCTGCTTTCGTATATAATCCTCAGGGACCTGATCAAGGTTTGCCCTCGTTGCTTCAATGTAATATCCAAAGACCCTGTTATAGCCGACTTTTAAAGACGATATTCCCGTTCTCTCCCTTTCCCGTGCCTGCAGTGAGGCAATAACATCCCTTCCACTGCTGCTTATCTCCCTCAGTTCATCGATTTCAGAATGATACCCCTTCTTTATTAACCCGCCTTCCCTGAGAGCAAGTGGAGGATCATCAGCAATACTTGCCTCGATTAACTGATGTATCCCGGGCATTAATTCGATTCTCTTTTCAATTGATCGAATCATCTCATTATCATATGATTCAAGAAGCACCTTTACTTCAGGCAGGACATCAAGGGAATTTTTTAGTGCCAGAAGGTCTCTCGCGCTGGCTGAGCCGCTGTCTACTCTGGAAGCAAGACGTTCAATATCATAAATACCCTCCAGACTTTTCTGGATCTTTACCAGGCTTTCCGGGTCACTCATCAGGACGCCGACTGCATCCTGTCTGCGCACTATCTGTTCGGACTCAATGAGCGGATTCAGGAGCCATGTCCTCAGGAGCCTGCCGCCCATTGGTGTTTCGGTCTGGTCCAGCACCCAGAGAAGACTTCCTTCAATGCCGTCTGAATTCATGTTCCGGGAAATTTCAAGATTTCTGAGCGTTGCAGCATCAAGCAGCATTGACGACTCCCGCCTCAGGACACGTATTTTTTTAAAACTCAAGGTACCCTTCTGATTCTCTTCAAGATAGTTCAGCAATGCCCCTGCCGCTGAAATACCAACAATCATCCCTTCACAGCCGTAGCCGTCGAGAGATGCGACTTTAAAGTAATTCAGGAGTTTCCTGTAGGCCTCTATGTAGTCAAAGTACCAGTCATCATAACCGGTAAGATAAAAATCCCCGAGTTTGTCTATGACAGAGGAATTGTTCTTAAAGCTCTGGGGATAGAGGACCTCTTTTGGATGAAACCTGATTATTTCATCTTCAAGACTTGTATGTGTCTCATAAATGAGAAACTCACCTGTCGTTATATCAGCTGTCGCAATGCCGAAGATGTTCTCTTTCTGAAAAAAGGAAATGATAAAATTATTTTCCTTTGGATCATCAGGCAGGAATGTGCCCGGGGTAACCACCTTGACCACTTCCCGCTTTACAATGCCCTTTGTCTCTTTCGGATCCTCTACCTGCTCACAGATGGCCACTTTGTACCCTGCCCTTACCAGTTTTGCTGTATAGGACTCATGGGTAAAATGAGGGATGCCGCACATGGGCATAGGGTCTTTTTTGCTTTTATCCCTGGATGTCAATGTAATCTGGAGAACCTTCGAGGCGATAACCGCGTCCTGGCCGAACATTTCGTAAAAATCACCGAGCCGGAAAAAGACAATGGCATCAGGGTAGCTGGTTTTTACTGCCTGATACTGCTTCATTAAAGGAGTCAATTGAGACATTTGGATTCCAGTAAGCTCTTCATGAACTGTTTGATATGTCTTGATATCTATGGATGAATTGCAAAGAACATATGACTATAACATAATGCTAAATTGATGTAAAAGAGCAGCAATGAAAAGGGGTTCCCTGTCTACACATCAGGTCATGTCAACCTTTCTTTTTCTTAATTAATTGGGAAATTACTAGAGGAAAAAGTTGTTCTCTCAATTAGATGAAGGCACAAATTAATTACTGTATTGGTCTGCCTTCAGCGGTCTGATAACTCCTTACATAAGCAGTATAGTCTTCAGCGGGGTTGATGAGTTCAAGACCCATGCCGAAATTATTCCTTGGAATTCCGTGATTTTCAGGCTTGATTGCCCTTTTAACCCTGGACAGTATATTCAGAGTATGCTGGTTAAGGAGTATGACCGTAACAAATACAGAATCAATCGGAAAGTTTACCCTGGTCCTGACAAAGAGCCCGCCCTCGGAGAGGTTTGTTACCTGACTTTTATAGAACATATTTCCGAAAAAAAGCCTTGCCTCTACCTCCGAATGAAATCTCTGATGGGCCCTTTTTTCCCTATGCATATGCTGTAAATTTAATGAAATAGTAATATACGTTAATAATGAATTGACGTTTTTTTATCATATTAATATCAAAATGTCAATGATAACCCTCTGTAAATATTGCTTTTTTCCAGTATTACAACCAGGGGTGGCAGTGATGTGATATACACCAGCTTAAGAAGCGGGGCGTCCAATAGTCTTTCCCCCGTCAAGGGGAAAAGGCCTCTAATGTAAACTGTTCATCTCTGAAGTAAATTACGGAGATGAACGGTATGCAGTATTAAAAATGTGATGAGAAGTTAAATAGTTGTAAGCCAGGCCTTATATGCCGGGGCTTCACCTTTTACGATCTTAAAGAAAAGTCCCTGCAGCTTCTTTGTGATGGGTCCCGGCTTGCCGCCTCCAACAGACCTGCCGTCAACTTCCCTGATTGGTGTAACCTCGGCAGCAGTACCGGTAAAGAAAGCCTCATCAGCTATGTAGATTTCATCTCTTGTAAAGTATGTTTCCCGTACCTCGATTTTTTGTTTTTTGGCCATCTCCATGATGCTTCTCCGCGTAATTCCCTCAAGTACAGAGGGGAGCGGAGGTGTGTGAAGAACTCCATTCCTTACAATGAAGATATTCTGCCCTGTACCTTCGGCAACATAGCCATTCGTGTCGAGCAGCAAAGCCTCATCATAACCGGAGGCAAGGGCTTCACTTTTTGCAAGCGTAGAATTCACATAGTCACCGCAGGTCTTGCTTTTTGTCATTGTTATATTTGCATGGAGACGTGTAAATGAGGAGACCTTGACTCTGATACCGTTTTTAATCCCCTCTTCGCCAAGGTAAGCACCCCATGGCCACACTGCAACTGCAACCCTCACCGGATTGTCCTTAATGAACAATCCCATAGCGCCATACCCTATGTAAATCAGGGGGCGAATGTAACACTCCCTGAGTTTGTTTATTTTTATGGAGTCAATGATTGCCCTGCTTATCTGCTCTGGTGTGAAGGGACATTTAATGTTCAGAATATGACAGGAATCAAAGAGCCTTGCAACATGCTCCTCCAACCTGAATATGGCAGAGCCCTTGCTCGTCTTATAGCAGCGGATTCCCTCAAAGGCGCCTGTCCCGTAGTGCAGTGTATGAGTCAGTACATGTACATTCGCATCAGCCCAGTTTACAAATTCTCCGTCCATCCAGATCTTTTTTGATTCTTCAATCATTTCGCCTCCAAAGCATCTATAGAATAATGGTTATACAGTTTTACAGAAATACTGTACCACTGTCAATAAAGTCCCTCTTCTTTCCAGCCCTTTTCTCCTATCAGCGGGACAAATACACAGCCTGTTGAATCAGATTTCTCTATTCCGGTCTCTGTCCTCCTGATCTGATACAGTACCTGGGAATACCTGCTCCCTATTGGTATAACCAGTCTGCCCCCTACCTTTAATTGCCCAATATACTCTTCCGGTATCTCGGGAGCGCCGGCAGTTACAAGTATGGCGTCAAAGGGAGCCTGGGAAGGCAGGCCGATCGTGCCGTCCGATACCCTCACCTGAACATTTTTGTATCCCAATCGTTCCAACAGAGCCTGAGCTCTTTCTGCAAGAGAAGGAATACGTTCCACGGTGTAAACCTCTGAGGCAAGCATTGACAGTACAGCTGTCTGGTACCCTGAACCGGTCCCTATTTCCAATACCCTTTCATGTCCTTCCAGATGAAGCAGTTCAGTCATGAGGGCAACCATATAGGGTTGTGATATTGTCTGGCCGCACCCTATGGGCAGAGCACAGTCGTCATAGGCACTTTCCTGGAGGTCCTCACTGACAAAGAGGTGGCGTTCAACAGTGGCCATTGCGTGGAGCACTCCTTCGTCTTTTATCCCCCTCGGTCTCAACTGCGAATCTACCATTAAGCGGCGTTGTTTTATAAAATCCATCGAGCCATTGAATATTCTTCATTTTTCATTTCAAGATCTTTTTATTCAAAAGGAGAAATTTTCCCCTGCAGATTGCCACGCCGCTGCCCTCTCTGCCTTCACAATGACAAAGCATCACCAATTCTCAAGCCCCTGATACTTATAGCCTCTTCAAAATCTCCCGGGCTGCTATAACACCCGATGCAGATGCCTGAATCAGCCCTCTGCTCACACCGGCGCCATCACCAATGGCAAAAAGGTTCTTCACCTCTGTTTCAAGATTCCTGTCGAGTTTTAACTGGCGAGAATAAAATTTCACTTCGATGCCATAGAGGAGGGTATGGGCACTGTTGACACCCGGTGCAATTTTATCCATTACCCTCAGCATCTCCAGAATGTCTGTAATATATCGATGAGGCAGGGCAAAGCTCAGGTCACCCGGCACAGCATCGGTAAGGGTAGGCCTGACCTTTCCTCGTGCAACCCTCGCGGAGGTTGATCTCCTGCCGGCTTTCAGGTCCCCCAGTCTCTGCAGAATGACTCCCTTTCCCAGCAGGTTTGCCAGACGCGCAATATATCGGCCATACAGGTGAGGTTCATCAAAGGGCTCTGTAAAAAAGGTGCTGACCAGCAGTGCAAAATTTGTGTTCTCTGTTTTTTTGTTTGCGTAACTGTGCCCGTTGACTGTCCAGACACCTTTTAAGTACTCTCTAACGACTTCACCATGGGGATTTACGCAAAAGGTCCTGATCCTGTCCTTGAATTTTTTTGTCTGGTATATGAGTTTCGGTTCGTAGGTGTTCTTTGTGAGGGGCTCTAGTACAGAAGCGGGAAGCTCCACACGGACGCCGATATCAACCGGATTTTTCAAAAGAGAAAGCCCCATGGACTTTGCCTGCTTTTCAAGCCAGAGAGCCCCTTCCCTGCCTGGCGACGCAATCACAAAATCAGCAGAATAACTGCTGCCATTTCCAGCTTCAATGCCTGAGACAACACCCTTTGAATTCAATATGGTTTGCACGTTCCCGGAAAAAACGATATCTACCCTTGAGTTGAGGCGTGCCTTCATTTTCTTCAATACCTCCGGGCAACGGTCCGTTCCAATGTGTCTGATCATGGAGGGAATCATGGTCAGTCCGTTATCACCTGCCATTCTGATCAGTTTATTGATTTTTCTTTTGTTGTCTCCATACACCTCTTGAGGCGCCCCATGCTTTATATAGATGTCATCGGTATACTTGATAAGTTCTGTCAGGGCCTTATGATCAATGTATCTGGTAAGGTTTCCGCCTGTTTCCTGTGACAGGGTAAGTTTGCCGTCACTGAATGCACCGGCTCCGCCCCAGCCGCAGAGGAGTCCGCATTCCACACAGGTGCTGCAGGCCGTCTTATAAAGAGCAGAGGGGCATTCTCTCTCATCAATATCTTTTCCCTTTTCGATAAGAAGGATCTTCAGTTTTTTCTTTGAAGAAACGAGTTCAAGAGCAGCGAATATCCCCGCCGGGCCTGCTCCCACGATAATGACGTCGTAGTGTTTCATGATGATAAAGGGTTCGAGGACTCAAGGGTCCAAGGGTACAAGGGAAATATTCTAAATTCTTTCACTCGAATCCTTGAATCCTTTATCCCTGAACCCTGTCTTTTCACTTTTCCCAGTTTTCCTGCAGATAACTCAGCGCTTCGTAATTTGTCAGGTCAAGATGAACAGGCGTTACTGAAATATAATTATTATGAATGGCATCTAAATCTGTATTCTCACCCCGCTGCCATTTCGGATCTCCTCCGCCAATCCAGTAGCATTCCTGCCCTCGGGGGTCTGACAGTTCCTGAATTCCATTGTCATATACAATCTTGCCCTGTTTTGTAAGGCGAACTCCATTGATATGTGTACATTCCGGAACATTGACATTCAACAGGGTATCCTTTGGCAAACCTTTATCAAGAACTTTTATGGCAACTTCTCTGGCGTAATCTGCTGCCCTCTGATAGCCTGCTCCATGATTCTTATTGCCATTATTGCTGCGATATTCCGTTACCAGAGAAATGGCAAGAGAGGGAATGCCGAGTAAGGTCCCCTCCATTGCAGCAGCAACGGTTCCAGAGTATGTCAGGTTATCACCCAGGTTTCCGCCGTTATTAATCCCTGACACAATAATGTCAGGCCTTAGGGGGAGCAGTTTATGAACAGCAATAATGACACAGTCAGTAGGTGTGCCATTGATGCAATAAATGTTTTTATCTATTTTGTCTGACTTCAGCGGCCTGTGGAGAGTCAGCGCATGTGCCACAGCGCTCTGTTCTGTCTCCGGAGCAACAATATACACATCTCCGAGAGGCATGAGAGCCTCTGCGAGTATCCTGATTCCCTGCGATGATACTCCATCATCATTGGTTACTAAAATTGTCGGCATGTTTATAGTTTAACAAAACCTGAGAGATGCTTTTTGCTTTGAAACCAGATCATGGTTTGCCCCTATCCAGGATTATAAAAGGGGCATAAAGGGTTTTATGATCAGTTAGGGGACAAGCAGTGTCGGCAGTTCAGACTCCCTCACTATACTGTGTGAGACGCTTCCATGAATAAATTCACTCAGCCGTCCCTTTCCGCTGGTCCCCATAACGATCATGGTTGCACGTCTGTCCCGTGATATCCGTATTATCTCATTCAATATTTTCCCTGCGCCGAGATGGGTCTCACATCCTGCTCCTTCCTCCTTCAGTTCATCACAGACCATATCGAGTTTCTCGATGCTGACCTTTTTCAGCTCATGAAGGCTGTCTTCGTACTTTTCATGGATCTTTTCAACATTAATATCGTGAAAGACAATAGCCTCTTCAATGACAGACTGGAACGATTTCATCAACTTCAGGGCCCTCATCGACGGTTCAGACCAGTCACATACCAGCATCGGTCTCTCGAATATGCGTTCATTTATCTTTTCAAGATTCTCACCTTCCACTTCATAGCTCACCAAATACTTGCTCACAAGAACAGGCACCTTGCTCCGGGTAACGATCTCAATAGTCCTGGAACCGGCAAAGGGATGATTCAGTGTCCTTTTCTTTCTGCCTACCACGATGAGATCAGCTTCTTCATCTTCAGCTGTATGAAGGATCTGAGGTACAGGTTCACCGACTTTGATTACTACTTTGCTTTTCAGACCTTTTTCTTCAAGAGATTTCTGCCAGTCCTCAAATCGTATCGTCGCCTCCTCCCGTAACCGGTCCTCCTCTTCCTTCAGGTACCCTCCAAAGGGAACAAACCCGACGTCTTCCCTGGAGATTACATGAGATAAAATAATTTCCTTCAATCCCGCATCCTTCAGTGCGAACAATTGGGCCAGAGAATTAAAGGAAAGCTCTCTGAATTTTGTGGGAAACAATATTTTTTTAATAGCCATAATCTTTCCTCTCACCAATAAAAGACAAGTGTTATAAGCGCAAAAACGGGAACCAGTATCGGTATTGAATATTTTATCATGTATCCAAAGAAACTCGGCATCGGTGTGCCTGTTTCTTCAGCAATTGAACGGACCATAAAGTTCGGTGCGTTTCCGATATACGTGTTGGCTCCAAAAAATACAGCGCCGGCAGAAATCGCCTTGAGATAAATACTGTGTTCCTGAATCAATAGGGCAACTGCTTCTTTTGCTTCTACTCCCGGGTAAAACTTGCCAAGCAGGGAGCTTAGAAACGTCAGATAAGTCGGTGCATTATCAAGAAAGCTTGAGAGAATTCCCGTAATCCAGAAGTAGTGAAATGGTTCATTGACTGTCCTGATCAGAAATGCAAGTTCCCCTTTTTCACCTGCCTGAAGTATCTTCAGGCAGGGCATCATGGTCAGAAATATGCCTATAAACAGAATGGCAACTTCCTGAATGGGAAACCATGTGAATTCATTGTCTTCGCGTATCTCCTTCCTGGTTGTCATCCATGACAGAAGGGCCATAAAAATCAGGATCCCATCTCTGACCACGTCTGCTGTTGAACGATGAACACCAAGGATGCTCATCTCTCCCCAATGCATAATGCCGCTCATTAATACAGCACCAACTATTCCCGCAAGAAAGATAAGGTTATGCAGCCCGTCAATACGTAACGCCTCCTTTTCCGGGCTTTCTGATGGAGCAGGGATGTCCTCTTTTCTGTAATAATAAGTGTCCATAATGAAGTAGAGGACGAGGAGGGCAACCGCAACAACAATCATCTGGGGCAGCAACTGGAAGGTCCAGAAAAAGGGAACCCCTCTCAGAAAACCAAGAAAGAGGGGAGGATCACCGAGAGGGGTAAGTGATCCGCCCACGTTTGCCACCAGAAAGATGAAGAACACTACCATGAATGTCCTGTTTTTCCTGTGACTGTTTGCCCTGAGAAAGGGACGGATGAGCAGCATTGCCGCTCCTGTCGTTCCCATCCATGAAGCAAGAATAGTCCCGATTATCATAATACCCGTGTTGACAACCGGCGTGCCCACGAGCGTACCTCTGAGCAGTATATTGCCTGACACTGTATACAGCGCTGAAAGCAGTATGAGAAAGGGAACGTAATCAGCCAGTACGATATGAAGAAATTCATAAAGGGCAAGCCCCTTATACACAATCAGAAAGGGGGTTAATACGGCAAGGGCCCAGAAAGCAGTGACTTTCCCAAAGTGGTTATGCCAGAATCTCGGTGCAAAGAGCGGAAAAAAGGCAATTGACAGGAGCATCCCAACAAAGGGAATTGTGCTCCATAAAGGAAGTATCTCACCTAAATCACCATGCATATGTGTTCCTTCTTAAAACTCAATGACACTGCATTAATCATTTGAAAAGAATTTTGGCTTTTATTCTGTCACAGTGCGCAGAAAACATTCAACAGGAATCAGGTTTTTACCCTCTCTGCTATCAGGGACAGAAAAGCATTTTCTTTGAAGAGATTATTCAATTCTGCCACTACACTATAAATATAACTGTTTCACAACGTACATCATCAAACAATTTAATAACGCTATAAATTTATCATCTTTTTATTGATTTTCTCAGATGAGTTCATTAATATAAGTGGCTATTTCATTATTAAACAGCAGTGTTGCGATGTGCGACATGCAATGTGCTGTTCATGAACTTCATTACAATAAAATTCAATAGAGGAAGGAGAGAAAATGTCTAAAAAGTTTCTCAGCACCCTAAGGTATATTTTTCCGCTTATACTCTTTTCACTTCTATTCATTACAGCCACTACAGTTTGTGCCACCACGGAGGCTGCAGCACCCGTTGAGGCAGGGACCCAGCATGCATGGTGGTACTGGCCTCTCATACTGCTAATCCTGTCCTTTGTTCTTGGTGTCTTTGCTGTGATGGCCGGAGTCGGGGGAGGAGTCCTGTATGTGCCGATCGTGAGTGGATTTCTGCCCTTTCATCTTGACTTTGTCAGAGGAGCGGGCCTCATCGTTGCCCTTGCCGGCGCACTGGCTGCAGGCCCGGGACTTCTGAAGAAAGGGATGGCTGATTTGAGACTTGCTATTCCAATGGCCCTTATCGCATCTACCTGTGCAATTATCGGCGCCATGATAGGCCTCGCACTGCCTACCAATATTGTACAGACGTTACTCGGTGCAACCATTCTCGGCATTGTTGTCATTATGATCAAGGCAAAAAAATCAGAATACCCCGAAGTTCCCAAGCCTGATGCCTTGTCACAATCTTTGAGGATCATGGGAGTTTACCACGAGCCGACGTTAAATAAGGACGTGAACTGGCAGATCCACAGAACTCCCATTGGACTGGGTTTGTTCGTAATTATCGGGGTCATGGCGGGCATGTTCGGACTCGGTGCAGGATGGGCCAATGTCCCTGTATTAAATCTCCTGCTTGGCGCGCCTATCAAGATTTCCGTTGCAACCAGTAAATTTCTTCTATCCATTACCGATACTTCAGCTGCATGGATCTACCTGAACAACGGTGCTGTCCTGCCGCTGATGGTGGTCCCTTCCGTAGTCGGCATTATGCTCGGTTCATTTATTGGTGTAAAGGTTCTTGCAATTACCAAGCCGGCAGTCATCAGGATACTGGTCATCGCTGTCCTCGGGATTGCAGGACTGAAGGCGCTCTTAAAAGGATTGGGAATAGGATAATTCTATATAATTTATTGAGGGAGGTATAGATGGCAAACCAGGCAACAGAAGAACAATTACTCTATGCAAATATATTAAACAAAGGGATGTTAGTCGGTCTGCTCGGACTTATTGTAACCTTTATAATCTACGGCGCCGGGATCCTCGAACCAAAAATCCCATTGGAGCAGGTCCAGAATTACTGGGTCATGCCGGTAAGCGATTATTTGCAGCTAAGCGGAATCCATGCCGGCTGGGCATGGCTTGGCAATCTGGGGTATGGCGACATGCTTAATTTTCTGCCAATCGCCTTTTTGTCGCTCCTGACCATAGTCTGTTATTTAGCAATTCTCCCCGGCCTGATGCGCAAAAAAGATACTGCTTACGTCGTCCTTGTTATTATCGAGGTCGTTGTTCTCGTCGTTGCAGCTTCAGGTTTGCTGGGTTCAGGCGGACACTAGCCGCTAACTGTTATTGTTATTAAGCTTGCATAAAGGAGAAAGAGAATGTTTTTAGATAAAAAAGTAAAAGACTTGATGATTCCCATTAAAGATTATGTCGTTGTATCTCCTGACAAAACACTGCAGGACACCATACTCGAAATGCGGAGGGTATACTGTGAAGTTGAGACCGGCAAATGTACGGAAGCCGGACACCGTACCGGTCTTGTAATCAAGGATGACAAACTGGTAGGAATCGTTGATTTTCAGAGCATCATGAGAGCTCTCATGCCTGAAATTGCTGGTAAATTAAGTGATAAACTGGCAGCACTGGGCCTCTCCATCGCATTTGCTGAAGCGGACGCTCATGACCTTGATGAAGCCAAGGCTGGTTTCAAGGAAAGGGTATTGCAGAACGCCAGGACAAAAGTTGGTGACGTCATGCTTAAACTGAGAGGACAGATAGAGTCAGATGCTGAGATAATGAAGGCCCTGAAACTCATGCATAAAAACAGAGTCACGGTTTTGCCGGTATTTGAAGGAGAGAAGGTTGTCGGTGTCCTTCGTGATTCAGACCTCTTTCTGGCCACAGCGAGTATTCTGTCTGACTAACAGAAGAAATTAAAAAGGAAGGAAAAACATGCCCCGTTTCTCCTTCCTTTTTTGCTTTTATTCACTGCAGTGTATTTTTTAAATGTATTTCATGGTTATGGTTTAACAACCATCACCGGGCATGTGGAAAATCCAATCACCTTTTCGGTCACGCTTCCCATAACCAGTTTTTTTACCCCTCTTCGTCCATGACTGCCCATGAAGATCATATCAGCATTCTTTTCACTCGCTGTCTCCAGGATCTTTTCATATGACTCGCCTTCCCTGACAAAGGTTTCTGTTTCTATATCAAGAGCCTCCGCGCTCTTCCTGACTTCTTCAAGAAGTGACTTTGCCTTATCGACCATCTGATCAACTGCATGAGGGACCTGTGCATAAAATTCATCGTTTACGTCCACAACTGACAGAACGGTTACCCGGGCGCCGTAAGATGCCGCAAAATCCAGAGCATGTTTTACTGCAGTTTCACTGGAATTCGAATTATCAACAGTAAGAAGTATATTCCCCCATTGAATTGCTGCGTCTCTCGGTACTACAAGCACATCCTTGTTTGTATAACCAATGACCCTTGAGGTCACACTCCCCATGAGCATCCTTTCAATGTGATGGATCCCTCGCCTGCCCATGACAATAATGTCGCAGTTTTCAGTTTCTGCAACATCAACAATCTTTTCATATGCCTGGCCCTGCTCTACATTTGTTATGATGGCGGCTCTTTCTGATTCAGCAATTTCCTTTGCCTCCTTCATAAGTTTTTCAGAAGAGCCCTCAAGGACACTCTTGATATCACTGACACCTATAATCTCAAGGTCACCTTCATAGGGAGGCAGTACAACAAGCACCCGGATCCAGGCCTTTTCTGTTTCCTGGAACCTGATTGCCTGCTTCAGGGCATTTCTGCTCGATGCAGAACCATCAAAGGCAACAAGGATTTTCCTGTATTTGCCCACCGGTCAAATCTCCTTTGGTGATACCACTTTCTCTTCCTGTTTTGCACTGGCCATTCCTTTAATCATTGCTGCTGTAATGATTATGCCTGCTGTACCCAGGGCAGCAACAAGGGCCCAGAAACTGACTGAGTTTAAAACAGATGCCACAGTCGGATCAAGGGGAGACCTCAAACCAACGTCAGCGAGATAACCAGGGATCTTGGCACCTCTGCTCACGGCAACTATTAACATAACCGCTGCCATAACCAGCTTAATGGTATGGTCTTTTACATAGGTGGTCCCAAGGGCACCAAGCTGTACGCCAATCAGTGAGGCAGAAAGTATGAGTAGTGTGAGTCTGATATCAATCAGACCGCTTATTGCCCACTGGACAGAACCCCATGCGCCCATAACAAAGGCTATGAGCAGTTCCGTAGCGCTTGCAACAATAGCCGTGGCACCTACGATATAAATCATACCGGGAACGCCGATAAACCCGCCAACAGCAATAGTAGCAGCAAGCATTCCCGTTGCCAGACCGATCGGAAGGGTGATCCATGCAGACATGGTTACCCCTGCTGTTTTGAAGTGCATCATGGGGGGTATATTAATTTTCTGCAGCTTCAGGGCAAGCGTGGGCTTCGAATCTTCCCCGCCTTTTGTGGCAAGCTTGAATGCATCGCGCAGTACAAACCCTCCTACAACAACAAGCACAATGACAAAAACAAAACTGACATAGAGATTGGAGCCGGCATTCCCCCAGGCATTCATGATAGCCTTCTGGATCTTTATGCCTATCTGTACGCCTGCAATAGCAGATATCGCCATAACTAAGCCAAGCTTAATATCAACCTGCCCGTACCTGAACCGCTTATAGGTACCAACCATTGCCTTCGGGAATTTGTGACACATGTTACTGGCAACGGCAATAGCACCCGGTACTCCGAGAGACATCATGGCAGGAGTAAGAACAAAGGCGCCGCCGGAGCCGATAAATCCGCTGAGGAGACCGCCAATTAATCCCACGACGATGAGTGCAATGAATTTAGAAAGCGTAAGGTCGAGAAACATGGTTTCTGCAGTCTTGATAACTATCTGTCCATCATGCTCCTCAAAAGTCATCATAACTTTCTTGTTTAATGTAAGATCTTCAGCCTTGATCTCTTCTCCCAGCTTAACGACCATCGTCTCGGTGGAATCAGAGGACAGGAAAAGGGCTGTTCCGGATGCTTTGTCAATCTCCACAAACACACCCTTTTTAAAATTCTTTGGAGGCGGACCCCCTGCAAAAGCCGCTGTAGCCAGCGGAAGTATCATCAGTACAACCAGAATAATCGCTGCAATCCTTCTCATTTGAAAACCATCTCCTTTCATGACTTCATTTATATTTCGTATTATTTAGATTTGCTCTTTTTTGCTTCAAGGCCGAGTACGGTTAACAGGTTGCTGCCGAATGCCCCGTGTATGAAGGAAAACCAGAAGGCAGTGACAATTGGAAACGCTGCGTAGTATCCACCCTTTGTATATGTGTCTGTTACCAGTCCCTCATTGCTAAACAGAATAATATATGAAGCCAGAGATATTACTCCAAAAATAATAGTCTGCATATATGGTTTTTTCTTTTTCTGTGACATGCCATTCTCCTTTTTAAACTAGTTATGCCTTTTCAAGTTCTGATACTACGACAAGAGGACACTTCATGCTTTTCCATGCATCAGACATCTTTTTGCCAGTTCTTCTGCAGTCATCGTCCAGGTTTCTGGATGATTCAATCACTACAAACAGTATCCCCTTGTTTACATTTGTATAGTCGATTATCTGGTTCTGCAAACAACCCTTTCTGATCGACAGACTATATTTGATACCTTCCTTTTCGAGCTCTTCTGACAGCTTAATCATTTTTTCACTTAGAATTTTTTTTGATGAAACATACAGGATATCAAGACTTGCTCCTATTCTCCTGCATATACTCATGGCATAGGTAAAAGCCTGATTATCTGTCTGGTTCTCCTTTGTTGCAAAGAGAACCTTTCCTCTGTCATTGAGAAACTCCTGTGCAGTATCAAATTCACCTGCTTCCGCAAAAGTAACTGCAGACATGAGATCATCAAATTTCTTTTGAAATTTACCCATAGTACCCTTCTATTTGTTTGCCCTCAAGGGCCTGAGTTCTCCAATTTTGTTTTCTTTCGATTGCGAATACTGTTCCTTTTGCGCATGAGACTCTTCGAGCATCTGCTTTGCCATTTCAACTTCTCCTTCTTCTGCAAAGGCAACGGCTGCAAAAATGTTTTCAAACTTTCTTATGAAGTTGTTCATTATCCTTTCTCCTTGTATACTGCCTTTCTACAGTCAGGCATATTTTTGATGCAAATTTACTAAGTTGTTGCTGAGGTCATCTTTTGCCTTCTTCAGCCTTGTTTCAACTTCCTGCATTATTTCCTGTGCTTTCTCAAACTCCCCTGCCTCGGCATAGGTGATGGCCATTGCTGTCAGGTTATCAATTGTCAATTCAAATTCATCTTTCAGAATTTTGACTTTTCCGGCAATTGATTGCTCCTCTTTCAGGAACCCCCGGGCAGTTTCGAACTCGCCAGCCTCGGCAAATGCAACCGCTGCAAACGAGTTTTCTAATGCCTGCATTATTTTTTTCATATCGTCCTCCTTAAAATTTTAATCATTCTGCTTCAGGTTATATCAATAATCGTGCCACCTCCAAAATTGCTTCTAACTATTTGATTTATTGCAGTTAATCGATTTCAGGCTGAAATGCCTCCTTTTAAACAAATGTTGCATTATTCAACTTAACGAGATAATTTCAAGAAGCTATAATTTGTAACACCTTGTAATTTAATCATTTTAGTGAATTCACCATAAGTCAAGGGTGATTTCATGTAAACGTTGCACAGAAGTAGGCTGAGTTGCAATTTGCAACAATTCATGTTAAAGTCCCCTATGATAAAAGTGCCCCTCAGCATTCGACGGAAAATACTCATTGGTTATATTCTTTTTATAACGGTCATAACCATCGGAGCTGCCTTTACCTATTTGAATCTCAAAGTAATTGAAGAGCAGGTCCTCTTCGGCAATGTAACCTCAGATTTTTTTGATACTATCCTTGAAATAAGACGCTTCGAGAAAAATTATTTCCTTTACAGAACAACTGATGAGTACAAAGAAACGCTGTATTTCGTGAACAAATCCGAGCAGCTTCTGCAAGAGAACCATAAGGGTTTTGACAAGCTTCTCATTGATGATTCAACCAGGCGAATAGCGAGAATGCTCCGGCGCTACAAGGCACTTCTTTCGAATGATTTTGAACTCAATGCATCGGTAGGATCATCAGAGCGCTTAAAACTGGAAACGACCATCCGGAAAATGGGCAAAGAAATTGTGACCGTTGCCAAGGAAATGTCTCAGAAAGAGCATCAATATATCCAGAAATTACTCTTCACATTACACCGCGCCCTCCTTGTTTCGATTGCCTTCCTCTTTGTCTTTGGCGCAGCAGTAGGATTGATCCTGTTCAAGACAGTATCAATTCCATTGAAACTCCTGGAAAAGAGTATGGATAAAATCTCTTCCGGTAAATTACAGACAGTCTCGATTCAATCTTCGGACAGGGAAATCGTTTCCTTCCGGGAAGCATTCAATAAAATGCTGAGAGAACTGGAGATGCGGCAAAGGCAGCTTGTTCATTCAGAAAAGCTTGCCTCCCTGGGCACGCTGTTATCAGGCGTTGCTCACGAGTTAAATAACCCCCTCTCAAACATTTCAACATCCTACCAGATACTGAATGAAGAGCTGGAAGAGGCAGATACCGAGTATAAGCGCCAGCTGCTCTCCCAAATCGGCGAACAGACTGACAGGGCCAGGGACATTGTCCGATCAATACTGGATTTTTCCAGATTGAAGGATCTGGACAGGAAATTGCTGAGTTTGAGGGATCTGATTGGTGAAACAATTTTCTTTATCAGAAGTCAGATCCCAACTCATGTGGATATTCATGTTGATGTGCCCGATGAGATTGAAATTTATGCTGATAAGCAGCGAATTCAGCAGGTTTTTTTGAATCTTATTAAAAATGCGATAGATGCAATCGCAGATGATGGCTCCGTTACGATAACAGCTCGATCGGTCGCCGGTGAGAGTGAGCCGGACTGTGAGAATCTGGAAGGAGTAGACAATTATCACCCCACCCCGGAAGACACAACGAAAGATCATACCGTTTACATAAAAATACAGGACACTGGTATGGGGGTACCGCCCGAAGTTATTACCAAAATATTTGATCCTTTTTTCACAACGAAGGATGTTGGGAAAGGCTCGGGGCTCGGGTTATTTGTAACGCACAGCATCATTGAGGAACACGACGGATCTATAAAGGCTGAAAGTAAAATCGGCCATGGTACATCATTCTTAATATGCTTACCGCAATTGCAGACCCCCCCGAAGGAGGAGACTGAATGAATCAGAAGGCAGAACTGTTGCTTATAGACGACGAGCAGATAGCTTTGAAAAATCTGGAGCATGTAATGGAGAAAGAAGGCTACTCAATTACCAGTACGCAGTACAGCACGAAGGCCCTGAAAATTTTAAATGAAAAGATATTCGATGTGGTCCTTACCGACCTGAGGATGGAAAAAGTAGACGGCATGCAGATCCTTCAGCGATGTCGTGAACTGTACCCGAATACAGAAGTCATTATGATTACGGGCTACGCTACGCTGGAGTCAGCTGTGGAGGCGATGAAGCAGGGTGCCTTTTATTACGTTGCAAAACCCTTCAAACTCGATGAAGTCAGAAAAATTGTACAGGAAGCTGTTGAAAAGGTCCGTCTGAAAAAAGAAAACCAGGAACTCAGGGACCAGCTGGAAAACTTTCAGGGCAAGGTAAAGATTATCACCCAGGATGCAAACATCAATGCACTGCTTGATACGGCAAGCCAGATAGCGCCTACTGACTGTAACGTCCTTATCAGCGGCGAAAGCGGAACAGGCAAGGAACTGTTTGCAAAGTATGTACACTTCCAGAGCAGGCGGTATGAGGGGCCTTTCATGGCGATCAATTGCGGCGCATTATCAGAGGAGCTCCTGGCCAATGAACTCTTCGGTCACGAAAAGGGGGCATTTACAGGAGCAGTGTCGATGAAGAAAGGACTTATAGAAATGGCTTCAGGGGGTACATTGTTTCTTGATGAAATTACAGAGATGTCCACAAGTATGCAGGTCAAGCTCTTACGGGTGATCCAGGAGCGGGAAGTCATGAGGCTTGGTGCAGTAAAACCTGTAGCAGTGGACGTCAGGCTCATCGCTGCCACAAACAGGGACATTCAGGACGCAATACAAACCGGACAATTCCGGCGGGATATCTATTTCAGGCTGAATGTTGTATCACTCAATATACCGCCCCTTACGGAGCGAAAGGATGACATCCCACTTTTGAGTTATTATTTCCTTAAAAAATACTCGACGCTTATGAATAAGGAAGTCACTTCAATATCACAGGACGTGACAGACCTTTTAATGAACTATGATTTCCCGGGCAATGTACGGGAACTGGAGAATATCATAGAACGGGGGGTGGCCATTACAAACAGTGACACTATCGAGACAAGCCACCTTCCCGAAGATATTCGAAGTATGCACATAAGGACCTACAGAAAGAAGGAAGGACAGATGGCGACGCTTGAAGAACAGGAGATGGCATACATCGAGTGGGTAATCAAGGAAGTCGGCGGCAACCGGACTATGGCAGCCCAGGTTCTCGGAATAGACCGGGTTTCACTATGGAGAAAGCTTAAAAAGTATAATATTGATGTTCAGTAATACCCTTTTTCTTCACAAATCGTAACTGTATTTCAGTGTAAGAACTCTCTGTACCTCTTTGCAAGAAACAATAAAGAAAGTATTCGGCGGCATTATCATTGTTTCCATTCTGCTCCTTCCAGGGAAGACAGGGAGGTATGATCATGGTTATTTCAAAGCAGATGATACCCTTCATCATTCCTGAAGCATTGAGATTACTGAGATTCAATTGCATAATAGAGTTAAGTACAGTCTGCGGTACAAGAAGTCAGATAAAGAAGGCACCCTCTTCGTATAGATCTTATTATTAGGATACATTGGAGTAATTATGCACACAAAATCATTGGTCAACGTACTTGGTGTTGTTTATGAACACCTTAAGACAGAGGATGGGGGTGACCTCTACCTTACGAAATACGCCCAGAGATACGAGAAACACCTTGCTATTGAAAACTGGTTCGAAAAGAGGTGGTTTAATAAACATAAAATACGCCTTGAAGGGACAGGGTCGGTCTACAGGGTTCCTACAAAAGCGGTTGATGGCGTAAGTTTTTATTTCGTCGTCAAAAATTGCCGCGTTGGTGAAGATGTCCCTCTGGATACACATACACTGGAGGAATTTTGCAACGCCGAGTTTAACAGCCCCTGGGAAGAATTTTCTCTCGTTGAAGAGATGCGCGATGGTCACTATGGTCCGCAAAACCTGACTATTAAAACACAACTGCCGCTGGCAATATATGTACCTCCTGAAAAGATGCAGCTCTGGCAAAGCGGCAGGTCCCGAACAAAAATAAACAAAATTCATGCCCGGCATCCCGGCATAGACCTGGATATTCTGAAACAGTACAAGCTCGTGTACCGCTGGATTGAAGGATATAACCTGCCTGAATTATTTGAATTTATAGATACTGATACTAAAAAACGTACCCATCACCTTGTAGATCTTGAAAAGAGGGTTGTAAACGATATGTCAAAAAAAGGGTACCTTGTAGCAGATACAAAGCCGGAGCATATTATTATATCTGCAAATGAAGCAGAACAACTAATTGCAAAGGGATCAGAACAAAACCCGGAAGCATCAATGACTCAAATCGAGTATCTCTATGAACTCATTAACGCCGGTGATTATTCAGTTGTAGACTATGAATTATTGCTTCGTACACCTGACCATGAAAGTGAAGTTCAGCAATCCCGCAGACATTCATATCTTGACCATCAAATAAACAGATATACTCCAACACCAGTCCCTGAGCACCTCAGCAATATGGAGATATTGGGAGTACCGTATATTTTTGGTCATGCAGAAAGCACAGGCGGACATCTCTGGGTGGTCGGGAACAATGCAGATCTTTTCGATTATTTTCTTCCGGAAAGGTGGCGAAAAACACATGCTGTCCGTTTGCCCGGCAGCAGAGAGATTTATTACACGATCACAAAAGACAATGTTCGTCTTGCCTGGGAAACATCCTGCGTCGGAGAGATGCCGCACAAAAAAGATCCTGACTACGACCCCCTGATTCGTAAATATGGTATAAACAGCCCCTTCGAAGAATTTGCAATTGCTCACGATTTAACAGCAATGAACATACTGTGCGCCTATGTAAGAGCTATTTATATGACAGGAAGCACCAAAATTGAAAAATCAAAGGACCTGAGACGTTATGATTCACACAAAGACATTCTCAATCCGGACGGCAGCCCTGTGCTGAAGAAAGACCGAAACTACATAACGATCAGGGGATATTATAACGGGCCTGACCACTGGGTTGCGCGGCAGACAGGACGTTTATACGAACGTGTAGATCTGACAGATGCCATGAATAAAGGGCTTCTTGATGCTGAGCACTGTATGTCACTGGTGGAAAGAAAGAAGAATAAACTTAAAATGGCAGGATATGAAGGATCATTACTGAAACCCCATGACCTGCTTATGTCCATTGATCAGGATGGTAAAATCGTGATGGACGCTCATGGAATTCCTGTCGTTGTCATCTGCAATTTTCAATACATATGGAAGATCTCTGATTTTGAGCATACAGATCAGACACCATTCGTCAAATCGTAAAACGGATTGGCTCTTTCCTGCACTTGCAGGAATACTTTCACGCTGACCTGCTCTGTCCCTTTTAATGAAAAGCCATTATTACATTACTCACTCTACAATAACTTTTCCGACCATGCCACCCCATGTATAACGCAACCCTTCTTCAATATAGCAGCCAAATTCAAACTCACCCTGGTCAGGCGTATAAAATTCAGCAGTTACAGTCTCCCCTTTCGGAATTTCGAAGTGTAAATCATAGCCCTTCATTCTGAAGTTATAATCCCAGTCAACACTCTTAATTTTCAAAATAACATGAGAACCTTTCTCCACTTTGATTGTGCTGGGTACCCATTCGCAGTTATCACCAGTTAGCTCTACTGTCTGAAGGGGTACATCTGCAGGCATTCCCTTCAGTGACGTATAACTTGGACTTGAAGCGCATCCCGCAAAAATGACGCTGAAAGCCACCAACATTATTTTCGCTATTTTATACATATGAAACCTCCTTTCCACGAAGCGTCCGGCTTTTAAGGTTCATTTATCTACTATTTAATTACCACCTGGGCCTGTAAATAGGAGGTTAATACTTGTAAATAATCTGTAAATTTTCAGCGGGGGTATGTCAGTGATCTGTTTCAGAAGGAATGCCAAATATGCTCATGAAATCCATAGGTTAAAAATTCAAATACATTATTTTGTTTCCCCTTTGCAAAGAGGGCCTGCCGGTCGTCAGGGTGAGGGAGAATATATACTATTTCAAATCCGCCTTACTCCCCCTTTTCTAAGGAGTGAGAAAAGAGTCTCTATTCCCCTTAAAACAAAGACTCTTGATGACTTAGCACATTTAACCCTATGGATCTGATAATGTCGTTCAGTATTAAATGAAGACTAGAGGCCTTATTTTTTGCGTTTCAGAATGTCAGGATCCTTTCCCCAGGTATTTATTGAATAGCTACCTGTTTTCCCGGTAAAAGGCAGTACAAGCATTCCAAAGAGGTTGTTTTTGCCGGCGTCTCTGAACTGGGCAAGACCGATTGTCATGCCCTCATGCCCGGCAGCAGGCTGCGCCCTGTAGGTACCGAAAAGCCGGTCCCACCAGGGAAAGTTAAAACCAAAGTTGCTGTTTGTCTCGCGGATTGTAACTGAATGATGAACCCTGTGCATATCAGGGGTAACCACAAGAAGGCGAAGGACCGCATCCAGCCCGAGAGGCAGTTTGATATTGCCATGATTAAACATCGCTGTTGCATTTAAAACAATTTCAAAGAGAACTACTGTTACCGGCGAGGCCCCCAGTGCAGCAACAGATGCCATCTTGATCACCATACTTATCATGATTTCAATTGGGTGAAAACGAAGTCCGGTCGTAACATCATAATCGAGGTCTGCATGGTGCATCATGTGAAGCCGCCACAACAGCGGGACAGCATGAAACATGAGATGCTGAAGATAAATGATGCAGTCAAGAATCAGGACTCCCATTGCAACCTCCACCCAGTACGGGAGAGCTATGTTATTCAGAAGGCCCCAGCTGTTTTCCTGAGCTACAAAAGCCACGTTGATTGCCATGATGGGAAAGATCAGTTTGACCAGGGCAGTATCAATCAAGACGATGCCGAGATTACTGGCCCAGCGAACAGGTTTGGACGTGGCAAGTTTTCTGCGCGGCGAAAGCAGCTCCCAGATAGCGATGATAATCAATACACCGAAAAAAAAGCCCAGTCTTATAGATTCTTCGTTGAACATAATTCATTCCTGAACAGCAATCAGGATTCTCTGTAATGAATACTTTTACCTGTCTACATTATAAACCGGAATGCCTTCATTTGCCCAGTTGTATCAATGTATATTCTTGCATTATATCAGATAAATATTGACAACAGGGGCATATGGTATATAGAATCTATAAATTGTTGAATGGTGACACCACAGATCTTTCCGATATGATAAAAAAAATATCCATATTCTTTTATATTGTCGTCGTGATCACCGTTTTTATCTCCCCTTCTTCATCTGCTGCAGAAGACATAAGCGATCATATAGACAGAGGCAACCGGTATCTGATCAACAACCAGCCTTTCATGGCCGTCAAGGAGTTCCGCCAGGCAATTGCCAAAGGTTCTGACGACCCTGTCTTATTCAGAAACCTTTCTGTTGTACTCTATGATCTTGGATTTATTGATGAAGCAATAACTGAAATGGAAAAAGCCCTTGCCCTGACACAGAATTCTAATTTCCTGAGACGGGAACTGGGAATCATGTATCTCTCAAGAAACAAATATACAATTGCCCTCGAACAGTTTGTTGCCATACTGAAGAGCAACCCGGGATTTTCTGAAGCCTACTATTATCTCGGTGAAATCTATTATAAAACGAAACAATACGATATGGCCTGGCTGGCTGCGGAAATGGCGCTGCGCCTGGGTCATACCGGCAATGACCTTGCTGAACGATTGTCTGCAAAATCGGAAGCGCCGAAGCAGATGCCCTGGAGCAATCCCGGTGAAGAAATATATATCAGACAGATTCGTGTTGATCTGAGGAGAGATGCTGATGAGATAGCAGCCCGTCTTCAACGGGGAGACCTCTTTGAAAACATTGCCGGGGAATTTGACGAGACTATTGATGCAGACCTGGGAGGTTACAAGGGAAGCTTCTCACCGAATGAACTGCATCCCTTGATTACCAGGGCCCTCACCGAGCGCGAACCTCTTTCAGAGGCGGTCATTGTCCAGACAGAAAAGGGGTATCATATTGTTCAGCGGCTTATACCATTCAGCGAAGAGAGCTGGAAAGATCTGCTCGCAGGCAAGACCAGACCCAAGACCGTTGCTGTGAGCAAACTGCTTCGCCTTCCACCCCCCTCAGTGACTACTGTTGAAGCACCGCCAGATACAAGCAGCAAAGAGGATGAGAAAATACCTTCAGCGGTGCAGAGTGAAAAAAAACCTTCGCTTATCGTGCGGAAACCTGTTTCACCCGCCATTGAAAAACTGCGGCAAGCTCCGCAGCAGACAGAGTCCATACCAGAAGAAGAACCGGAGAAGACAACTGCACCCGAACGAGATTTAAAACCAGTAGATACGGTAGTAGTTGATTCCGGTGAATCAACGTACCGTCATTATGCAGAAAAGAAAGAAGATGATTATGAACTCAAGGGAAAATTAAAAGAACCAGAAATACTCCCTGATGAAGAGAACGTCATACTACCAAAACCCGATAAGCAGAAAATGTATTATATCCATGTGGGAACATTCAGGGACAAGAAGAATGCTGACATACTCCTCAATAATCTCAAAAAACTTGGCTATCGGCCCTACAGCTACATTATGGAAACAAAAAGGGGCGACTTTCATAAAGTAGTAGCCGCGGAATATACGTCATTTTCTGAAGCACAGAAAACAGGAGAAGAATTAAAGAAAAAGTCGATTGACTATTACATAACAAGCAAAAAATAGTCATGAACTCAGCTTCATATAATCAATGAAACTGAAATACCCTATAACTTCGCTGGAGAAGAAAGTTCTTTTTTCAGCAGGTGAAACATTTTCCCGGGAGGCCCTGTCCGAATTAATCGCATCGAATAAAAGAAGGAAGCCAAAGTTTTACACTCTTCTGGATCATAAAACTGTAAAAAAGGACCTGCTCAGTTTTCTTCAACCAGAACCGTACAGCATAATCTTTGATGATGATAAAAACATCAACAGGCTGATGCGCCTCATGGGGAAGGTCTCATTACTGCCCCAGGCCCTGAAAATTCTTGATTTCTACAGAAAAGCAGACGTCTATACCTATCGTCACTTTCTCATTGTCTTTGCCCTCTCTACCCGTATGGCAATGGATATCGTAGAAAAGTATAAAGACCGCATCACAGAGGCAGCCTCAGGCCCGACTCATGACATAGGGAAATTCAATATCCCCATGCGCATACTGACCAAGGCAGGCCCCCTGACCAGATCCGAACTGGATCAATTAAAGCATCATTCAATCGCCGGATATGTACTCCTCAGTTATTATTCTGGCAATATTCATCATCCTGCTGCTCAGGTTGCACGTGATCATCACGAACGGATCGACGGTTCAGGATATCCCAGAGGTGTTCAGCTTGATAATCTTTTAGTGGAGATCATTGCTGTATGTGACATTTTTGACGCGCTTATTTCAGCACGCCCGTACAGGCCCTCATCGTATGATCTGCGAACAGCCTGTGATGAAATAACTGCCATGGCTGAAAGAGGCGAGATTAGCTGGAATGTGGTAAAGAACCTTATTGCCCTGAATCGCCACAGGAAAATCCATTTCAGCGAATGCGATGTATCCGTCGACAAAAGAGGCGTACCACCATCCCGGAACAACTACGGTAAGATCAGCAAGGCAAAATAGTACAGGCGCAGAAGTTGCACCTCGAAAGGAGGTTCAACATCAACTTGATTCAAGATTGGGCATCCTCACTTCATTATTTCTCTCTTCCTGACTTTTTTGCTCATTCCATATAATTCTGCTACAATTTTTACATGCCAATTATAGAAGTAAAAAACCTGTCAAAACATTTCGGGTCCATAGCAGCAATTCGTGATGTTTCTTTTGACGTAGAGGAAGGTACAATATTCGGATTTCTCGGCCCGAACGGCGCAGGCAAAACAACGACGATCAATATCCTCTGCACCCTGATCAACCCTACGTCAGGCTCAGCTGCTATCGCAGGATATGACTGCACAGGAGATTCCTCCATTGTCAGAAAATCTATCGGCATTGTTTTTCAGGATACAACACTCGACAGGGACCTCACTGCCTATGAAAACCTTATGCTCCATGCCTATTTGTATAATTTAAAAAAATCAGAGATGAAAGACCGTATCCATGACGCATTACATTTTGTCGGTCTCTATGACAGGAAAGACGATACGATCAAGAAATTCTCCGGTGGTATGAAGAGAAGACTCGAAGTAGCCCGCAGCATGATACACAGGCCAAGGATCCTTTTCCTTGATGAGCCGACACTGGGGCTCGATCCCCAGACACGGGCAAATCTCTGGGAATATATTGTTGATCTTCCTAAAAAACATAATGTAACCATATTCATGACTACCCACTATATGGACGAGGCAGAGGTCTGTGACAGGATAGCAATTATAGACAGGGGAAGTATTATCGCAGGCGGGACTCCCGAGGAGTTAAAAAAAACCGTTGGCGGCGATGTTATTCATATTAAGACTTCTGATAACGCACGTGCACGAGATGAATTGGAACAGCATTTCGGCCTTGAAGTATCAGAGGAGAACGGTGAGTTATATTTTACATCATCCCGGGGAGATGCCTGCATCCCGGAAATTATACAGACCCTGGGGAAGACTGTTCACTCTGTACGGCTGCAGCGCCCTACGCTGAATGATGTCTTTCTCAATATGACGGGAAAAAAGATCAGGGACGAAAAAATGTCATCCTCTGACACTCTGAAAGAGGATGTGCGGGCATACCGGAGGCGTTTTGGTCGAAGTTAACGCAATATACGTTCTCGTGGCACGGGAACTGATAAAGTTTTTCAGAGAGAGGGCGCGCCTTGTTTCTACACTGGCACGGCCGGTCATCTGGCTCTTTCTTGTCGGCGGCGGCATGTCCCGGCTTGTCACTCCCGGTGAAGGTGTGTCCTATATGCAGTTTATTTTCCCCGGCATTCTCGGCATGACAATATTGTTCAGTTCCATTTTTTCTTCCATTTCCATAATCTGGGACAAGGAATTCGGACTGATGAAGGAAATCCTTGTTGCCCCGGTGTCACGACTGTCCATCGTTATTGGAAAAGCACTGAGCGGGACGATTGTCTCTTCCATCCAGTCGGCAATCATATTAATGCTCTTTCCCCTTCTTGGAATCAAAATGGGCGTCCTGTCGATTCTGTATGTCTTGGCAATAGCCTTTTTACTGTCTTTCACAATATCCTCTCTCGGGATTATTATTGCAACCTTCTACGAGAGCTTTGAGAGTTTCAGCGCCATAATGAACTTCATTGTTATGCCCATGTTCTTCCTCTCAGGGGCCATGTATCCGGTAAACAAATTACCGGAAATACTGAAATATATATCCCAGATTAATCCCCTGACCTATGGTATTGATGCTTTGAAACATGCAATGTTTCAAAGCAGTAGTATGGTTGATTTC
>Ga0209536_100001247_pt1 | contig 42161 bp, 40 predicted proteins | sample DeeMarSeWOR28_12_FD_187461 | JGI IMG/M metagenome (GOLD analysis project Ga0209536, IMG submission 187461) | Marine sediment microbial communities from White Oak River estuary, North Carolina - WOR-2-8_12 (SPAdes) (version 2) | ecosystem: Environmental > Aquatic > Marine > Intertidal zone >...
CCGGGGGAACCTGGATTTCACCGCCAGGGATGGCAGAATCTACAGGACCCCGGTATTGTCCCGGATCCTCTCCTTCCTGAGCGTCACGGAATTGTTCCGGGGGAGGCTCCCCGACATGAGGAAGGAAGGATTGCAGTATCGCTCTTTTGCCAACCGGGGAGAAATCGAGGACGGCAACGCCACGATCACGGCGGTTCTCGACGGTGACCTTCCTATGGTCGGCCATGGGAAGGTCGATCTCGTCACGCAGGAATTCGACCTCCAGTTTCTCGTGGCCCCGACCAAGACGACAAATACCGTGATCCGGAAGATCCCGGTGCTCGGCTACATCCTCGGCGGGACCCTCGTCCAGGTCCCGGTCAGGGTCACCGGGACTTACGAGGCCCCGAAGGTCTCCCTTCTCGAACCCGCTGCGGTCGCAAGAAACCTGCTGGGAATCGCGGAGAGAACGTTCCTGTTGCCGGTGGAACTGATCCGTCCTGTTCTGCCCGGCGAAAGGAAGGTGGACCAATGACCGGGATCCGGACGACGTCCGTGATCATTTCCTGGGGATCGCGGCGGCGATTTCCCGGCCGAGCGTTGCGAGCGCGCGGCTCATCGCCTCCACCAGGGCTTCATATTCCGGTCCCCCCACCGGTTCCCTGACGTTCGACTCGCCCAAGAATAGAACTTTCTTCTCCTCCTCCCGGGAGACAGACCATCGCGCCTCAAGGATTACCGATTCCCCGAGGGTGCCATCGAAGCGCAAAACCTCGACTATGACCCGGTATTCGGCCGGGAAGGGGTATGCGTCCCCCCCCCACCGAAGGACGGTCACGTTGTCCGGGGCAAGAAGAACCGACAGGTTCTCCGCGAGGACCCGGGAAATGTCCTCCTCGAGGAACCCCGCCCATCGATCGAATTCGGCCAGCTTGAGCTCCCTCGGACCCGATCGGGAAACGATTTGGGGACGGTTGAGATAATCCGGGATCGCGACCGGACCAATTGCGATGGGAATTCCCTGCTCCGCGGGGACCCTCTTGGGAAGATCTCCCGGAGCGCCCAACGGGCTGAGGGTGTAAAACCGCGCCTGTTTGGAGCTTGCACATCCGCCCATCGCGAAAAGACCGATCCAGAGGAGGACCGCTACGGTTATTTTTCCGCGGATATCACGGTTCATCGGTTTTCCCTTTACCCGATCATATCCGAACCGCGCGCATCGAGTAAACACCATGCCCATATTGTCTCCGGACCTTTAGGTCCCACTCTCCATGATATCGTTCGGGAAACAGATCAGCGGATCAGAGGTCCAGGAACAGCCAGGGCGCCTTCGTCTTCCGGTCCCTTTCGTACCGGGAGATCTCCTCCTCGAGTTGGAGAGTCAGGGCGATCTCGTCCAGTCCCTTGATAAGGCACTCCTTGGCGAACGACCCGATTTCGAATTCGTACACCGCACCGTCAGGGCCGGTCACCGTCTGTGCCGGAAGGTCTACCGAAATCTCGCTTCCGGGAACCTCCTGCAAATGAGAGATCAAATTCCGTACTTCTCCGGACGCAAGACGAACGGGCAGCAGCCCGTTTTTAAGCCCGTTGCTGTAGAAGATGTCGCCGAACGAGGGGGCGATGACGGCGCGGATCCCGAAATCCATGAGGGACCACACGGCGTGCTCGCGCGAAGAGCCGCAGCCGAAGTTCTCCCACGCCACGAGGATCCTCCCGCTCCGGTAGGAAGCCACGTTGAGCGCGAAACCGGGGACTTCCTTTCCGTTTTCATCGAACCTCCATGCATGAAAGAGACCCGCGCCAAGCCCCGTCCTCTTGATCGTCTTGAGGTACCGGGCCGGAATGATCGCATCGGTGTCTACGTTTCCACGGTCCAGGGGAATCGCCACCGCCTTGAGGGTATCGAATTTCTCGATCATCGTTTAGACCACCTCGCGGACATCGGTGATTCTCCCGGTGATCGCGGCGGCTGCAGCCATCATCGGGCTCATGAGGTGGGTGCGTCCGCCCGGGCCCTGACGCCCCTCGAAGTTCCGGTTCGAGGTGGACGCGCACCGCTCTCCCGGCTTGAGCCGGTCCGGGTTCATCCCGAGGCACATGGAGCATCCCGGGAGCCTCCACTGGTACCCCGCCTCGAGAAAGACGCGGTCGAGCCCCTCCGTTTCGGCCTGGCTCTTGACCAGCCCGGATCCCGGCACGACCATCGCCGTCACCCCGTCCGCCACCTTCTTCCCCTGCGCCACCTTCGCTGCAAGCCGCAGGTCCTCGACCCGCGCATTCGTGCACGACCCGATGAAGACCTTGTCGACCCGAATGTCCGTGAGACGCGTCCCGGGACGTAGGTCCATGTACCGCAGCGCCCGCTCCATCCTCTCCCGGACCCTGGGATCCGGATGGTTTTCGGGGTCCGGGACGAAACCTGTCACGGGAAGGGCGTCCTCCGGGCTCGTTCCCCACGTTACCTGCGGCTCGATCCGGGAGGCGTCGAGCGATTCTTCCCGGTCAAAACCCGAATCGGGGTCGGTGGGCAACGTTTTCCAGTCCGCCACCGCGGACTCCCACAGGGCATCCCCCGGAGCCGCCGGACGCCCCTTCAGATAGGAAAAGGTCGTCTCGTCGGGCGCCACCATGCCGAACCTTCCACCCGCCTCGATCGTCATGTTGCAGACCGTCATCCTCTCCTCCATCGACATCCGGCGGACCGCCTCCCCGGCGTACTCGATCGCGTACCCCGTCCCGCCCCCTGCCCCGATCTTGGCGATGATCGCCAGGATCACGTCCTTCGCGGAGACGCCGAACCCCGTCGCGCCGCCGACGGTGATCCTCATCTCCCTGGGTCGTGTCTGCCAGAGGGTCTGGGTGGCGAGGGCGTGCTCCACTTCCGATGTCCCGATCCCGAAGGCGACCGCTCCAAAGGCACCGAGAGTAGAAGTATGCGAATCGCCGCACACCGCCGTTATACCGGGCAGGATCAGGCCATGTTCCGGTCCCGTGACGTGGACGATCCCCTGGCGGATGTCGTCCATGTCGAAGAGGGTGATCCCCGCTTCCTTCGCGTTTTCTCGCAGCGCCTCGATCTGTCTGCGGCTGTCCGGGTCGTCGATCCGTTCGAGACGGTCCGTCGAGGTAGGTACGTTGTGGTCCGGAACCGCCATCAGGGACAGGGGACGGCGAACCTTCCGTCCCGCCTGGCGCATAGCCTCGAAGGCCTGGGGGCTCGTGACCTCGTGCACAAGATGCCTGTCGATGTAGAGCAGGCAGAGCCCATCCGGGCGTTCCATGAGAACATGGCGGTCCCAGATCTTGCGAATGATCGTCGGCATGGGACTATTATGATGCAATATTCCGGGAACAGGTTTTACCGGGAGGGCATTTCCCCGGCGTGGATCCCGAAAACAGTAACTGGTTGTAAAAAAGAGGAATCTTTCCATCGATACCGTGCATCTACTTTGCAATTGTCGGAACGCCGGGTTTCCGACGGATCCAGGGCAAGCCTTTCGGATATCACAGCGGGAACAGGAGTGATCATGGCGGACCGCATCCGGAAACATCGAAGCAGCCTCCTCACCGGAACCCCGGGGGGACCGGACTGGGCCAAGAGGGCGGCGGCGCGTGCCATGCTTCGCGCCGTCGATTTCACGGACGACGATTTCTCCAAGCCGATCGTCACGGTGGCCTGCCCATTCACGAACGCCACCCCCTGCAATGACCATATCCGGAAGCTCGGCGACATTCTGTCCCGGGAGATCGGGGCGGCCGGGGGAAAGCCCTTTCTGTTCGGAACACCCGTCATCAGCGACGGGGAGACGATGGGGATGGAAGGGATGAAATATTCCCTGATGTCCCGGGACCTCATTGCCGACTGCATCGAGACCATGCACGAAGGGTACGCCGCCGACGGGATCCTTACCCTTTCCGGATGCGACAAGAGCATCCCGGGAGCGCTCATGCCCATCCTCCGGAACAATGCCATCGGGTTGACCCTTTACGGGGGGACGATCCTGCCGGGCCGGTACAAGGGGGAAGACCTCACGATCGTAAGCGCCTTCGAGGCGGTCGGCGCCCACGGGGCGGGAAAGATGTCGGACGAGGAGCTGCACGAGGTGGAGTGCCACTCCTGCCCCGGCGCAGGCTCGTGCGGCGGGATGTACACGGCCAATACGATGGCCTCCGCGATCGAAGCGATGGGGATGAGTGTCCCGGGGTCCGCTGCTCATGCGGCGGTTGACCGGCAGAACCGGATCTCATCGGGGAAACGGAAGGATTGCATCGACTCCGTGAGAGCGCTCCTCGGGCTTCTCGACAGGGGGATCCGTGCCCGCGACATCGCAACGAGGGAGGCGTTCGAGAACGCCATCGCCGTGATGATGGCGCTCGGAGGGTCGACGAACGGCATCCTGCATATTCTCGCGCTGGCCCATGAGGCGGACGTTCCCCTGTCCCTCGACGATTTCGACCGGATCGGACGGAATGTCCCGCTGCTGGGAAACTTCAAGCCCTTCGGGAAATACGTCATGGCGGACCTGGACCGGATCGGCGGAATTCCGATGGTGATGAAGACGCTTCTCGGCGCTGGAATGCTTCACGGGGAGTGCCTGACCGTCTCCGGGAAGACGGTCGCGGAGAACGTAGCGGACGCTCCGGTGCGCCCCGGCGGCCAGGATATCTTCCACTCCATCGATCGTCCTTACTCGCCCCCCGGCCGGCACATCACGGTCATCCGGGGAAACCTCGCACCCGAAGGGGCGGTGCTGAAACTCAGCGGAAAGGAACTGGATCACCACACGGGGCCGGCGCGCGTTTTCGACCGGGAAGAGGAGGCGCTGGACGCGATCCTCTCCGGAAAAATCCGGAAGGGAGACGTGATCGTGATCCGGTATGAAGGCCCGAAAGGCGGTCCCGGAATGAGGGAGATGCTCTCCCCTTCCGCCGCGATTATGGGCGCAGGACTCGGGAAGGACGTCGCGCTCGTCACCGACGGACGGTTCTCGGGGGGCACACACGGGATCATGGTAGGGCACGTCGCCCCCGAGGCGCAGGCGGGAGGGCCGATCGCCGTCGTCCGCGAAGGCGACCGGATCACCATCAACCCCGGGGACCGGTCGATCTCCCTGGAAGCAGGTTCGACGGAAATCGGAGAACGTCTATCCCAATGGAAAGCCCCGGAATTGAGATACAATCGCGGTGTATTGGGAAAATATGCAAAGCTCGTCGGCAGCGCGTCGAAGGGCGCGGTGACCAATTAGGAAGGAAAACGGAGAGGAAACCGATGGCCAGACGGAAAAAGACGATCACCGGGGCCGAGCTGATGTGCCGGTCCCTGGTGGAGGAAGGGGTGACCTACCTGTTCGGCTACACCGGCGGGGCGATCATGCCGGTGTACGATGCGTTCCCCAAGTTTCCCCGGCTCAGGCACGTCATGGTCCGCCACGAACAGGCGGCGGCATTCGCCGCCCAGGGGATGGCGCGGGCGACGGGCAGGCCCGGGGTGTGCATCGCCACCTCGGGGCCGGGCGCCACCAACCTGATGACGGGAATCGCGGACGCCCACATGGACTCCGTTCCGATCATCGCCCTCACGGGGCAGGTAGCCACCTCCGTGATCGGGACGGACGCGTTCCAGGAAAGCGACATCATCGGCATGCTGGTCCCCGTCACGAAACAGTCGTACATCCTGGACGACCCGTACGAGATCCCCCGTGTGGTGAAGGAGGCGTTCTACCTCGCCAACACGGGCCGGAAAGGGCCGGTCAATATCGATCTTCCGAAGGACATCGCGAACGCGGTCATTCCCGACGAGGGGTTCGACACGACGATCCGGTATCCCGTCGCGTCCCCTCCGGGTATCCGGAAAGACCAGCTGGAACACGTACGACAACTCATGGCCTCTGCGGAAAGACCCGTCGTCTTCGTCGGGCACGGCGTCATCCAGGCGGAGGCGCAGGGCGAGGTCCGGCGCTTCCTCGAGCGGTCGAAGATGCCGTTTTCGTGTACCCTTCACGGGATCAGCGCCCTCCCTGCCGATCATCCGCAATATCTCGGGATGATGGGAATGCACGGCACGGTGGAGGCCAACCGGGCGATCGAGCGTGCCGACCTGATCATTGCGCTGGGAATGCGGTTCGACGACCGGGTGACGGGGAAACTCGATGAATACGCACGGGACGCGGACGTGATCCACGTGGAGCACGACCCGTCGGAGATCAACAAGAACGTCGAGGCGACCGTCGCGATCTACAGCGATCTCAAGTCCGCCGTCGTGGAACTGACGAAGGTCGTGGAGCCGAAACCGTACAAGGAGTGGTTCGCCTTTGCGGCCGAGAACCGGAAATACTGGGAAAGCCTGGATCCCGTAAACCAGGGAAACGGTCTCGGGAAAGGCGGGAATCTGCTGATGGCGGGAGTGATCCGGAAGCTGTCGGATCTGACCGACGGCAAGGACAACGTGGTCGCAGACGTGGGCCAGCACCAGATGTTCACGGCGCGGTACTACCGGTTCGACCGGTTCAACACCTGGTTCAATTCCGGGGGCCTGGGGTCGATGGGGTTTTCCGTCCCGGCGGCGATGGGCGTGAAGTTCGCGCGTCCCGGGGAGCGCGTGTGGGTGGTCGCAGGCGACGGCTCGTTCCAGATGAACATCCAGGAGCTGGGGACCATCATGGAGCAGAATATCGACATCAAGATCCTTCTGCTGAACAACAACTTCCTGGGGATGGTCCGGCAGTGGCAGGATCTCTTCCACGGCAGCCGGTTCGTGGGGACCCCGGTGAAGAACCCCGATTTCATCGCCCTCGCCAAGGCGTACGGGATCTCGGGGGAGAGAGTCGTTGATGGAAAGGCGCTCGAGCCGGCCTTGCTGCGAGCGATGAAGCACAAGGGAGCCTACCTGCTGGAGGTCGTGACGGACGTGGAGGAGATGATCCTTCCGATGATCCCCGCGGGCTCCCGATTTTCCGACATGAGGGTCACCCGATGAAGAAGAAGAAACTGAACACCATCCTCGCATTCGCCCACAACCAGCCCGGCGTTCTCTACAAGCTGCTCTCCCTCATCCGGAAGAAGCGGTACAACGTAGAAACGATCACCGTGGGGCACACCCACGTCGAGGGGATCAGCCGGATGACGATCTCGTTTTCCCACGGGGAAGGGAACAAGATCGAGCAGATCGTCCGGCAGATCGACAAGATCACGGAGATCCCGAAGACCGAGGACGTAACGTACGCAAACGTGATCAACCGGGAACTGGTCCTCCTGAAGGTCAAGGCCTCGCCGCAGGACCGCGTCCACGTCACCGCGACCACTCAGATCTTCGGTGGGAAGGTGATCTACGTCGCCTCCGGGCACATGATCGTGGAGATCACGGGGAAGCAGGAGAACATCACAGGCGCCATCAAGATGTTCGAGGAGTTCGGGATCGTGGGGGTCGCCCGGACGGGGGCCACCGTCATGTACCGGGAAGAGGAGGACATGGGACTGGACCGGATTGTCCTGCCCGGAAGTCCCGGCAGGACGGGCACCGGCTTGCGCCATCGATGACCTTCGGGGTCGTGTACCCCGGACCCTTGACAACCACCGGGGGGGGAAGGCATAAGAAAGGAGCATCGGAACCTCGATCCCTCGTCCGGGGAAGGCCATGAGGCCCGCACAGTCCGTCGCAGTCCTCCTTGTGATATTGTCGGTGACCACGTGGTGCATGCCCGCCGCCGCCCAGCAGGCCATCGGCGTCGTTAAGGGCTCCGCCGGCACGGCCACCATCATCCGCGGGGGGCAGATCTTCCCGGCCGGCGTAGGGGACAAACTCCTCGCCGGCGACACCCTGTCCACCGGCTCCGACGGATCGATGGGGGTCATCCTCCGGGACAACTCCACTCTCTCCCTCGGGCCGGAGAGCAGCCTCATCATCGAGGAATTTCTCTTCTCCCCGGCCGAGGGGAAGCTCGGCCTCCTGGCCCGCATCACCAGGGGGACCATGGCCTACATCTCGGGGATCATCGCGAAATCGGCACCCGGATCCGCCCGTTTCGAGACGCCGGTGGCCACCATCGGGATCCGGGGAACCCGGTTTGCAGTGAAGGTCGGGAAACCCTTTTCCGATAAGAAGGTGCATGAGTAGACGGCGCAACGTTTTGGTCCCAAAGGGGGTAGCGCCCCTTGCGGTCTGCGTTTCCCTCTTCCTGCTGGCCACCGCCTGCGCCACGATGCCGTCCCAACCTCCCACAGCACGGTCCTCGGATACGATCATTCTGCTTCCCGACGACCAGGGGAAAACCGGCGCCATCATCGTGTCGGGAGCGGGGGGCGACCAGATCCTCTCGGAACCGCGGCAGGCCGTAACCGTGACGACCGGAGACACCCCGCGCGAGCCCTTCATCATGCCCCGAAAAGAAGTGGACTCCCTGGTCGGCCCTGCGCTGGCGGCCCTTCCCAAGCCTCCCGCGCAATTCATCCTGTACTTCGAGCACGACACCACCAGACTCACGAAAGAGTCGCTGGCGCATCTCGAAGAGGTGGTGCGGACCATCAGGGAACACGCCCCGGCGGATGTCAGCGTCGTGGGACACACCGACACCATGGGCACCAAACGGTACAACAATCGCCTCTCCCTCAAGCGCGCCCGGGCGGTATCAGCCCTGTTGAGCGCAAAAGGGGTGGATCTTGCATCCCTCGAGATCACATACCACGGGGAGGACAACCTTCTCGTTCCCACCGGCGACCAGGTTCCCGAGCCGCGGAACCGCCGCGTGGAGGTGACGGTGCGATAAGGTGCGAGTCACGCCCCGACCGCCTGTTCTCCCCATTCTCCTGTCCGGCGTCATTGTCACTCTGCTCGTGGGGGCGATGTGCGTCTGGCCCCCTTCCCTTGCCGTCTTCCTGGACGGGAAGGTATACGATTCCTTTCTGCGCTCCTCTCCCCATCGCCCGGTCACCGGCTCCGTGACGGTGGTGGACATCGACGAGGCGAGTCTCGAACGCCTGGGACAGTGGCCATGGCCACGGTACCGTGTTGCCCGCCTTCTGGAAAAGATCCTGGAGGGGGGTGCCACGGCGATCGGCCTCGATATGGTCTTTGCCGAACCCGACCGGACGTCGCTGGGGGTGCTCTCCGGAGAGATCCTCCGCGACCTCGGGGTGGGGATCGGCCTGGAGGACATCCCCCCCGAAGCATTGGACACCGATCGCACGCTGGCGGAGACCCTTCGATCCGGCCCCTTCGTCCTCGGCTACCAGTTCGACTTCGACTCGGTACGCGGAGAGTCGTGCGTCCTTCACCCGTTGCGTGCGGCGGTCCACGCGAAAGGCGGAACAGGAGTCACCACGGATCTGTTCGACGCCCCCGGCGTCGTGTGCAACATGCCTCCTCTTTCCAGGGCGGCAGGCTCCTCCGGGTTTTTCAACGTCACCCCCGATCCTGACGGGGTGTTGCGTCGCATTCCCCTCGTGATCCGCCACCGGGGCCTCCTTTATCCCAGCCTGGCCCTGGCCGTCACACTGCACACCCGCGGCGGGGATGCCGTCATGGAAACGGGAGCGGAAGGAGTCGAGGCACTCCGTCTGGGGGGAAGGAGCATCCCCCTCGACCGCCGCGGCAATCTCCTGGTGAACTACCGCGGCCGCCGACACGTCATCCCCCACGTATCCGCCTCGGCAGTCCTGGACGGGACGGCTGATCCTTCCCTGCTGGAGGGGAAGATGGTCATGGTCGGAGCCACCGCAGCCGGACTCAAGGAGATACGCACCACGCCACTGGAATCTGCCCAGCCGGGGGTCGAGATCCATGCCACGGTCATCGAGAACCTGCTGGCGGGAGACCCGATCGCCGTGCCCCGATGGGCGCGGGGTCTCCAGATCCTTCTCGTCCTCATCCCCGGGTTTCTGCTGACGGCACTCCTTACCCGGGAGCGGGCTATCGTGGGCCTGGCGGCACTCCTTCCGTCCGTTGCAGGAATTTGCCTTTTATCCTACTGGCTCCTGGCCTATCGCCAGGTATTCCTTCCGCCGGTCATGCCGGTGGCGACGCTTTTGCTGGTCTTTACTCTTCTCACCTCGCTGCGCTTCCTGCGGGCCGACCGGGAGATCCGGGAGCGGACACGGAAGCTGGCTCTGACCCAGGACGCCATCATCCAGAGCCTGGCCGCCCTGGCCGAGACCCGACACCACGAAACCGGCGGCCACATCCAGCGCACGCGGCACTACATGCATGTTCTCGCCAGGAAGCTCCAGCACCACCCCCGCTTTCGTCACTACCTGGAAGATGCCGTGGTGGACCTCCTTTTCCGCCTCGCTCCGCTGCATGACATCGGCAAGGTGGGGGTCAGCGACGAGATCCTCCTCAAACCGGACCATCTGACGTCCGTGGAGTACGAGGAGATGAAACGGCACACCCTCTATGGCTCCGAGACGATCCGGATGGCGAAGAACTTCCTGGGGGAGGATTCCTTCCTCCAGATCGCGGACGAGATCGCCCTCAACCACCACGAGAAGTGGGACGGCACGGGCTACCCGCAAGGGCTCAGGGGGGAGGAGATCCCCATCCCGGGGCGGCTCATGGCGGTGGCCGACGCCTACGATGCGATCATCAGCGCCCGGGGATACAAGTCCGCTCTTTCCCATGAGGAAGCGGTGCGGACGATGGGTGAGAAGCGGGGAACGTACTTCGACCCCGACGTGCTGGATGCTTTTCTCGAGGTCCGGGAGGAGTTCCGGCAGATCGCCAGGCGATTCGCCGGATCCGGCGTCGAGACCGATTTCCGCGCCCGCGCCTGAGGACATTCCTCAGGCTCCGATAAACAGCGATATTCCGGAATCTGGCATTTCTGCGCCATTCATGTACCCTGCATACGGGAGGGGTTATGCCGAGACGAAACGACATCCGGAAGATCCTGATCATCGGGTCCGGCCCGATCATCATCGGCCAGGCGTGCGAATTCGACTACTCCGGCACGCAGGCGTGCAAGGCCCTGAAGAGTCTCGGTTACGAGATCGTCCTCGTCAACTCCAACCCGGCAACCATCATGACCGACCCGGCGATGGCGGATGTCACGTATATCGAGCCGCTCAACCTTGCGTCCCTCACCGAGATCATTGTGAAAGAAAGGCCCGACGCCCTGCTCCCGAACCTGGGCGGGCAGACGGGGCTCAACCTCTCTTCGGCGCTGGCCCGGGAAGGGATCCTCGAGGAATACGGGGTGAAGGTGATCGGGGTCACCGTGGACGCGATCAAGCGAGGCGAGGACCGCCAGGAGTTCAAGAACGCCATGACGCGTCTTGGCCTGGAGATGCCCCGGAGCGACATCGCGCGAACCCTCGAGGAGGCGAAGGAGGTCGTGAGGCGGATCGGTTTCCCCGTAGCGATCCGCCCCGCCTACACGCTCGGGGGGACGGGCGGCGGGTTCGCCTATAACCTGGAAGAGTTCGAGACGATCGTGAATCGCGGACTCTCGGCGAGCCCCGTCAGCCAGGTCCTCGTGGAGGAATCGGTCCTCGGCTGGGAGGAACTCGAGCTCGAGGTCGTCCGGGATGCAAAGGGGCAGAAGATCACCGTCTGCTTCATCGAGAACGTGGATGCGATGGGGGTTCATACAGGCGACTCGTTCTGCACCGCTCCCATGCTGACCATCGCCCCGGAGCTTCAGGAGCGCCTCCAGAAGCACTCCTACGACATCGTCGACGCCATCGAGGTGATCGGCGGAACAAACATCCAGTTTGCCCATGACCCTTCGAGCGGCCGGGTGGTGGTCATCGAGATCAACCCCCGCACCTCCCGCTCATCGGCGCTCGCATCGAAGGCGACGGGTTTCCCCATCGCCTTCGTATCCTCGCTGCTCGCCTGCGGATTGACGCTCGACGAGATCCCCTACTGGCGCGACGGGAGCCTCGAGAAGTACACGCCTTCGGGGGACTACGTCGTGGTCAAATTCGCCCGGTGGGCCTTCGAGAAGTTTCGGGGCGTGCAGGACAGACTCGGTACCCAGATGCGCGCCGTCGGCGAGGTGATGAGCATCGGAAAGACCTACAAGGAGGCGTTCCAGAAGTCGATCCGGTCCCTGGAGATCGGACGGTACGGACTCGGGTTCGCAAAGGACTTCCACGAGAAGTCTCTCCCGGAACTCCTGTTGTTGCTCGCCGAACCGACGAGCGAGCGGCAGTTCCTCATGTACGAGGCGCTGCGCAAGGGTGCGGGGACGCAGGACCTCTACGAACTGACGCACATCAAACCCTGGTTCATAGAACAGATGCGGGAACTCGTCCGGTTCGAGGAACGGATCCTGACGTACAGGGGGACATTCCCCCCCGACGACCTTCTCGTCCAGGCGAAAAAGGACGGTTTCGCCGACAGGTACCTCTCCCAGATCCTCGCCATTCCCGAGACCAGGATCCGGGAGAAACGGACCGACCTGGGCGTCGTCGAAGCGTGGGATGCCGTCCCGGTAAGCGGGGTGGAGAACGCCGCCTACTACTATTCGACCTACAACGCCCCGGACCGGGTGGAGACGAGCGACAGGCGCAAAGTGTTGGTCCTCGGGGGCGGGCCGAACCGGATCGGACAGGGAATCGAGTTTGACTACTGCTGCGTCCATGCGGCATTCGCCCTTCGCGAGGCAGGCTTCGAGTCGATCATGATCAACTGCAACCCGGAGACCGTCTCCACCGACTACGACACTTCCGACAAGCTCTACTTCGAGCCTCTGACCGTGGAGGACGTGCTCTCCATCTACGAAAAGGAGAAACCGGAAGGAGTCGTCGTCCAGTTCGGCGGACAGACCCCCCTCAACCTCGCCGCGGATCTCGAGAAGGCTGGCGTCCGGATCCTGGGCACCGCCCCGTCCACGATCGACCTCGCCGAGGACCGGGACCGGTTTCGACGGATCATCGAACGCCTGGGGATTCCCGAACCGGAATCCGGCATGGCGAGCACGCTCGAGGAGGCGATCGAAATCGCCGCCCGGATCGGCTACCCCCTCATGGTCCGCCCGTCCTACGTCCTCGGCGGGCGCGCCATGGAGAAAGTGCACGACGAGGAAATGCTCCGGGAATACGTGGCCAAGGCGGTGGAAATTTCTCCCGACCGCCCCATCCTGATCGACCGGTTCCTGGACGACGCCATCGAGGCGGAGGCGGACGCCATCGCCGACGGAACCGACGCATTCGTCCCGGCGGTAATGGAGCACATCGAGCTCGCCGGTGTGCACTCCGGTGATTCTGCCTGCGTGATCCCCCCGGTGAGCATCTCCCGAAGGCACATCGACACGATCGAGGAATACACCCGGAAGATCGCAATCGAATTCGGGGTAGTGGGGCTCATGAACATCCAGTACGCCATCGCCAACGACACCGTCTTCATCCTCGAGGCCAACCCCCGCGCAAGCCGGACGGTGCCACTCGTGAGCAAGGTGTGCAACATTCCGATGGCACGGCTGGCTACCCAGGCGATGCTCGGGAAGAAGTTGCTCGACCTGTCCCTTGCCCGCCGCCCGATTCCCTACTTCGGGGTCAAGGAGGCGGTCTTCCCGTTCAACATGTTTCCGGAGGTCGACCCGCTCCTCGGGCCGGAGATGCGCTCCACCGGGGAGGTCCTGGGGATGGCGATAACGTACGGGGAGGCGTTTTTCAAGGCCCAGGTCGCGGCCTCGCAATTCCTCCCGCTTGAGGGGACGGTCCTGATCACGGTTTCCGAGCGCGACCGCCCGGGGGCTCTCGAGGCGGCCCGGCGCTTCACCGAACTGGGCTTCTCCCTCGTGGCGACCGAAGGGATGCAGATGTTCCTCACGGAGAACGGCATCCCATCGTCGCCTATCCTGAAGTTGCACGAGGGACGCCCCAACATCGTGGACGCCATCAAGAACGGAGAGATCCAGCTCATCGTAAATACTCCCGTCGGGAAGATGAGCGTACACGACGACTCCTACATCCGGAAAGCGGCCATCAAGTACCAGGTTCCTCACATCACCACCACTGCGGCCGCCATCGCGGCGGCAAAAGGGATCGCGGCGGTCCTCAAAGGCCGGGGAGAGATCAGAAGTCTCCAGCAGTACCACGCAATGATCGACCGGTGAAGCGGCGGGGAGAAGCGGCCGGAGGGAGGGGCATACCCTGGCGATGCCCCCCCGGATTTTCATGGAAACCGATGGGAAAATGGTTTAATTTGTGGGTGATCTTTCCTCTTTGTTCGACTACATATCCCCAAGGAGGCAGTCATGGCCAGAAAGAAGATTGCGATCATCGGTGGCGGTCAGATCGGCGGCGTGCTTGCTCAGCTCTGCGCCCAGCGCGAACTCGGCGACGTCGTGCTGTTCGACATCGTCGAAGGGATGCCCCAGGGGAAATGTCTCGACATCGCCGAGGCTTCTCCGGTCGACGGCTTCGATTCCTCCCTCAAGGGAACCAACAACTACGAGGATATCGCCGGCGCGAACATCGTCATCGTTACGGCGGGTCTTCCCCGTAAACCGGGAATGAGCCGCGACGATCTGATCGAGGTCAACTCGAAGATCATGAGACAGGTCGCCGAGGGGATCAAGAAGTATGCCCCGCAATCCTTTGTCATCGTCATCTCCAACCCGCTGGACGCGATGGTGACTCTCTGCCAGAAGATCACCGGCTTACCCTACAACCGTATCATCGGGCAGGCCGGAGTCCTCGACTCGGCCCGTTTCGCCACCTTTATCGCATGGGAACTCGGCGTCTCCGTCCGGGACGTGACCGCCCTGACCCTCGGCGGACACGGAGACGACATGGTTCCCCTGGTCCGGTACGCCAACGTAGGCGGAATTCCCGTCATGGAACTGCTGGAGCGGAAGTACGGCGATGCGGCCAAGGCGAAGGAAGTGATGGAAGCGATGGTGAACCGCACCCGCAAGGCCGGCGGCGAGGTGGTCGCCCTTCTGAAGACCGGTTCCGCCTTCTACTCTCCGGCTTCCTCGACCATCGCCATGGTCGAGTCCGTGCTCAAGGACCAGAAGCGGGTCCTCGCCTCCTGCGTCTACCTGAACGGCGAGTTCGGCGTGAAGGGCTATTTCGTCGGGGTACCTACCGTGTTGGGGGCCGGCGGCGTCGAGAAGATCATCGAGTTCAAGCTCAACGCCGAGGAACAGGCGATGATGGACAAGTCGGTGGCGGCGGTCAAAGGGCTGGTCGACACACTCGCATAGATCTTCAGCGGGACGGGAGAGGGCCCGGCCCGGCGCGTGACGGCGCAATCGGTCGGGCATTCCTCTCTCGTCCCGCCGCTACTCTCCCCTTCGTTCCGCCGTGCCCCGATATGTTCCGGCCCGGGTCAGCGCTTCCACCATCGTTTCCACGTCGATCTCCGCAGGGTCGAAATACACCGTGTTGATCTCCCTCGCGCCGCGGAAACCGGTTTCGACCTTCTTTACCCCGTGCAGCCCTTCCAGGGCCGCTTTTCCCACGTCGTATCAGGCCACGTAAAAGGTGACGGCGCGATACCCCTTGCCTGGCGGATCCGGACCACCGGAACCTCCCGTTGCCGGCAGGAGGAGAACGGCCAGCATTGCAACGAAAAGGGGAACGAGGTGCCGTATTCTGTGGAATCGCATCGCAATCTCCTTCCTGCTTGCGGTCGGGTTCCCCTCAATGTCCCGCCGCATCTCCCCACAGCTCCTTGAGCCGCCGGTCCCTGCCGCACCCGGATCGGTAATACTTGTATCGGATCGGATTTTTCCGGTAGTAATGCTGGTGATACTCCTCGGCCGGGTAGAACTCTCCGCCTGCGGTGATCTCGGTGAGGATCGGCTCCCTGAATGGCTTGGTCTTCTCCAGGACCTCCTTCGACTTGAGGGCCAGCAGACGTTGCTCTTCGCCGTGGTAGAAGATGGCGGTCCGATATTGGGAACCGACATCGCAGAACTGGCGGTCCTTTACGGTGGGGTCCGTGTTGTGCCAGAAGACATCGAGAAGCTTCTCGTATCCGATCTCCGAGGGGGTATAGACGATCTGCACCGCTTCGGCGTGTCCCGTCCCGCCCGCGGATACCTGCTCGTAGGTCGGATTCTTCACCGTCCCCCCGGTATACCCCACGGTGACGGAGACGACACCCGGCAGCTTGTCGAAAGGCGCTTCCATGCACCAGAAGCATCCTCCGGCAAAAGTCGCTTTCTCCATATTATTCGAAATCTTTTCCATCATTTTCGCCCCCGGTTCATTGCCTGCCGCAACCGAGGTGGCTGCGACGATCGCCAATGACAAAGGGAGAAGATACCCCATCCATTTCGACATGGCCCTGCTCCTTTTCCGAAATTCGATCCCTTCACGATTCGCCTCCTGGTCGCCCGCTACTTCCCCGTCTTCTCCGCTTTGGCAAAATCAAGAGCCGCGGAGTTGATGCAGTAGCGGAGCCCTGTCGGCTTCGGCCCATCGTCGAAGACGTGGCCTAGGTGGGCGTCGCACCTCCGGCAAAGGACCTCGATCCTCTTCATGAGCCAGCTGGAGTCGTCCTGGGTACGGACGTTCTCTTCGGCAATCGGCTCATAGAAGCTCGGCCATCCCGTACCGGATTCGTACTTGGTCTCCGACCGGAACAGATCCGTTCCGCAGCAGACGCACTGGTAGATCCCCTTCTCGTGGTTGTTCAGGTATTTCCCGGTACCCGCCCTTTCGGTCCCCTTTTTTCGCGTGATCTGGTACTGCTCGGGCGTCAGCTGTGCTTTCCACTCCTTGTCCGTCTTCCGGATTTTTTCCACCATGACATACCCCTCTCGGGCATCGGAATAGATTTTGATCGTTTCGTTCCCCATCGGTTTTCCGTCGTTGGGCGCCGCCGGACGTTCCGCTGCGCCTGCCGGGATCCCCGGGTCGAGCAGAACAGTACCCGCCAGCAGGAGAATATTCCGGAGGAACTCCCCTCTCCCCATTTCCCGTTCCATCCACCTTTCCATCGCGTCCCTGCCTCCCGTTCCGTGTTTGGTCCATCCGTTTCTCTTCTATCCTGCCCTACCGGTGTCACGAACCCGTTACGAAAGAATCACAATTGGGTCACGGGGACGGACGTGGACAATCCGTTCCCGGCAAATGGAATGCGAACGTCGAGCCTTCGTGGACCACGCTTTGGACCGTGATATCGCTTCCATGAAGCTCCAGGATTCTGCGGGCGATGACCAGGCCAAGGCCGGCGCCCTCCCCGTCTTTTCCCGGGTCGCCGAATCTCCCCGGAATCGGGTCGAACAGACGGGAAAGCTGTTCGGGCGGAATGCCGCTTCCCGTATCGGAGACCCGGACGGCCAATCCGGAGTCGGTTTTTTCCGCCTCGATGGTGATGCGTCCATTGTCCGGGGTATGTCGAAGAGCGTTTCCGATCAGGTTCTCCAGCACCCGTTCCATGAGGGCGATATCGCCGACGGCGAACGGGATCCCCTCCCCGATCCGCACCGAGAGGTGGACCTTCTTCTCCTCCGCTGCAAGCCGGAACTTCTGAAGCACGTCCTGGACGAGGTCCCCCAGGGAAAACCGTTCGTGACGGATCGCAACGTCGGAGGAATCGAGCATGGACAGTTCGAACAGCTCCGATACCAGCGTGGAGAGTCTCCGGCAGTGAAGCAGGGCAACCCGCAGATACTCCTCCTGTTCCCCAGGGGAAAGCCCCCCCCTTTTCATGGAGAGGGTTTCGAGATACCCCTGGAGGGAGGTCAGCGGCGTTCTGAGGTCGTGGGAGATATGGGTCACAAGCTCCCGCCGGAGATGGTCGGACTGGCGAAGGTCCCGGATCTGCTGGGCGATCCGATCCGCCATTTTCGTAAAGGCGGCTCCCAGCTGTCCGATTTCATCCCCCTTGCCCGCGTCAAGCCCTGGCAGGATATCGGGGGCGTTGGAAAACCCGCTTTCCTGGAATTCCACGACGGCCTTTGCGAGCCTCCGGTGTCGGTAGGTAATGCGGTAGAACAGGAGCAGTCCCGTCATGAGGGCAAAGAGCACCCCGCCCCCTGCAACCCATGTACTCAGCTTGACGATATAGCTTCCCTGGAGCATCCGGGAGACGGTGTCGTACTCCTCGCCTCCGAGGATGATGTAAAGATACCCTTCCACCGGCCCTCCGGGAGGGACCGGGGCAACGGAGAACACTTTTTTCCTCCGGGGACTTCGCGGATCGTCTCCCAGGATGGGAAATGCTTTCGCCCCGCCAAGAAACGATTCCACCGGCGCAAGGGACACGCGCTCTCTTTTCACCTTGCCGGGAGGGGCGGAATAGGTAAGGATTTTCCCTTCCTTGTCGAGCAGATACACCTCGATCCCGGGATGGACTGCCATCAGCATATGAAAGATCCCGCGGATCGCCCCTTCCTTCACCTGTCCGCCCTGGATCAGGGGGGTCTCCGAGGCGATATGCAGGGCGAGGGACCGGTTCAGTTTCTGTGTCATTTCCTGGAGATGGATGCGCGTCGTGAACAGGGTCAGCAGGACGAACAGGATCCCGATGCCGAAGAAGAGAAGGAGCAGAACAGCCGAGAGCTTTCCGTAAAGCGTCCTGAACACCCGCTACCTCTTTTCCCGATCTCCCGGTTCGGCAAACTTGTAGCCGACCCCCCACACGGTTAGGATGTATCGGGGCTTGGCGGGGTTCCCTTCGATCTTTTCCCTCAGGCGATTGATATGGGAATTGACGGTGTGCTCATACCCTTGATAGCTGTACCCCCACACTTTGTCGAGCAGCTGGGCACGGGTGTAGACCCGGCCGGGGTGGCGGGCAAATTCCATCAGTAGCTCGAATTCCCGCGCCGTGAGGTGCGCGGGCTTCCCCTGGACGGTCACCTTCCGCTTTTCCGGGTCGATGGCCAGGTCCCCGGAACGGATCGTCTCCTGCGGTGCCGTCGAATCCTTTTCCCGAAGAGCATCGACCCTACGGAAAAGGGCCTTAACCCGGGCAAGTAGCTCCCTTATATTAAACGGTTTCGTGAGGTAATCGTCCGCTCCCATCTCCAGTCCCAGGATCCGGTCCAGATCCTCGGACTTTGCGGTCAGCATCAGGACGGGCGTGTAGTCCGGTCGCGTTCGAATGCGCCGGCACACCTCCAGGCCGTCCATCCCCGGGAGGATGAGGTCCAGAATGATGAGGTCGTAGGATTTCGAAAGCGCCTGCTGCAGGCCTGATTTCCCGTCGGTGGAAAGGGTTACCGAATACCCCTCGTCCCGAAGATGGAGCTCCAGAAGACGGGCGATATCCCGGTCGTCTTCTATCACGAGGACAGTGCGGGACACGCTGTATGATCCCCCAATGCTCTCCGTTACCGGTGCATAAGAGCCCGGAACGCCGGCGACACCTCATGCCCCGGCTTCCGCACCGATCATCATATCATCGCAAATCGGGGGGGGATGTTCCTTTTGACCGGATCCGGTTTGTTTTATACAATGAAATCATATAGCGGTCCGTTAACCTGGCGACGGTTTCCCTTAAAAAGGAGGTCTGACGATGCAACCGAAGATCCTCGTCCCACTGGACGGGTCTGCGCTGGCGGAACGGGCGGTTGAACAGGCGGAAACGATTGCGAAAGCCCTCGGCTACGAAGTGATCCTCTACCGGGTCATCCAGAACCCCCTGGCGGCTGCCCCGGAATCAGGCCCCGCGACCGAGGAAAGTGCAGCGATGGAATCCATTGCCGACGCGAACACCTACCTGGAAAAAATTGTCTCACGGCTCGAAGGAAAAGGGGTCAAGGCCAGGATCGAGATCGGGGAAGGACCGGCATACGCCGGAATTCTCGGCATTGCACACAGAGAGGACGTGGAGTTCATCATCATGAGCACGCACGGGCGCACGGGACTTACCCGGGCCCTCATGGGCAGCGTCGCAGAGAAAGTCGTGTACACGACGAAACGCCCGGTCATGCTCGTGAAACCGGAGAAGATCCTCAAGACCCGGACCGACGAGGCGGAAGTGATCCTCAAGATGCATCAGTGACGCCGGTTTCCGCTGCCCGGTCCCGTGGAGGGACCGGGCTTTTTTTTTCTCCCTTCCCGATGTGTCCCCGGCCGTTAGCCGTGGACGGCGCGCCCGAACTCCCGCAGGAAGAGCATCTCTTCCGGGGAGAGCGGCCCCTTTTCCAGTGCCGCCAGATTCTCTCGAAGCTCGGCCACGTTGCGCGGCCCGGAGAGCACCACGTCCACGTGTGGGCTCGCAAGGCAGAAGCGGTAGCAGTCCCCCGCCGTGGGCACCCTCCCCTTCCAGCCCGGGGGAGCACGCAGAAGCCGCCGCCAGGCCGTTGCTGTATAGGCGATGACGGCGGGGCGCCGTTTTTCGAGATGCGGAAAGATCTCCCGCTCCGCTCCCGTGTGGGCTGCATTGTATCGGATCATGAGGAGGTCGAGGATCGAGTCCTCCGCGAGTTTTCCCGCACGCACCCTGTTGTGGATCGAAACCCCCGCCGCGCGGATTTTCCCCTCTTCGCGCAGCTTCGCCAGCTCCTCCTGAATCGCTCCGGTAAATACGGACATCCTGCCAAGCCAATAGAGCTGGCAGACGTCGAGGTATTCGACGCCGAGCGTCCGGAGCGCTCCCTCGGCAGCACGGCGCACCGCACCCGGAAAGTAGCCAAGGAGCGGACCCGCCGACACGGCATACCGCTCCCGGTCTCTGGCGAGGGCGCCACGGAGCGCGCGCGTGAGCCCTTTCATCCGCGGGCTCCAGAACACGTACTGGAACCGTTCCAGCGCCTCACGGTATCCCTCCTCGCCAAGTTCGAAGCTGCCGGATAGCCCCAGCCGGAAGAGTCGTTTCCCGAGCCCGGGCACATCGCGCATCGTGAATTCCTTCACCGTCACCTCCTCCGCGGCTCTCCTCTCCCTCTTCCCCTTCGCCGATTCGAAAACCGGTTGCGGGAAATCGAATTCCCCTCCTATAATCAAGGAATCGCCTTGGCCAATATCCCACAGGAGGAGGATTTATGGGACTCAAAGGATCGAGGACGGAGAAGAATCTTCTTGCGGCATTTGCCGGGGAATCCCAGGCAAGGAACCGGTATACCTTCTATGCGGGAATCGCTTCCAAGGAAGGATACGAAGGGATCGCCGGCATCTTCCTGGAGACGGCGGACAACGAGAGAGAGCATGCCAAGCGGTTCTTCGAACTCCTCGAAGGAGGGGACGTCGAGATCACGGCTGCCTACCCGACCACAATGGGCACCACTGCCGCAAACCTTGCGGCGGCTGCCGCCGGAGAGCACGAAGAGTGGTCCAATCTCTACCCGACCTTCGGGAAGATCGCCGAGGAGGAGGGGTTCAAGGATGCGGCGACCGTCTTCTTCAAGGTGGCGGACGTGGAGGTGGAGCACGAGAAGCGGTACCAGTCGCTGCTCACCCGCATGAAGAACGGGACCGTGTTCAAGCGGGAACAGAAGATCCGTTGGAAGTGCCTCAAGTGCGGACGAATCCACGAGGCCGCCCAGGCGCCGAAACTGTGCCCCACGTGCCTCCATCCCCAGGCCTGGTACGTCCCCGCGGAAGAAAACTACTAAGTCGCGACATAATTGCGGCAGGACAGGGGGAAGATTTCCTTCCCCCTGTCTTTCCGCCTCCCGTCACGCCCCTGCGGGGTGGAACTGATGAAAACGGTATCCGGCCTTCTCGACTTTCTCAGGACCGGCATCTGGGTTCTTCCGACAAAAGACCTGTCACGGCCAAAGGCATTTTTCGTGCGGGACCTCAAGATTCTTCTTCTGGCAATCCGCGGATTCCGGGAAGACCAGTGCGTCATGAAGGCTTCGGCGCTGACCTTCTACTCACTGCTTTCCGTGGTTCCGATCATCGCGATGTTCTTCGGGATCGCCAAGGGGTTCGGCTTTGACAAGCGGCTCCAGAGCCAGCTCCTGGAGAAATTCTCCGGATACGAGGATGTGCTGCTGAAGGTATTCGAGTTTTCCAACTCCCTTCTGCAGAAGACCAAAGGGGGGATCATCGCGGGGATCGGTATTGCCCTTCTGTTCTGGTCCGTCATCAATGTCATGGGACAGATCGAGCAATCGTTCAACGACATCTGGAAGGTCGAAAAGGGACGCACGATCGCTCGAAAATGCAGCGATTACCTGTCGGCCATGCTGATCTGTCCGGTCATCTTCATCATGGCCAGCAGCCTCACGGTCGTGATGGCCAGCCAGGTAGAGAAAATCGCGGAAGCTGTCTCCCGATTCGGCGTGCCTCCCGGTCCGATCCTCCTGTCGCTGGATCTGATTCCCCTGGTCCTGATCTGGGTCCTTTTTGCGTTCCTCCTCATCTATATGCCGAACACGAAAGTCCGTCTGCTGCCCGGCCTGGTCTCCGGCGTGGTGGCCGGAACCGTGTACCAGGCAACGCAGTGGGTCTACGTCTCCTTTCAGATCGGGGTTGCGAGAAACAACGCCATCTACGGGAGCTTTGCCGCGCTTCCCCTTTTCCTGATCTGGTTACAGCTCAGCTGGCTGATCGTCCTTCTGGGAGCGGAACTCTGCTTCGCCATCCAGAACGTGGATGCTTACGGGTTTTCCACGGACTCGATGAAGGTAAACCCCTATGACCGAAAGCTGCTCACGTTGCTGATCGCCCGTCTGGTGATCCGGAACTTCTCCGAAGGAAAGAAGCCGTGCACCGCTTCCGGGATTGCACAGGAGCTGGCGATGCCCTTGGGCGTCATCCGGCAGATCCTGTCCGATCTGTCGGGCAGCGGTCTCTTTACGGTCGCGGAGAGGGAGGAATACGAAGAGGCGGCCTACCTCCCCGCCTGCGACATCCACAAGATCACCGTCAAATCCGTTCTCGATGCCCTGGACAGGAGCGGCTCCGCGGATCTGGCGTTTCTCCCCACCGGGGATTTCGAGGCGGTCTCGAAGACCCTCGATTCCTTTGGCCGCACGATCGAACAATCCCCCGCCAACAAGCTCGTGATCGACCTGTAACGTCCCGCCCAGTCCGTAATTCCCGCTCTTCCACCCGTTCCTCTTTGCGGATACCGGTGCGCGCATTCCAGGGGCTCCCTAATCCCCATCAAAAACCAATGAAGTAAAGATAAGATAAAAAACATACAATATTTACTAATAAATATTATCAATTTTATAGTTAAATTTATATTTGACAATATTTTTATTATGTATTATAGACTTAAAATAAAGTAGATGACATAGATAGCCGTTAAAGTTAATTAGAGTTGACTTTTCAAACGTCGGAAAGGAGGTGGATGTGAAACCGTTGACGAGGTGGTTGATGCTGCTTCAGGAGGGCAACAGGACGAAGCCCGGACAGGGACCGATTAACGAAAAGAGGATGAGGTCTTTGGCCATCCAATGGACGTCGCCGCCGAAAGGGCCGAGAAAACCCCACGGCCACGGACTGATCAAGGAAAACGGGAGACCGGCCTGGGAGGATACCTTCCAGGAGGAGATCCATGAATTCCGCAAGTTCGTTTACGAGAAACTCCGCTACAGGGAACAAAGGTAGGAACCGGGGGGGAAGCGCGCAGTGAAGACGATCGGGGGGATCAGGCTTTACGAAGTGGAGGACCTCGTGAAGATGCTGAAGATATCCCGGATCACCGTCCAGGCATACCTTCGTTCAGGCAGAATGAAAGGGGTAAAAATCGGAAAACGATGGCACGTGACGGACAAGAACCTGAGAGATTTCCTGTCGGGGGATACCGGAAGAGAATCCGGATGACCGTCCCTTCGACCGTCATCGGCCCGGATTCCGGTCTGGCCGGGAAACGTGCCTATCCCCCCCGTCCCTCCGCAAGCAAGGCCCCGATGGTCTGAAGCGCGGACAGGGAGCCTTCGGGAACCGACAGGTGCGGGGCGTCGATCCACGGCTCCCGGGGGTTGATCCGGACGACTGTCGTCCCCTGCCGGCGTCCGAGACGTTCGCTCAGGCTCCGGATGGTCGGAATGGCGGTACCGGCTCCCATTTCAACGACCACCATCTCCCTCCCCCCCTGCTCTTCAAGAAACATCCCGAACCGGCTTTCCTGGAGGTCGGTGCGAAAGCTCAGCCACGAAAAATCGCCGAACATGAGGATGTTGGGCCTGGCCACGCCGCCGCAATGGGGACAACGGGGGATCTGATGGGCCCGCATCGTGGCGTGATCGACCGGAATCTCCTCCCGGTTCGGCCAGATCGCATCCGAGCAGGGGGAAAGGCATTGCAGGTGATGAATGGAGCCGTGGACCTCCAGCATCTTCTCTTCCTCGAATCCCGCCTTCTGGAACTGGCCGTCCACGTTGGAGGTTACGACGAAATGCGAAAGGCCGAACCGGTTGATCCATTGCCGAAGGATCCGGAACCCGTCGTGCGGCTCCGTCGCGCGGTAAAGGGTGGTCCGGTGACCGTAGAACCCCCACCCGAAAGCCGGGTCGCGGTGAAAATGGGCCGGGTTGGCAGCCCCCACGAAGGATATCCCCAGCCGTTCGTACATCGGATACGCTTTCCAGAACCCCCGTTCCCCGCGGAAATCCGGCAACCCGGAATCCACCCCCATGCCAGCTCCGGAGGTGACGACCAGGGCGTCGGCCCTCCCGATCGCATCGGCCGCTTTTCGACAGGCATCGGAACAATCCATGGCACTCTCCCCCTTGCACCCGTTTCCTCCGGATCGTGTCCGGCAACACCTTTCCCTGAGTATGAACCGGTCCCCGTGACCGGTCCAGTCCGCTGTTGGCCGACAGGATGAATCTTTTCAGCCGGTTCCGCATCATAGGTCTATTCTCTACAAAGGAGCACGTTCCCATGAAAAGAACCGGTATCGTGGTACTGGCAGGTCTCTTCGTCATCGCTCTTTCGGCTGGCGTCTGGGGGGGGGATATGGCCAAGAAGCCTTCCGGGGAAACCTCCTCGCTGGTCGAGTCGACGGCCACGGTCGAGGCCCTCGACTACAAGACCCGGATGGCAACGCTGAGAGGAGAGGATGGAAGCACGCTCACGTTCCGGGTGAGCGACGAGGTGAAGAACCTGGAGAAGGTGGTCGTGGGCGACAAGGTGAAATTTCAGTATTACGAGTCGGTGGCGTGGGAGGTGAAAAAGGCGGGGGAGGCGACTCCCGGCGTGATGAAGTCCGAAGGGGTGAAACGGTCCGGAGCCGAGACTCTGCCGGCGAAGTTGGAAGCAACGCAGACCACGGTAACCACAACGATCGATGCCATCGACAAGCAGAACCAGACCGTGACACTGAAGGGGCCCGAGGGGAATACCGTCGTGGTCAAGGCGAGGCATCCCGAAAACCTGGAAAAGGTGAAAGTGGGAGACAAGGTAGTGATCACCTACACGGAAGCCCTCGCGGTTTCGGTCGAGAAGGTGGCGGCAAAATAGTCCCGGGAAGAAGCAGGTGACAACCGCCCGGTCCCCCGGGCGGTGCGCAATTCCAGGGGGGTACGGACAATGTTCCGTACCCCCCTTTTCGTTAGCCCCTTGAGAATTTCCGGGTTTCCCGGTACTATTGCCATGGAACCGCCGTAGATATCTGTACGGAAAACAAAGAAGAACGGACTCCTTTGCCCTGAGGCCCACCGTCCCCCGGACTGCGCGGATTCCGCGATGAAACTGATGCATTTCCATAGAATTCCCGCCCTCTCCGAGACGAGGAAGGACGGTCTTCTCTCTTTCGCCCGGAAGAACGTCTCCCCGCATATCAAAGGGATCGAGACGGAGTACTGCTTCAACATCGAGGCGTCGGCGCCCTTGACCGATGCGGAACTCGACACGCTTCGGTGGCTTCTGGCCGAGACGTTCGAGGCGCACCGGTTTGCCGCCGAAAGTTTTCTTCCCCCGGACCGCATCCTCGAAGTCGGCCCGCGATTGAATTTCACGACGGCATGGTCGACCAATGCCGTCTCCGTATGCCAGGCGTGCGGATTGGGCAAAATCCGGAGAATCGAACGGTCGAGGAGGTTCCGGCTGCTTTTGGATGCGGAGCTTGGCAACGACCAGCGGGACCGTTTCCTGTCCGAAGTCCACGACCGGATGACCGAATGCTCCTACCCCGAACGCCTTTCGACCTTCGAGACGGGAATCCGTCCCGAGCCGTTCCGTACCGTACCGCTGATCGAAGAGGGAATTCCGGCTCTTCGGAGGATCAACGAGACGCTCGGCCTGGGTCTGGACGCCTGGGACATCGAGTACTATTACGACCTTTTCGTGAAGGACCTCAAGCGCAACCCGACCGATGTGGAGTGTTTCGACCTTAGCCAGTCCAACAGCGAGCATTCGCGGCACTGGTTCTTCAAGGGAAAGCTTGTCGTCGACGGCAGGCCTGTCCCGGAAACCTTGATGCAGATCGTCAAGGAACCCCTCAAGAGACACCCGGCCAACAGCGTGATCGCATTCCGGGACAACTCGAGCGCGATCCGGGGATACCGGATCAGGACGATCCTCCCGGAACACCCCGGCAGGACCTCCCGGCTCACGAGGGCGAATCCCACCTACCACCTCATCTTCACGGCGGAGACCCACAACTTTCCGAGCGGCGTCGCCCCGTTCCCCGGGGCGGAGACGGGTACGGGGGGCAGGATCCGGGACGTCCAGGCCACGGGCCGCGGTGGGCTCGTGGTTGCGGGAACGGCCGCGTACTGCGTCGGGAATCTGCGGATCCCGGGGTACCGGCTCCCCTGGGAGGACCCCTCTTTCGCATATCCGGGGAACCTCGCCTCGCCCCTTTCGATCGAGATCCAGGCAAGCAACGGGGCCTCCGACTACGGGAACAAGTTCGGCGAGCCCCTCATTCAGGGCTTCACCCGAGCATTTGGGATGCGGCTTCCGGACGGGGAGCGGAGGGAGTGGATCAAGCCGATCATGTTCACGGGCGGGATCGGGCAGATGGATGCCCGGCACCGGGAAAAAGGGATGCCGGAGCCCCGGATGCTCGTCACGAAGGTCGGGGGGCCCGCGTACCGGATCGGCATGGGGGGCGGGGCCGCGTCGAGCATGATCCAGGGCGAAAACGTCGCGGAGCTGGACTTCAACGCGGTCCAGCGCGGCGACGCCGAAATGGAACAGAAGATGAACCGGGTCATCCGAGCCTGCGTGGAGATGGGGGACGGGAATCCCATCGTGAGCATCCACGACCAGGGGGCCGGAGGGAACTGCAATGTCGTCAAGGAGATCGTCTACCCGGCGGGCGCCCGGATCGAGATCCGGAAGATTCAGAGCGGCGACGGAACCCTTTCCGTCCTCGAACTGTGGGGTGCCGAATACCAGGAACAGAACGCCCTTCTCATCCGGCCCGGAAGCGCCCCCCTGTTCGAGAAAATCTGCCGGAGGGAGAAGGTCCCCTGCGCCTTCATCGGGCAGATCACGGGGGACGGCAGGATCGTCCTGTTCGACGAGACCGACGGGAGCGCGCCGGTCGACCTCGACCTGGAGAAGATCCTGGGCGACATGCCGCAGAAGACGTTCCGCCTCGACCGGATCCCCCCTGCGCTCGAACCCCTGAAACTTCCCCGGAACGCAAGCGTCCGGGACGCTCTAGACCGGGTCCTGCGGCTGGTCTCCGTCGGGTCGAAGCGGTTCCTGACGAACAAGGTCGACCGCAGCGTCACGGGTCTTGTCGCGAGGCAGCAGTGCGCGGGGCCTCTCCAGCTCACCGTCTCGGATGTGGCCGTCATCGCGCAAAGCCACTTCGGTCGAACGGGCGCGGCCATCTCGATCGGCGAGCAGCCGTTGAAGACCCTCATCGACCCCGCAGCGATGGCCCGCCTGACCGTGGGGGAAGCCCTCACCAACCTGGTCTGGGCAAGGATCAGCCGCCTGGAAGACGTGAAATGCTCCGGGAACTGGATGTGGGCCGCGAAGCTCCCCGGCGAAGGGGCGAAGCTGTACGACGCGGCGGTGGCGCTGAGGGACATCATGCTTGCGCTCGGCATCGCGATCGACGGGGGAAAGGACAGCCTCTCCATGGCGGCGAAAGTCGCCACCGGAAATACGGACGAAACGGTGAAATCCCCCGGCACCCTGGTGATCTCGGCCTACGCCTCCTGCCCGGACATCACGAAGGTGGCGACTCCGGATATCAAGAGCCCGGGGAAGAGCCGGCTCCTGTTCATCGACATCGGGGGCGGCAGGGACCGGCTCGGCGGTTCGGCCCTCGCGCAGGTGTACGGCCAGGTAGGCGACGAATCCCCCGACGTGGACGATCCGGCACTCTTGAAGCGTGCCTTCCGAGCCATTCAGGGGCTTATCGCGAAGGGTCTCGTTCTTTCCGGGCACGACCGCAGCGACGGGGGTCTCGTCACCACGCTGCTGGAGATGGCCTTTTCGGGAAACTGCGGGATCGAGGTATCGGTGGAAGGGAAAGGCCCCTTCCCATGCCTGTTTTCCGAGGAGCTCGGGCTCGTCGTCGAATACCTGCCGAAAGACGAGAAGGCGATCACCTCCCTCCTCGGGAAAGGGAAGGTCCCCTTCCGGATCCTCGGCCGAACGACGTCGCAGAAGCGGATCAGGATCAAGGCAGACGGGCGGATCGTCCTGAACGAGAATATGAGGGGCCTGCGGGAGATCTGGGAGGAGACGAGCCACCGGCTGGAGAGGCTCCAGGCAAATCCGAAATGCGCCCGCGAGGAGAAACGGAACATCTTCGACCGGACGGGACCTTCGTTCAGGATCAGCTTTTCCCCCGAAGCCGCCTCCCTGGCCATCCACCGGAGAAAGAAAAGGCCGGCCGTCGCGGTCATCCGGGAGGAGGGAAGCAACAGCGACCGGGAGATGGCATCGGCGTTCCACCAGGCGGGATTCGACGCCTGGGACGTGACGGTGACCGACTTCCTCGAAGGGACGGTCGACCTGGGAAGGTTCCGCGGAATGGCCTTCGTCGGGGGATTCAGCTATGCGGACGTCCTCGACTCCGCGAAGGGCTGGGCCGGGGTCATCCGGTTCAACAAGGGAATTTTCGAGCAGTTCCAGAGGTTCTATCACCGGGCCGACACATTCTCTCTGGGCGTGTGCAACGGTTGCCAGCTGATGGCGCTGCTTGGCTGGGTCCCCTGGGCCGGGATCGAGGACAGGCACCAGCCCAGATTCATCCACAATCTCTCGGGACGGTTCGAATCCCGGTTCTCGACCGTCCGGATCTACCCGAGCCCATCCATCATGCTGGAAGGGATGGCCGGCTCGACGCTCGGGATCTGGGTCGCCCACGGGGAAGGGAGGGCCTATTTCCCCGACCGGAAGATCCTAAAAGGTGTGGAGGCCCGAAGCCTCGCCCCGGTTAGGTACGTCGACGACCGGGGAAAGGTGACGATGCAATACCCGTTCAATCCGAACGGTTCGGCCAGCGGCATCGCGGCAGTGTGCTCCCCCGACGGCCGGCACCTGGCGATCATGCCTCATCCAGAGCGGACATTTCTCAAGTGGCAATGGGGTTTTATGCCGGAGGAGTGGAAAAAAACCCTGAAGTCCTCCCCCTGGCTGCGGATGTTCCAGAACGCCAGGGAATGGTGCGAGAAGCCCTGATCATCGCTGCAGCGTCAGTCGAGATCGACGTCCCGGAGGGGACGTTTGGCCGGCTCGCCCTGGCTCTTCTCCATGAACTCCTTGAACTTCTTCTCCATCGTGGCGACTTTTTCCTTGTCCGTCTTGACGATCTCCTGATACCGCGCTTCGACGCGGGCCTTCTCGTCGGCAAGGAGTTTCTCCGCATCCTTGAGATCCGCGGACTTTCTCGGATCCTTCGCTTCCTTCCACTCCTTGACGACCCCCGCACCGGCATCGATGAACAGAGTCGAACCGCAACAGGGGCAGGTCACCTGGACGGCTGTCTCGCCGCTTTCCGCCATGGGTCTCTCAAACTCCTTCCCTTTCGAGAATCCGGAATCCGCGAAACAGTATATCCCATTTCCCGGCGCCCGGGGCCGAACGTCCCCCGTCCCTTCTACCTTGCTACCTCGAGGCCCTTCTCGCGAAGGTACTCCTTGACCTGGCCGATGCCGAGGATACGGAAATGAAACACGGATGCGGCCAGCAGGATGGCGGCTCCCCCCTCCACCACCCCCAGGTAGAAGTCCTCCAGCTTCCCCGCCCCGCCGGAGGCCACCACCGGGAGATCCACCGACCCGGAGATGGCTCGTGTGAATTCCAGATCGTACCCGGCTTTCGTCCCGTCGCCGTCCATGCTCGTCGGAAGAATGATCCCGGCCCCCATTTCCTGGCACTCTCTCGCCCATGACGCGGCGTCTTTTCCCACGGGTCGGGTGCCGCCGGCCACCACGACCTCGAATCCCGACGGCATGGAGCTGTTCCTGCAGCCGTCTATGGCTATGGTGATCTTTTCCTTCCCGAACTTCTCCGCGGCTTTCCTGACGATGTCCGGATCCTTGACCGCCGCGCTGTTCATGGATACCTTGTCGGCCCCGGCATCCATCACCATTTCGATATCCTCCAGGCAGCCGATGCCGCCCCCCACGGTGAGGGGAATGTCGATCGCGGAAGCGATCGCTTTCACCCAGGACAGCCGGGTCTTCCGGTTCTCCACCGTGGCGGCGATATCCAGCACGGCAAGCTCGTCCGCCCCTTCCCTTTGGTAGAAGGCGGCGTTCTCCACCGGGTCGCCCGCCTCCCGGAGGTTCACGAAATGGACCCCCTTTACCACCCGGCCGTCCTTCATGTCGAGGCAGGGCATGATCCTGATCGGCTCCATCGGTTCTCCTTTCCCGTCGCTGTCTTTCTTCCCATGACTATAGATATTGGTCCTCCTGCCATCCCAGACGGATGAGATCGATCCTTTCTGGCCTGCTGTTGCCCAGTCCGAACCGGGTGTCGGCAGCGACGATGTGCCGGGGCGAAGGCGTGACCTGTCTCTCCCCACCAAAGAAGGCGTCCCGCCTGGCCTGAATGATCCGGGCGCCCGTCGCGTCTGCGGCTACCGGATCCTGGCTTACGATCAGGCCGCAGTAAGGCCAGGTGTGCTGGCGACTGAAATGGTGGGGACCCATCCCATGAAAAAGGGGCGTGAGCATCACAAGGATGTTGAGCCTCGTTTTCCCTTTGACATGGGGAAGTTGCCATATCGCACCCAGCCGCTCGCAGGCATTGTCGTGGTATCTGCTCGGATGGGGTACGAACATAATGTAGTTTTTGAGGAGGGTGCCGAGGCCGGACCAGTGGTGGGTCCGCATGGGTCGCACGTTGATAAGGGCCGTCGAGCGCTGGAAAACGGGGTCCCGGAGCACTCCCCGGTCATCCGCGGAGATGTTCTCTTCCCCGACGCCCGCTTCGACGAGGCGCTTCCGGATAGCCTCGTTGAGGGGGGGCGGCGTAGGAAGATAGGGCCAGACATTGGTCTTGATCCCTACGATGTCACTGGGCGTCACCAGCCGCCTCCACGCCGAAGACGGGTCGGGCACATCCAGAAGTGCGGTGACCGCCCCGTCCAGCATCTCCTCCAAGGCGATCCGATTGATCTGCTCCTTGCTATCGAGAACATCCTTGTCACGCACCAGCACGACTCGGCTCTTGCCTTCCCGGTTCGCAGGAGAACCCTCTCCTTGGGGCAACCCCATGAAGCTTCCCAGTGTAATACATGCTCCGGCCCGGAGAAAATCGCGGCGGGTGATGATATTTTTCACGGACATGCCTTTGCCTCCCCTAAAAGATCCTCGGCAAGGGATCGGCTGTCTGCTTCCAGAACGACTGCCAGAAACCTCCCCTTAAGCGATGTGGCGGCCCATTTCCCGTTTTCCAGCCGTAGGGGTCCCTTTCCTCCCGCCTCGGGCAGGTAGTGGGCAAGAAACCGGCTGCAGGCCGCTTTTGCCTTTTCCGGATTCGGATACTGCACGAGGAGGAATCGGGCGCGTTTTCCGTCCCGGTTGTACACGGCAAGGAGGGCATCCGTTTCCTTGCCGAGATTCAGGATGTTTTCGTCCGCGAGGTAGTAGTGGTAGTTGAGAAGCATGGGGTGATGCAGGTAACGGACGCTCCGGTCCCGAAGCCCCTTCTGCGGAAGCCCAAGCAGGATTGCCGGTTTCCTCCCCTCTTCCCTGATGAGCGAAGCCACCGCCCTTGCCAGACGAAAGGCTGCCTCTTTTGCGGCGGGCGTCTCCCGTTCCATGTAGAGAGAGACGAAGAAGCGGTTTTTCCAGAAGCTGAGCCACCCCTGCCGGTAAAGCGCATCCTGTCCCACAGTTGCGGGTTTCCCGTCCCTGTCGTGAGTGAACACGCCGAACGCGTCTTCGGAAGATCCCATGTCGAAGATATCCAGCACGATGGCGGGCTCGCCGCCGGCAGCGGTGTAGGTGCGGGAAAGGCAACCCTGCATGTTATAGGCCCGGTAGACTTCCCCCGCACCGTCGATGTAGTCGTAGATGGTCTCTTCGTCATAGGTGCCGTCCTGACCTGTTGCGGCCCACGCACCCACCTGGCGATCCAGGGATTCAGCCAGGGTTTCGAGAGAAGCTCCAAAGGATTTCCGTGTCATCAACAGGGAAAACCATCCCGCTGCCAAGGTCACCAGCAACAGAAACAAGGTTTTTTTCACGGCTTCACCCCATCGCATATCCAGCCGGCACACGGTCCGTCAGGGTCCCTATTCTCATTAGAGTATAAGCGGGATGTGACGTTTTTTGGCAGATTCCGTTATGGCTTTCAAGTCACTGCCCGAATTTGTCTGTCCTGCAACCCCTTTGATCCAATAATCGAATGCGATTTCATATATTTACCACTATCTGTTCCTTTGGCATACATTTTTCATATAGAAACTGCAGGAAGGAGTGAGACCATGAAGCCAACAAAATCCATCGTTCTCTTCCTATTGGCATTGTCCGCCTTGGCGTGGTGCCTGCCCGCCGCCGCCCAGGAGTCTATCGGTATCGTGAGGACTTCCGCAGGCACGGCCACCATCAGCCGCGAGGGGCAGATCCTCCCGGCCGCCGTGGGGACGAAGCTCCTCGCCGCCGACACATTGACCACCGGTTCCGACGGATCGATCGGGGTCATCCTCCGGGACAATTCCACTCTCTCCATCGGACCGGAGAGCAACCTCATCATCCAGGAATTCCTCTTCTCCCCTGCCGAGGGGAAGCTCGGCCTGCTGGCCCGCATCACCAGGGGGACCATGGCCTACATCTCGGGGCTCATCGGCAAGCTGGCCCCCGAGTCTGCCCGTTTCGAGACGCCGGTGGCCACCATCGGCATCCGGGGAACCCGGTTCGCGGTGAAGGTCGGGGAACCCGCCCCGAAATGAGGGGACAGGACGGGATTCGTTTCCTGGCATAAAACAGGCTGAATGTTTCCCCCCTGGTTTCCGATAAAGATCGGGAGTCTTGGGTAAACGTCCTTCGGGACAGGAGGATATCCCGATGATCGTCGATTGCAAGCGTTGTCAGGCGGAATACAGACTCAATGAGGCATTGTTCCAGGGGGCAAGGGGGATGCAGATCCGCTGCCGAAGCTGCGGTAACTCCATCCTTGTGCTGAATCCCGGGGGACTTGCCTCGGGACTGGCAATGCTGAGAATCGCCGCCCCACCCCTACGGGACGACATCGAGACACCAAGGCGCAAGTTCCGATGGCTCTCCCTGTTGACCAAAGACCCTTCCATGTATCTCTGAAGGGAAAACATTTCGCCTGCCTCGTTTTCTTGCCTTCTCCTGATCGGCCACCGATAATGTGCGTATTCCTGTCGGGGTGAAGCAGATTGCTTGACCGGTGTTGCCTATCCGTCGCTCTGCTCTTGGCCTTCGCCGCCTTCCCGCCCTCACCCGCCAGGGCGGACCGGGGCGTGGAAATTACCCCTTTCGCCGGTTTCCGTATCGGGGGAGGGTTCGAGGACAACACAACCGGCGCAAACCTTGACGTCAGCCAGGGGGAAAGCTACGGGCTCATCCTGGGTCTCCGCGCAACCGACGAGACCCAGTACGAGCTTTTCTACAGCTTCCAGAGGACGGAACTGGGGGAGGGAGGGGTTTTCGGAGGAGAGAATCTCTTCGATCTGGACATTCATTACCTCCACATCGGGGGAACCTACCTGTTCCCGGGGGAGAGGGTGCGTCCCTTCATCGGCGGGGGGCTTGGCCTGACGTTCTTTGCCCCGGACGGGCCTGGACTGAACGCGAAAACGTACTTCTCCCTCTCCCTGGGTGGCGGGGCGAAGATCCCGATCACGAAAAGATTGGGACTGCGGCTCGAGGGGAGAGGGTTTATGACGATTCTCCCGGATCAAACGGATATCTTCTGCGTTTCGGCCGGGGGCGCGGTCTGCAATGTGCGGGTGCAGGGCGACATTTTCGGCCAGGTCGAGTTTCTGGTTGGACTCTCTTTCGGGCTCTGAAGGGGGGGCGTCACGCCGGATCGTGGCGTGGATGCCTTCCTTCAGGGTTTTCCGCTGGATCGTACAGACCGGAATACTTCGTAAATGGACTCCCCGGATTTCCCGAAGAAGGCAAATTCGCTCTCTTCATCACGGATCGACAGCTTTGTGACGTCATAATAACGAACCTGGTCCCGCACGCAACGGGTGACATCCGACCACGGGATGAACATGGGAGGATGATAAAAACGGAGCAGGAAAAACACGGACAGTCCCAGGCCGTGAGGGCTCACACGAACGAAAACGGCTCCCCCGTACCCCGCAGGGAACAACCCGCTTCCAAGAGACATCCTCACAAAAGAGAATTTCCGGTCATCTGGCGTTTTTTGAAAAGGAAACCTTCTTGCGATCCTGCGCCATCCGCTGCGGATCGACAGCATGGCGCTGGCAAACAATAGTGCCGCAAGGGCCGATAAGGGATACCAGATCGGGTACCCGTGCCCGTTTGTCGCAAACGATAGCATATCCGTGAGATTCCCCGACCATCATGTGGCCCGTATGGATCGATGAGCATTCTATCGGACAACCTGTTCGCAATGAACAGAAAATTAAGACATCCGGGAATGCCGGGATTACGGAGGCGCCACCCCCGAAACCGCCATGAGGATATGGGGATACGAAAGGTCCCGGACGCTGTTGAGCGACGTAATGGTTCGCGTATTCCGGTTGTACACCACCATGGCCGGCGTCCCTTCCACGCCGAAGGCCTTCACCACGCTCTGGAAATATTGAACCCCCGCGTTGACATCCGCATAGTTCAGCGGGCGGTACGTGACTCCCAGCGGGGTTACGGCCTTCTGGACGTCCTCCGGTGTGGGTTCCTTCGTCCTTAGCGCCAACTGAAGCAGCGCCTTCCGGATTTCGAGATATCTCCCCTTCTCCCGGACGAGGAAGCTCAGGTTGTAGGGGATATAGTTCATGGTCTCGGCATGGATGGGAATATCTACGAAGATCAGCTTGGCCCGCCTCATGATATCCGGATACGCTTTTTCCATATCCGGTTCCGCCTTTCTGCAGGCCGGACAGAACCAGTCGGTGAACACGTAGACTTCGATCTCGGAGTTCATGTTCCCGATCGCCAACGGAAGCGTATTCGCATGTACGTTGGGAGGGTTCCCGATCCCGAGGAAGGCAATATACGAACCTGCGACCATCATTGCCGCCAGAAAGACGCCTTTCGACAAAACCCGCATCGTCGCTCCTCTCTCGAACCCGAAATGCTTCCTTGCCCCGGAAACATAGCCGGAGGCAAGAGCAATGCCCGCCACGCCAACACATAATGCCACGGCAAGGCACATCGGACACCATCTTTTGATGAGGGAATGCTGCACATAGAGAAACGTGACTTCCGCTCCCCACGCCCCGGCAATCAGCCCCGGAAAGAGAATGCGGACCGCGGGACGGTCGCGGAGGTGGAACAGAAGCAGACAGAGTGCGAAGAATCCGATCCCGAAGAAGGGGAACTTCATCCCGAAAATCGTCCAGGTGTACGTCGCCTTGCACGCTTCGGTGCAAAGACCGACGGCGAGGAAAATGGAGAGCACAAGGCCTGTTGCAAGCCCCGTCCAAACCATCGCCATCCGCATCCCGAGGGATCGTATCCTGCCTGATATCATGGACACCTATGGTATTTTACCCGGGCACATCTTGTCCAGGGAAGTCCCGTCTGCAAGGGTGTACTGGGCAGCAACCCATCCGGCCCCGACGGACCGGGGAGGGAGGCGCATGTCATCCCCCTTCCCTCAACGACTCCGTTCCGGCCACAATATTCCGGGCAGACCGAATCTCTATGCCGGGGGGACGGAAAGCCGATGAAACGATCGCAGTCGGACGCGGACAAGGTGACCATCGGATGCCCCCCCAGGTACCGCATTCCCCTCGACCCCGGGTTTCCATGCCGGCCGCCCTCCCGGATCCACCGGATACCCTTTCGGGCCGTGGCGGGACGGTCCTTCCCCCGGGCTGTTTTCGCATCCTTCCTGGCCTTCGCCCTGCTCTCCGCAGCTCCCGTATTCCCGGAAGGAAGGGGTTCCGACTCCCCTTCCGCACTCCCCGGGAACCGGATCCCGGCAGATCGGGAACTTGTGGATCGCGGCGCGGTGATCGGTGACATTCGCATCCTTCCCGAGAACATCTTCGATATCGAGGACCCCAGGGAAAACAACTGGCTCTTCCGTCTCGCGAATCGTCTCCACGCACGCACCCGGCCGTGGGTGGTCAAGGGCCAGCTCCTGTTTCGTTCGGGCGACCGCTACGACCCTCGGCTTCTCGCCGAGTCCGAGCGGATCCTGCGGTCCAACTGGTATCTCTACGAAGCCCGGATCCGGCCGATCGCCTTCGAGGATGGCCGCGTCGACATCGAGGTCCGCACGCGCGACGTCTGGACCCTGCAGCCGGGATTTTCGTTCGGGAGGCAAGGGGGAGAAAACACCACAAGTATCGATCTCCGCGAGAAGAATCTGTTCGGCCTGGGTTCGGAGATTGGCATCGCGATCACTTCGGACCCCGACCGCGACACGTCAAGCCTGAATTTCGCCGACGACCATCTTTTCGGAACGTGGCTGAGAACGGCAATTGATTTCGAGGACAGCAGCGACGGCGGGAAGCGTAGCGTTCTTCTGGAGCGTCCGTTCTATTCCCTCGACACCCACTGGGCTGCGAGCGGCTTTTACAGCGATGACGACCGGATCGACACACTCATCGGGGTGGAGGAGGTCGCAAGCCGGTACCGAACGAGGTCGAAATTTTACCGGGTCTACGGTGGATGGTCACCGGGACTGCGGGAACGCAGGGTATGGCGATTCTTCGCGGGAGCGACACGGGACGAATCCCGCTTTTCGGAGCCGCCCGAAGGGACGGGGGGACTTCCGGTTCCGGCTGACCGCGTGCTCGCGTATCCTTTTGTGGGCTTTGCTCTGACCGAGGACAACTTCGAAAAGGCGAAGAACCGTGACCAGATCGAGCGTACCGAGGATTTCTTCCTCGGTACGAGGCTTTCCGCATCGCTCGGGTATGCGACCCCGCAGTTCGGTTCGGACCGTTACGCCGTGCCGTTTTCCGCTTCTTTCGGAAAGGGGGGCCATCTCCGGGAACGATGGACGGTCCTGTTCGATGGAATCGCTGACGGAAGAGTCGAGCATGGCAAAGTTCAAGACACGGCCCTGACAGCCGACGCGCGCGTCTATCTCCGGCTGTCCCGCAGTCTGTTGTCTTTTGTCTCCCTCTCGGCGAGCCGCCTGATCAGACCGGACGACGACCACCAGCTGCTGCTGGGCGGAGACACCGGACTGCGCGGATACCCCCGGAAATACCAGGCCGGCGACCGTCGGTTTCTCTTCACGGCGGAACAGCGATACTTCACGGAGTGGTATCCCTTTCGCCTGTTCTATATCGGAGGGGCGATATTCTTTGACGCGGGCAGGGCGTGGGGCGGGAACGCGGTCGATGTCCCGGATTCGGGTCTGCTGAGGGATGTGGGGTTCGGCCTGCGGATCGGAAACTCCCGGTCCGGCCTCGGCAATATGATTCACGTGGATCTCGCATTCCCCCTGGACGGCGACCCGTCGATCGACCGCGTGCAGTTCCTCGTCGAGACCAAGCAAAGCTTCTGAGGACCCCATGCACGGGAAGATCACCTGCCCCGATCGGCAGAATCCCTCTCCTTTGCATTCCCCGTCAGGAAATCCCTCAGATTCGAATCGGTCACGTGCCATCGTTTTCCGATCTTTACCCCTCTGATCCTGCCCGCCCTCAGGTAGGCCTGCACGGTCACCCGGGAAACCTTGAGCATCTTGACGAGGTCCTCCACCTCGTACAGTTTCATGCCGCTGATATTCTTCATGGGTTGACTCCCCCTTCCCCGGCCTCGATCAAGCGCCTTCCCTTATCTTTACACAACAGTATCCTATATTAATATTATCTGATCCATAATTTATATTGAAAACTTTATATTATCTTTAATTAACTTATATAATCTTGATAATACTTTGCCTGATGTTGCCCCCTCATCCACTCCCTTCGATAATGGAGGTATCCCGGCGAGGCAGACCCGAATGCCCGGGGCATTACCCGCTGCGCGTTCGGAGGGAGGCCAAAAGGAGGCGAACGATGAGGCTCAATATCTGGGCGTTCGGATTCACATGCGCATTCGTCTGGGGGATCGGCCTGTTCTGTCTGACATGGTGGATCATCGCCTTCGAAGGGGCAACGGGTGAGGTCACCTTCCTCGGGCATCTGTATCGAGGGTACAACATCAGCCCGGCAGGCAGTGTGATCGGCCTGCTCTGGGCTTTTGCGGACGGCCTCATCGGGGGAATGGTGTTTGCCTGGCTGTACAACGTATTGGCCACCCGTTTCCCCGATGCGAGGCAGCGCGAGCGTTCCTAGGTCTTCGATCGTTTGTTTATAATTTGAAGACGATCAGCCAGAACAGGAAGACGACGCACCCTACGATCGCAAGGAAAGTGATGCCGGGTTCAAAGCCTGTGAGGGTTGTTCCCCCTATACCGGCAAGAAGCCCGGCATATTCGGCGAGTCCTGCGTTGATCATTTCTGCCGTCCTGTCGCCCGGGGCCCGGTGCGTTTCCCCACCTTCCGGGATTATACGTTAATCCTCGACTTGGTGCAGATTGGTTTCCTTTCCGGACTGCCGTTAATTGTCAGTGTCTGTTTTGCGCTCTTATTTCCCGCAGAATAATTGTCGTGGCAGAAGGGACAAGCAACATGCATTAATTATATTTATCAGCTATTTATAAAAGTTGCTGATTTTGGACCGGATTTTGCTATCCGTAATTCAGCAAGAGAGGAAACCCGAAGGGGGAGACGATGGAGCAAATCTTTTCGATTTCGGATAAATTCTTTTACATGGTGGAGTGGGGGTTCAAAAACGGTGGCTGGTGGTTTGTATTGGGAAGTTTTTCCTGTACAGTATTTGTCGTTTTGGGGTTCTTCCGATCTCCCTATCGCTGAAGACCCGTTCCCTTTCGCGTCGATGCCCGGAGAACGGGCCGCGAGCGATGTCCCCACTTCTCCCCTTTCTTCCCGTGCGTCCGGTCAGCCGAACCGGTAATGCTTCCGGACATCCCGGAGGATCTTCCACCGGCAGCGCATGCCGGACGGGAATGTGACGAGATCCCCTTTGCCGAACCGGACCGGTTCCCCATCTTCCGGAGTCACGATCACGTCGCCTTCGAGCAGATAGCACGTCTCCCGGTCGTCGTAGACCCACGGGAACTCGGAAATCTCCTTCTCCCAGACCGGCCAGGAGGAAACGCCCAGCGAAGCAAGCTTTTCCCCGGATGCCCCTCTGACAATTTCGATCTTCATCCTTTTCCCTCTTTCCGAATTTGATATCCATATGATAACGTTAGTTATTCCGTTATTTCTCCCGTTTCCGTCTATCCACAAGGGTTGTGGACAACCTGTGCATTATTCTGCGGAATATCGCCTATCATCGATGCGGGAAAAGCCATCGGCGGCACCGGTGCACGGTTTCCGTCGGCGGCAAACGGCATGCCCATATATTAGGCATCCCTCCCTGTCTTGACAAGAGGCGGGAACAGGCGTATCCAGAAATTGTAAGGGGCATTCTCTCCGTAAACCAACCCATTCGTCATTCCGAAAAGAGGAGCACCCCATGAAACCCTTCAGGGATGAGAACGATCGTCCCATTACTGTCGCGGCCATGGTGATCCTTTCCATCTTCCTCGCCGCTTTCATGCTGATTGTGGCCCTGTTGTAAACCCTGATTTCCGGTCTGTTCCGCCGGGAGAGGCCTGTCAGGACAAAAGGAGGCAGATCCCCGGGAAAAGGAGTCGGGGGGTTCCGCCCCCCCCTTTTTTATTCAGAGTCCCGAAGGCCGATGGTTTGCGTTGTTTCTTGCTTACTCCCTGAAGCCCCCCGATAATGTGCGTAGCCCGTAAACGGAGAGACCCGTGTGATGGACAGGCACCGTTGCGGAAACCTTCAGGCACTCGCAGTCGCATTTTCCCTGTTCCTTCTCCCGGTGTTCTCCTGTTCCGGAAAGTGGGCCAGGCCATCCGCGCATCCCGCACCGGCAGGGGCGGCGAGAAACGTCATCCTGTTCATCGGGGACGGCATGGGATTCGAGCAGGTCGAGGCGGCGGGAATGGTTGCCACGGGCCGACCCGGCACCCTGTCCTTCGAGGACTTTCCTGTCCGCGGTTCGGTGCACACCGGTAACGCGGAGGGAAAAGTAACCGATTCGGCCGCCGCCGCGACAGCCATGAGCACGGGGAACAAAGTGGGAAATGGCGTCATCAGCATGGCGTTGCCAGGGAACGGGGCCCCGCTGGAAACCGCGCTCGAGCGCTTCAAGGCCTCCGGGAAAAGCACCGGCCTGGTCACGACGACCATCATCACGCACGCGACGCCGGCCGCCTTCGGCGCGCACGAGCCAAGTCGGTACAACTATTCCGACATCGCCGACGATTACCTCAACGATTCGAGGCCGACCGTGCTCCTGGGAGGAGCCGAACACCTTACGGCAGAGGCGGCTGCCGCTGCAGGGTACACCGTCGTGGTGGATCGCGACGGGCTGCAGGCATTGGATAGAACGCACGATGCTCTGGTCTCCGGCCAGTTTGGACGCGGCGACATGCCCTATGAGTCCGATGGACTCGGGGGTTTGCCACACCTTTCGGAAATGACTCTTGCTGCCCTGCGGATCCTGGAGAACGACCCGGACGGATTTTTCCTCCTGGTCGAGGGCGGTCGGATCGACCACGCGTGCCACGCCAATGACATCGGGCGGGCCATCGGGGAGACGATCGAATTCTCCCGCGCGGTTGCGGTTGCCGTGGAGTGGAGCGACAGTCACCCCGATACGCTGCTCGTCGTCACCGCCGACCACGAGACCGGCGGAATGCAGGTGTTGGCGAACAACGGAGCGGGGAATCTGCCATCCGTCTCCTGGGGAACAACCGGGCATACGCCGGTTTCCGTCCCGGTGTTCCTGCGGGGCATCGATGCCGAATCCGTCCCCGGAATCCTGGAAAATACGGACATATTCCATATCATGATGAATTCGTCCGCCGGGTCAGAAATCCGGTCTCCCGGCTCCGCCATTCCATGACAGGATCCGATCTGCCTGGCGCAGATGGTGTGCGACCCGGACACCGGAGGGGCAGGCCCGCTCACACTGTCCGCACCGTGTGCACCCCCGGACTGTAGCGGCAGCAGGAATGGTTCGATACGTGTTCCGGGCCAGGTTGCTTTTCCCGTGATCCCTGTGATATTGGAGACAACGCTGGATATCGGGAATAGCGATCCCCGAGGGGCAGCCTGCGGCGCATATCCCGCAGAGCCTGCAGACATCCCGCCCTGTGGCTTCGACATATCTTGCCAGGGAATTTCTCTCCGCGACGGTCAGCGGTTTCCCCCTTGCGGCCAGATTCTCCTTGAGGATATCGAACGTGTCCATCTCCGTGATGACGGCGGAAACCGCGTCGTTCCGGAGAACCCATTTCAATTTTGCCCGGGGAAGGCTCACCCCCTCGGCCTGCTGTGAGACAAGATCCTCCCTCTGTCCTCCCGCCAAGGTCTTCATCGCCACGACACCCACGTCCTTCTCTTTGGCCAGGGCCAGCACCTTCCCGATCCCGGTGTTTTGCGGGGGGGCGTCCCCGCCGCTCCCCTCTTCCGAAAACGGCCCCGAATAGGCATTGTAGGCGACCGTGATCATGTCGTACCTACCGCTTTTGACGACAGGAGTCAGGACATTTACGGGATCGGTGTGGCAGGAGACGCCGGTGTAGCGGATCTTTCCTTCCTTTTTCAGCTGTTCGAATGCGGCCAGAACCTCTTCATGTTCCGCCACCCGGGCGTCGGACAGGTTATGGATGAGCAGGATGTCCAGATAGTCGGTCTGCAGCCTCTTCAGGCTCCCCTCCGCCTCCCGGATCAGGGCGTC
>Ga0209536_100001248_pt1 | contig 42139 bp, 37 predicted proteins | sample DeeMarSeWOR28_12_FD_187461 | JGI IMG/M metagenome (GOLD analysis project Ga0209536, IMG submission 187461) | Marine sediment microbial communities from White Oak River estuary, North Carolina - WOR-2-8_12 (SPAdes) (version 2) | ecosystem: Environmental > Aquatic > Marine > Intertidal zone >...
ATTTTTAAGGAGGTAAGAGAAAATTATGATGAGTGGACAACAACCAATAATCATATTAAAAGAAGGAACAAAAAGAGAAAAAGGAAAAGGTGCTCAGTCAAATAATATCATGGCAGCTAGAGCTATATCTGATGCGGTTAAATCAACTCTCGGTCCAAAAGGAATGGACAAGATGCTAGTCGATTCAATGGGTGATGTAGTAGTAACAAACGATGGAGCTACTATTTTGAAAGAGATAGATGTAGAACATCCTGCTGCAAAAATGATTGTTGAAGTAGCAAAATCTCAAGATGAAGAGTGCGGAGATGGAACTACGAGTGCTGTAGTACTAACAGGAGAACTTTTAAAATATGCAGGAGATTTACTTGATCAAAATATTCATCCAACAGTAATATGTGGTGGATATAAGCTTGCAGCAGACAAAGCAAAAAATATACTAGAAAAATTAGCAATAGAAATAAAACCAGGCGATAAAAAGACATTAAAAAATATTGCTATGACATCAATGGCCAGTAAAGGAGCAAGTGCTGAAAAAGAAACACTTGCAGATGTTGTAGTTGATGCTGTAACAAGAGTTGCTGAAAAAATCGATGGTAAGATTTTTGTTGATCTTGATAACATACAGATACAAAAGAAACAAGGTGGCGGAATGGCAAATACAGAAATTATCACAGGAATAATTCTGGATAAGGAAAGAGTTCATGATGGAATGCCAAAACAAGTTAAATCCGCAAAGATAGCACTTGTAAATGCTGCACTTGAAGTAAAAAAGACAGAAGTTGATGCAAGAATACAAATACAAGATCCTTCACAATTACAGGCATTTTTAAATGAAGAAGAAGGAATGCTTAAGAAAATGGTAAATCAAGTTAAAAATAGTGGTGCAAATGTACTCGTATGTCAGAAAGGAATTGATGACATTGCACAACATTACCTAGCAAAAGAAGGTATCTATTCAGTAAGACGAGCAAAAAAAAGTGATATGGAAAAACTTTCAAAAGCAACTAGTGCAAAAATTGTTGCAAACTTAGAAGGGCTCACTTCAAAAGATCTTGGACATGCAGGACTAGTGGAAGAAAAGAAAATCGGAGATGACAAGATGACATTTGTAACTCAATGTAAAAATCCAAAAGCAGTATCAATTCTTATAAGAGGAACAACAGAACATGTAGTTGACGAACTAGAAAGAGGACTTCATGATGCTCTTTCAGTGGTAAAAGTAGCACTTGAAGATGGTAAGATGACTGCAGGTGGAGGCGCAGCTGCAACAGCAATTGCAATGGGACTTCGAGATTATGCACCATCAGTTGGTGGCAGAGAACAAATGGCAATTGAAGCTTTTGCAAATGCAATTGAAATTGTGCCAAAAACATTATCTGAAAATGCAGGACTTGACCCAATAGATATGATGCTTGAGGTACGAAGTGCTCATAAGAAAGGTAAAAAGTATGCTGGAATAAACGTACTTGCTGGTAAAGTAGATGATATGCTTAAAAATAATGTCATTGAACCATTAAGAGTAAGTATGCAAGAAATCGAAGCATCATCTGAAGCAGCAACAATGATACTTAGAATCGATGATGTAATTGCTTCAAAAGGTGGCGGAGCACCAGCAATGCCACCAGGAGGAATGCCTCCAGGTGGAATGGGCGGAATGCCTCCAGGAATGGACTACTAAGATAATCCATTCTTTCTTTTATTTTTTAATTTAATGAACATGTCAACAACAGAACCTACAGGTAAAAAGAAACATTCAAGCAATAAGAAAAGCGTAAATTTAGAAAAAGAAATAGAACAACTTAGAAATGAAATAAAGGAAAATAAAAATCAACTATTAAGAAGTATAGCAGATTTTCAAAATTATCAAAAAAGAATGGAAAAAGATTTGAAATTAAAAGAAGAAGAAATTAAAAGAAAATATCTTTCAGAGTTAATGGATATAAATGAATTATTAAAAAAAGCTTATGAAGATAATAACCCAAAGAACGGTTTAAAACTTATTATTGAAAACATTGAAAAATTCTTTGAAAAAGAACAATTAAAATCTATTGAATGTATCGGCAAAAAGTTTGACCATAATCTTCATCATGCTGTAAGTACCCTTGAAAAAGAAAATTGTGATGATGATATTATTGTTGAGGAGGTTAAAAAAGGCTATATGATAAATGAAAAGCTTCTCAGACCTTCTCATGTAATAGTAGCAAAAAAGAAAGAAAAATGAATATGAGGTGAATTTGTATGGGAAAAATAATTGGAATTGATCTTGGAACTACAAATTCTGAAGTAGCTGTTATGGAAGCAGGAAAACCCACAGTTATAAAAAGTGCTGAAGGACAACCTTTTTTTCCATCTGTAGTAGCTTTTACAAAAGATGGAGAAATGCTAGTTGGTGAAGCAGCCAAAAGACAAGCTGTCACAAATCCTGAAGGTACCATCCATCGAATAAAAAGAAAGATGGGTAGTGGAGAAAAAGTAAAAGCTGCTGGAAAAAGCTATAGTCCAGAACAAATTAGTGCATTTATTTTACAAAAGATAAAGAAAGATGCAGAAGAATATATCGGCGAAAAAATTAAGGATGCAGTAATTACAGTTCCCGCTTATTTTAATGATGATCAACGTCAAGCAACAAAAGATGCTGGAAAAATTGCAGGTCTTAATGTAAAACGTATTATAAATGAACCGACTGCAGCGTCTCTAGCATATGGTCTTGACAAAGAAGGCGATCATAAGATTGCTGTTTATGATTTTGGTGGAGGAACTTTTGATATAACTCTAATGGAAGTTGGTGAAGGAGTTTTTGAGGTTTTATCAACAAATGGTGATACCCAATTAGGCGGTTCAGACATGGATAAAGCTCTAGTTGACTTCTTTGCAAAAGAATTTCAAAAGAACCATAATATTGATTTGAGAAAAGACCCAAAAGCTCTACAAAGACTTTATGAAGCTGCAGAAAATGCAAAAATAGAACTCTCTTCAACTCTTCAAACTGATATAAATTTACCTTATGTAACAGTTATTGATAAAGAACCGAAACATCTTGAGATGAAACTTACTCGAGCAAAACTTGAAGAAATTATTTCTCCTTTTGTTGAAGATACAGAACAACCTTGTAAGCAAGCATTAAAAGATGCAAAATTGAAACCCTCAGATATTGATAGTATCGTACTTGTCGGGGGAACAACAAGAATACCACTTGTAAGAAAAAAAGTAGAAGAAATTTTTGGAAAACCACCAAAGCGTGATGTTGATCCAATGGAATGTGTTGCAGTTGGTGCTGCTATTCAAGCAGGAGTTTTATCAGGTGATATTGATAAAGATATAGTTCTATTGGATGTTACACCATTGACATTGAGTATTGAAACCTTGGGTGGTGTTTCAACATCTCTTATTGATAGAAATACTACAGTTCCTACTAAAAAAAGTAAGATATTTTCAACCGCAGCTGACAATCAAACTAGTGTAGACATCAATATTTTACAAGGTGAAAGACCAATGGCAACAGATAATAAAAGCCTTGGTAGGTTTCATTTGGATGGAATTCTTCCTGCACCACGAGGAATACCACAAATAGAAGTCACATTTGATATCGATGCTGATGGAATATTGAATGTTGCCGCAAAAGATTTAGGAACAGGAAAAGAGCAAAGCATAAGAATTACTGGTTCAACAAAATTATCTGATGAAGAAATAACTAAGATGAAAAAAGAAGCAGATGACCATGCCGAAGAAGATAAAAAACGAAAGGAAAAAGTCGAAATAAGAAATAACGGTGATGCGATGGTACATACAACACAGAAAACACTTGAAGAACTAAAAGACAAGTTTTCAAAGGAAGACAAAGAAAGCTTAGAAAAAGGTCTTAAAGAACTAAGGGAAGCTTTATCAGGTGATGACATAGATAAGATTAAAGAAAAAACCGATGAACTCTCAAAAGTTCTTCAAAAAGCTTCTGCTGCTATCTATCAACAAGCAGCTCAACAATACCAACAGCAACAACAGTCAACAGACTCAAAAGATGATTCAAAAGAAGAATCCTGGTCAGGAAAACCTGATGGTGATGATAAGACAATTGATGCTGATTTCAAGGTAAAAGATGATAAAAAAAAGTCAGATAAAAAAGATTAAATTTTAATTAATATTTTTTAATTCATCTTTTAATTCTTCTAATATTTTTCTTGCTTTTCTATTCAATCTTCTTGGAGTCTTGATATTTATTTCAATAAATAAATCTCCAAATCCTCTACCATGTAAATCTGGCATTCCTTTATTTTTTATTTTTAAAACATCACCATTTTGTGTACCTTCTGGTATCCTGAGAGTGCCAATTGTTCCATCAATTGTTTCAATATCGATTTTTCCTCCTAATGCTGCCTCAGGAAATGATATATCCTGGAACATTTGCAGATTTGCCCCTCTTCTATAAAATTTTGGATGTTTTTTTACATGAATTACAATATATAAATCACCAGAACCACTAACAGTTGATCCTGCTTCTCCTTCACCAGAAAGTCTAAGTTGCGAACCATCATCAACTCCTTTTGGAATTTTAAGCTCTATATTTCTAGTTCTTTGAATAATACCTTTCCCTCTACATTTTGGACAATAATCTTTAATAATTGTCCCTTCACCATTACATTTCGGACAAGATGAAATTTGTGTAAACATTCCAAATGCAGTTCTTCTTGATTGCCTTGCTTGACCAGTACCATTACATTGAGGGCATTGTTTTGGACTTGTTCCAGGCTTTGCACGACTACCTTTGCAAGTATCACAGATTTCTGATCTTGGAACGTTTATCTCTGTTTCTAATCCCTTATAGGCATCTTCAAGACTAATTTGAATATCATATCTTAAATCCATACCCCTTCTTCTTTGAGGGCCACGTCTACTGAAACCTGATCTATTTCCAAAGAAATTTTCAAAAATATCATTAAAATCAAAATCAAAACCCATCCCTCTAAAGATATCACCAAAATCTGCTCCTCTAAAGATATCTTCAGAACTAAAACGCTGATCTATACCTGCATGACCATATTGATCGTATAACTGACGTTTTTCATCATCATAAAGTACTGCATAAGCTTCTGAAATTTCTTTGAATTTTTCTTCAGCTGCTTTATCTGGATTTTTATCAGGATGATATTTTAATGCTAACTTACGATATGCTTTTTTAATATCTGATTTTGATGCATCTTTATTAACACCGAGAATTTCGTAATAATCTTGTTTTGGCATGTTTTTACAAATCCACAGTAAATTAAAAAGTAGTATATCTTATTTACCAATGAAATAATATTTTTATTTTACAACAAGAACCGAACAGGGAGCATTATTGACAACATCTCTAGATACACTTTTTTCCATAACCTTATCAAAACCTTTAGATTTGTCATGATGTGCAATAATTATTAAATCATCATCTTTTGCAAATTTAACAATTTCTTCAGCAGGTTTTCCAACAAGCAATTGAGTATCGATTTTAACTCCAATTTCTTCAGCAATTTTTTTGAAATTTTCAAGAAAAGCAGAAGCCTCTTTTTTTAATTTTTCCTCAAGAACCACAGAAGAAATAAATTGATGTGTATCATTAATTGTTATAATTTTTGCATCAATTCCCAACAATTTTGCAAAAAATGCTCCTTGTTTGACAGCCTCCTTAGAATCTTCAGTATTATCAACTGGTATTATAATACGTTTTATATCCTTCGTCATTCCTCTCAATTAATTTGAATAATTTATGAATAATTAAACATTTCTTTAATGAAAATTAGATTAACTAATTATTCAGCCATTAATTGATTATAATATTTGCAGTTTTTAGTTTCTAATATTTCAAGAATCATTTTCTCTGTTTTAGGGCCAACTCCTTTAATATTTTGTAAATTTGTTTTTAAATCTGATAAAGGTTCTCTAATTTTTGAAATAGAATAAGCAGCATATCCATAAGGAGATTTTTTTCCCTTTAATTTAAGAAGATAATCGATTTGTTCAAGAATAACAATTACTAAATCATTTTCATCTAAAATATTCTGAAATAAATTCAATGGTATTCTTTTTGGAATTCTATATTTTTTAGTTAACAAATCAAATATATTATGAATTGATTGAATATAATCAGGTGTTGGGTGACCCCATTTATCATTTTTATAAATATTACAAAAATCAGTATATAAATTAGGATAAAATTGCTTTATCGAATCTAAAAAATAATTTTTTTGTCTTCCTTCCTTTAGGGTCATACCTCCAAATATTATGAAATCAATACCAACTTTTTTTGCTTGTTTAATAGTCTCTTCAATAATTTCTATTTTATCAGTAATAAATGGAATAACTGGAAGTAAAAACATTCCACAAGAAATACCTTCAGTTTTAAAATATTCAATTGTTTCTAACCTTTCACTTGGAAGAGATACTCCAGGTTCAAATATGGAACTAATTCTATCATTTGTTGAAGAAAAACTAAAACTTACAATTGCTTTGTTTTTGTTATTAATTTTTTTTATTAGTTCAATATCTCTTTTAACTAATGTCGATTTTGTTAGAATGCTAATGGGTAATTTTTTCTCATAAAGAAGTTCAAGAGTTTTTTTAGTTAATCTATATCTTTTTTCAATAGGTTGATAAGAATCTCCAACTCCTCCACCAATCATAATATAACAATTTTTTAGGGACTCATGTTTATGTTTATATTCTAATTCTTTTTTTAAAACCTCAATTGCATTAATCTTTACTGATACTTCTTCTCCAAATTCTCCATCAACTTTATATTTTTCGGACCTTCCATCACAATAAAAACAATTGTGCAAGCATCCTCTGTATAGGTTCATACCATATTTTGATATAAACCATGAATCAATTTTTTTGTATTTTCTTAAAATAGTTTTAGCATTTATTTCTTTGATTTTCAATAATTTTGTAATAATTTATTATATTAAAAAACATCTTCAAATTTTTTTACAAAGGCGTTTTATATTAGTAATATATTCCTATTTAACACACTAATAGGTTAGATGGGATAAATATGTGTATTAACTTACATTTTTTTAATAAATTTATTTTTAAAAATATTTTTTAGAGGATTGCTGATATGAAAGAAGAACCAGATATCGTTAAAGAACTCAGGGATGCTGAAAAACTTGGATTATTATACAATATGATAAAAAATGCTATTGAAGAAATAAAAGTTCCTGGCGAACAAATCGAAAAAAGTTCAACTTATTCTAATCATATATTTGAAGACTTAAGTAAAAATACTTATGATGATAGCATTGTAAGTGTCGAAGAAAAATATAAAACAATTTTTGAAAACTATGCTATTGGAATAACTTTAGTTGATAATAAAGAACGTATTGTTTCTTGGAATAAATATACTGAAGAACTTTTAAATATGAGTCAAAACGAATTGTATCTAACTTCAGTTAGTTTATTATATCCTCCAGAAGAATGGCAAAAAATTAGATCAGAAAATATTCGACAAAAAGGAATAAAATTTCGAATGGAAACACGTATGATTAGAAAAAATAAAGGATTATTTGATGTTGAATTATCATTATGTGTTTTAAAAGGAAAAGAAGGAAAAACAGTAGGTTCAGTAGGAATTATTAAAGATATAACTAAGTTAAAAAATATTGAGAGAGAATTAAAAACATCTGAGGAAAGATATCGTACTATTTTTGAAAATTCAGCAATAGCCATAACTCTTACCGACAAAAATGAAAGAATAATTTCTTGGAATAAATTTACTGAAATCTTACTTGGTTTTAGTAAAGATGAACTGTATATGAAACCTGTAAAAACTCTTTATCCTTCTGAAGAATGGAAAAAAATCAGATTAGAAAATATAAGGAAAAAGGGTTTACAAAATCAAATGGAATCGAGAATGTATAAAAAGAACAATGAAATTATTGATGTTGATTTATCTTTAAGTGTATTAAAAAATCATGAAGGTAAAGTATATGGATCAATTGGTGTTTTTAAGGATACATCAGAACGAAAAAAAATTGAGGGAGAAATAAAGAAAAGGGAGGAAGGATTTAGAATAATTTTTGAAAATATTAATGACACAATAGCTTATATGGATAATCACGGAAAAGTAATAGATATCAATAATAGAGTTGAGGAATTAGTTGGTTACAAAAAAGAAGAAATAATAGGTAAAAATTTTGTTTCTCTAGGAGTTATAAAATTAAAAGAAATTCCAAAAATGATTAAACTTTTTAAAGACTCAATATTAAATGGTAAAACAGTTAATTTAATTGATATTGAACTTAAGCATAAGAATGGTAACAATATTTTAGTAGAAGTAAGTACTAGAGCAATTAAAGAAAATAATAAGATTAAGGGTACTGTTATAATTTGTAGAGATATTTCCGAGAGAAAAAAAGCTGAAGATAAAATAAAAGAAGCTAATAAAAAACTAGAAGAATTTAATAAAATACTAGAAAATAAAGTAAAAGAAAGAACTACTGAAGTAGAAAAATTATTACAGCAAAAGGATGAATTTATTTTTCACTTAAGTCATGATTTGCGAACACCTTTAACACCACTTGTAGCATTTCTGCCATTACTTGAAAAAAAAGAAAAAGATCCAAAAACAAAAGAAAATATTAAATTATTAAATAATAAAGTAAATACATTAAAAAATTTAATTGAAAAAACCTTGAAATTTGAAGCTATTTATACTTCTTCTGAGATTTTAGATATCCAAGTTTTAAATTTAAAAAAAGAAATAGATGATAGTATTAAAGATCAACAACGTATCTATAATCAAATAAATATAATTTTTAAAAACAATGTAAATAGCAATTTTACAATTAAGGCTGATATGCTTTATCTAAAAGAAGTTCTTAATAATTTGATATCAAATGCAATTAAAAATTCTCCTGAATCTGGTAAAATAACAATCGATGCTAAAAAAATTGATAATTTCGCAGAAATTTCTATTAAAGATAATGGAGTTGGAATAGAAAAAGATCAAATTGAGCATATTTTTGATGAATTCTATAAAACTGATATTTCTCGTCATGATCTTGATTCAAGTGGTTTAGGATTATCAATTTGTAAACAAATTGTTCTAAAGCATGGTGGACGTATTTGGGCCGAAAGTAAGGGATTTGGGAAAGGAAGTATTTTTTATTTTACCCTCAAATTAAATAATTAATCAATAATTATTTGCATTTTGACATTTTAACAGATTAATTTTAAATATAAATTATGAAAAAATATAGCTGTATAATAGAAAGTCTTGAAAATAAATAATTTAAGGTGATGATTTTGACTGGCACAAAAATTAAACATAACAAAAAACCCAAAAAGTCAGCTTGGGAACTTATTGAAGAAATTCCTAGAACTCCGGAACAAAAAAGAATTGATAGGGAAATTACCTTAATTGAAAGAAAATATGAAGAGAGCAAATTGAAAAAACTAAAATTTAAAGAAAAAAAAGAAACAGATGAGTATTTACCTTTTGATAAAAATTTTGAAAAAGATTTTGGTTTTACTGCTGGAAAGATATGGAATACTCTTGAACTATATGGTCCATTAAATCAAACTTCACTTGTTGATAATACAAAGTTATCAAAAAACGATTTTTTTATTGGAATTGGTTGGCTTGCTAGAGAAAATAAAATTTCAAAAGATATGAATTATTATAAATTAGGAAACACAAATTTAACAAATGAAATTGGAGAAAATGCAGGTAAGATTTGGAGATTGCTGAATTCTCAAGGTCAATCAGATATTTCTAAGATTACTAGATTGACTGATTTGAAAACTGAAGATGTTTATTCAGCAATTGGTTGGTTATCCCGTGAGAATAAGATAAGATTCATTTGTAAAGATGAACAATTAATGTTTGAATTAATTTCAAATAACTAAAAAGATTTTATTTTAAAAAATAAATTATAAAAAATAAGATAGTTAATTTTTTGTTATAGTAAATTACAAATATATTTTGAAACTGTAACATTTAAATATCTACTATCTGATTAAATACCCTTGAGGGAGTTGTAGGAATTGAAAAAACCTATCCTTATCACAATTTGTTGTATAGGTCTTATGCTTATCACTCCTTTTACAACTATTGCACTGGAGAATAAAGTATCAAATAACCTACCTAAACAACCAAATGATGTTGAAGGATTAGTTGCTCAAATTCGTGTAGTGATAGATGAGATATTGGAGAAGTTTAGGCATAATTCAAAAGTCGTAAATCAATGTGACATAATACTTAAATTATTAGTTTTAATTATAAAATTGTTATTGTTACCTTTTAGATTGGTATTTTGTATTTTTTTCATTATTTTTAGTTCTGCATTAATAATGGTTTTAGTAAAATTATGGGATAAATTCCCTGAACTTGAAAATGAAATTTGGATGATGGTTTTTTTTCTTGATATAATTTGGGCATTTACTTGTGCTCCTTCTTCTTTTCCTTTTAAAAGTTCAATTTTATCATTAAAAACCAAATATATTATATCAGAACCAAATTACATAACCAAATCCTTTTATAGTTGCCCTTGCGTACAAGAATAATATCATTTTTTTATAATAAAGTTTATTCCTAAATTTAATTGGATAATATAAAATACTTTATATTTGAAACCATAAATTACAAAAATACCGAGTGTATTTCACTCCTAATTTTGCGGGTGTGATCTAGGGGTTATGATTAGGGCCTTCCAAGCCCTCAGCACGGGTTCGATTCCCGTCGCCCGCATTCAAAATTAACTTTATGCAGGGGTAGCCAAGCCTGGCCAACGGCGCAGGACTTAAGATCTTATCTATAGATATAAGGGTTCGATGAGACATCCTGTCTCGAAGGAGTCCGAGGGTTCAAATCCCTTCCCCTGCATTTTTTTAAAACCTTAAGTTTTATATTCAACAATTGTATATGACATAGTAAAATAGTATATTGAGGAGAGATGCATGCCAGTTTCTGAATTATCAAAAAAAGATGAAATTAAAAATGAATTATGTAAAACTGGAATAGAAGAATTAGATATAATGCTTGGAGGAGGAGTTCCAACCGGCAGTACTGTACTTGTCGTTGGAAGTAGTGGATCCGGTAAAACTACTCTATGTATGCAGTATTTGATTAATGGAGCAAAAGAAGGTGAAAGAGGAGTATTTTTTACAATAACTGAACCTTTATTTAAACTTACAAAAAATATGGAAGGTTTTAACTTTTACGATAAAAAGCTTATTGAATCAGGTATGGTAAATCTTATTGATCTTAGGATAATTAGTGAAAGGTTAGGTCTTGATACTGAAAAATACACCGTTGAAGATGCAAGCGCCCTATTAGATATATTAAGAGATATTGCAGATGAATTAAATGTAAAAAGATTAATAATTGACTCAATAACAGCTCTTTGTTATAGACTTCAAACTCCAGAAATGATTAGAGATTTTATTTTCAAGTTAGGTTCTTCCCTTGCTGCAATGAAATGTACAACATTACTTACTTCAGAAGTTCCACCAAGAAAATTCCAATATTCCCAGTATGGAATCGAAGAGTTCATCTCAGATGGAATAATGTTTCTTGGTGATATCGAAAGAAAAGGTGATTTAATCAGAACATTTCAATTAGTAAAAATGAGAGGAGCAGCTCATAGCAGAACAAAAGCAGCAATGAGTATTTCAACAAAAAATGGTGTAGAACTTACACCCTTATTAAAATCTAGAGAGTGAAAAAGATAATGGTAAATGTTTTAATTGATGGACTAAAAGAAAGGATTTCAAATGCAATTAAGATAAATCAATCTATTGGAATAATTTTACCTGCAGCAAATTATCCTGATTTAATACAGGCATTATTTGAACGAATTAGTTCAAATCCTGAAGAAGCATGGGTTTATGTAACTGTGACAAAACCTTGTGAAAATATAATTAATCAATTTGATTTTTTAAAAGATGTAAAAAATATCAAGTTTGTTGATTGTATATCTAGAGCTGCAGGCATTAATAAAGCAAATGATAATTGTATTTTTGTAGAAAGTCCTACCATGCTTGAAAAAATTGGTCTTGAGATTATCAATGTGTTTAAAGAGGTTGACGAAAAAGTAAAAAAATATCTTGTAATAGACTCTTTAACTAACCTTATTATCTATAATGATCCTGATATTGTAACTGAATTTTTCTATCACATTATAAATAGAACTAGAACTAGAAATATTCATACTATTTCACTTGCAATAGAGGAAGAAGAACTAGACAAGTATCTTACTAGACTTATTTACTTAAATGATAAAATTCTAAAGGTAAGGGATTCGTTTATTTAAGTAAATTTGTAAAATAAACATTATAAATTTTAGAATAATAAAGTGCGAAAAATGATTAAAGAGGAATTTATCAGTACAGGCATTGAAAAACTTGATACACTACTTGAAGGAGGAACACCAAAGGGTTTTTCAATTCTTATTCTTGGGGGTCCTGGTAGTAGCATTGAGATATTAGCCAAACAATTAGCAACAACTGGTGAAGTTTTATATTTTACAACTGAGGAAACTGAACAAGAAATCTTAGATACAATGACTAGATTTGGTTGGAAATCTGAAGAACTAAAAATTATAGATATAGCAACAGAATATTCTAAATCAGTATTGACCGGTGAACAAAAAAGAGTAAGTGTTTATGAACAAAGGTCAAAAATAAAACTTAAAGAATTAATAGAGATTGGTTCTCAAGGTATGCCACAAATAACAAAAGGTGGAGAAGATTTTTTAGCGGTATTATCAAACAGTATTAAAGCATCAAAATATGAAAAGATAATAATCAACTCTCTTGATTTTTTTTTAAATCAATATACTCAGGAGGAAGTACTTAGAACTATTCATGCAGCAAAAATAAGCAATTTTCAAAATAATGGTGTATTGATTATGATTATGACACGAGGTATTCATGGTGAGATATTTGAAAGAAAAATGGAGGGGATTGCTGATTGTGTTTTAGAACTTGAGGTTTTACAAAAAGGATCAACCTTTGAACGTTTTTTAGCAGTAAAAAAGATGAAAAATTACGCAAAAAAAATTGGTATTGCAAGGTATGCAATAGATAGTGATGGTTTTATTTTAGAAATGATAGAAAGAATAATGTAATTAATGGATTAGTTGCTCATTATTGAATTTGTTTTTTTCATTTTCTAGTTTCTGATAAATCTGATATAGAATACAGTTGTCTTCGCCTGGACATACTACATCTGTTGGTGTTAAATCACATCCAGGTTTATCTCTATGTCTAATTTTTGATTTAAAATTACATTCATGAATCATTTGAATAAAGTAAAAATTATTTATATTTTAAATTTTGCTTTTTTTAATTATTAATTTTTACCACATTTCAATTATAACTACTATTGAATAAGTATTTGAATATGCAGATAACTATACATTGAAGAATAATTTATAAATCAGAAGCAACATTCATTTATTAATGGATGGGATGACTAGCATAAATGATACAAATATTTCTCCTGAGATTAGGAGACCACTTGTTATTAGATCACTAAGGAGAAGTAATGTTAGGAAGAAGATTGCTGAATACTTGTTTGAGATTAGCCCTAGCTTTAGTTATACTTCAGAAATTGCATATAATGTTAAAACAACGCCAACAAATGTAATAGGTGCTATTAGAGGGATGGGAACTAGATATAAAGAAGAAGAATCTCTTATTAGTTTAGATATTGTTGAAGAAAAAAACAGTAAAAAAAATGTTAGATTATATGGTTTGACTCCATTTGGAAAAGAAGTTGTTGAATCATTCGATAGATAAATTTTAATAATATTTTAAATTACTTAATATTTTTATATCTAACCATACTCTTAAAAATAAGTTTTATATATCGGATTTGGACCATTATTATAGGGGGCTAAATAAATGAATAAATCAAAAATTATTGTACCAAAATATGGTACTGAAAAGTTAAAAAAGGGTTTTGCTAAAATGCAAAAGGGTGGAGTTGTAATGGATGTTACAAATGCTGAGCAAGCCCGTATAGCCGAAGATAGTGGTGCTGTTGCTGTAATGGCTCTTGAGAGAGTGCCTGCTGATATTCGAGCCCATGGTGGTGTTGCTCGAATGGCAGATCCCCATATTATTGAGAAAATAATAGATTCAGTAAGTATTCCTGTTATGGCAAAGGCGAGAATTGGTCATTTTGCTGAAGCTCAAGCACTAGAAGCAATAGGTGTCGATATGATTGATGAATCAGAGGTTCTAACACCTGCAGATCCCTTTTATCATATTGATAAACGTAAATTTACCATTCCTTTTGTTTGTGGTTGTAGAAATCTTGGAGAGGCTGTAAGAAGAATCTGGGAGGGTGCAGCTATGATTAGGACAAAAGGTGAAGCTGGAACTGGAAATATAATTGAGGCAATTAGACATCAAAGAATGGTTACTACAATGATAAAAAGAATTGAAAAAATGAAAAATGATGAAATTCAAAAACTTAGTCAAGATTATTGTAAAAGTTATGTTAATTCTGTAGAAGTTCTAACTGGAAAAAAGGTTAATGATAAAACAATTGTTTTTGAAAATTATAATTATTTTACTGTAAAAAATGATATTTTTAAGATTTTGAAAGATATAAAAGAAGTATATCATAGAATGCCTGTGGTAAATTTTGCAGCAGGTGGAATTGCAACTCCTGCTGATGCAGCAATAATGATGCAGCTTGGTAGCGATGGTGTGTTTGTTGGTTCTGGAATTTTTAAATCTGCAAATCCTAGTAAAAGGGCAAAAGCAATTGTAGAAGCTGTCGCAAATTACAATAAACCTGATGTTATTGCTGAAATTAGTAAAAATCTTGGGGATGCTATGACTGGAATTGAAATTGAAAACATCCCAAAAGAACAACTCCTTCAGGAGCGAGGATGGTAAATAAGATATTAATTGGAATAGTAGGTGTCCAAGGAGCTATTTCTGAACACATTAATTCAATGAAAAATGCTCTTTATAAACTAAATATAAAGGGTGATATTATTGTTATAAAAGATTCCTTTCAGATTGATGAGATTGATGCTTTAATTATACCTGGAGGTGAAAGTACTACAATTTCTAATATTTTGCAAAAATCAGGTCTTTATAATGAAATATTTAAAAAAATAAAAGAAAAAAATCTCCCAATTATGGGAACTTGTGCTGGTTGTGTTTTACTTGCAAGTGAACTTGTAGAAGATATTAAAGAAATAAAATTATTATATGCAATGAATATGAAAGTGAAAAGAAATGCATATGGGGGACAAAGAGAGTCTTTTGAGTGTGATATTGATATTAAAGGTTTTAAAAAACAATATAATGCTATTTTTATTAGAGCTCCAATAATTCAGAAAGTATGGGGAGATTGTGAAATTATAGCTAAATTTGAAGATGATATTATCATGGCTAGACAAGGAAAATTTCTTGCTTTATCATTTCATCCTGAGCTTACTGATGATATAAGAATTCAAAAATATTTTATTGATATGATTTAGATTAAAAAAAAAAAAGTATAATAGAAGAGAACAGGGTAGAAAACCAAAAATTGAAATATGAACCTGGAGGATGCTTGAATGAGGGTGCTGGCTCTCTACCCATTTAGATTCTACTTCCTCATTTTTTAATATTATTATATTAGTTTATATATTTTTCTATAAATAATATTAACAAATATAGATTTCATATACAATATATGTTGATTTATTATCAAATTAATTTGAATTTATTTTTAAAAATTAAAATAGTTGTTTATATAAATATATAAAAAACAAAATATTTAAATACAACCAAAATAATAAAACGAAAGATTTATATATTTACATGAATAAATTTATATGGGAGTTGTAGAGCTCTGAGGGCAAAATTTTTTTTGCATCCCATCTATCTTTCTCCTCATCTACAATACCCAGATAATACTCTACAACTCCTTAATCATTACAAAACAAATCAATTCTTTTTTTAAAAACCTATTTAATAAAATATAAAAAGAGATTCCCTGAAAATGGGAAGTAAAGAAAATAATTTAGGAAATTTTATGCCTTCATTATTGCTAATAGGAAGATACCCAAAGCAATTGCTGCTCCAACAACTGCACCAACAATCGCTATAACACCCTGAACAATTGTATTACGGAAATCTAATAATCCCTCAGGAGTACCCATGATTCCAGATAGAAGATTTGCGCCATAAAGGAATATAACAAATACCAATAATCCAATAATTATTAATATTCCACCTACAGCTCTACTCTTTCCTGAGCCAAAATACGCAGTAAATATTCCAGCAATGATACTTGCGATTGCAAATACCAGTGTCAGCATACTTAAAAATTGGTTTATTTCATTCATTTTTTTTTCCTCCTCAAAATTTTGTTCCTGTTAGAGTTTTTGTGTCAATCACACCCTCAATTGATCTTATTCTATCTACAACTATCTTGCCAAGTTTTTCAAAGTCATCAGCTTGAATTTTAGCTATTAGGTCATATTCTCCAAAGAGTGGGTGCAATTCTACAATTTCTGGTACCTTTGAGAGTTTATTGTACACATCATGCTCTCGTGCAGGTGCAGCACTAATTAGAACGAAACCTATAGCCATATAAATATCACCTAGCCCTGGTTATATAGTGGTATAATATAAACCTTTTTAAAAATTATCGATAAATTGTAACAAATAATTAATACTCAACAGGTAATTTTTGAATTAAAAATTTTGTTTTTCCAGAAACAGAACGATCAATGTTTTCAACATATCTTATCTTTAGATTTATTTCTTTTCCAAATTTTTTTGTTAAATTATTTATTAAATTTACTTCATCAGATTTAGAAAAATTTTTGTCTTTTACAATACTCAAAATCAATTCACCTTCAGTTTCCTGAAGAAATTGACAATCATCAATATTATTTGAAGATTTTACAATAATTGATGAAATACCCATCAATGAAATTTGTTTATTTGTTTTAGAAATAACATAATATTGTAATCTACCTTCAATACTTTTTAAAGACAAATAATTTCTACCACATTCACATTTTTTATTTGTTAGAATTCCAATATCATTAGTTCTATATCTAATCAATGGAAATACATAATTGAAAAAACCTGTTCCAATTATTTCACCTTTTCCTCCGTCACTAGATACAGTTTTATTATTTTTATCTATTAACTCACAAAAACCATATTCTGGATAAATATGATAAATATAGTTAAAATTACAAGTACCTGCAAAAACTGTTAATTCAGCATGGTTATAAAAACCATATACTTCACAATTATAAGTTTTTTTAAGTAATTCCCTTTGATTATTATATAAAATCTCACCAGCACAAACTATGGATTTAATATTTGAAAAAGGTGCTAAATTTTTTTTATTTATGAATCTTGTAATTTTAATAATAGCAGATGGATAAGAAACGATGAATCTAGGTTTAAATTTTCTAATTTTTTGAATAATTAAAGGTAAATTCTTATCATTTATAAAAAAAGAAGATATTAGCATAATTCTACCAAAAAATTGTGATTTGTAAATCTTATTAACTCCAGTAATATAAATATGTCTATTGCTATAGCTACAATTACTTTGTTTAAATATTGTTTGAAGATATGCAATATATCTAGCATCAGCTGCACCTCTTTCACAATAAATATGTAAAGGTTCCCCTGTTGAACCTCCTGTAGAAATCTGTTGGATTTTAAACTTAGGATAATTTTTTGCTTTAAAATCTTCTAAATTTCTTCTAATTATTTTTTTGGTTATAAAAGGTAATTTTATTAAATCTTTAAAAGATTGAAAATCATTAGGTTCTAATCCTAAATTTTTAAATAACTTTGTATAATACGGTACATTTTGATAAGCATGTTTTATTATTTTTTTTAGTTCATTAATTTGATATTCTTCAATTTTTTCTCTATCCCAATCTATAGATTTTTTTAAAAAATTATATTGTTTATTATACGTTCGTATATTTGTAATTAATCTTATTGCATCTCTTGTTCCAGGATTATTATCTAGAAAATTTTGTATAATTTTAACCATCTTTTACTTCCTAATTATTTGCAAATTAATTTTTATTTTTTTAAACCTTTATCATAAATCTAGATTAATACAATACTTTTGATATAATCTTTATTTAAAAAAGATAAGTTTTTATTCATTTGAAATATTTTGCCTCTCATGAACAGTAATTCAAAAAATCAAGTAATCTATATATCAAAAATAATAATCCCAATATTTATTATAATTGGTTTATTTCTTGGAGGAGTTAATGCTGGAATTATAACATTTGAACCACCAAAAAATTTAACAGGTGAAATTACTGCAACAATAAAAATTGAATTTGGAGATGGAACTAATTTTTCAAGAGTAATTACTGTAGATAATTCAACTGTTTTTGATTTTCTACTAGAATTAGAAAAAACAGGAGATATAATTGTCGAGAGTAAAGAGACTTCAGGTAGCTATGAAATTGAATCAATTATATATAATGATAAAGAATATGTTCATGGGGAAGAAAATAATTGGTGGTTGTTTTACATTAACGGACAATTTGCAATGGACAGTGCAGATAAAGTTTATGTAAATAATAATGATTTAATTGAATGGAATTATGAAAAGTTCTAATATAAAAAAAGAAATTTAATAAATAGAAAAAATATTTGGGCATGGAGGCTAAAAATGATAAAAAATGTTTTAAAATATAATAATAGATTAATGCTGGCAATTTTTCTAATAGCGATTGGATCAATTATTAGAATATTATTACACAATAATCTTCCAGGATCGCCATCGATATATATTACGATTTTTGGTATAACCCAACCAATGTTTATGCTCGACTTGTTTTTTGTTGTAGCAATTATCTCTCTTGTTAGTGGAATAATTCTAGGAGGATATTATACTTTTATTGTACCAATATCGATAATGATAATTACTGATCTTTTAATTGGAAATAACTGGATTGCATTATTTACATGGTCGGGTTTTGCAATATTAGGACTTATTGGGTATATCCTAAAAAAGAAAGAAACTCTCACAAAAAAATATGTGCCAAGAATATTTGGAATTGGAATAGGTTCAATATTATTATATGATATTTGGACTAACTTTGGGACTTGGCTAGGAGGTTGGTATACCCATACTTGGGAAGGTCTTACACTTTGTTATATAAAAGCACTTCCTTTTATGTTCTGGCATTTACTTTCAACAACTATCGCAATATCACTTGTTATTTTACCGATTGTTTATCTAAAAGACCATAAAGTAAATATTCCTGATTTCAAAATTCAACCATTGGAAAGGAAAATAACTATCGCTGCACCAGCAATTCTAATCATAATGGCATTGATCGGTCTGATTGTTTAAAATATACATTATAAAATAGATTGTATACATTTTTAAACAATTTTAATTACTACTGCATGTCCGTTTAAATTATGTATTACAATCCTATCTGATTTTTTTCTTTCTTCATTAACAAACTTTGTTATTCCTATACATCCTTCAAAACCATAATCATCATAAACAATAATTCCACCTTTAGACATCCTTTTCCATATCCAATCAACTATATCTCTTGCTGAATTGTAAACATCTACATCAATATGACAAAATCTGAACTTATCATCCTTAACAAACTGCTTTGTCTCATCAGGAAAAATACCTTTTAAAATCTCTACATTTTTCAATTTTAATTTTTTATTTATTAAATCATTAACAATTTTTTCTGATGTATTGTTTAATGAACCATTCTTAAAATATGGATCTTTTTCTAAATCTGTTTTAACTATACCTTCAAATGTATCACATAAATAAAGTTTATCTGAAATTCCACAAAGATCTGCTTTTTTTCTTATAAGAGCTCCACTTCCTCCTCTCCAAACACCAATTTCAATTAATGCACCAGGTATCTTTGTGGTTTCACCAACAAGTTGCCAAAGTTCATATAATCTATATTTATCTACAAAACTATAATTGATTATTTTACCATATATTTCATTAAATTTAATATCGTTTTTCCAAGGTGCATAGTTGGCAATTGGTGTAATTTTTTCATAATTTGAATCTGTTGTATTCTGAAAAAATGTAGCATTGTAACCCAAAGGATTTAAAATTTTATTTATGAAATCAGCAGAAAATTTTAAAAAAGTTATTTTTCTCATAGTTACCTCTTCCTTACAATGTTTAAAAATATAATTAATATTAATAGATTTTTTTGTAATTTTTAAGATTCTTTTGCAAAATTCTTTAAACCTAGTTTTAATTTCAAGATATTATGACCTATCCCTTATATGAAGCCAAAAATGAAATAGTATCTAAATTAAAATCTGCATTATTAAAACTAAATTATACTGGAGAAATAAAACTTGAAATTCCACCAACAGGTTTAGGTGATTTTGCGGTTCCATGTTTTTCTTTTAGATCTAAAATAAAAAAATCACCAAATGAAAAAGCAAATGATATAATAAAAATTTTTGAAAAGAGTGTATGGATAGAAAAAATAGAGGTAAAAGGAGCTTACATTAATTATTTTTTAAATAAAGAAACTCTTAAAATTTCTACATTTAAATCAATTTCAAAAGAAAAAGAAAAATATGGTTATCTTGATAGAAAGAAAGAAAAAGTAATTGTGGAGCACACCTCTGCAAATCCTAATGGTCCATTGCATGTTGGTAGAGCAAGAAATCCAATAATTGGAGATACAATAGTTAGAATCTACAAGGCTGCTGGTTACAAGGTTGAATCACAATTTTATTTGGATGATATGGGAAAACAAGTGGCAATTCTTGCTTGGGGAGTTAATAATTTAGATTCAAAACAAATTCCAAAAACAAAATATGATAAACCTGATCATAACACAGTTGGATATTATCAAATCTCAAGTAAACTATTAAAGGAAAACGAAGAAATATCAAAACAAATAGGGCTCATTGTTAAAAAAAGTGAAGAAGGAGATAAAAAAACAATAGATAATGTTCATAGTGCTTATGCACCTGTTTTAGAAGGAATTAATGAAAGTTTAAAAAGAATAAATATTACAATTGATAACTATATACCTGAATCCAATTTTGTTAAAGATAATAGCTCAAATAAAGTTGTTGAAATATTAAAAACGACAAAATACTGTGGATTTGAAGAAGGAGCATATTATCTTGATATGAAACCTTTTGGAATAAAAGGAAGAAATACAAATTTCTTTTTTTTAAGAAAAGATGGTACAACATTATATGCTACTAGAGATATTGCCTATCATTTATGGAAAGCTAATCATGCAGATATTTTAATAAATGTACTTGGGGAAGATCACAAACTTGAATCAAAACAAGTCGAAATAGCTTTGAAATTGTTAAAAGTAAAAAATATTCCTAAAGTAATATTTTACTCATTTGTCTCTTTACCTGGAGGTAAAATGTCTACAAGAAGAGCTAGAGTTGTATATCTAGATGAACTCATTGATGAATGTTTTAATATTGCATATAATGAAGTAAAAAAAAGAAGAGGTAAAGAAATTTCAGAGAAAAAAATGAAAGAGATTGCAGAAATTGTTGGAATTGGTGCCTTAAGATATAATATAATAAAAGTACAACCTGAAAAAGACATTATATTCAAATGGGAAGAGGCATTAAATTTTGAAGGGAACGCATCACCTTTTATTCAATATTCGCATGCTAGAGCATGTAGTATACTCTCAAAAAATCAAGATGAAATAAAGGATGTCGACCCAATCTTGTTAAATAATATTTCTGAAGAAAATCTTATAAAAAGCTTAGCAAAGTTTCCATTAGTAATCGAGGAAGCTTGTGATAGTTGTAGACCGCATAATATTCCATCTTATCTTTTTGAAATAGCATCGCAATTTAACAAGTTTTATAGAGATTGCCCAGTTTTACCTGAAAAAAATAAATATTTACGAAATGCTCGACTTGCACTGGTTAATGCAACACGAATTGTACTAAAAAATGGACTTGAAATCCTAGGAATTGCTGCTCCTGAGGAAATGTAAAAATGAATTACAAACAAATAAAAGTTAATTCATTAATTAACAAAATTACAAAAAAAGACACTCTTTTTGGTGGAGATTACACAATTGACCCATATCAGAATTGTGAATTTGGTTGTCAATATTGTGACTCATCTCTAGATAAAACAATATATATTAAGATAAATGCTGTAGAAATATTAAAAGAGGAACTAATTAATTATAATAGAGGAAATATAATCATTGGTTCAGTTCATGATCCTTATCAAAAAGTAGAAATCAGTACTAAAATTACTAGAGAATTATTAAAAATCATTAGTGAAAGTAAATTCTCTTGTCATATCCTTACAAAATCAGATTTGGTTCTTCGTGATATTGATATTTTAAAAAAAATTAAAAAAAGTTTAGTAACAATAAGTTTGTCCTCAATGGATGACTATGTTTCAAAGATTTTTGAAAAAAATGCTCCTTTACCCTCGATTAGATTAAAAACTGTAAAAAAACTTTCTGATGCTGGGATAAATGTAGGAATTGCAAATATTCCTATTTTACCATATATTACAGATGAGGAGATAGAAAATATAATTAACACTGCAAAAAAAAATTGTGCAAAGTTTTTTTTATATAAACATTTAGAATTGAAAGGAGATATGAAATTATGTTTTTTTAATATAATTAAAAACTATTATCCTCCTCTTATCGAACAATTTAATAAACTCTATAAAGACAGCTATTTACCTAAAATTGAATATATCTCTAAACTAAATAAAAAAATAGAAGAATTATGTAATATCTATGAATTAGATGATAAAGTTTAGATGTTTGATTTTTTATCTCTTTTTTCTAGGTGATAATGAAATTCCAATTACAATAATTAGCAAAATGATTATTATAATTCCAATTATTAAAACATAAGGTGTCTTTTCTAGGATTTCTTTCTTATGCGGATAGTTAGTTGCTCCAAATGGCATATGTCCATTAAGATTTATAGTTTCATCAAAGCTTAGAAGTTCTGGTCTGTCCCAATTATTATCATCACTAAACTCAGTGTCAGGTACATAAACATGCAGATTTGGATCTCCAAAAAGACATACATTTTCCCATATGTCCCACCACCATTGTCCAACGAGCAATTGTGGACCACATGCTCTCATTCCTTTTTCATATGCTTCACCTAAGGTATCACCTAATGCATATCTTTTTATTATCAATTGAGTCCAAGATGCAGCCCAATCAGTTGTTGTCCATGGATCAATTATTTGGTACACAGCACCATGTCTCATCCATGTAAGATGTAAATATGTTGTAGCTGGAAGGCAAGAAATAGTATTTACACCCATTGAGTGGAGATTTTCTAGGTTATCATCAAAATCAATTCCAGTATAATGAGTTTGTGTAAGCATTGAACCACTCCTTGGTGATACAGTTACTTTTCCATCTCCATCGTAAAAATTTATCAAAGGCAGTCCTTGACTAATTGATTTTAGAGGTCTTAAGAGTCTATCTCTATAAATCATGATACCTTGTGCTGCCCACAGATCATGCATTTGTATAATAGATTTGATTGGTTTCCAAATTTTGTTTATATAGACAAGTTGTGGGTTAATTGCTGCTACATCAGGATTATCAGTTGAACCTATTTCAGGAAATATTTGAAGTTTAATTAGTCTTAGAGACGAAAGGGTTTTTAAAATTGGGATTTCAAGGTTTAATCCACCTTTCAACATATCATAATAATAGTATGGTAACCAATGTAGATATGTTCTGAGATGACCAGGTTTATACATTACTGGTTCATAGGCTCTCCAAGGATTTTCCTCATAAACATAAGGGTTATCAGGATTCCACATTCCAACATTTCCGCCATGATTAAAATCGCCATGACTGTTTAATACCCAAATTAATACCCCTCTGTTAAGATTCTCTATCACATAATCAAAGTTTGTAGAAAAAACGCTACTATAACCAGCTTTTGATGCATAAAAAGGTATTACTTCTGTTTCGCTTTGATCAGGATAATATGCACCAGATTTAGTAGGAACTGCACCATCATCAATCAGATCAGGAGAAGGTTCTTCATAAGGGGTTACTCCATCAGCCCTTGTATATTGAAAATCCCAATGATTGCTAGCTCTTTCATTGAATCTATATTGATATGTATTATAGGTTTGAAGAACTGGATATTGCATTAAGACCTCTTCCATAGGTCGATATATATCTAAATTTACACCTCTTGGATTTTTAATTCGACCTAAAATAAGATCTGTTTTACTAGCACTACCCTGTATTAATTTATTTGGTTCCATTCCTGGGTTTATAAAGATCAGGCCAGGATAAAAAATATTTCTATTTATTGAATATGCTGAATCAACGGGTGATGACCAAAACCTTCCTGGAAGTGCTGCTCCAGTAAAAGAGCGGTCCCAAGGAATACCAATTTCAAATTGACCAGCAACAGTTATAATTATCTCATGATCTTGACTTTCAGATTTACCTTCTTCGATTTTTCCAAATCCGTATTCCTCAATAAATTCATAAGCTCGTCTACCAGATAATAGCATTCCTCCAGAAGAAGGTTCATTAAAACGAACTACTGCTTGTTTACGCCAAAATTCAGTAGGATATGTGATTGCTTGTGATAATTTTGGATGAATATCAACAAGAATTACTGGACTACCGTGATGAGCAGCAATTAATGAAGCAGGACCTATATGAAGAGCTCCAGGATATGTTCCAGCAGGGGCTCGTTCATCTATGTACCAATAATCCCAAGGATCAATAGTAGAGAAAATTATATCATTCTGTCCAGTTATTTCTCGGATGATATCATAAACTTCTTTTGGTTCAATATAATTACCTATTAAACTTCCAATTTCTTTAATTTTTTCTTTACCATCTGTGGTTAGATATCCACCAATATTAACAATATATATGTTTTTAACTCCGAGCTTTAATAAAGTATCAATTGTATTTTGATTTAATCCTGATGGAGAAGAATAAAATAATGGTGCATTAAGTGAACTTGCCAAAACAGCACCGTTTGATGCAGATGATAAACAATTTCCCTCAATTTTTGATAAGTTCTGTTTCCAGCTATAATCAAGTGTAAATTTGACTGGGGTTTTAATTTCCTCTAAAGCAAAAACACATACTTTGTAATTTTCATCTTCTCTACTTTCACCAAGTATATCCAAAGATAACTTGGCTTTATTTTGATTTCCAGATATTCTTCCTTCTAAAAGTTCATCTTTTGATGCACTACAAGCAATCTCATTACCAATTGGGTCAAGAACAGTAAAACCAAGATTTACACTGGGATCATTCCATTCTAGGGTAAAATCAATATCTCTACATCCAAATGGTGTTCCAATAAGTTCTACTTCTGAACCTGGATATAAATCTATATCAACATTCATTGTACTTCGTTTAAACAGTGGAAGTGGATTTAAATCTTCAATTTTTGAATTATAATACATTGACTCCATTATACCCATATTATCAGGTATACTTTTTTTTGGAACAGCACTAATACTTACCTCCCATTTCCCATAATTGTGAATAAATGATGCTGCAACTTCAGAATATGGGTAAGGATCATTGTAACTTCCCATAGCAACCTGAACCATACCTAATTGATCGTCATATAACTGTAAATCATAATCTTCCTTATCTTTCCATGTCATTTTTGTTATAATATATTTATAATTTTCATCGTTTATCTCAAAATCTTCATATGTAGCTCCAATTCCAATTACTGGGCGTTCTAATTTTAAGGTTTTATGATAGGTATTATATCTAGGAATTGTACCACTAACTTCACCAGTTGTAATTTCATTTGGTTTTTCATAATCTTCTTGTATAACTGCAATTACTGCATTATCTGAAAAGCTCCAATCATTCAAAGCGATTTCATTTGCAATATCGAAAGGATTATCTCCATTTATTATAGTATAAGTCTTAGAATTGCCCCAATGATCAATTTTATTTTTTTCTACATTAATGAGAGTAACTTCATCAAATTTACCGTCGTTATTAGCATAACAAAATTCGCTCCAATCCTGCATGAAATAATCTAGACCTTGATAAGCATTCAAACTACGTTCTTTTTCTTTTTCAGATTGATATTCATCTTGATAAAATAGTAGAGGATATGAATATAAATTATCTTCATTATAAAAAACAGCTGTTGGTACAGCTGCAAGATATGAATAATCATCGATTAATTTTTCAGAATCAAAATTTACAAAAGTTGTTTTTTTCAGTGGTATAACTGAAGTAAAAGATGGTCCTTTATCAAAACCGATTATATGGGATAAATCAGCAGCATTTCCTAAAGGTAATAATATACTTGCTAATAATATAAAAACTATTAACACCAAAATAAATTTTTTTAATTTACTTTTAGTCATTTAATTCCCCCGACTTATATTTATATTCTATATACGTATTTATTTTAAAAGCATATATGTTTTATTATATAAACAGCACTAATTATACATTAATTATTTATAATAATTTCTTCCAAAAGTATATAATTATTTTTGAATTATAAATATATTAGTATTTTTAAAATTTAAAATCTAACTTAAAAAAATTTATTTATCCAATCATAATAAATATAAAAGAAAAATATATCGCAATATTAGTAATAATATGAAAAAAGAGTTTCGAAAAATATTGGAAAAACAACATTACGGAATTGTCGGTAATCACTCGGGAGTAAAACTTTGTCATTGGATGCGTCAAAGTTTATTGTATAGTAGGGAATGCTATAAGCAAACATTCTATGGTATAAAATCTCATCGTTGTTTACAAATGACTCCTTCTATCAATCAATGTAATCATCTATGTTTATTTTGTTGGAGACATCAAGGTTTTAACGAAAAAGAATTCAAAGAAATAGATGAACCAGAGTATATATTGGATAAATCAATAGAGATTCAAAAAAAATTGATAACTGGATTTAAAGGTGATAAACGTTGTAGTCAAGAAAAATGGGTTGAAGCAAATAATCCAAATATGCTAGCATGTTCACTATCTGGAGAACCAACATTATACCCTAGACTAGGAGAACTTTTTGAGATTTGTAACAAACGAAATATTACTACTTTTCTAGTAACAAATGGGACAAATCCAAAGGCTCTTGAAAATCTTGATCCATTACCAAAACAACTATATGTTTCCATTGTTGCTCCAAACAAAGAAGTTTATAAAAAGCTCTGTTCGCCATTAATTTCAGATGGGTGGGAAAAAATAATTCAAACTTTAGAATTACTACCCTCTTTAGATACCAGAACAGTAATTCGTCACACTTTGGTTAACAGATGGAATATTAGCGATAAATTTATAAAAGATTTTACAAGTTTGGACAAAATAGCAAATCCATTATTTATTGAGCCAAAAGGTTATGTTTTTGTAGGATACTCTAGAAAAAGAATGACTATTTCAAATATGCCATCACATAGTAGTATCAAAATTTTTGGAAAGACTCTTGCTAAGAATCTAGGTTATGAATTGCTAATGGAAAGACCTGATTCACGGGTAGTTTTATTATCAAAACAAACAAAAATGGCAAGATTTGATAAATAAACTTAATATATAATTAATTCTAAATAATTTTTTATATTGATATCTATGAGATTTAATAAATCATTTATTACATTAGTTTTTTTTCTCTTATTATTTTCAACTTTAAATATTAATTCATTAGCTATTTCATTATCTTATGATGAGATTAAAAGCGAAATAAAGAATTTTAAATTTAGTTCTGATGAATACATTATACAATTAAATGATGAACCAATTTTTAGTTTTATAAATAAATTAAATTTATTTGTAAAAAATATATATTTTAATTTAAATGAAAAAATAAATGATTCTTTATTATTATCTAAAATTAAAGATTATAAAAAAAATTTAATATCAAACCATATAAAAACAAAGCAAGAAATCCTAAAATTATTTGATATAAGATTTAATAAAGATAATTTATTTTTAAGAGATTTTTACGATTTGTTTAATGGTTTTTTAATTAAAAAAATTACAGAAGAAGAGATGCTAAAAATAAAAAAACTTCCCAATGTTAAAAATATATTTCCAAATTACAAGATTTATTCTACATTGGATAGATCAATACCCTTGATAAATGCAAATGATGTTTGGAAAATTAAAGATGATTTTGGAAATAACCTGACTGGGGAAGAAATAACAATAGCGATTTTAGATACCGGTGTTGATTATAATCATGTAGACCTTAGAGATAATTATATATCTGATGGTAGTTTTGATTTTGTAAATAATGACTCAGATCCAATGGATGATAATGGACATGGAACCCATGTAACTGGGATTGCTGTTGGAAAAGGTTATGAATCAAATTTTCAATATATAGGAGTTGCTCCTGATGCAATGTTTTATTCTTTTAAGATTTTAGATAGTAATGGAGAAGGTAATTTTTCTTCTTATTATGATGCAATGATGAGAACATTAGATCCCAATAATGATGGAGATTATTCTGATAAAGTCGATATTGTTTCACTGAGTTTTGGTACAAAAATACCAGGAAATCCAGATGATAATTTATGTCAAATATTAGATAATGTTGCTGATGCAGGTGTTATAGTTGTTGCAGCTGCTGGAAATTTAGGTCCAAACTCAAATTCAATTACCTCACCAGGATGTGCAAGAAAATCAATTTGTGTTGGTTCTATTGATAAAAATGAAATAATTGCTTATTCAAGTTCACGAGGTCCAGTTGAATGGGATGGAAATTTTATCGAAAAACCAGATATTGTTGCACCTGGTGTTAATATTAAAAGTACAAAACTTAATGGTGGTTATGAATTTAACAGTGGAACATCAATGGCAACACCCCATGTTTCAGGTGCAATTGCCTTAATTAAACAAGCCTATTATAAATTAAATTCAGATGAAATAAAACAAGTATTAATGAAAACATCAAAAGATATTGGATATGATATAAATACTCAAGGTAAGGGTCGAATAGATGTTTTAAATTCAATTAAAACAAATAAAAAATTCATAATTAAAGCCCCTGAAAAAGTAAATGAATCAGAATATTTTAAAATACAAATATTTGATAATAATTATGAGCCAATTAATCTTTGGACATTAATTTTAATTCCTTTTCATCTTACAAAAATAAAATATGGTCAATCATTGCAATTTATTGCTCCTTTAATTATTTCAAACAAAGTTAAGTTTGTAAATGGAAAAATTATTGCATTTAAATTTAAAGGGGGGTTTGAGTTCATAAAAAAAGACATTGTAATTGTAAATAATATTTGAATAAATAAAAGATTTTTTTATTTAATCGCTCATTAAGTCTTCTCCGCCTAAAAATTGTAATTGTATTTGAGTGTAAACATCCTCAATACCATAGAAGTCTACTTTTCCAGTGGGAAAAAGTTTATTTTGTGAACTGAATTCAGAAATAAGTTTGAGGATTCCTTCACTCATTTCTCTATAAATTGATGCCTCTTCATTTATAACAGAATTTCCAAGAGTTTCTATATCAATTGACCAATTTTTTATCTGTTCTAAATCTTCATTTGAAAGCATATCAGATTTGCTTAAGATATTTATTTGTGAAAAACCTAATCTAAAATTAGTATTTATAGAGAGTAAAAGCTGAGATACAAAACCAGTTGCAGTTTTTGCTAAAGAAGGATCAAGAAGATATCCAATAATTGATCTTTCTGGATTTAAGAATTTAATTATATATTTTCCTGCTTCTCTAAATACAAAAAGTTCTAATTGACCAGGTGTATCAATTAAAACATAATCTGTTTTAAATGCCTCAATGCTTCTTTTTATATCAGATGTGTTTAAAGCAAGCATATCTGCACATGCTATTTGTGCTCCATTTGGTCCTAGACCATAAGTTTCCATAATTTCTTTTAATGAAATCCAATCTCTAATGTCAACATCAGGATCATATGGTAGATTTTCAGCTCCTGGATCCAAATTTACTGTTATGGCATCAAGACCTCTAAGACTCATCCATTGTTGGAAATTATAGGTTAATGTTGATTTTCCTGATCCAGCTGTTCCAATAAAATAAATAAATATTTCTTCTTTCATTTTTACATTCCACGAAGTTCTATCATATGATTAATTCGTTTTTGAATAAGATGAGATTTTCCAATATCATGCCTAATAAATATATGATCACCTTTAATATATTCCAAGGCTTTTTCACAAATATTTTCTGCGTTATTTAATGTTTCAGAAATCCCAACAACAGCCAGGGATCTAGAAGAAGTAGTTTTTACTAGATTGTTATCTTTATTAACAGAAGCATAAAAAAGAATTGAACCAGTAGATTTTATCCCCTCTTCATCTACAAAAATATCTTCACCGATCATACTTTTAAATCCATATCCTTCTGGTACAACATATTTGCATACAGTTGATTTCTTTTTTAATTTTAATTTTTTTGTATTTAGATTTCCATCAATCATAGATTTACAAATATCAATAAAATCTGATTCTAATAAAGGTAATACATTCATAGCTTCAGGGTCACCAAAACGAGCATTAATCTCAATAATTTTCGGACCATCTGTTGTTAGCATAAATTGTCCATAAATAGGACCAATGTATTTACATCCCTCTTTGTTTAATGATTCGACAATTTTTTGTAAGATTGCTGCACCTTCTTCATACTCACTTTTTGATAAAAAAGGTAAAAGACCATTTTCACAAGAATATGAACCCATTCCACCTGTATTTGGACCTTTATCTTCAGGTAATAATCTTTTATGATCCTGAACTGCAGGTAATGGTAAAATTGTATTTCCATCAGAAAAGGCTTGAAGAGTGAATTCCTCACCGATAGCTTTTTCTTCAATTAAAATTTTTGATTCTCCACCAATACTATTTTCAATTACCTGTTTTACATATATTAACGCTTCATTAATATTATCAAAATGATCACCTGAAACACGAACACCTTTTCCACCAGTAAGTCCAATAGGTTTTAATGCAACTTCACAGTTTAATTTTTCAATAAATATTCTTGCTTTTTCAACATCTGTAAATGTCTTACACTCTAATTGTCCAGGAATATTGTATTTTTTTAGAAGGTTTCTCATCCATTCTTTATCTGTTTCAATTCTTGCTGCCTCTTTTGTCGGTGAACAAGCCCCGATTCCAACATTATTTAATTCATTAACAATTCCTATTTCTAAAGGAGCTTCAGGACCGATTATCACAATATCAATTTTTTTAGATTTTGCATAATTTACAATTTTTTTAATATTTGTTTCTTTTTCTTGATAAAAATCCTTACAAAGTTCCTTGATACCAGGATTTATGTTGCTCATTACTGAAAAAAGTTGTATATTGTTTGAATTTTTTACTGCATTACAAATAGCGTGTTCTCTAGCTCCACCACCAACTACTAATATATTCAAATAGACAAACCCCCGGAATTTTTTCAAATACACTTTTACTATTTAACTATACACATTTTTTTAAAAATTTTTTGTTTTGACATAACATTTATTAAAATGAATGTATTAACATGTGTTAATAGGGGGTAAAAATGAAACAAAAAATTATGATTTTATTTATTTGCTTAATATTTTTAATAAGTACGATGCCAATATTTGGATTAGCAGATGAAAGGTTTTCAGATCCCAATGATAATTATAGATTGAAAGTACAATATCTTAATGATGGTAGACTTCCTCCAAATCCAGGAGAAATGAAAGATTATATAATACTTAAAAATCCTGTAAATCAAGAGAAAATCGAGTATTCTCCCAATAGAATAATAACATCAATTAATGAATTAATCATTGAAATTATTCAAAATTTAGATGATGATCTTATTTTAGGATATCTTGAAGATATTACTGCTTTTGGGCCAAGACCTACTGAAAGTGAAGCATGTCAACAAGCAGGTGAATATATTTATAATGAGTTTGAAAGTTATGGTCTTGAAGTAAGATATGATGATTGGACATATTCTGGTTACTCGGGAAATAATATAGAAGGTACTAAAATTGGAACAAATGAAACAAGTGATGCAATCTATTTAATATGTGCTCATTATGACTCAGTTTCTAATAGTCCTGGAGCTGATGATGATGGTTCTGGAACAGCTGCAGTTCTTGCTGCAGCATATCTTTTAAGTCAATATGAATTCAATCATACCATTAGATTTGTTGCATTCGATGGAGAAGAACAAGGTTTACTGGGAAGCCATGAATATGCAGAGGAAGCATCAAACAATGGAGACAATATTGTTGCTGTTTTAAATGGCGATATGATTGGATATGCAGAAGATTCTGAACAAGCTAGTTATATTAAAATATATGAAGATTCAGCATCAGAGTGGATAACTGATGCAACTCAAGAGATAAGTCAACTTTATTTTGATTATCTAGGTTTAACAATAGTTCCAAGTGGAGTTGCGTATAATAGTGATCATGCAAGTTTTTGGACTTATGATTTTAATGCAATTATGTATCATGAATATGAGTTTAATCAATACTATCATTCACCACAAGATATAATTGAGAACATGGATTTAAACTATTCAACAAGAGTATCAAAATTAATGGTTGCTACCTTAAGCGAACTTAGTGAAGTTCAAATAGTAAATACTCCTCCAGATAAACCTATTATTACAGGACCAACAACTGGAGTAGAAGGTGAAGAAATTACTTTTTATGTAAGTGCAACAGATGCTGAAGAACATAATCTATATTACCAATTTGATTGGGGCGATGGAAATAAAAGTGGATGGTTAGGACCATTTCAATCCGATGAAATAGCGGAAGCCTCTCATATTTTTGAAGAAATTTCTGAATATGATATAAAAGTACAGGCAAAAGATGAAAAATATGGAAAAAGTGAATGGTCTGACAATCACCATATTATAATTGTTGAAAATTTAGCACCAGAAAAACCAATAATAACAGGTCCAACCTTTGCAATAACTGGAAAAGAATTAAACTTTAAAATAGGAGCAACTGATCCCAATGATCAAGATTTATACTATTATATTTTTTGGGACGATGGTTCATATAATAATTGGGATGGCCCATATCCTTCGGGAGAAGAGATAACGTTTAATCATACGTATACAAAAGGCGGCTCATTTACAATTATTGCAAAAGCAAAAGACGATCTTGGAAAAACAGGTAATCAAGATCATCTTAAATTATTTGTATTAAAAACCAGAACACAATCTGATACTATAATTCTAAAATTATTAGAAAAGATAATTTCAAGATTTCCAATATTATATAATATAATTTACTAATTAAAATTCAATAAAAACTAAAAAAATTATTAATTCCTTAATATGTCACTAACAGATAGAAGAGGAATAAAATTAACATCTAGATTTTGAAGTTTTTTTTCTGCTCCACTATCCCTATCAACTACTACTAAAACCTCATCTACTTTTCCCTGATTGTTTCGAATTGCATTGATAGATTTAATAACAGATCCTCCGCTTGTTGTCACATCTTCAATTATCAATACTCTTTTGTTTTTTACATCATCACCTTCAATTTGTTTACTAGTTCCATGGTCTCTTTTTTCTTTTCTTATTATAACATATGGGATATTTGTTTCTAAGGATAATGCTACAATTAATGGAACTGCTCCAAGTTCCATACCAGCAATAATATCATAACCTTCTGTATATTCTGCCATTTCTTTAGCAATTTTTTTTAAAATAAATGGATTTGTACTTGCTTTTTTTATATCTATATAATAATCACTTACAGCACCAGAGGTTAAAACAAATCTGCCAAATTTTATTGCTCCACATTCTTTGAATAATTTTACTAATTCGTCTTTATTCATGCAAATTGTGTATTGCAGTTAGGAATTTATATTTTTAGATATCTCAAAGATTTTAATAACAAAAAAATTAATCGTTCGGAATTTTCCGAACAAAAACAAATATTTTTTAAATAATATTTGATTAAGTATATTATAATAATGCCAAAAATAACACTTGATATGAATACATTTAAGGCCCTTGCTTCAGATACTAGACTAGAAATATTAAGAGCTCTAGATGGAAATAAAATGGGTTTAAAGGATATTAGTGAGGCAACAAAGCTTAACAAAGCAACACTTCATGAACATTTGGCTAAATTGACTGAAGCAGGTCTTGTTAAAAGAAAAGAAAGAGAAGGTCATAAATGGGTATATTATAAATTAACCTGGAAAGGTGAGGGTTTGCTACATCCTGAAAATTCAAGAATTGTGGTTTTATTTACCTCAACTTTTTTTTCATTATTTATAGGTGTGATATTTTTATTACAATTTTTAAAGGGTAAAATCGTTGCAATGGCAAAACCATTGGTTGATATTAGTGAAGTAACACTATTAGCTGCTAAGGATTCAAATTCCATCATTCAATTAACTGATCCAAGTTTTATTGAAGCACCAATAGCAAATATGCCTCTTCAAAATTTAACTGTATCAGACCTATCTAGAACATTGAATACTAATATAGATATAAAGGGAGCTTTTGGTAATACAATTTCTGACTCCAAAATTGAATGGACCTCTTTAAGTGGAAAGACTTATGTTCATGGGGAACAAATAGTTGAGCCTTTAGGTAGTGATATATCATCTATACCTGAATCAATAATTGCTGTTGTTCATGATCCTGCTATGCAATTTTTGGCTATTGTATGCATTATTACATTTAGTATATTATTAATTATATCATTATGGCGCTACAGTAAAAATAAAATACCAAAATTATAGAAAACAGCTATTAAAAACATCAATTTTTATGTATGTATGACTTTATCTTGAATATCGTCTAGTTCTTCGTTTTCATCAAGAAAATCAAACAAGGTTTTCTGCATCCTCATCACCAATAATATGAATACAATAATCACATTATATTGTTTTCGATAATTACATGAAAAATTTTTGATAATTTGTATAGGAGAAAAATTTACCAAAAACTATTTATCTACAAATTAATTGAAATATGATAGATTATTGACAAGATTGTTATGAAAAATAATAAAAAAATGAATATTTTACTAATTCATCCAAAACTTACACATGGACCTGTTATATATGAAGATAGAGGTACATTTAGAGCAAAATTTTTTACTAATCCTGAAATGACACTTTCTTCTGTTGCTGCAACAATACCTGACTATCATAATATTAGAGTAATAAATGAAAATTTTGAAGATATTGATTATTCAAATAAATATGATATTGTTGGAATTTCTTGCTTTACAATGTTTGCTCCTGCTGTTTATAAAATTGCAGATAAATTTAAAAATATTGGAATCCCTGTTGTTTTAGGTGGTTATCATCCTTCTGCGCTACCTAATGAAGCAATAAAACATGCAGATAGTGTCGTAGTTGGTGAGGCAGAATATACTTTTCCTGTTTTATTAAAAGACCTAGAAAAAGGAAAGTTAAAATCAATTTATAAAATAGATAAACCAGTAAAGTCTCAAGATATTCCTTCATTAAGAAGAGATTTAATAACTTATCCAGTATTATCTGATGGAATAAGAATCACTCGAGGATGCCCTAATAAATGTGAATTTTGTTCTATTACTTATTTCTTCAAACATTGTTATAGAAAACGTCCAATAAATAATGTTATTAAAGAAATTAAAAGTCTACCAAGAAAATTTGTATATATCCATGATGCAAATTTAACAGCAGATCCAAAGTATAGCAAGACCTTATTTAAAAGAATGATTAAGGAAAAAATAAATAAAAAATGGTTTGCAAATGGAAATATATACAATTTAGGTACAGATGAAGAATTTTTAAAACTAGCTAAGAAATCTGGTTGTATCGGGTGGACAATTGGTTTTGAGTCAACATCTCAAGAAAGCCTCAATAATGTGAAAAAGAAAGAAAATAAAGTAGAAAAATATGCAGAATGGATTGAAACAATTCGAGAAAATGGGATGGCTGTTAGCGGCCTTTTTATGTTTGGTTTTGATTATGATACTCCTGAGATTTTTGATATAACAATAGATGCATTAAAAAGATGGGATATAGATGTAGGAGAATTCAATATTTTAACTCCACTTCCTGGGACACCACTTTATAATAAAATGGTAAAAGAGAAACGACTTTTAACTAAGGATTGGTCAAAATATACACAAGCTCAAGTTGTTTTTAAACCAAAACAAATGACTCCTGAAGAATTATATGAAGGAACTAAAAGAGTAATCAGAGATTTTCATAAATCGTCAAAAATGTTGAAAAGATGGGCAAAATTACCAAGTTTATCTCTTGCACCTTCTACAATATCTTATATAATGTCTATGGATATTTTTAGAAAGGTTTGGTATAAAAGAGAATATGGTATTTAATTAAGTGATTTGGCAATATGAAAATTTTATTAATCCAACCATATGCTGGATTTGAACTTCCAAATATAGTTATGAAACTTTCTGCTTCCATACCTGCATATCCAAATCTTACATTGCAACAATTAGCAGGAATTTGTCCTGAGGATTGTGATCTAAATGTAATTGATGAAAATCGGGGTGAAAAAATTGATTTTTATGAAAAGTATGATATTGTTGCAATTACATGTCGTACCGCAACAGTTCCTCGAACATTTGAAATAGCAGATAAATTTCGTAAAAATAATGTGAAAGTTGTTATTGGAGGTTATCACCCTACAGCTCTTCCTAATGAAATAAAAAAACATGCAGATTCTGTTGTTATTGGTGAAGCAGAAATTAGTTTTAAAAAAGCAATTGAAGATTCAAAGAAAAATAAACTAAAACCATTTTATAATTCAGATTTAGTAAATCCGAAACTAATTCCACCTGCTAAAAGAGATGTAATAGATTATTATTTACCATTTGCAGCAATTGAGGCAACAAGAGGATGTCCTGTTAATTGTGATTTTTGTTTTGTACATAAAGTAAAGGGAAAAAAACATAGAAAGAGACCAGTTGAAAATGTAATTGATGAATTAAAATCTATAAAACAAAAAAATATTATGTTTTTTGATTCATCATTAACAACAGATGTAAAATATACAAAACAATTATTTAAAAATATGATTCCATTAAATAAAAAATTCCAGTGTTATGGAAATGTAAATGTACTTGCCAGAAACGATGAATTGTTAAAAATTGCTAGTGATGCAGGTTGTGTAAGCTGGTGTATTGGATTTGAAGCAATTTCTCAGGATATATTGAAAAATATTGGAAAAACAACAAATAAAATTGAGGATTATCGAATTGCTATTGAAAAAATAAAGAACTATGATATGAATATTTCTGGTTCTTTTATTTTTGGTTTTGATGGGCATTTTCTTGACACTTTCGAAAAAACAAAAGATATGCTGAATAAATTAAATATTGATGTTGGATGTTTCAACATTTTAACTCCTTTTCCTGGAACAAAACTATATACTAGAATTAAAAAGGAAAATAGAATAACATCAGATGATTGGACAAGATATTCATGTGCTCAAACTGTTTTTAAACCTAAAAATATGACTGAAAAAGAGTTATATAATGGAACTATCTGGTTATTAAATGATTTCTATAAAATATCAAATGTTTTAAAGAGAATATTTAGAAATACAGGACATGGATTTTATCCATTTTTATATTCAGCACTTGGTAATATTTTATTTTTTAGTAGAAAATTTAATCCTGAGCGAAACTAGAATTTCAAACCAATAATACTTTATATTTTACAATAATACAATTAAGGTTTTGATTTAAAATGAAAAATGGTAAAGACAAACCATTTTATGGGTATATAAATTTTACAAAAGCAAATATTATCACAATTTTTCTTTTTATTATTGGTTTCCTTGTTTTATATCTAATTTCTTTTTTAGTGGGATTAATTATAGTATGTCTAGCAATATATTCACTTTTTTCATTTATTGTCTCAACATTATCAATAAATCCAACAAAAAGTATTGATTATTCAAATATGATCAAATTAATTGGAGATGAAAAAATATTGGATGTGGGATGTGGTCTAGGAAGGTCGACAATTGGTATAGCAAAATTGGTTAAAACTGGGAAAGTAATCGGTGTTGACATTTGGGATAAGTTGGAAGTTACAGGTAATTCTGAAGAAAGAGCTTATAAAAATGCTCAACTAGAAAATGTAAGAAAAAATGTTGAATTTCAATATGGGGATGTTTTCGATTTAAAATTTAAAAATAAAAGTTTTGATGTTGTAATCTGTAGTGGTTTAATTACAAGTTTTCATAAAGACAGTGAAAAAATAAAGGCTATGACAGAAATTTTCCGAGTTTTAAAAACAAATGGAATATTTCTTATGAGAGAGCCTGTAAAGAAATTAAAAACATTACTTATTCTAACACCAGATATTTTCTTAATAAACTTACCAACTAAAAATAAATGGAATAGACTTTTAGAAAAATCTGGCTTTATTATTATTGATTATATTCCACATAGAATCTCGGGTAGTTTTAAAATGAAAAAATCATAAGTCAATTATTTATTTAATATTTTTTTTAGTTTTCTTATTAATTGGAAGAGTTAAAAGTTTATACAGAACAATAAAATTTTGAAAAGTCATAAAAAAAGTTGATCTATACGATCTTACAAAACCTGAAAGTTGATTACTTATTCCTTTTCGTTCTGAACCTTTTACATCAGAATATACAAAAAGTATTGTAAGGTCAAAAAACATTGAGTAATAAACTGATTTTAAGAAATCTATAAATTTTTCGTTAGGATAGCATATTATGAAATGTGTATAAATTGCTGTATGTGGTGCTACTTTTTTTATCCTTTTAACAATCTTTTCAATATTTCTAACATCATAATTTCTATTCATTTCTTTTAAAATTCTATTTGAACCGCTTTGTAATGGAATTGTTGCATAACTTACATTAAATTCTGAAAATAGTTTGATATATTCTTCAGGATATTTTTCTATCCAGTATGGATTTATATTATCTAGATCTATTTTTAGATCTGGAAATTTTTTCTTAATTTCGTATAATAATTCAATTAGATTTGTTTTAATATCTACTCCATAGCAACTACAATCATCAGCAACCAAAAATAATTCTTTATCAGGGTCATACATCTTTTCAATATCTTTTAATATTTCATTTATTGGACGAGAACATATATTTCCTCTTGTTTTTTTTATTACACAATAATTGCAATTGCTAGCACATCCTCTACATATTTCAATAAGAATTTTATTTCTTGAAATCAAATTATCAATTACCTTTTGATAATTTGCTCTAATTTTTTTTGATAAGGGTAAAATTAATCTAGATAATAAAACAGGCATAATTTTTGATGGTTCAACAGCAATTCTATCAATAAATAAATCATCTAACTTTTTAGTATCACTATAAGGTTTTATATCTTTAAATTTAATTTTATTATAAAAAATTTTATCAAGTTTTTGTCCTTCATCATAATCAATTGGAATTAAATCTAAGCTATCAATTAATTTTTTGTTGATTTTAATAAGACATCCAAACATTATAATTGAAGCACTCTTTTTTTTATTTGAAAAATGGTTTTTAAAAATATCTGTACTTTTGTCTTCCTGGTCTTTTGTGAATCCACATGAATTAATAAGTATATAATCTGCTGCTGAAGGTTCTTTAATAATTTTATGGCCATTCTCAAGAATGTATCTATCAAGCATTGAATAACCAAGTAAATTTATTTCACAAAGCCAATTTGCACTATCAATATAAACATTATAAGATTTCATTAGGACCTTTGATAAATAGTTTTTTTTAATTTAATATTTTCTAATTCATTATTACTAATTATGTTTGTCACGTTAGAAATGTTAATTTTATATCTAATTTACTTTTATTTTTGAAAATTTTAGAAGTTTATAAAAAATTACAAGATTTAAAAATAACATAAAAAAAGTATATCTATATACTTCAGCAAATTTTGATTGTTTTTCTAAAATATTATTATTTTTAATATCTTTATGACCTGAATACACTAAAACAATAGGAAGATCAAAATACATAGAACAAATTATTGATTTTAAAAAATCAATAAATCTTTCTGTAGGATAACTAACAATAAAATGAGTGTAAATTGCTGTATGTGGGGCAACTTTTTTTATTCTTTTAACAATCTTTTCTATCTTTTTAACATTATAATTCCGGTTCATATGTTTTAAAACTCTACTAGAACCACTTTGAACGGGAATTGTAACAAAACTAATTTTTACTTCTGAAAATAACTTAAAATACTTATCAGGATATTTTTCCAACCAATAAGGATTAATTGCATCAAGTTCTATTGAAATATTAGGAAATTTTTCATTAATTTGTTTCAATAATTCAAATAAATTAGTGTTTATATCCAAACCATAACTTCCGCAATCATCTGCCACTAAAAAAATATTTTTTTTAGGGACATATAATTTTTCAATATTCTCGATTATATCTTTAATTTTACGAGATTTGATTCTTCCTTTTGCATTTTTTATTACACAATATCTACAATTAAATATACAACCATTACAGATTTCAATAAGTATTTTATCTTTAAAATGAACTCTTTTGATAATTTTATCATAGTTTCTTTTTATCCTCTTTGAAAAATGCGACATAATTCTAGGTAATAAAAAAGATATAAATTCCGACTCTTTAACTATTTTATTAGGGAAAAATAAACTATCTATTATTTTATTATCACTTGATGGTGGAATATCTTCAAATTTTATTGTTTTAAAAAATATTTTATCAAATTTTTTTCCCTCATCGAAATCAATAGGAATTAAATCTAAAGATTTTACAAGTTTATTATTTATTTTGATTAAACAGCCAAACATAATAATTGATGCATTTTCTTTTTTTTGTGAATAATAATTATTAAAAAGATATAAACAGAATTCTTCACGTGATTTTACAAATCCACAAGAATTTATTATTATAAAATCTGCCTCAGAATGATTATTAATTATTTTATGACCGTTTTGAAGTAAATACTGATAAATCCTAGACATTCCAACAATATTTCCTTCACACATCCAGGCAGCACTATCAATATAAACTTTATAGGACTCCATTAAAAAAACAATCAGATAATCAATATTTATTTATTTTTGTAACAAAATGAAGAAATATATCAATTTAATTTTTTTATAATATATGTTTGGATTTACTCCTCATAATCATATATCAATAGTTTATAGAAAATTATTAAATTTGTATAAAACAAAAAAATTACATATCTTAATATTTTTGTAAAATTAGATTTATGATATCTAAAATTTGAGCTTTCTGAATCGATATGTTTTGAATAAATAAGAGCAATTGGAATATCGAAATGTTTTGTATTATACAATGTCCTTAAAAAATCTAAACAATTTTCACCAGGAAAAGCCAATAAAAAGTGTGAATATACTATAGTTTTTGGTGAGACCTCTTTAATTTTATCTATTATTTTATTTACCTTTTTAATATCATATTTACGCTTCATAGTCTTAAGAATTTTATTAGAACCACTTTGAACAGGAATTGAAGCTAAATTTATTTTTATTTCAGAAAATAGCTTAATATATTTATCTGGATATTTTTGTATCCAGTAAGGATTAAGATAATTCAAATCAATTGTAATACCTGGATATAATTTATTTATTTCATAAATTAATTCAAAAAAATTTGTTTTTATATCTAGACCATATGAACCACAGTCATCTGCTACTAGAAAAATATTTTTTTTGCTGTCATATAATCTTTTTAAATCTGAAATGATATTTTTTATAGGTCTTGATTTAATATTACCACGAGCTTTTTTTATCATACAATAACTGCAATTTCCAGTACATCCAGTTGAAATTTCAATAAATATCTTATTTTCATAAGTAAAACTATTTATCATTTTTCTATAATTTTTTCTAATTCTTTTAGAAAATAGAAATAGTATACTAGAAAAAATAAAGGGAATGATTTTTGTAGATTGAAATAGATTTTTATCATAAATTAATTCATTTTTTGTTTTATCATCACAAAAAGGACTTATATAATCAAATTTAATTTTATTATAAAAAATTTCGTCAAATTTTTTTCCCTCATTAAAATCAATAGGGATTAAATCTAATTTTTCAATTTTTTCTTTATCAATTTTAATTAAACAACCAAACATAATAATTGATGCATTTTCTTTTTTTTGTTTATGATATTTATCAAAATATTT
>Ga0209536_100001250_pt1 | contig 42057 bp, 46 predicted proteins | sample DeeMarSeWOR28_12_FD_187461 | JGI IMG/M metagenome (GOLD analysis project Ga0209536, IMG submission 187461) | Marine sediment microbial communities from White Oak River estuary, North Carolina - WOR-2-8_12 (SPAdes) (version 2) | ecosystem: Environmental > Aquatic > Marine > Intertidal zone >...
TCGAACGAGCCACCAGTGCATTGTCAAGGAAATACACTTCTCCATCATCTCTCGGTTTCTGAGTTGGGTTTGGACCACTGAAAATCACGCAATATGCCCCTGCTTCAGCGAGCCTCTTCACCAGCTCACCTACTTCTTCGGGACTGACCATAGGTGAGCTTGAATCCACCTTCACCTGGATTGGCACATCAACCGCATTTCTGATAGCTCGTACAGCATCTACCATTGCTTTACTGCGTCCTTCGATTGTTGTTCCCGTGTATGGATCGTTCTCAGGACGCTTATTGTGCGTTGGATCAAAGAACTGCCAAAGTCCATAGTTATGAGCTCCATGAAGTTCAATTATATCAAATCCGGCATCAACTGATCTTTCAGCCGCATCTGCATAAGCCTGAGTGACCTTTTCCACGTGGTCAACAGTCATAGCCTTCACCTGAATAGGCACACCCTTCGGGTCGGAGGCAGTCATGCCACTAGGTCCAAAAATGTCACTACCAGAATACTTTGGCAAACTTGTATTTCCACAGTGTACTAATTGTGCTGCCGCCAAGGCACCCGATGAATGAATGGTCTGTGCTAGACGTTTCAGACCTTCAACATCTGAAGACTTCGAATTCGAAACCATACGTCGGATTGACTGTCCTTCACTCAGTACATATTGAAAGCCAGTCACTACGATGGCTGCTCTGATCTTGCTATACGTGTCGATGATTGTGTCTCCAATGTGTCCATTTTCTTCAGCCTGACCCATCCAAGTAGCGGCCCGCATAATCCGGTTAGACGCCACGACTCCATTTGGCAATTCTAGTTTCTGGAGAGCAGTACTCTCCCATGTCCCGTGGTCTACCATTGGTCCAACTTCCATCTCTCAATTGTAACATCCGACCATAAAGGAGTTGTTGAGAAAACGATTACGAGGCGGACAAAGACTGACCTTTCAACTACTGAGCTGTTTCAAACAGTCGGTTGACGAATTTGCATCCATCATGTGTAGGGGGTTTGAAGAAACACATCTTTTCTGGAACATCATTGGAATATCTGACACAGCCCCAGCACTGACTGAACAGACGAACTCCCTTCTTCTCCCTATGAGCCTTACACAACTCAAATGCCTTGTCCAATGGGATAGATATCTCTGATGTCATATTACATCCTCTCATCTATCTTAGGAATGAACATTGTTGATTCTTTCGAAATGAAAAGAATGACAGATTGAGTGGAGATTCGGTCACTGTTGGCTTCTTGACTCACTGTATCTGTTGTGCATTTCAACAATTTCCTTCTTCGTCTCATCCGAGAACTCGACAATCAACTCCATCTTCATTTCCTCATCGAGCTCTTCGCCTGCAGCTATCTTCTCTCCAGCGAGCTTCACAGCCTGAAGAAAACTTGAGAGCTGTTTCTTTCCTTCTTCGTAGAGCAATAACTGTGCTGCAGGAAGAAGGATTGGAATTGCCATCGGATAGAGGGCTCTCACAATGTCGAAGTTGCTCGTGTCAGGGAACCCACAAGTCGCAACCAGAACCAATCTAGGAAACTTATTCACTCTACCAGGATGCTGTGTTTCTCCTCCACGGTTCACCATCTCGGGAAGTGAGAACACGAATGTTCGTTCAAGCAGTTTCTGAACATAGTTGGTCACGTTTCGACCATAGATTGGTGTGCCTAGAACCATTACATCAGCTTCTACAATAGAAGGCAGTAGTTTGTCCATGTCGTCCCGTTGTATGCATTTGCCAGGTGTAACCCACCAGCAGTTGAAACATCCCCGACATCCATTGATATCCAAGTCGACAATATGATGTTTCTCAATATCTGCCCCCGACGACCTTGCTCCTTCAATGAAGGCTTCCAGGAGCACATCTGTTGTACCTTTGGACTTCCTAGGACTCCCGTTGAAAACTAGAAGCTTCATAATCCTCACCAACTTTTGTTTGCATTATAGGCTAAGGATTTACGCAATGCCACTTAGGAGAAGAAGTGCTGGACTAGGTGAGAAGCGATTTGTTTAAGTCTTGACAACATACATCGCTCTCGTTGTGGAGTTGGGATGAGAATGAAGACATACATCCTCTTACCTACAATGAAACGAGGTCCGCTTCCTGAAGAGTTTCGTGATGATGACGTTAGGTCTTCAGAGTTTCTTGTGGAGCATTTCATCGAACATTTCACAAAACCCGGTGATACCATCTTCGATCCATTTGCTGGATTCGGTACGACACTCCTTGTTGCTGAAAGAATGAAGCGAGTTCCATTCGGCATTGAAGTTGATGAAGGACATTATGAGTATGCCCGTTCAAAGGTGACAATGAAGGACAACCTCATCCTTGGGGACTCTCGTAGACTGGACACATTTCCTCTCCCCGCCATTGACTTTGTATTCACCTCTCCCATTTTCATGGGGTGTGACGAAACCAAGAACCCTCTCTCTGGGTTCAAGGAGAACGGCAACTATCAGGTATACCTCGACCAGATTCAAGATATCTTTAGAAAGTTGAGTGAGTTTCTTAACCCAGGAGCTAAGGTGGTTGTTGAGGTCTACAATCTAGCTCCAAGACGTGGACGACCAATGACTCTCTTAGCTTGGGATATGACTTATGCGATATCTAAAGTTCTCAGATTCGAGCGAGAGATTATCGCATGCTGGCAGGGAGTGGATGAAGAAGACACCAGTGAAACCCCTATGCTTTCTGGATACGACCACCACTATTGTCTTGTCTTTGTCAAAGAATGAGAATGGTGCACCGGACGAAATTCGCAAGAACCAATGGAACGGATAACTCTTAACAACCCAAGACCATAGTTCAACACCATCTTGGTGAAAGAGGCTGCTCTAATGAGTCATCGAAGATTGCTAGCAGTATCCTCAGGAATTATCGCACTTCTTCTAGTATCTCTGTTGTATCTTTCTTTGCAGGGTTTTTGGAATCGTCCAATAGACCCTCCGCCTGACATTATCATACATAATGGTACAATCCTGACCATGGAACAATCCCCGGCACAAGTTGAAGCAATCACTATCGAGGGAGAGTATATTGGCGCGGTGGGCACTGAAACCGAAATCCTTGCTATGGCTGGTTCAAACACTGATATCATAGACCTGGATGGACGGACTCTATTGCCTGGTTTCATCGATTCGCATGGACATCATATTGGTGATAGGGACTATGTGAACCAATCAACACCAGGGGAAGTGATTGAATCAGTTCTGAGCTGTGGATGGACCAGCATCTCGGAACTGTTTGTGAATCAGGATCGCTTAGATGAACTTGTCTTGCTGGACCAGCAGGACGACCTTCGTATTCGTGTAAACGCATATCTTCCGTTGAACTATCAGTTTGATAGGTTCGGCAACTGGTATCAAGCATATCAACCTGGACAGGAATATAGTTCAAAGTTGAGGATTGGGGGAGTGAAGATATTCATGGATGGGTGGTATACCAATTGGAATCACTACTTCAACCAATCAGAGCTGAATTCATTGGTTTTCCAGGCTCATGATGACGGATTCCAGATAGCGGTTCATAGTGTCACTGACAATGCTACTGACATCGTTCTAAATGCTCTACAAGTGGCATTAGATGGAGAATCGAATGAACTGTATCGTCACAGAATTGAGCACCTTGTCTTGCTCAGGGACATCCAGATACAGAGACTGGCTGACCTAGGAATTCTCGCATGCTTCCAGCTCCCTTGGTTCAATTCGGACTGGACAAACACTGAATCATTTCCCACTTTGGAAACCTATTCAGAATTCGTGGGTCGATGGAGTGACATTCTTGATGCTGGCGTACCGTCACTCGGAAGCACCGACTTTCCCTGGAGTCTAGGTGAAGTGAGGTCCGCAATGAAGTCGGTTTCTATGGCCGTCACCAGAGTAGGTGATCTGGGAATCACTCCTCCAGATTGGATGTTGAATCAGACTATCGGTGTGGAACAGGCTCTTCGTCTGATAACAATCGAAGCAGCCTATGGCACGTTTCAAGAGGACATGAAGGGAAGCATCAAGGTAGGGAAGTTAGCAGATTTAGTGATTCTCTCTGACAATCCACTTACGGTTCCGGAAAACACCCTTGCTGACATCGAGGTGTTGATGACGATGGTTGGAGGGGTTATAGAATACATAGCTCCTGGACAACAGTTTCTGTCAGCGGAATGCGTAGGAGCCAACAGTCAAGCAATAGAAATCTCGAGTCAACCAATTAAGATGGAGATGATTAATACTCCAACTCAAAGAGAGGAATAGTGGACTGGGCGAGATTCGAACTCTTGTTACTCGAAGGGATTTTATCTGAGTCTGTAGGAGTTGTATCTAATAGTCCCTGTAGGGTGATGAACAACTTTGCAACTGGAATCTCAGACATTATCCATTATCATAGCAGCTTCAAGTGTCGTCATTGGTGTGATCTTTAGTATCCTCTCTATCTTCTTGTCTTCAAGGAACGCAGCCAAATCAAGACAGGCCCAGATCTTCATGCAATTCCACAAAGAAGTGTCTACGAAGGATTTCTTCTCAGATTTCTTTCAAATCACAAGTGCATGGGAGTGGAAGGACGCAAACGACTTCGCAACCAAGTATGGATTGGCAGAAAATCCTGATGGCTACAATACCTTCATTCTTGTATCAATGCAATTTGATAGCCTTGGGACTCTGGTGAGAAACAAACTTACTGACATCAAATTCATGCCGCGTGGAATATCAATCATGGTCACAAGCTTCTGGGAGAAATTCAGACCTATAGCACCTCAACTCGAAGAGATTTGGGGGAATGCAGATGTCTTCGGAGAGATTGAATTCCTTTACGACGAGATAAAGAAGGCACGTGTTTCTGTATTGAAAGAATAAAAAGTAGTGAGCCGGGCGAGATTGCTCCAACTACTCGAAATATATGCTTTCAGCACATAGGATTCCTAGAAGGATTCCCTCGTTGAGAGAGACTGCGTATGAAGAGGAAAATCACCTCAATCTGCATCATACTCTTTTTTGTCGGTCTATTGATTCCTCCAAGTAACGCCGCTGGATCGGGAATTGTTTCGTCTCATGTTGAGGAGGAGATTGGAAGAATTGTCACTGAAGGCAACATCCCCTCGTTTCATGCATGTGTAGTCTCTGAAGACAAGATAAGCTGGGTAGGCGGCTTTGGTGCACAGACAGATAGTGGCACTGTCTTTCTCATAGGATCAATACAGAAAGTACTCGTAGCGATTTCAATACTCCAACTCTATGAGAACGGTAGCATTGAGTTGGACAACGATGTCAGTGACTACCTTCCCTTTGAGGTTTCAAATCCAAGTCACTCAGAGGTTGACATCACAGTTCGAATGCTGCTTGCACATCGAACAGGGCTGGCTTCTATCATGCCACACGAGTTCTGTTATGACTGGGAAGGTGCCTACTATCCCAGCTACGCATACGGGAGGGAATACTATACTCCTGTGATTAACATCTCATTGGGTGATTTCCTCAGCGAGTGCTTGACTCCAAGTGGATCTTACTACGGTAGCTCGAACTGGTTATTTGAACCGGGAACCCAGTACAGCTACTCAAATACTGGCTACAAGGTTCTAATCTATCTCATAGAAACGGTGTCAGGACAGAGCATCTCGGACTATATGAAAGGGCACATCTTCACTCCGCTGCTCATGAACAACACCGGGTTCAATTCTTCTTACTTCATAGGTCATCACGCAATTCCTCACACACGCATTTCTGGCTCGAATCTTGAGTTACCTATATGGGATGGGCAATACATGATGCGGAGTACTGTGAGTGATCTTGGACATCTCATGATTGCCCTAATGAATGGAGGGCAGTTCGGCGACTCTCAGATCCTCCAGTCAGAAACAATCGACATGATGCTCGAGAGGGTATCTGACTTTGCAAGTCATAATACCGTTCCTTCTGAACTTCGTTGGGAGGGGTATGGTCTTGGCCTGGATATCTTCTCCCACGGGCTCTTTGGTCATGGAGGTTCTACCATCGGATTTCGGGGTCTGATGTACTTCAATCCTGTAGAGATGATGGGATATGTCTGGATAGCGAATGTGAACTGTATCCTGAACTACAACTCTATTGACTGGAATGAGATTTCCCGTAATACAACGAAGATTCGAGATCTAGTACTCGTTGATGTGGGCCTGTTTCCTGCTTCTCAACTCAATCCAGTCCTCCTCCTCGTTACAAGTGTCGTTTTGGTCATAGTGCTAATCAACCTCATCATCCGTTATCGTAGACGCTAGCAAAAATCCAGAGAATAAGAAGTGGTGGACCTGGCGAGATTCGAGTACTCGATAAATCAGCTACAAATCTAGCGTTGACCAAAATAATCAATATTTCACTGGGATTGACCAAAAAACAATGAAAACTCAAATCTCGGATAGATTGCTATTCCTTGTCGCAGCTGTGATCATGATCGTTCTTGCTATGATACTACCATTTGCATATCGAATAGACATAGGTCCTGGACCTGATTCAGTTAGAGCAATGTTGTGGGATTACATAGAATCTGAATGGTTCTCAGGATTCAGACTATGGAATCCTCTAGATACTCTTCCGTATACTTTTCTAAGGTTTGTATTTGCAGTGTACTTAGCAAGATTCTGTTTGGGAACCACTTCTGCAAGGAAAACAATCATCACGGGAATCCTAGCTGAGTTACAGCCCATTGTTGTGTCGGCTCCACAAGTATACCTCATTGATTGGACTGGTGACCCATTGGTTCCTCTATACATTCCATTTCCAATAATGTTGACATTAGGCGTAATCTTCGTTCTTTTCCTTAAGCTCAGGTATAAGGATGACTAGGACTGGTTTTTTGGAAATGAATGGTGGACCAGCGAGATTCGAACTTTGATTTACACATTCAAGGTCGCTTGTTTACATACAATTCCATGATATCTGACGGTATGTGAACTGCAAACCTACAGATATTATTCTTATCAAGAACTGACTCGACAACTTCCACTTTCACGGGCTGTGCAAATATTCCCTCCCAGAGCTGCCTATACCATCCGGCTCCACAATAACAGAACATCGGAGAGATATCGATATTCTCATTCTTCAGCGATTCTTTAGCGAAACCACAATGGCAGTAATGGTATCGTTTCTGTTGCTCATCAGAAGTTTTCGAATACTGTTCAACCTGATGTGGAATCTTACATATAGAAATGACATCGCCCTTTCTGACACCAAACTCACAGTCTGGATGTTCTTTGATAAATTGCTGATAGTCTTCTCCTTTCTCGGAGTATTTCTGTAAAACCTTCGCTTGTTTGGTTTCAAGGAATATATCTAAATCACCAACTCGCTTGAGTTCTCTCCTATGTTTGTCGATGCGGGGTCTTCTTTTGTGCAAACCACATGATAGAGCATCCTTACATACTTCATCATTGATGGTCCTCTCCATCCTATCAATTACATCTCTAGAGAATTCTATCTTCTTTGACGCTGTAGAGGTCTGTTTGAGATCTTCTCTTCCATACAAAATTTCTCTGCGCAGGCCTTCACCAACTCGTTCATCTAAAGCCTCTGCCAGATTGTTAATCCACCAAGACTCTGTTCGAAGTTTTTTCTGTGCCTGTCGAACTGCTTTAGTTAGCTCGTATTGTTTACGAAAAACAAAGTACTCTTCAAGACCCGCAAACCGAATAATCATACCCTTTTTCATTCGATCTGCGACAAAGTCATCGATATCTTTCGGAACGGCTTCGTCAATAGATGATTTCCCAGTCGCACTCTGTAGAAATGACCCAAATGTATTCAAATGTTTCAGAAAATACAATTTGTTAGGTTTCTTTTTCTCCAAAAACTGCTCGAACTCTGCGATAGTCATTTCAATCTCCCGCCACGTATGTATCTATTATCACAGAGCAAACATCTAGCATGTATTAAGATGGCTTCTCGGAACCACCGAGTCTACAACAGGAATTACTTCCATTCCATTAGCTGGATGAATACCACAGGATTAGAAGAAGTGGGGGACCGGGCGAGATTCGAATTTGATTTGACAAAATCTAAATCAGAATGTAGCAACGATATTAGGACAACGATCCACAGGTATTGGTCACTGTTGATGGGTGCAGGTAACCGCGTATGAAATCTCTCGGCACAATCACGATGTACTATCCCTTCATCGACCCAGAAATAAGAAGCGTAATTGAGTCAATCATGGATGATTCGCAGACTTATCGCGAATTTACACTAAAACTAGGAGAGAGAGTATGTTCAAAAGAAGTCCCTGTTCATCTTGCTTACTTGGCTGCTGTTCACTCTTGGCAGATGGCTGAGTTGGTGATGATTCAACAAATAGCTGCAAACTATCATCAGTATGCCATTATCAGACCTTGGACCAATCACCAAAGAATTATGGAAGAATCTGGTACGATGCTTACTCAAATTCGTGAATCTATTGAAGACACGATTAACTCCAAACCTGAAGATTGGATCCTAGCTCAACTCCCTCAGATAGGTGAAGGCCTCCTGGGTTTTGCGACAGAATTTACAGGGTTTATCGAGGATGTTGGTAAATTACTGGATAACCAACCGGATTTAGAGTGTTTCAAATCTGGATTTCACAATCTCAGATGCTGGATACACACAACAGATGATGATACAAAGATGGCAATCTCTGAGATCGAATTGGGATTAGAGATTGCGCGGAAATATGACGACCGCTACAGAGTTATGAAATTGCTGATTGATTTCGCGAATTTGATAAAGAATTCAGACGTAAGGTCGGCGTTAAATTATCTCGAGAAAGCCCATGTTATCTGTAAAGAGCTGGATGCGAGGTCCGAAGAAAGCGTTATTCTAAATGAAATGGGTCTTGTATCAACAATCCTTGGCGAATACGACTTAGCAATTAGGTGCCACCTTGACAGTGTTCATTCCGAAAAGCGTGAAGGGGGCACTGGGTATTATGCTGCTCTCAATCTATCCCATGCGTACCGAAATCTCGATGATCATGTGGAAGCTCTGGCATGGGCAGAATCTGCAATGGAATCTGCTGATCCGAGTAGCACCATCTGGTCACATCTAACCATAGCTCGTTCTTTGATTGGTCTAGGAGCATTAGAGAAAGCAGCACACCACCTCGACGTATCCAAGATTATGTCTTTGAAAAGCGGCCAAGAATCTGTCTTGGGGCAGTACTATTATGTTCTGGGCCTCTATGAACTGAGGGCAGGTGATCCGAAGACTGCTATCCAGACGCTTCAACAGTCTCTAGATATATATCAACGGCTGAACATCCTGTTATATGTCATCTACTGCCTGCTCGCCCTGACGGAAGCAGAACTGACTATCGTCAAATCAAGTGACTCAGTCATGAGTGTATTTTCCTCTGATTCATGGATGTCAAAACTATGGAAACTTGCAGTAGACTATGATCTTCCCGGGATAATGATACGTCACGAACTCATGAGATCGGAGTTGTTGCTCAAGCAAGACCAAACTAATTCGGCAAGGGAAATCCTTGAAAATGCTCTAAGTATCTCTAATTCGCCAGGTGTCCGAACCCTTCGCGAAAAGATTCTCATCAAGATTCAAATGTTAGAAACAGATCTCTAAGTGTGCAAGATGTGCTTCCCTTGGTAAGCTTTTAGCGCTCGTTGTCTTCGTTGTTCAATCTTTACCGTTTCTTGACTATGACTATTGCAATTATCAGTACTGCAACTGCCCCTCCTCCCAGAGCAAGAATCACTGGGTCTACAATGATTGACGCACCATTACTTGGCGTAGTAGTCGTAGTCGTGGTTGTAGTTGTAGTCGTGGTTGTAGTAGGATCTGTTGGTGTAGTGACAACGATATTATCCAGAGTCACATTAGCTACAGCATTGATGTAGAAATATGAAGGAATCGAACCAACATAGAAGATGGGTCCCATCCCCCCCGTACTTATGTACGCAGTCAAAATAGGTTCGCCATCTAAATGTACAGTGACGTTGTAGTTACTACCAAGTGTGAAATTGATGGTATGCCAGCCTACAAATCCTGCTGGTTCGTCATATGTGTCAAGAGTTGTTGTCACGTTGGCACTTGTTTCTTGAAGATATATAGTGTGGTGATCGAACTCAACACAAACACCAAATAGGGGCACAAATCCGATAGGCAAGGCTACGCCCCAATTGTCCAAATTGGTTGCCAACGGGTAGATTTTCATGACCCACTCCAAGGCAGGCGCATCATCCATATTGAAGTCGAAAATACGCGACGCCCTTCTGACGGAGCTATCATACGTGATTGAATGGTAGCCACCCCACCATATGTCCTGAATGGCTTTCAACATATACCCGGATGCAGACCAGGTCCCATTCACCACGGTCCATCCATCATAATTGCCATCGTTGAAATCATCAGACCACACTGTTTCTACAGCATGAGATGGAATTGGGGTAAAAGCTGTCACTATGAGTAGCGACAAGAAAACACCTGTAAGACCCAACTTTGACATTCCATTTTTCATTACGCTTTTTCACCTCTTACTTTCCCTAATCACTCCGTGAATAGGAGACTTGAACACTGAATTTCATATTACTGTAATAAGTATTCTGGTATACAAGAATCTTGTCATTTGTATTCATAAACTACATATAGGTCCATACTGAACCATGTACACGTGAATGAGAAAGGCCTGGGTCGACATGTCGGGAAAGAATCGTAAAGCCAAGAAAGCAATCTCTCAATTGAGCTTGAAAGAGCAGCTGCTTGGGGTTCAAAAAGAGAAGGAATTAGTTATCGACAAACGGGAGGTCCCTGTCACCATACGAATGAACTCTAAGGTAATGGAGCTTCTGGATGCCTTGATTGAACTCAACATATTCGAGAGCAGGTCTGAAGCGATTGCAAACATTGTCGAAACCACGGTGTCTTCAAAGTATAACATTTTCAAATCTCTAAAGTCACAGGCTGACGACCTGATGCGTAGAAGGGAGGCAGCTAAGGAGATGGCTTCTAGGGTGATCAGTGGAGACCTCGAATAGAGTTTTAGAATAGCATTTTTCTCCATATACCCTGTTGTATCATCTCCCCAATCTGCTCCTGGATACGAACCTTCTGTGTTCGTTCTTCCATGGAAGGTATGTCATCACCGAGCTTCTTCCAGATACTCAATTCATTGAGGAGATCATCGTGTTCATCGATCACTCGTTTTGAAATATTCCGAAGTCCTTTCTGTCTTGCCAGAATTTGTGCTTGATTTAACAACCGATTAGCCTTATCCGCTTCGAGTTGAAGTAATGCAACCTTGGACTGAAGCAGTAGTGTTTCTACCGAGAGTAGGGCGGATTCCATCTTATCTGCCATCTCTGATAACTTGGCTAAGCGAACATTGAAACTCTCTAGTACATCTTGGTCACCGGTCATCTGCAATTCATTGACAAGGATCTCAGAGAGAATTAAGAGTGCCAGAGTACAAATCTCATCGTCTCTAAAGCTTCCGTCGATTACTTCGATGAGATGTTCCTTGGCTTCTACTATGTTTCTTGGTAACATACTCGATTTTAACACAAGGGCATTTGCTATTTGGTGGACACGTTTGTCATAGTTGTTTCTTGTTTCTTCCCTAATCAGACGAATCTGTTCCAATCGCTGCTGAGCCGCATCGACCAATCCCTCGTCTACAAGAATTGTAATGATCTGGAGAATGATATATGCTCTCAAGTAACCTCCTAGTAATCCGTTTTGTACCTGCACTTCTGCAAGGACTAGACTCTCCTCTAGTAGCGCCAAGGCCTTGTCTGAAAAGCCCATGGCATATTGAATCATACCGTAGCTTACCAATCCTGTGAGGTAGTCTTTGGTGCGACCAATCCTCTTGAACAACTCCATAGTACGTTTATAACATCTCAAAGATTGGTCGAAATCCCCTCGAGCTCTGTAAATCGCACCAAGATTGCCGGAGGCTAACGCGATGTGAATCTCAGCACCAGCCTTCTCAGCCCAGGTGAGGTGTTCCAAGTATGCTTCTTCTGAGCTTCTGAAATCACCTTTCAAACGGTACAACCGTCCGATATTATACAAGATGAATAGCATCCATCTACCATGATCGTGTTCTCTAGCCAAGCTCAGACACTGTTGCACGAGATATTCTGCCTTGTCCCAATTCCCTCTCTCTGTTTCAACCATTGCCTGACAGTTGAAACCGAAAATGACATGCCCATAGCTGCCCAGTTTCTTATTCAGCTCCAGACCCCTTTCAATATACTCCAAGGTCTTATGAGGTTCGACTTCGAAATAGAGGTATCCAACACGCATATGGCTGGCAACTATGCGGGGCAGATCTCCCAATCGCTCGTTTATTGAGAGGTTCTCTAGTGCAGATTCAATGCCTCTGTGTACATCGTCGTTGAGGTACCAACCAATGGACTCGTGAAAGAGTATGTCCGCTCTGATGGAATCAAGCAAGAACTCATCGTCTACATCTAGTTCTTGTCTAAGGTTCTCGGCTTCTTCACATGCTTCAAGTATCATGTCGGGTTGTCCAAGCCCCCAAGATGCTGAAGCCATCTCAAACAGCCCCTCAATAACAACCATCTTGTCCTCTTGATGATTAATCCCCAAATCCACAACATCTTGCGCGATCCTGAATGCCTTATTGAACTCTCCCAGACCTGTGAGGCACCGACTCTCCAGAACTCCGAATCTCAATTGGTCTCCTTTCTCCCGCCTGCTACCTCTAAGCTTGTCAATCTCATGAAATCCCTCACGATATCTCTCATCAACTACCATCTGCTCAATTCGTGATATCAACGAATCGTCTGACAAGTACCTCATCAGCTTGTCCTCCTAGTCTCTCTGGATAACCTCTCTCAGGATACTTTGGTTTTCTGAGCTGCCACTTTTCAGAAATAACACTTTGCATCAACAATTGTTAGAATATGAAAAGATATGGAAAAGGTGATGGTGGACCGGGCGAGATTCGAACTCGCGACCTCCTCCATGCCAAGGAGGCGATCTACCGGGCTGATCTACCGGCCCATTTCAGCACGCGAAGTGCAAGTCGGATTGCTGAATGGAACGGTTAAAAGAATTATGGAGTGATAACCAAAATCAAGAACTCACTTGTTCGATTTCCAATATCAATCCTCTAGTGAACTCTACAATCTCATCAGACATTGGTAACCCAGTGATGGTCTGTTTTCCTATCTCAATTCTGGGAATGACTCCTTTTACCCTTCTTCTCTCCATGAAACCAAGGGATGATAGATCTATGACCTCGATTTTGCATCCAAGCTTCTCAGCAGCTCTCGATGCCGCATCTAACAAAATGAGTTGCTCCTGAGGAATCATAGCCCCTCCTTTCCCAACCGAGTTCCTCCAGTCAGTCGAGTTTGTCCTAGTGCAATTTGGATGACCAACAGTGTCCATATCAGCTGCTTGAATTGTGGTGGACTTTGACTCTATGAACACCCTGAGCGTGAATTCCATCAATAATCACCGTGATCTCCCAGTGGACAGATGTTACTATAAACTGGTGTTTCAAAGCCATGAAACAGCTCAGGTGCGCTTATCTTTTGGGGGCCATAGGTCATTGGCTGTAAGGAGTTCAATCAACATGATATGAGAAAGTGTATCGGGATTGACCGAGGAATATCCAATCAAAACAGTAACACTCTCAATCCCCTCTAGTTTCTGAAGGTTTCTTGTCAATTCGTCCAGTTTCGTGATGTCACTCATTCCAAGAATAGCAAACAGCAAGTGTTCGTGCACTGAAGTTCGAGAATACCAGTACTCAATTGGATAATTCGTATTGAACCATTTCTTGATTACGTCAGGAGATGTCCTGTCTGGATCGTATCTGACAGGAGCCGCCACGACAGAAGTACCTTTACCAAATGGATTCCATTTGATACCAAACAAGACCATTTCTTCTCTCACTAGTGTTTCCAAATTCTGTTCCACACTCTTGATCGACAGTCCTGTACGCGCTGCAATCTCATGAGTCGGCAATCTTGGATCACGTACTAGCTGACTCAAGATTTTCAATTGTGGTGTCGTGAAATCAGTGAGGTCACACTCGCTTTCATAGACCTCTGTCACATGCACGTCAACGTTCTCCACGCCGTCAAAGTCTGTAATCTTCTTTGTGAGATTGGAGAGTTCATCCTGAGTAGTATACATTGCTCTGAGAAAGATTTCTCCGGAAGCAATCGGGAGAATCAGAAAAACTGCACGATCATCTTGAAAACGGGCTGTAAACCTGTCGAGATCAACAGATCCGTCTGTCTTTACAATTATAATCGCACTCTCTGCTGTGATGTACTTGTGTCCCAGAGTTACGATATATTCTTTGATGAATCCTACTTCAGTAAGCCTATCTATCCTCTTCTTGATTGATGGAGCTGTAAGTCCAATCTTCTTTGCCAGATGGCGTAATGTCTGTCTTGAGTTGTCCATCAATTCAAAGGCAATGCGTTTGTCGTATTCATCCAAGACTATCAGCCTGTTTCATCAGGCGATTCATCTTGTGAGATTTATCACTTATCATTGATTGATTCGTAGTAATGACATGCAATTTGATGGTTCAGGGAAACAGATCGAAGTTCGGGTCTCTGTTCAGTGCACCTCTTTTCTGCATGAGGACACCTTGGATGAAAAGAACATCCTGTTGGAATGTCACGCGGATTGGGTGGTGCGCCTGGAATTCCCCGCAGCTTTGGTCTAGTTTTTCCTGTCTTTTGCCGCATCATCATGATTGTTGGAAATGACGACATCAGACCCTGAGTATATGGATGACCGGGATTATGGAAAATCTGCACCACGTCACCTACTTCAACAATTCTGCCTGAATACATGATAGCAACTCTGTCTGCCATCTCTGCAATAACAGTTGCATCATGTGAAATCAACATCAGAGAAACATCGAACTCATCCTTGACCATCTTCAAGACGTTCAAGACCTGTGCCTTTACTGTGACATCTAGAGCACTTGTGGGCTCGTCTGCAATAACAAGATAGGGTGCTGCTATTAGAGCCATAGCTATAAGCACCCTCTGCGCTTCCCCACCTGAGAACTTTCCAGGGTCGAAGGAATATCGCTCTCTTGCATCAGTGAGGTTCACAAGGTCCAGGTATTCCAAGACCCGTTTTCGCATCTCAGAATGACGAACGTCTCCATCATGGATTTCAAGTGGTTCACGTGTTTGCATACCGATGCTGAATATGGGAGTGAGAGCCCCTTGGAGTCCTTGGGGGATGTAAGAGATATGACTTCCCAGAAATCTCGCTCGCTCGGTTTCCGCGAGAGTCAAGAAATCAATTCCCTGGTACAATACTTCCCCTGATACGGTCTTACTCCATACCTCTTTGTCTATGTACTCTGTTTGGACAGGAAAGCTCCATTCCGAACTTATCTTTGCATCATTGTATCTGTGAGTGATCTGAAACAGACCGAGTGCGGCTTTAATCAGAGATGTCTTCCCACATCCCGATTCTCCCAATAGACCAAGACATTCACCTTCATTAATCGAAAGTGAAACATCATCTACAGTAACTATACTCCCCTTGCTACTTGGAATTAGAGCTCTAAGATTTCGAATTTTGAGAAGAGGTTGTTGCAAGAGGAATTACTCTCCAAAATAGTTCCAGACTAGGTATCCAATAGTGATATGCACCATCCCGCATAGTGCAAATATCAGTGATTTCGGTGCTCCAGGCTTTCCCCAAGTAAGTCCCGTAAATATAGTCCAAATGCCAAGAATCACTTCTATTAATACAAAGACTGCAATAGTCTTCGGTTTTCCAAGCAATAGAGAAGATTCAAACGATTTAGCTGTGTCTTTGTATAATCCAATGTCTTCCTCATCAAGAGGTCTGATTTCATATATCCTTGGCAGAATACTCTCACTATGCTCAATTTCCACAAGACTTCCGATCTTGGGTATTTCACCTCTAGATTCTTTCCCAAATTGAAAGTCAGCTCGTCCACCACTCTTCTTTTGAACTGTGAGTCTTCCAGATACGAAACCCGCCCATTCTCCAATCTCACTTCCAATTAGAATTCCACAAGTGACGGTCGCCGCTAAAGGATTCTCACTCTTCATAATTGACTAGATTCAGTCTTTTGATAATAAGCAGGTGTTTCAGAGTAGTGAAACAGGGATTAGCCGCGGACACGAGTGCCATGAACTTTCTTGTGCGCCCAATTGTACTGACGGAGCTTGGCTGAGCGGCCGTATCCACAGGCTGCACAAGCCTTGTGCCTCACATGATATGACCTTCTGCCGCATCTTCTGCATCGTATGTGGTGTGGGTTGTTCTTCTTACCCTTTGATGGTGTTCCTTTACCCATTTTCGTTAGCTCCTTGGACTATTTTGGCGGAGGTGATACGAGAACGACATTGTCGCCTCTCACGATCACAGTCTTGACCACTTCGATGATCTGTTCATCCGTTTCTGGATTGACTGAAATCTCTTCAGCATCCTCTAGTATGAGGTTCAGGTGTTGGTCATATCCTCGCAGTTTTCCCTTGATCTTCTTTCTACCTTTCAACTCAACCAGTACTTGATCTCCAATTGAGGTCTGGAGAAGTTCCATAGGTCTGCCTGCGTTCAATATAATCACCAACAGAATGCGTCATGTGGCCGATGGTCACCCGACGTTCGCGCTAGTCTTTGGGCTTGGCTTAAAAAGATGACGATGAAGCCAGTAACCCAAGTGGCTTAGACATGTCGTAGTCTTCAAAAGGGTGACCTGTAACAATTACTCGATGCCAAAGATTGAACGAATCAAGAAACGCCACTTGCTGAAGAAGCGTGAGCAAAAGGACGAGATAGCCAGAATTGAGAGCGAGATTGGCGCTCCCATACAGCGACTCGATGCAAAGACCCAGCTTGAAGGTGGAGTCCTCGATGACGGTTCACGAATCCTGCTTCTCGAGGGAGAGATTATCTTCTTTGAACATGAAGGAAGGATGTTTCCTGCCCTGAGAGCCCTTCTACACGGACTGATAGACGTTCCAAGGATAACCGTCGACATGGGTGCAGTACGTTTTGTCGTGAATGGGGCAGACATAATGCGTCCTGGAATCACTGAGATTGATGACCGAGTCAAGGAAAACGGGATTGTAGTAGTAGTTGATGAAAACCATGGCAAGCCCCTAGCAGTCGGTGTTTCTAAGATGGCCGCGGATGAATTACGTGCCGCAAACAGTGGGAAAGTCATCAAGTCCATCCATCACATCAACGATGACCTCTGGGTCTTTGGTAAATCATGATTGTCCTATTCGTCGTCATCATCATCTAGTTTTGCCCTGACATGAGAGAGAGCGGCCTTGTAGACTTCTTTGGCAAACTCGGTTTCAAGACCGGAGTTCTTGGCAAATCGGTCCCTGGCATATCCCTCTTTGCTCGCCCCTAAATCTTTCTTGACCACATCTGAGATTGAATTGTAGCCATTCTCATAGAGGATTCTCGCGTTCTCTCTAGAAAGTCTGCTTGACGGAGAATCGTCACCAGGCAGAAGTTGCAGTTCAAGGAGGTCTGAACCCGCCAGGTCCTTACACACACCATATCGCACTTGTCTACTGAGTACGGTCATTCGTCTTGCGAGATCTTTTCTCTTTGTGGCCATGAGGAATTGACTTAGGTTCTCTGCACTTCTGCTACATATTCCAAGAAGCAAGTTGAGGTCGCCTTCATCCAAGCTGATTCCTCGAGCCATCTCCGCAGCCTCTTTGACGATAGTAGCGACGTTTCGTTCCTCCAACCATCTCTCGAGTACAGTCTTCTTGACAGCCAATCGCTCTGGGACTCTCTCTATATACCAGTTCTCAGGAGGGTCCAGTTTCATAAGACTCAGCTCAATCTTAGACGGAATATATGAGCGTGGCCTCATTGACTGGGCCATTCTATGCTGGAGGAGCAGATCCAACAAATCTGACTCATCAGCGTCCTCAGTCAGTTTGGACAGGGTCCCACTGATTTGAACGAAATCCGCAACGTCGATATTGGAAAGAATGGCACTTCGTGCACTCTTAGTCAGTCTGTATCCCTTCTCAACCTCCTCGAAGACTCCCTGTTTCTCCAACCACTTGAATAGGGAGGTGAAGAACCGCTTCATTCCGGCTGAGTACTCCTTGTCCACCATGCCCCTGAACGTGTTCTTTACAAAATTCATGAACTTATCTTGAAGCTCCTCGCGAGTGAAAGTACGTCCATTGACTGTTTCTCTTGTTAGAATACTGATAGCAAGGCCTGGATTTAGCACACCTGGGTTCAGTGGTTTTATTGGCTGGTGAAGGAGCCTGTCTGCACTATCAGGAGGATGTCCTCCATAGGACTCCTCAAAGGCAAGGTACACCCTTCCTCCGTGTTGGGCAAGGTGATACTCTCCAATTCGCCCAGCGACCTGTAGATATCGAGACCGGGTTTCTAGATAGTACATGCTCCTGTCAAATAGAATTACTACACAGTCAAAGGGGAAGCTGATGCCAGAGGTAATCCCTGTTGTAGCAACAACGGTCCTGACAGTCTTGTTTCTGATCTCTTTCTCCAGTCTCTGTCGAACGCCAGCATCGAGTCCAGAATGATGGAATGCTACCCCATACTTCAATGTGTCAGCAAGCCTGTTACTCAATGGTAGTTCTTCACCTGAGCCTACGACTCGATTTACTACCTCTTTATTCGTGGACCGTGGATGTGTTCTGGCAAGTCTTCTAGCGACACCCTGAGCTCTGTATCTGGCGCTTGCAACAAAAAGAATCGACTTACCCTGACAGTCCTCAAGATGGTCCATCACAACATCAAGGATGTCTTCCTTTGAAGAGTCAGCTCGTTGAGTCCCATCACTGCTTACGATCTCAAACTGGTCCATTACCTTACTTACTATGAACTCGTCAGGTACTAGTTGGACGTTTGGTCTGAAGACCTTTGCATCAAGCCACGTGGTGACCTCCTCTGTTTCACCAAAACGTGAAGAAAGAGTAACGATCTGAGACATCTCTTTCATCAACGTGATTACTGTGTCCAGTTTTGTACTCCTGTCAGCCCCGAGGGTCTGTGGACTCACCTCCATGTAAGAATCCAGTTCAGTTAGCTCGTCTACCACTGTGAGACCAAGATTCTCTGTCCACTTCCTCTTCTGCAATAGGGCTGTAGCAAAGGACTCGTACATCGCAATGACGAGGTCTCCGTTCTCAAGCTCATCAGGAGAGGCTCTCTGAAGACCGTCATGTCGAACGACAGAGTAACCCAGCTCATTAAGGAGAGTTCCATACTCTTCTATGATTTGACGGCTCAGGGATGTGTATGGGCTTAGATACAGGCACCGAATCCCTTTTTGTAGCCGTAGAAGGATGATGATCATGGCAAGGAAGGTCTTTCCAGAACCTGGAGGCATCTGAATCACTAGATTACCGTCTACATCTCCAAACTCATGTATGAACTTCTCCTGGGCAGGGAGTAAGCTCACGAAGTTCTTGTGTTTGAGCAGTATCTTAGCGGCATTCTGCACGTCAGTCCCAGTGCCAATGGGTCCTCCCAGTTTTCCGATTGCAGCCAGGGCAAGTCTTCCTTCATGGGTAATCATGAACCCTCGTTGCTTTCTCCCCTTGTCTCCAGTCGATATGACGAAACCTGAACGGACAAGCTTGTTCATTGTTTCATAGATAGTTCCCCCGGACATCAGAGTCTGTCTTTGTTTATCATAATCTGCCTGTTGCTGAGATTCTTCTGTTTGCGGTGTTGATGCTGGTCTTGTCACTCCTTCAAGTGCCAGCATTCCCTCAACAATTCCGTCCCATCCTAGGGTTGGAACTATCTCCCCTGTTTTGGGACTCAGCACCTCCAGAATCTCAATTGCATGACGGTTACTGAGAGCTTTCAACTGATCTCTCAGTTTCGAGAGGTCTTCATCCTCCTTCCTCCGCTTCGTCATCGCAATCCATCTGCCCTTTGACCTCTGTGCATGATAAAGTTTGGCTCAGTGATATAATACTCGCTCTTTTCTTGATACATCAAGTCTATTCATGTGAACAGAGGTGTTCACTGTGAGGTCTCTATTCAAAAGAAACCGAAAGACAGAATCATCTGAGGAATCAACCGTTCAAAGGACACTGCCAAGTCTTGGTATCTTTTCTGCTGCTAAGGACTCAAAACCAGAACGACTTCTCAGTCACGATGTTAAGAGGCTAGCAGAGCTGGAGCAGATCTTCATCAAATCTAAGAAGTTGGAATCTCTAGCAGATGTGTCATACGTAGTCAACGAGATTCGTGATGGCAACATTGTGCTGCTTGACATATCACGACTAAATGATGGAAATGACCAGACTCATCTTGAACTCAGGCGTATTATCGAGCGAATCCGTGGTGAGACCAGGGGCTACATGGCTGAGATTGCACTGGTCAACGATGGCTGTATGATTGTGACACCGTCATTCGTCAGTTTCTGAAACTATCTCAATTTGATGGTTTCTGTGACCATAGGTGCCCTTGTTTCTACATTTAGTGCCTTGTGAATTGTAGAGGCCAGACCAATCGTCTTGCTTGCCTCTCCGTGTGCAACAAGAACCCTCTCCGGAACTGGATTGACCCTCTTCACAAAGTTCAGGATCTGTTTTCTGTCAGAGTGTCCTGAGAAGCCTTCCACAGTTGTGACCTCCATGTTCACTGGAACAACAGTGGTCTGTCCCTCGCGGTTTCTCATATTCACCTCTTTCCAGCCCTTCTGAATCCGTCTACCAAGTGTGCCTTCACCCTGATAGCTCACAAAACAGAGCATGTTCCTCTCATCTGGTGCCAGGAGTCTGAAGTAGTCTACACTTGGTCCTCCTGCCAGCATTCCTGATGTGGCCATTATGATACATGGCTCAGCTTCTGCAATCTCCTCCCGCTGGTCTGGATTGTCCACCTGCACGAATATCTCTGAGAGGAATGGATTCACGCCCTGGTGGAAAATCATCTCTCTAATCTTCTTACTCAGTGCCTCGGGATGGGTTGTGTGTATTGCTGTGGCTTGGGCAATCATTCCCTCGATGTATACTGGGACCTTTGGAATCCGTCCCTTTGAGGCTAAGTCCTCTATGACCAGCATGATTTCCTGTGCCCTGCCAACGGCAAGGACTGGGATTAGGACTTTCCCACCACGCTCCAGAGCTCGTTTCAGGAGGGTGGCAAATTTCCTCTCCACTTCCTGCCTCGGAGGCATCTTGTCGGTAGGATGACCATAGGTACTCTCGATGATGAGGGTCTCAAGTCTTGGAAATGTGAATGTAGCAGGTTCTAGGAGTCTGGTCCTTCCGAACTTGAAATCACCAGTGTACGCCATATTGTACTGTCCATCTCCAATATGAAAGTGGACTATAGCAGAACCTAGGATGTGCCCTGCATTGTGAAGTGTAAGTCTGACATCTGGCGCGATGTCTGTCACCTCTCCATAGTTGAGGGGAATAGTGTGTAGTATTGACTCTTTGACATCTCTGTCACGGTACGGTCTCAGCTTGCCCTCTCGCTCTGCAACCTCCAAGTAGTCCAACTGCAGCAGTGTTGAGAGGTTCAGTGTTGGGTGAGTCATGTAGACCGGACCACGATATCCATACTTGAATAGGAATGGAACCATACCACAGTGATCAAGGTGAGCATGTGTGATTACAACGGCATCCAAGTTGTCAATACTGAACTCAGGCATGTCCAATCGTGGGAATGCCTTTGATGGTGTGCCTACATTGACACCACACTCAATCAGTACATTGCTCTCTGCTGTCTGCAAGAACATGCATTGTCTTCCGACCTCTCTGAAACCACCCATGGCAGTGAGTCGTATCCAACCATTGTTGACAAGTAGTGGTCTGTGAATCCTCTTTCCAATCTCACGGAAGGACTTGTTCCGGGTTGCGGCTTCAGACTGAATGATGTATCGTATCTGTTTGATGAGCTTGCTCTCGATTGGAGGAGTTCTCATTACATTAGGCCGCCAGAAGGTCTGCCTAGTGATCTCTCTCAGTGTTGTACCACTACGGCCAATTACAAGCCCTGGCTTTTGGGCCTCAATAATCACTTCTCCCCTTGAGATGTCAAAGTCAATAGAAGTTATTTCAGCCTCATTAGGTACTAGTTCTCGTACTGCTTTCTCAGTTTCTTCATGGGTCAGTCGAACCTCAGGAGATGACCTGACAACAATGCGTTTTCTCATCTTTCGAGCCAATGCCTTGATCTTGTCACCATCATCAATGAGAATCTTCGGAGCCTTCGAGTAGATTGCAATCTCTGGGCCTTCGTACTCAACTGAACTTATTGCAGCTGACCTAGGTAGCGATTTCTTGACTACCTCTCTGATATCGACGTATTCTTCTTCTCCGTTATTATTGGGCTTCATAGATGGTCACAATCCTTGGCTACCAATGCCCTATGTTGTTTTGAGGTCGGTCCCAACACTCCTAATGCTGGACAGACCTTTCGCGAGACTATCCCGCTAAGTGTTCAACAAATTCAGTCACTACTGACCTTTCCAGATCTTCATGATAGTCTCTTTGTCGATTTCCTGATATCCATCCTTGTCAATCACACTACAAAGGATAGAATTGCCTGATGCTGCATCTCTCTCGATAGCAGCAGCTACAGCTCGGATAGCGAGCTCCATCGCCTTCTTCTTTGGAAGGTCGTCCTTGTATCCGTCCTCCAACACACCCAGGGCTACTGGAGACCCAGAACCATTGGCTGTGAATTTGTCCGGAATGACTGAACCAACAAAGTCTGTGTAGTAGACGTGTGGCCCCTCATCGTCGAAACCGCCAACAAGAGATCCTAGCATGTAGTATCCTCTGGCCTGGAACATAATATTGCTGAGATCACGTGTTACTGCTTTCACACGAATCGGTCGACCTCTCTGAATCTCGAAGAGCTTTGCTCTTGCTCTCATGAGCTCCATGATCTGCTGAGCATCTGCAACTGATCCTGCGATAGTTGCTCCAATCCTATCTGTGATCTTGTAGATCTTCTTAGCTGTCTTGTTTGCTATCAGATAACCCATAGTGGCTCTCTGATCGCTTGCAAGTACTACACAGTCTTTTCCAATCAGACCAACAGTGGTTGTTCCCGTCTTCAATTCATCAGGGGCTTGCATATTATTTTCCATGTCAATTAACTCCATGTAGGAGATGAAGTCTAGAGAACTAGTGACAGCCTCCCGTCCTGTTTATGATATTTTAAGGTTTTCTCAGTGACCATAGTCTGGCTCAGTGTCTATGTGGTCACATTCTCTGGGGGCGGCGGTCGTTTGAACGAGGTGACAATCTTGACCTCATCCAGGTCCTCCAGTGCCTTGAGTATGTCCTGTGCGATACCATATTCACCATACTGAATGTTCTCAATGAACCTGGTTTCCTCACCCCATTCTATTGTCACTGTCTTTTTCTTCATGGTTACATTAAATCGGTCGTCAGGAATTCCAGGAAGTCGTCGGCGAAGGACTGCTTCCAGCTTCTTCGTCCTATCTGAGACTATCTCTCTGATTATGACATCATACAACAGAGTCTTACCAGCAAGTGGACTGTTGAAATCGACCCTCACTGATCTACCGAAGTCGAAGGTGACCACACCTCGTTCGTTTCCAAACTCGATTTTTTCACCAACATATCCCTTTGCGCCTTGTTTTGCCAGTTTTGCCTTTGCAATCTTCTTGATCTTGGCAGGATCTCTTGGTCCCGCTCCTCTCTCAGGAGGTATCTCAATGGTCTTTGCTTCTCCAACCTTCAAACCGATGAGCGCTTCCTCCACTGCTGCCGGAAGCCAATTCCAACCAACAACTACCAGGGCTGGTTCATATCTGTCGTTGTCCCTAAACAGACCTTCTTCTTTTGCCACTTCAAGGTGAGTTGTGTCGAATATGAGGCCCTCTTTCTGTGTGCTTGCAGTGAAGTCTAGATAGACCATGCTTTTCTCCTTGACCACTGTTTCAGCCTTTGGGGCTTCCTTCTTCTCAGTAGTCTTCTTAGTTGTCTTCTTTGCCGCGGGTTTCTTTGCCGCTGCTTTCTTCTTCGGTTTGGTCTCTTTCTTCTTAGACATGTATAGTTCCCTCGCAGAGACTCCAAGAGCGCATGTTGGCGCAGTTTGGTTTCATAAAATGGTTTCCCTAGGGTCTATCTCTGAGCGTTCCCCTCAGTACTTGTATCTTTTCAAAGAACATTTGTTGCTCTGAAACCATCTCGACATCAAGCCCATACTCTTCCATCGTTCTCTGGATTGCATCTCTATCAGCCAGAGTGGAAACCACAACATAGAGCCTTCCTCCCTCAATAAGGTGGTTCACAGCCTGTGGGATGAATCTCTGTGTGACCTCCGCACCCGTTTCACCACCAATGAGTGCATAATCCAATCCTGTTGACATATCATCCTCTGGAAGGTAGGGTGGATTGAACACTACAATGGAGAACATCGAGGATGAATTGAATGGTGTTAGAAGGTCTGTTTGAAAGACCTCACATTTCATGTCAAGCCCTCGCCTCCTCAGGTTCTCTCGTGTATTCCTTACAGCATCTAATGAGATATCAACACTCACTACACTTCTTGCAGACTCCGCACCCTTGAGAGTGACCAGGCCAGCTCCGCAACCCACCTCAAGGAAATCGTCATCTGGTGTCACATCTATCGAGTCCATGAGGAGATACGTGTCGCCGGATGGAGGATACACATCAGGAAATACAGTGAAGTTCTGACGGTCGACCACTCTGTTCACGCTCTTGGACCTCTCATAACTTCCTCTGAAACCATCTCAGAGATGGTATCAGCAAGATGGATCAATGTATCTCGATCTAGAAAGCGAAGCTTCTCGCTTCCTTCGATTTCAGATGAAGCTCGTTCCAGGATTTTCTGAGAGAGCTGCTTATCATGCCCAAGATTTCTGAGCCAAATCCGTAACGCTTTCCGGATGTTCTTGTTTGGGTACGGATAGATTCCTTCAATCATCCAATGGAATACAGCCTCATCCTTTGCAAAAGGTCCCTCTCTCCGTGGAGTCATCTTCACAACAGTAGAGTCCACAGCTGGTTCCGGATAGAACATGTTGGCTGACACATCCATCAATGCTTCAACATGGGCATGATACTGAACATTGACTGTCAGGCGAGAATAATCCGAGGTTCCTGCTTTTGCCACTAATCTGGAGGCGAACTCTTTCTGATACATCAGGACAGCCGAGTCAAACTTGACTTCCGTCAGGAGACGAAATGTGATCTCTGAAGAGATGCTGTAGGGTAGATTGGCGACAATCTTGTTGACATCAGGAAGCTCCACTTTTAGTGCATCACCCTCGATGACATGCATGTTGGTGAACCCTCTTGCTACATCATGCAGAGCCTTGACAAGTCCCGGTTCCACCTCTACAACATGAAGTTCTCCCACTTCAGCAGCAATCCAGCGAGTCAGCATTCCCAGACCTCCACCGACCTCTAGGACTCGGTCGTGTGAAGAAACCTCTGCCAGGTTGACAATCTCCCTTGCAATACTGTGACTGTTGAGGAAGCTCTGACCAAGTTTCTTACTAGGTCTGACCTTGTACCTCTTCAGAAGTAAGCGAATCTCGTCTGACAGAGGATTCACCCCTCTATCGTCTTGACTGACGGTCACGGTGGTCTCGTTCGTTCTCATCACGTTTTGGTGGTCGAACGAACAACCAACGCTTGACGTCCTCTCTCAATTCATCGATGATTCTGGCTGTAATGACCTTCTTTGGGTTCTGAAGTTTGGTTCGACCAGCGATGTCCTCAAAGCTCTTGAAGGGCTCTCTCTTTCTCTCTTCCAGAATGGCCCACATGAGTGTCTGGCCAATTCCAGGCAGGAGCTGTAGGGAGTGCATCCTAGTAGTGATTGGACTTGCTTCGTTGAAGAACTGCACATACTTGTACTCATACTTGGTCACTATGATTTCCACTACGAGTGAAAGTTCTGCAACACTCTCTGGAACTAGATCCTCGTAGAAGATTCGTCTTCTAACATGGTCTATCTTGCTTGGGGTGTCCCGTGTGATTGGCACACGTTCCTGAGGATGTGGTTTCACCCCTCTCTGAGGGATCATCTCTAACAGAGTAAAATGGGTCTCTCCAATTCCCTGAGCTATAGTGTCACCTCTTGGACGACCATCACGGAGGTATTCCTTCGGTGGGACGACTGACAGGATATAGGCGTGTGTCTCAAATGTCCTGTTTGGGGGTCCTTCCATCTGTGTATACTCCTATAGCTACTAAGGTACATTGTGTAACTGGTTTACGTGATTCGATAAAAACTGTTCGGACTCAGAAACCATCTGCGCCATTCGAAACTAGTGAAAACTAGGACCTGTTCTTGACGATGAGGTCTACAATCTCAATCAGCTGCTCATCCGTTAGATTTGTAGTCCGTGACTGTAGTATAGATTTGAGTTCCTCGATGGTTGTCGGAGCGATGTTGACAATCTGTACTGCCTGCGATCTGGTCATATCATAGCTCTTGATAAGTTTCTCAACAACTTTCACAGAAACAGCAGGAGCCATTCTAGAAAATGAACTTGCATGCTCGAGAGTTATTGATTGCTGGAAAGAGAGATCCCCTTCTTTCCCTCTTTGGGCAAGCAACTTCTTGACCTGTGGAAGAGTTACTTCTTCCTCCTTGATAATCTCCTTCGGCATAGTTCTCCACTCAACCTCTACTAGGTCGGAGATGCTCGCGTCTTATGATTAGTGTCTTTGTGGCATTTCCAAGACCCACATCGACTACAACCGCTCGCCCTCTCAAGCCTGTAACCACACCTGTTCTGCCCTGATATCTACGGTGCGGCATTCCTTTGTGAAAACCAGGATCAATGACTATGTCGACACGCATACCTTCCTCATAGTCAATCAACACCTTGCTTGGTGAGGCAAGACCACGCTGACGTACTCTCTTGCTCATCAGGCTTCGTGTTCTGGCTCTGTAGCCGTGACTCTTCTTGACCATGGTTATCACTCGCAATAGATTCAATCTCGAAATGTGTGAATACAGTCAAACTCACACCCGAGTTCGAGCAAGACCTCTTGAGTCAACACTTAAGGATTTCGCAACAGCATCCGAAATTCCCGCTACTCATGATTCTTCTCCATAGATTGCAGTAACATTCAGCTCCTTGCAGACACATTCGGTACCCAAAAATGTAGCAACGGAGGGAACGGTCCTACCCTCATCACCTGAAATCAACTCCTTCACATAAGTTCCCCCTTGTACTTTGAAGAATCCCTCTATAGTCTTGGCTGACTTCTTCTTGAGCTGGATTCTGTGTATTACTTTCTTTCTAACAAGGTCACTCCTACGGTGGGAAACGCGAGTTGGAGTCCTCTGCTCAATCGTGGCTCCAGAGAACTCTCTCTCGACCCTCTGTATGTCCACCTCGCCTACTGGTTCTGCGGTTTCTATGATTGCGACATACTCCTTGATATTCGTGGAAGCATCCTCTTTCAGCTTCTGGGACTGTTCACGATTTGTCATCCGTAGATCGAGGACTTTGATTCGTTTCTTCGCCTCTTTGTTTATTCTCTTCTCTAGAACCCTCAAATCAGGATTCCTTACTTTTGGTTCTGATATTTCGACAACGAATGGTCTCCCTGTACCCAGCATGAGTACATCTACATCCTCTCTACCAGCTGCATGAAACTTGAACCTTGTACCCTCTGTTACTCTCTGGCCTACGACTCCAACATATTCCGATATCGAATCTGGATATCTTCTGCCCGTGCCCCCACATTCATCACAACCCCTTCCACTGCACTCGTTACAGTCCCATCTGCTCTGTGGGATTCCCCTCTTGAGTTTGAGATATCTCCCATAGATGAATATCGGGTTGATCTGCAGCTCGACTTCGTCCTTGACCATGTCGTAGAGAAACACAATGTGAGGTCTCTCAAAATTCACGTCTTTTCCACACAAGTCGTGAATGTGTTTCCCAAGTTCTCTACTGAAATCGGACTTCAGGGCTTCAGCATGGAGAAGAGAGTGTTCAGCTCTCAGTTCGTCCTGCCTTTCATCAAGAACAGGTACTGAAATCGTTCCGACCAAGAATGTATCAAACTCTATATTCTCAGACTCTTCCATTGCCCTTTTGGCAATCGACTCGACTCTATCAAAGACTGACTGCCCATCTATAAAACACAAATGGCACTGACTCTCATGGTCGAAATCGATAGAGTTCTTCTGAGCAATTACCTGAGCAGGTCCAAACATCCCTCGGCTTGCTAGAAGTCCAATTATGGTCTTACCCCGTTCCTCCCCAGCCTTCAGTTCATCATCAGCATTCATCGAGAGAGTCAGTTTCAGGGAGTGTCCCCTGTCCTCGTTTGAAGTGTTTGTACTGAGCCATGCAAACTGCCGACCAAGGCATTTGTCACAGAGTGGATACTTCTCGAGCATCTTCACTGTGGTATCAAGCACTCTGCTCTCAGTCGGCACAGTCATGTTTTTCCTCTCTTTCTATTCGTTCATAAAGCTAAAGGAATGGATTGATGTATCTCAGAGCTTTCAAGCCCACCAGTAACATCCTTGGGTCTGAGATTAGTTTTCTAATCACTCGACCCTGCATGTCCATGTCACCCTCTTTTCTCACGATGCTCAGCAGACCCATTTCATGAGCATCTTTGATAATTGAATCAAGACCTTTGTCCGACAGTGAGGATAGTGCTCTCTGAGCAAGGTGCATAGTTTCGAGTTCTCGGTAAAACAGACTCCTGCAACGACTATCATATCTCGCGAGCGATTTTCTTGAAGTATCGCCTTCTTGTAAGGCCTGGTTCACCACAGATCCTGCCTCAAGCGCAGCCAATCCCCCAATGATTACTCCCCCTCCTGTTGTTGCTTTCACGATACCTGCAGCATCTCCAACCACCATCAAGCCGTCAGCCGAGAGCTTTGGGATTGGTTTGCCAACAAGGACAGTTCCTCCCATTCCTCGCTCTATCTTTGCTCCTTTTAGCCGTTCACTGATGATTGGGTGACTTTTCATCGCTGCATTAAGTCTAATCTTTGACTTGTTCTTTGACGCCAGTCCAACTCTGACTCGTCCTTCTCCAAGAGGGATGATCCATGCAAAGAAACCTGGGGCAAGTCGTCTGCCATAGAACATCTCAACGAGGTCTTCCTCCACGTCAGCTCCCATCACTTCGTACTGATAGGCTGGATATTTACTACTCTTTGACACAGTAGAAAGTCCAGCCTTCTTTGTAAGCACAGAAGTCACCCCTTCTGCAATGATTGCTACCGGGACTTGATACTCATTCGCCTTTGTCAGAACTGTTCGAAGACCTTCTCTCTGTTTGCCAATCTCGGAAACTCTTTCGCCAGTGACAATGCTTGCCCCTTTGCGTGAAGCCTCCTCAGCAAGCCAAGCATCAAACCTTCTTCTATCTATGACAAAAGCCTCTCGCTGTCCTCTCTCTACAAGAATAGAATGCCCTGAAGGAGCGTGAATTCGAGCTCCTGTGACCGTGTTCTGGACCACATCTTCCGGAGGACTCAGGCCAAGAGATCTAAGTCCTGAAGAACTGAGGAGACCTGCACAGTGGTCTGGTTTTCCAATCTCTGGATGTTCTTCCAGTACGAGTACTTTATGCCCCTTCGCCGCTATCTTCGAGGCTACCAGCAGCCCTGCTGGACCGCCGCCCACAATGATAGCGTCTTGACTCAATTGAACACCCAGATAGCCTGTGCTTTCCACATGTTTTTAACTCTCTCCTAAGATGACCCATCGAGTTCAAGTCAATGAGGTCATCTATTTGATATCTCGATCCTTCAACTTCAAACAAGTAATCGCAGTCCGAATGGATCTGAACATGAGTAGAGGAAAGATTGCTGTTCAGGTCGCCCATGGGTCCGTTTCAGCCGCTGAACAGGCCAGAGTCAACAAACAGGCAGAATGGAGGGCTTGGCTTAGAGAAGGACAGAAGAAAGTAGCAGTAAAGGTCTCATCGGAAGAGGAGCTAATAGAGCTCCGTCGCAAAGCAGTCAGTCATAGTCTGCCTCACGCATTGATTCGAGATGCTGGAATGACAGAGCTTCCACCGGGTACCCTAACCGTGATAGGTATCGGTCCTGCTAAGGCTGAGATCATCGATGAGGTGACAGGCGAACTCAAGCTATTATGAGGAATCGTATGATGAAAGAGGCACATCCCCTTGAACAGGCAATAGGGATGGAACTCTATTCAACAGTTTCGCCTGGAATTGGGGGGAGGTTGAAGGACCGATTCGAAGACTTTGTTGTTCAGGAGATAACAACTGATCAGACGACTCTCCAGATTGAAGAATGGCCTACAACTCCCGTAACTCAATCGGTCGAAGGTGAGAGATCACGATTTCTGACATTCACTGTTCAGAAGATGGGACTTGCAACAATGGATGTAGCAACGATTTTGGCTTCTTCACTCAAAATCTCTAGGAACTATGTCACATATGCTGGCCTCAAGGACAAACGAGCAGTGACCGTTCAGACAATGAGTGCACCTGCAAAGGCTGCTGAAACCCTCTCCTCCCTCGAGCTCTCACGAATTGCTATTCGTGATATTCGCTATACTCGTCAACCGATACAGATCGGTGACCTTTGGGGGAACCGTTTCTCTATCAGCTTGAAGGATATCACAGAAGACAGTGATACCGCATTAGAGGCTGTAGAAAATCTCAGGGACACCCCTCTTCTGAACTATTTTGGAGTCCAGAGGTTCGGTCTTACTCGTCCATATACACATCTCGTCGGAAAAGCTTTGGTCAAGAGGGACTACGAGGAAGCGGTTCGAATCATGCTGACAACAACCAGTGAGTATGAGTCAGAAGAACTCACACACATCCGCAACAAGCTATCCGAGGAATTGATTCCAACTGAGAAAATCATCGATTCTTTCCCGATGGAACTCAACTATGAGAAGGATGTTATGAAGCACCTGATGAAACGACCTAACGAATTTGAGAAGGCCATGTTGAAGATTCCTCCGAAAGTACTCACTCTGCAGGTGCATGCTTACCAGTCCTACATATTCAACCGGTTGATCAGTGAACGTGCGAGACGAGGGATGTCGATCCACCGTCCTCAGGTTGGAGATTTCCTCATCAAGCTGGATGAAGCACATTCAGGAAGGGACTCATGGCTCTTTGTCACAGATTCGTCACTGGAAGAACGGGAGAAACAAGTGGACTCGGAAGAATTTGGATTGGCTGCTCCAGTTCCAGGATATGCAACAAGGTTACCTCCGTCACAGCAAACAGACTTGTTGAAACAAATCCTCATGGATGAGGACGTCCGATTGCATGAGTTCAGGAACTCGAGTATGAAGTCCCTGGACGCCCCGGGAGGGTTACATCTCACTTCGATTGTTCTGAAAGACCTGGAAGCGTCAACAATAGATGAGGGACTATCAGTACAGTTCAGTCTTCGAAAGGGCTCTTATGCGACAGTGGTGATGCGGGAGATTATGAAGAACCATCCCATAAACCGTGTCTAGTATCTTCTCTTGCCCATCTCTTCCATTCGTTGGTCAAACTCGTCCGGAGGTTCATCCTCCTCTTTCTTCAACCGGTCATCCTGATATTCGAAGAGCACTGATTCGCCCATCACAGCGGAAATAATGAGACGAAGTTCATCCGTTGTGTATGCTATTCGCTCCCTGTCTTCGCCCCTTAGCATCACTATACTCTCCTTTGACCCGTCTGGAAGGTATAGGCTGTTCACCCCCACCTCGTTTGCTGGGTGAATGAAGTCGCTCACAACTCTACGGAGCTTGACAGGCCCCTCAACGATGATTGGCTCACCAAATTGATTGGTCATCTCGTTGACCAGATCTTCCTCAGAAAGGATGAGGTCTTTTCCTCTCTTCTTCACCACGAGAACGATCTTTTCTCCTACCCTTGCAGCCTTCAACAATGTGAGGTCAGCTAGACCTGGATGGTCTTTGTATTTCTCCAGCATCCATTTACTGAATTCAATATCAAAATGCTTGATTTCTCCTCTATCGAGTCTTGCCTGACAATTTGTACAAAGCATATCCGATTCCAGATCGAAGTTACAGACAGGTAGTTTCATCTATTTTTCCTCGCCAATCTCGAGGGCTCAGTTAAGACAGAGCTTCGGGCGAGGAAATCATAGAATTCGACTATCTGGACAATGTTATGTCAATCGTTGATACATTCAAGTCGCTACCTTTGTCCGTCTGGACAGTGGTAGTACCGATTTCTATGTTCTTCACTGTGAGGTCGGAAATGAACCTATGACGCGTTATCTCTGCAACATCAACAGCTCTGCTGATCAGCCTACCCCGGGCTTTGATAATCACTTCACCCGCGCCCTTGTTGAACAAGGTGACACAGGCTAGGACATAGGACATGACGTTCTTGTTACCCACTAGGATACAGTCCAAATCGTCCTGTTTCTTGTCCGGGTCGGCCTTCTTGCTGCTCGACTTTCCGTCGGTGTTTTCCTCCGTCAACCGAAGTCTCTCCGCCTACTACTGTTGCCTATCATAGACCAGAATAGGTCCCAGTCTGATATAGATTTCGTTTCCTTTTTGTAACGAAATCTCAGTATATGCCCTCCTAGACTGAAATGCAAATACATGGCGTATTGCCAAAGGTTTTTCTTTACATGTCTTGGCCTGACGCTGGGAAGTAATAGTAAATGCCTCAGTTAACATTCCTTGGATCCTGTAGAGAGATTGGAAAATCAGGATTCCTCATTGAACAGAACGATGAAAGCGTCTTAGTGGACTATGGAGTCAAGTTCACAGACCCCCCGACATTCCCTGACATGGTTCCCACAGATACTCTACAGGGAATTGGACTCACTCATGCCCATCTGGACCATTCTGGTGGTATCCCCAGTGTAATGGCAAAGACTGAGGCTTCTCTGTTCTGTACTCCTGCAACCCGTGACTTGAGTGTCCTGCTTCTTCGAGACATGTTCAACATCTCAAGAGGACCACTTCCCTATTCTCGCAAGGACATTGCCCTCGTCAAAAGAAATTGTCAACCCACACCTTATGAGCAGACAATACCTCTTGGCCATCATTTTGAGATGACCCTGTTCAACGCTGGTCATATTCCAGGTAGCTCCATGGTATCAGTGAGAGTAAACGGGAAGCGAATTCTCTTCACAGGTGACTTCAACGCAACAGAGTCTCAGTTGAATCTGGGAGCTAGGAAGAACCTGCCAAAACACGACATTGTTGTCACTGAAAGTACCTATGCTCGTCGAGTCAATCCAAAACGGGAAGATATTGAAGCTGCATTGGTTGATACTGTGATTGAAACTCTCGAGCGGGGAGGGACAGTACTCATTCCTGCTTTTGCTGTAGGAAGAAGCCAAGAGATCATGTGTATTCTTGAGCGTCATGAGATCCCTCGAAAATATCCAATGTACATCGATGGGATGGCTCGGGCTGTCAATGAGGTTCTTGTGAGGCACCCTGAGTATCTCCAGAGTCCCCAGTCCTTCCAGCGTGCTGTGGGACGAACTAACATCATCCGTGACAACCGTGATAGGAACAAGGCAGTCCAGAATGGGGGAATCATCATTTCTCCAGCAGGAATGCTGAAGGGAGGCGCATCACACCTCTATTTCAAGATGCTCCATGATAACCCATTGAACTCGATTGTTCTTGTGAGTTATCAGATTCCTGGAACTCCTGGCGCAGAGATGCTAGCAACTAAGAAGGTGACAGTGGGAGGTCGCGCCTTCAAGGTGACAGCTGACATTCGTCAGCATCATCTGTCATCACACTCTGACTCAAAGGGCATGTTGGACATGCTCACAAAGATCCCTGGAGACCCTGAGTTCTATGTGATACATGGCGAGTCTGAGTCCTGTGACGCACTTGCTGAGAAACTGGAAAAACGAAAACGTGTGGCACATGTGCCTGAAATCAATGAAACTGTTGAGATCTAAGCCGCTTCGCCACTTCGTGCCTCAACTACCTGGCACTTGACCTGCTGGATGATCTCCTCGGCCTTCTGTGGCTCAACAACGATTGTGTACAGGTACTTCTTTGTGCGGAGTTTAAGCTTGACTTGGTTGCTTCCTCTCTTGACCCTGCACTCTTCTGCATCCTCAGACATCTCGAGGAACTTGTCGATATCATAGATTTGTTTTGGCATTTGTTACACCACGTTGTTGTGAGATTGGTGGGCCGGACGAGATTCGAACTCGTGAACTTCGCCGTGTGAAGGCGACGTCATAACCGGGCTAGACCACCGGCCCTCATTGGCCTTGGCAACAGAGATTACTTCTTTGAACGCCTCTTTGGCCTGAGGTCCTTGTTCTTGCATTTTCTGCACTTCTTTGCCTTCAGTGGATTAGTCGCTCCACAGTAACGGCAAATGGACTTGTACAGCAGGTAGTGCTGTGCTAGTCTTCTTTTCTCGATGTCAGCTACTGGCATCTCTTGAACCTCATTTCATTGATGGCGAACAGAGTAGACTCTAGTTAGCCCGCTCGGCTTTCCAGCCGGGTTGTGTTTTAAAAGCTTGTGCTCTTTCCACAAATTACATTGCTTCTCTCAGGAGTCTGGCGACATCACTTGGCTTGTCAGCCACAGCGATTCCAGCATCATTCAGTGCTTTGATTTTCGCTGCAGCAGTACCAGAACTTCCACTGATTATGGCACCAGCATGACCCATTCGCTTTCCTGGTGGTGCAGTCCGCCCAGCAATGAACCCGACGACAGGAAGGTCATACTCCTTTCTGATATACGCCGCTGCTCTCTCTTCAGCGTCACCACCTATCTCTCCGACTAGCACCAAGGCTTTCGTGTCATTGTCGCCCTTGAAAAGCTTTACAGCCTCGATGGTTGTGAGGCCAACACAGGGGTCTCCGCCAAGTCCAATTGCTGTGGAAATGCCGATTCCCGCGTTGGTCATCCCGGCTGCAATCTCATAGGTCAACGTACCACTCCGGGACATAAGACCCACATCACCATGTGAAAAGACATGTCCAGGCATGATTCCGACCTTCTGTTTTGCTCCTGGGGTGATGATTCCGGGTGTGTTGGGTCCAATCACGGTAATACCCTTGGCCTTAGCAGCGTGAATCACACGAATCTCATCCTTTACTGGAACGTGTTCTGTGATCAAAACTACTGGATTAAGGTCAGCTGCAATCGCCTCAAGGGCTGCATCACCTGCAAACGGTGCTGGTACAAAGATGATTGAGGCGTTTGCTCCCTTAGCCTCCTTGGCCTCCTTCACACTATCAAAGACAGGTATACCATTGACCTCTTCTCCTGCCTTCCCTGGGGTTACTCCAGCAATTATCTTGGTTCCGTATTCTAACATGGCTGCAGAGTGGAAGGTGCCCTGACCTCCGGTTATCCCCTGTACAATCACCTTGGTGTCTTTGTTAACGAGAACTGCCATTTAGGAAACCTCCTTTGCAAGTTCGACCACTTTCTGGGCAGCCTCCTCCATTGTCTTGAGGAAGGGTATCCCCGCTTTGTTCAGAATCTCTTGCCCCTCTTCTTCATTGGTCCCCACCATCCTGATGACCATTGGTGCGGTGATATCTCCATCCTTCTTTGCTGCCAGAATCCCCTTTGCTACCTCATCGCAACGAGTGATTCCACCCATTATATTGACCAAGATTGCTTTCACGTTTGGATACATCAACGCAATCTCGATACCTTTCTCCACTCTCTCAGCATCGGCGCCACCGCCCAGGTCAAGGAAAGTGCTTGCCTCTCCACCATAGAGGGAGACTGCATCCAGAGTGGCCATTGTCAGACCCGCACCATTACAGATGCAGGCGATGTTTCCATCAAGTTCCACATATGCCATGTCGTTGTCTGTGGCAAGTCGTTCACGCTCGTTCTGTTCTACAGGTTCACGTTTCAGTTTCTCGATGATGGCTTTGTGCCTGTACAAAGAGTTGTCATCGATGTTCAGTCGAGCATCTGCTGCAAAGAATCGACCATCCTTCGTTAGAATCAATGGGTTGATTTCTGTGAGCTCGACATCATATGCTTCTACAATCTGCCAGAGCGTAAGGAAGAAACTACCAAGCTGGTTGATCTGTTTGCCTTTGAAGCCCATGGCAATTGCCATCTGTCTTGCCTCATATGGTTGGAAACCAAGGCTTGGATCAACATGCATCTTGATGATCTTCTCAGGACTCTCCTCTGCTAGTTCCTCAATCGACATTCCGCCAGCCGCACTTCCAATCACGACATACTTGCGTTCATTGCGATCGATTGTGATTCCAGCATAGATCTCCTGTGCGATGTCAAGTTTCTCTTCAATCAATACCGCTTCTACTGGGAGGTCATTGATTCGCATCTTCAGAATCTCTTCTGCTGCTTTCTCTGCTTCTTGAGGTGTATCAACGAATTTTACTCCGCCTGCTTTTCCTCTCTTCCCTGCAAGGACCATGGCCTTGACAACTACAGGTTTACCAACCTCTGCAGCTCGTTCACTCGCCTCTTTGGGAGTCTTGGCCATGCCACCTGGAGGAGTTGGCATCTTGAAGGCTCGGAAGATGTCCTTCGCCTCATGTTCGAATAACTTCATGGAGTTCACCTTGGGGCTAGGCCGGCACAAGGTAACCCACGTAAAAATGTTACTTCATAGTATCCAACAGCATAACTAGATTGTCTTGGAGCTTCAGACTCTCTTTCCTTGCAGCGTGTTTTGAACTCAATAGCTTCAGTAGGATCGAGTTGATGTACTCGAGCTCTTCCAGACAGTTTTCAATGACTCCTGGCATGTCCTCTTCACAGATGACATCCTCGAGGCTTTTTGCGGGCAGTCTGTCCAGGACTCTATTCACGACATCCCTAGGAAGTGTCATTCGTGAGAGTACAACACTCTTGAGAATCTTCTTCAGGTCACTCTTCTCATCCCTTAATGCCTTCATCACTTTTGTGGCATCTTTCACTGGGACACCAAGAACTGCCACACTCTTACCTAGGTCAGTGCAGCGTGTTGCATCATTGTCTCGAATGATCAACCTATCATTCTCAAGCTCGTTGTATACTTCCAGTCCCCGTAGAGCCTGCAGAATCACCCCTGCAGCATAGGGTTTTGCGTCCTCATTGTCCATGGCATAGCGTGAGAACTTCACAAGGTGTTTGCAGAGTCTGTGTCTCTTGATTCCTTGATACTTCCATGATTCACACGAACATGAAACACCATCCTTGGAACGGAGAGTAGTATAGTGCCATATCTCTCTGCTACCACTGTGAACAAGACCCTCAATCTTGTCAGGTCTCACGGTGACAATCTTTACACTGGAGTCCGGTATGTCTTTGGCCCTATCAAATGTGGATCTGGTCGAACGGGCAGCAAGTCGGCTACCTACTGCAACTTCATCCTGAATCTCTAGTTGATTCAGGTCTGTCACACGACTCTCACTTCCCCAAAGAGTGCGTTCAATGATTGAAAATGGGTCCTCGTCAGTCTTGCCACACAGCTGTCTGAGAACCAGGTCCTGAACGTTCTCAGTCTCATCCATGAGACTGTCTACTTCCCCTGGAAGTGGTTTGATATTCCCCTTTGTGTCCTTTTCGAAGTATTTTGCCAACACTCTTGTCTTCTCACTCTCGCTATCAACGACCACAATACCAAATGCCTCATTGTCAATACTTCGTCTTCCTGCAGCCTCTAAGACGTCACTGAGCTGCCACTCAGACAGCATGGTGACAGCATCCTCATGAGTAATTTCAGTCCCAAACTTCTGCATGAAGACTCCCATCAAGAACACAACTGTGGCTCTAAGACCACTTGCAATGGCAAACCGAGTTGGCATGACAATGACTGGAAGTATTCTATCCTCCCACATAGTGGAAATCATCCTCCGCTGAGACATTCCAACACCCTCGTGGAAGAATGCAACTCCCTTAGAGACTGTCCTTGCGAGGTCTTGCGTTGTTCTACATTTTGGATACTTCTTTCTGATGTCATCTGCCAAGTAGAGCAGATCGTCTTTCTGCTCTGGGTGGAGCTCCAGGTCCAGTTTAGCCTTCCCGGGGTTGATTCCAGTCAACTCTAGAGCAAGTTCCTCTGACGTGCGGATATTTGCACAGAGAATCATCACCTGTCCCTGACGATACTGTACAAATTGGGTCAGGTCTGCTATGGACTCTCTAGAGTCTTTGACAGCCTTAACACTGAAGATGAGCTTCACGTCAGTCTTTGGATCTTCTACAATCTCTGCACCCAACCATCTACCGAGTTCGTCGACATCTTCTAGTGGTGGACAGATTGCGACATATTGTATCTTTGGCATTCCTAATAGAGTTACAAGGACTGTTTCAAGACTCGCTCCGACTCTTGGTTGTCCAATCAAGTCCAATCGATCAATGAGGACATAAACAATCCCGTTCAGTATCTCAGGATTGACTCGAGTAGCAATATCAAATGAGGTATAGGTCGTGACAATCACTCTCCCCTCCGCTTTCTCCTTAGTTGCCACCCTTCTCCTGATGATCGGTGAAGCTTCAATCCCAAGGCGACTACATTTCTGGCTGAGTGACTGGAATCGTTTCTCTGCTTGATACGGGTTGGGACAGAGAACGACTGCTCTGGCTCGATGGTCTGAGGCCACTCGGTTGAGCAGGGCAATCTCAGCAACAAGATACGCCTCATCATAGTCATAAGTTACAAGGAGCTGACTATTCCTTCTCATTATCCTCTGGTTCACTGCTTTTGACTGGAACTTGGTGAGTGTAGCAAGTCCCTGCCTTCTTAACAGCTCCAACAGACGGGGAGCGACCTGTTGGAGTTCCAGCTCCCTGAGAGTGCTCAAATAGTCCCACTCCGTCTTTCAAATGCGCATATGATACTATGAGGTTATAACATATTATCCTATTAGTTTTGCGCGTACCTGGACATAATACCGAGAGACCTTTCCAAAAATGAGCAATAACAGTTCGAGTGTGTGTAACAGGCTCTCCCATGCTAATCTTACTTAGACACATATAAAGCCTCAAAAGCATCCATCGAATTTCCAGACAACCGGCTGTGAGTGTCTGAGGAGTTTCGGACGAACACAAATGGGACGTGAACGATAATGGCTTTCGTAGCTACCACTGATTCATCTTTCAAAATCATTCTGAAGAAGGACTTCAAGGTCAAACCAGGATCCACATTCATCTGCGGGTTCCACGGTCTTGGTGAAGTGGGTTTCTTGAGCACAGCTCACCTCACAAGGACACTCGAGGCTGAACGAGTGGGTTTCATCAAGAGCGACATGCTTCCCCTCTTCGTTTCTATGGAGAACGAGAGACTCGTGCTCCCGTTCGAAATCTATTCGTATGAACCGAAGAAGATGGTCTTCCTGGTCCCTCGTTTTCAACCACATCAGTCTGAACAGTGGGGCTTCATCGACAGACTCGCAGCCTGGGTATCTGAGAACAACTTCGCAGAAACACTCCTCCTCGGTGGGTTAGATGCAAGCTTCAAAGAGGATGGTGAAGACATGCGATGTGTACCAACCACTGCTTATAGCAAGATGCTTGAGAAGTGGAATGTTCCTCTACTGGAAGAGGGTCTCTTTGTGGCTGGTCCTCTGGCACTCTTCCTGGCAGAGCTTGAGATGCATGGGGCTCCTGCAATAGGTCTTCTCACGTATGCCACCCGAGGACGACCTGATCCCCGCTCTGCAGCCACAATGCTCGAGAAGATCAATGAGGTCTATGGTGTCGAGGCGAACGTAGAGCAACTTCTTGAAGAGTCTAGGGAGATTGAGAGACTCGAGAAGATGCGAAAGTCGATTGAGTCCTCTGACCGCTCGACTGACATGTTTGTCTAACCAAGACGCCTGATGAACCACCCAACATCCACGAGGTTCTTGGCAACAAGCTTCTCCTTTCCAAGACGTCTCAGTCTGTTCGCATCTAGAGAAAGCGAGGCAATACCTAGGCATTCGTTATTCTCATTGATAACAAGGACTCTCTGTCCTCTCTTCAACTCAGGGTTCAGTTCTAAGACTGACTCCTTGAGGATACTTCTTCCGTAGGTGAATGCTTCTGCAGCATGTCTGCTTACCAGAATTGTCCTGTCAGTCAGATCCTTCAACTCATCAAGGACATGAAGGCTTAGTCGGAATCTCCCTTTGGCAATCGAGCCAAGTTCCTTTCCAATGAACTGAATGTCTAGCCTTTCTCCCTCTTCTTCGGTTGCGTGACTCATCCACTCAGTCGGGATGAGGAAGAATGTTTCATCTCTTCCTCGTTTCAATTTAACAGGTACACGGTTTCCAAGAAGGCTCTTGGTCACTCCTTCTCCAAACTCAACATCGATCTGCTCTATAACAGAGGTCCATTCAACTGGGTCAACCAATGAGAGGGTCAACTCGATTCGCCCTCCCTTTTTCTCATCTTACAGATGAAGAACCCTTCAGTGCCGTGTAAATGGGGAAGGAAACGTCTTGCATGCCTCAATGACTGGTTCAATCGAATGCCATATGGTTCGGAGTATCCTGGAACACCAAAGTCGATGGGTATCTCAACAACCTCCATCTCTGGATATCTCTTCAGAATGTCATCCACGACATACTCGTTCTCCTCAGGGGCAATGGAACAGGTAGAGTAAACTAGTGTTCCTCCCTCTGAGAGTACGTTGACTGCTGCATCAAGCATCTCATCCTCTCTGGTGGCACAGTACCGTACGTCTGCCATGGTCTTACTGGTCTTCCTAGTTGGGTCCAGCGGGATAAGTCCCTCTCCGGAACATGGGGCATCGAGAAGAATCCTATCTGCTTCATACCCGAGGTTACCGAGCTTTCTTGCATCACCCCTAACGACCAGGGAGTTTGTCACTCCACACCGGATGATGTTACTCTTGAGACTAGCCATTCTAATCCTGTCTTGCTCGACAGCTATGACCATCCCCATGTTCTGCATCATTTGACCAATGTGGGTTGTCTTTCCCCCCGGAGCAGCGGCCAGATCAAGGACTGTCTCCCCCGGTTGTGGGTCTAGGACGCTCACTGCAGTCATAGAGGGAACACCCTGGACGTAATAGAATCCAAGCATGTGTTCCAACAAAGCCCCAGGGGATGAACCTTCAAAGTCAGCAAAGAATCCACTATCTAACCACGGAATCTTTTCAATTACGACTGACTTCTCTCTGAGACGTTCAGTCACTAGGTCGTTTGTGACCTTGAGTGTGTTCACCCTGATTGAGGATCTGATTGGATTCTCACAGGCTTCCAAGAACTGAAGGGTCTCTTCCTCGCCCCAAAGCGCGAGATAGCGTTCAATCATGTACTGGAGATATCCGAAGTCCTTAGCCAAGACCTTCGCCTTTGCTCGTATCTCCTTCTTTGACACTAGTTTCCATCTCCAAGTCTAGATTCCAGTCATTCTCCGATGTCCTCATCCCATAGAGTCGGATTCTCCCGGATGAACTTCTCCATGATCTCGATGCACTCTGGGTCATTGAGGACAGTCACGTCGACGCCTCTATCTCGTAGGTGCTCCTCTGGACCTTGAAAGGTAACATTCTCTCCAACAATGACCTTTGGTATCTTATACAGAAGAACAGCTCCGCTACACATGTCACAGGGAGAGAGTGTTGAGTAGAGGACTGAATTCCTGTAGTCCTTTGCAGTCAGTCTACCTGCATTCTCCAAACAGTCCATTTCAGCGTGGAGAACTGAGCTTCCCTTCTGCATCCTCTGGTTGTGTCCCCTCCCCACAATCTTACCATCAATCACAAGCACTGAACCTATCGGGATACCGCCTTCTGAGAGTCCTTTCTTCGCCTCATCAATCGCTGCTTTCATGAATTCATCCATTCTTCTCACCTGTTCAGTAGTTATCGAGAGCCTCCTTGAGCGCTGCTGTTTCGGGGGGTATCAGTTTCACTTCTGGCGTGAGTCGGTCAGGGGTAGCAAGGTCTTTGAATCCTGAACCAGTAATTGGTACGACCACTCTGTCTGACTTGTCGATTGTTCCTTGGTCGATGAGCATCTTCAGTCCAGCCAGAGCTGCCACTCCACTTGGCTCTGCAAAGACACCCTCCATCTTCCCCAATAAGACTAGTGACTCTTCGATTCCATCATCTGACACTGCAATCACATCACCATCTGCGAGCTTGAGGTACTTCAAGGCTGCATCTCCATCCCAGGGGAACGGGTCAGCGAGACCTCCAGCA
>Ga0209536_100001251_pt1 | contig 42054 bp, 52 predicted proteins | sample DeeMarSeWOR28_12_FD_187461 | JGI IMG/M metagenome (GOLD analysis project Ga0209536, IMG submission 187461) | Marine sediment microbial communities from White Oak River estuary, North Carolina - WOR-2-8_12 (SPAdes) (version 2) | ecosystem: Environmental > Aquatic > Marine > Intertidal zone >...
TGTTGACGCTATGTCGATGATGAATAAAATGGACGCCTTTGTTCTTGCATCTGGCGATGGTGATTTTTCGTACCTATTAAAAGTACTAAAAGCAAACGGCATCCGTACTGAGGTAGTCTCGTGTAGGCCAAATACTTCGCAGAATTTGATAGTTGAATCTGATATCTATATAGACATTGACTCAACGATGCTTGTTGATGAAAAAGAAGCATGGGCCAGGCGAGAAGCGTACAAGAAAAGAGAAAGAAGCGAAAGTGATGCTGATGAGCCAGAGGAAGAACAAGAATCAGACGATTGGTATGAAGAACCAGATTACGAGGAAACAGACTGAACTATCCTTCTAGCTGCGTACAGCAAATTTTGTTCTAGATAAAAATCCCTGCCATATGTCTCAGCTAATTTGGTAACTGCGGCGAGTTCGTTATCATCGTTCAAGCCAGTTCTTACCATAATCGGTGTTATTTTATGATTGATTGCCCTATACGCTGTCTCTATATCTGAGGCGCAATCGCCAATTAGCCATTTTGGTGATGTGGTAGGATAGTCTTCGATTGCCTTATAAATCATGCCAGCGTCGGGTTTCCTGCACATACATGTAACTGGATTCTTTGGGTGCAAACATTCATAAATTCTTGTAATTTTAGCTCCGCCGTCATTAAGTGTCTTGAGCATTTTTGCCGTTATTGCGTAATATTCATGGTGCGGCAAGTATCCAAGTACTACTCCTGATTGATTGGTGATTATTATAACCGTCGCTCCAGCGTCATTTAACATTTTTATTGCTTCAGCTGCGAATGGATATACTTCTAAATCATCTGCAGAATTTACCCATTTACCTCTTGTGGTTCTATTGATTACGCCGTCTCTGTCGATGAAAACTGTGGCAGTATTTTCCATCATTAAGCCTCTAAATAGTTGTTAAATACACAAGTATATACTTTGAAATGTTTTATGTAGTTGCAAATGCTAGGTCAGGCACACAAACAATAGCTAACGTGTTGAACTGTGCAGAAAATTCAGCTGTATACCATGAGGCCGAAGCATACCCGTGGTTGGAACTTGAGAAAGATGGATATAGTGGTAAATTGTGTATCGATGAGGTTAGACAGTTTATTCCGCCAAAATTTGTCAAAAGTGCTGTGAGAGACGGCAAAATACCAGGCGATTCAAACCACTATATTTCGCCGCACATATCGGCGATTGCTAGGGTTTATCCAGATACGAAGTTCATATATCTATTACGCGATCCGGCTGATATCATCAGAAGCTGGATGAATCTAGTTTACCCGATGAATGACGATTATCTTGATCTGATATATGAACACCATAGGTGGAGACCGTTTAGACGTAACGTTAAATCAAGGTTCGTCAGGCTGTGCATGTACTGGAAGCATACTAACCAGAGGATATTGACTAGCTTAAGCGATACCGATTACGTTATAGTTAAGATAGAAGAATTAGAAAGCCATTTGTGTACAATATGGCAATGGCTAGGATTTAATGGAGGGTATGACAAAGCATTGTTGGCGTGCAAAAGAAAAATGAATACGAGAGCTCCTGCTTTGCATCCGCCATTTCCGGAATACAATAAATGGAACAACGCACAGAAAGAAGATTTTAGAGAGATAGTACAAAGTTCCCCAGCGTACTTTTATAATAACTCTAATTCGTAGTGCTCATCCGGGACATTTATCGGCAAGCGATTGGCAAACAGCAAGAATTGCATTTGCAATTTATTATTACATTCAATGATTGCGCAATGTCTTACTCCTATAATTTTTTTGAGGTGGCGTATTGATTTTTTGGACCAAAAAGTTATATGCTGGCCGATTTCTGTTGACAAGTATTGCCACTTTTTGTCGTGTTTTGTTGGGTCATATAAACTAGTTGAACATAGCATAATACTATCTTTGTGGAAAATTTTCTTTATATCATTGAAGAAAGCGGAAACATCTTGTAAGTGTTCCAATACTTCTATGCATGTAATGAAATCGAATGTCTTTTTGGGTAATTCAGAGTGTTTACGTACGTATGGGTCATAGGTTTCTGGTTTGTAACTTGGTTTGGCTTTAATACATAGCAGATCTTCAAGCACGCCTTCTCCACCACCGTAGTCTAAAAGTGTGACTTTATCACTGTCGAAAAATGCCTTCGTTAGCTTTCTTACCAGCACATACACTACTTTGTTCCGTATAAACCTTCCTTCGTCAAACCTTACCGAGAAGTCGCCATAATATGCATCTTTTAACCAGTCTAGCCCCACAAATTGCAAAGCATCGCATTCTTTGCATTGCATTAATTTCCCTTCGAACCTATCTCTCACTTTCATTGTCCATTTCTTTACCACTTTGCTGCTGCAAATTCTACATTTAATAGCCATTGATTTTATCCAGCTTTTCACACAGTTTGATTACTTTCATGCTTGGTTTATAGTCGTGCTTTGCAAACACTGCCTTGGCTTGATTTATCGAACTGCTAAATATTGGTCTGATGGTTGCTACGTCCGATGGGTGCTGGCTCCTATCATGTTTGAATTTTTCATGCTGAAGCATACCTCTTGTCAATTGTATGCCAAGGAAACTGCATATGGTAGTCACTGTCTCTGCGGTGTTGTTTACGAGCGCTTCGTAGTTCACTTCTAAAATTGGCCAATCAAACATGCCCAATATCTTACGGCCTTTTATATAATCTGCAGCATCATTCGCGAATACTCCCATCATATGCTGGCCATGAAACAAATGGCTAGTCTTAATATATGATGCCAGAATGTCTTCCGATTTTCTTCTAATAATTATTAACTGCAAATCACCAACATCTCTTTTTAGAATGCCGAGGCCAAGTGGTGATATGATTTTTGGTTCTTTGTTTAGATATCTTCTAAGCCCGCCCCTCGTTACTCTTATATAACTATTATATAACTTGAGTTTAGGTCTCTTGCTTGACACCCAGTTGATCTCTGCTTCAGAAGCGACATCTGGGTGAGTGTCTAAAATGACTCTCAACAATGATGATCCTGACCTTGGCATGCACCCAATAAAAATTGGATTTTTGCCGCATGTTAAATCGTCTCGTTGTGGAACTAGTGTCATCTTAGTAATTGGTTTAGTACCCTGGCTACGCTATCAGTTGATTTATTATCTAGGATTTTGCTGTCTCCATAGCCGCATCCTGTCATCGAAATTGTCTTACCTATACCTAGTTCATATACTGGCACATTGACTCCGTCTGAGCAAGCTACCATCGTAAGCCCGCTACCGCACCCAATCATGACTTTAGATCTCATAATCATCACCTTGGCTTGCCTGAATGTGCACCCACGCAGATCAAACCCATATTCTAATGGAGGGTCATCTTTGCTGCCTATGTAGACAACTGGGAATCTGACTTTAGACAGCATTTCATTATACCAGCTAGCCGGTTTTATTGCATTGTGTGGTGGCCCACTTAAGCTATAACTGTTATATTCTAAAACCCCGAATTTCCTGAGGTTGTTTTTAATCATTATTTGGTCTGACCAAGCATAATCTTGGATGCCAACAGGTAACACTGGCTTTCTTGGGACCGCTAATTTCTGTATTCCGGCATTATAGAATACGTTATCGGCAATAGAGCCGCTTATGTTCCACCCCCATATGCCAACAAGCGGTCTGATTACCTTTTTGACATTTGGTAGCCTCTCAACTCGCTTGGCTAGTTGGACCCTTTCTTGATTCGACATATTATGCGGTAGTGGTAATTTGTCGGCAAGTAGGAATTCTTCGTATTCTTTGATATATTTCTCGGATATCCCCCATAATAGCTTTACATTTCTCGGTTTGGTATGCGCATAATGCGATACAACTATAGAGCCATGTAATGTGTCACCGAACATCTTTAGTGTTTGCACATACCAGACAGGGCCCATCTGTCTGATTTTGCTCAGTATGTCGTCCATCATAATTATATACCATTAGAGCACAAATTGGCGTAGCTTACTATATGTCTTAATACATGCGTTGGATCAAAGTTCAAGTTATCGTGTTCGATAAATTTGTAGTTTGATCTGGTTATGTTGTTTGCCTCTACCCGTTTCACGTATTTTTTTAATCCCAACATCAGTGATTTCTCGCATGAGTATAAGGACAAATAGAACCCACCAGATTGTATTGCGACTCCTAGCTTTGCCAGATTTAAGGCCGATATACATAAGTCTATCTGATCGTCTTTATTGTATTCTGTAAAATCAAAGAATTGTGGATGTCTATACCCCAATTTTTTATCTTCTGGACCGCCAAACGACATAACGGCGTAATCGTTATTGCACAACGATGCGACCAATTGAATCCATTTGTTTAATGCCCAATTACGCTGTGGAACATGTGACCTTTGTCTGGGGAATATGCATATGATTGGTTTGCCAGTTAATTCCTTTATCTTGTCGTGCATGGTGCCTGTATACTTTTTAGCGATAATTCTATACTCGGCGTTGGCCCTTACGATTACAGGATGTATTGCCGTTCCAAGTTTATTGGCTAGATTTTCATAATGCTCAAATTTATCGACATCTGATGTTTCAGGTTTTATCCTAAACATGCATGGGTCATATGTGAAATCTTTGTCGAATTGGATATATTCATCAACAAATTCGTACATGAAGCCATGCCCTCGCGGACCGATTGCGTATTTCTTACCACTATGATCCTTTGATAAGAACCTACAGGCTGGAATCCATCTTGGCAGCTCCCATCCTAGTTCGCCAGCCCATGGTCCGAAGACTATTGGTTTGTCTTTGTTTATTCGCGTATACTCTGAGAAGGTCTTTATCATCTTATTCTAATTATCTTTGATCTATCAACTCAAACATATATAGGAATATGAACATTGGCCGAGCTATAGACGACTTAATAAGGACCAATATAAAGATCTGGCATCAGGCTATCCAAATTAAAGAAAATGGTAAACCCAAAAAAGATTTATCGACATCTGCTAGAGTCAAGATATTCCACAATATCAGGAATCTAAATTCGGCAAGATCAAAGCAGCGGTGGGAGATAGATCGAGTCTTTGGCGGCATAAACGAAACTAAGATTAATTATTACGGAAACAAAGATGCTTAAATATTCGCTTGGGGAGTTGGTTGATAAGTTGGCTGTCGTGCATTTGAAAATATGGCATTTAGAAGAACAAATAAAAGAAACCAGCGATGAAAGCACAGTTGAGGATTTATGCGATCAAGTGATCAACTTGAATACCACAAGAAATGAAATAATAAAGTCTATAGACGAATACACTAATGAGTAAGTACCACAAGTATTACGACATGCTGAACCAGAAGAAGGACTACGCCAAAGACATAGAACATATTGAGAAGTTGTCTGGTCAGGTCCACAACGCACTGGAGGTCGGCTGTGGAACTGGTAACCACACAATCCAATTGTGTAAAATTGCCAAACATGTGTCCGCGTGTGACTTAGATCCATTGATGGTAGAAATTGCGTTAAAAAAACTAGAAAAGTACAATGTATCTATATACACGAGCATTTCTGATATACCATACAAAAATTTCCAATTATGTGTTATGATGTGGCATGTGCTGAATTACTTCCCATCGTTACAGATGATGAATGAAGTATTCAAGCAAGTATATTCAAGAATGAAGGAAGGGTCACTGTTCGTATTTGATATGTGGAATGGTGTTGCAGTATTGAGAGATTTACCAAATACATCTACGTATGAATTTTCTGATGGTAGCACCAGCATAAAGCATGTTCTTACCGGTACTACTTCGCTGATGGAACAAAGGACCGACATCCTCAACACAATAACCATATCAAGAAATGGTAGCATTGTCGATGAATTTACGCACAATGTATCACACTATATATGGACGGTCAAGACAGTTGGTGAGATGCTAGAGGCACATGGCTTCAATTATTCTGTCGTAAAAACAACTAATTATAACATTAAAGCTGACGATAAAGATTGGAAAGTTGCTGTGATCGCAAGAAAATGACTGCGCCATATTTCGTGATAGCTGGTGAGTCGAAATGCGGGACGACGTCCCTTTATGAAGACCTAATCAAACACCCTGATATATTGCCATCAAATGGCTACGGCGACCATATCCCATATGGCGGCACGCTTTCTTTGTCACAAAAAGAACCACGGTTTTTTGATAGGCAGTGGCATAGAGGGATAGACTGGTACTTTAGTCTGTTTCCAGATGTCTCTGGCAAAATCAGTGGCGATGGTTCTGCAATGTATCTGTTTCGTACCCTGGCTATGGAACGAATGAAGCAAACCATACCAGACACCAAAATAATTATAATGCTCAGAGACCCGATTGATCGCTTATATTCGCATTTTCACCATGTTGCAGAGTTAGCCCAGAAATGGGAAACGAGGTATCCGACGTTCGAACGATTTTTAGATTGTGCACACGAAAACGATTATTATATTATAGCACGCAGTATTTATGTTGACTCGGTCAAGAATTGTTATAGGTTATTCGGCGAAGACCAAGTAATCGTGATAAAGTCCGAAACTTATTTTAATTATCCTAACGAATATGATAGAATCATTTCGTTCCTTGGGCTGAATGAATATCATCTTGACGCTTCGCATTTTAGATCTGGCAATTATAAGACTAAAATGCTTAAAGAAACTAGAAATAAGCTATCTGACTTTTTTGAGCCGTACAACAAACAATTGTACGAGTTAATTGGGAGAGACATGGGATGGGGAAGCGTCCGAGACCAAATCCGAGAGTAGTTGAGCTTCCGTTTGTCATCAATAACATAAAACCTGGTACCATATTAAACATAGGTGGATCTGGCGGTGAATGGAAGTGGGATCTGGCCAAGAAGCACAAAATGACTATTGTTGACACTGCCCCTCTTCATGGCGAAATGAAGCATCCTGTTACTTATGTGTTAAAAGACATAAGAAGATTTGATAATGGTGAAAGGTATGACAATATCATTTTGATGTCAACCATTGAGCATATTTCGCTGCCTTGGTTCTATAAGGACAAAAAACCAACATGGAAAATTTCACCGTGGGATGAACAGCTTAAGACTTGGCACCATTGTATGTCATTGTTGAAGCCTGATGGCCATATGCTGTTTACTGTTCCATGTGGTATTCCATCTAAAACGCCGCATACTAAATTACATTATGACGAGAAAATGCTAAATGAAATTAAGTCTGGGTACAAAGTTCTGCAGGAAAAGTATTATATAAGACCAGAAGGCACAGACTGGTTGGTTGCCCCGCATCTTCCAGATGACTTGTTTTCACATAAAGAAGAAATGAGGATGCAAGGTGGATGGCTTATAACCAGGGCACTTGCGCTGATGGTGATCACGCACACGTAATCAAAAGTAATTTATGGATGACATCAAAAAAATAGCCTACCTAATCACAGAAGATCCTGATACGGTGAGAATGCCAGATTTTTTCTTAAGCGATGTCGACAAACCCGCTGATCCTAACGCTCAATGCCAAGAGGAAGGTTGCCAAGAGATAGCAACCACAGCTATTGAAATAGAATTTGCACGAGGTGGGCGACTGTGGAATTATTATTGTGACGAACATGCCCAACAAGAATTCAATATGCTAGATGCAATGTCGAAAGAACATGATCGTGGGATAGAAAGAGAACAGGGTTATTGTCCAGAATGCGGATACAGAAAAACCAACCATGCAGAAAGTTGTCCTTATCGTCCTTCTGACTGGCGGTCTTTTTATCCTAACGGTTAGGCCACTTTTTCAACCATTCTATATTATCATCGATTACCGGGATTCCGAACTTCTTGTATTCCATCTCTAATAAATTGCTGTTATAAGTTTCTATTCTTTTCCCTATCCTTCTTCTGGTGGTGGCATCGAATTCTGCGATTTTATTATTCGCTATTGTGGTTGTTACTGCCGCTCTTGCCGCCGCATAGTAACGCATCTTGCGTACTAAGTGTGATCTATAAATCGCCAGATAATGGTGGCCAGTAAACTCTTTGTAACTCAACGCCGCGCTTTTAGCCCCGTAATATTTGCCGTTCTTATCGAAATAACCATTCCATGGTATATGGCAAATGACCGAACCGATATCTATTTTGTTCCTGTAAAACCTGTTTGGTAATGCTCTAATGTGCCCAGGCCTACCTGATGACAGAAAAGTATCATACCATTTGTAATACCATCTCTCCGGGACTTGTATATTGTCGCATCGATCCTTCGCAAGTGCTTCAAACCCGGCATTAATCATGCCTTCGCTTAGGAATTCATCCACATCTATCTGGTAAATATATTTTCCGTTGCAGATTCTGTTGGCTTTAGCGACCATCTTGTTCTTGTCGCAGTTCGTGTACAGCAAAGTGATTTTCTTGTCAGGGTCTGGGAACTTTTTGATTGTTTGTATGGTGCCATCATTTGACCGTTTTGATTGTATCAAGTTTTCAAAGTGTTTGTCCTGTGGCCCCTCGGCAATAATTATTTCGTCAACCAAACCATAAACATGTTTAAGCTGTAACCCGACATATGGTTCGCCATTACAGACGATCATTATAGCGCTACGTTCCATGAAGCCACTCCAAGATTGGTTTAAATCTGCGTGTTAATTGATTTACAGTTTGTGGTGTCAATTTCCTCTTATGATCGCCGGGAGTTACCTGCCTTTTATGCGCGTAAATGTCTTCTTTCGGCGGCTTAAACCTGTCAAAAGAAGACATCGGCTGAAAATGCTCAGACAATTCACACCAATCTAGCATTTTCTTTAAGTATGATTTGAAGTTTGTAACCATTTCTTCGTAGGTCAGCAACAACATCGTGTCCTTGTTGTAGGCATTCTTGTAGATGCTATATATCTTGATGATGTTGTCAGATGCTTCGAGGGCATACTTGTTTATACCTTGCTGCTTGGCTTTTACAGACCTGGCAATATATGCTTCGCGCAGCTTAGGATTCTGTGGCGGCCCATGAGAGTATACCAGGGAATAAAATAGGGACACTATCACATCCCTTGGGTCTCTTAGAGAATATATTACACAATAATCATTTAAGTCGTCCAATTTAACCAAACGGCGATGTGGGCCATAAATGTGCCCCGCTGTTGCTGAGAAATTAGAAACAAGTCTGTCCGGAATGTTTCTTATATTCTTCCTGGCGTTTATTTTTTGAGTTTCTAGGGTTGGATCAAGGTGCACGTGTCTTTTGCCGCTTAAGTTTGCCAGCTTCTTAAGCATATCAATTTGAAATGTAGACGCGCTCCTATGCATTGAAAAGAAAATAATACTCTTATCCATAAATCCTCCAATTATAGTTTTGCTATATTAATTACACAAGAAAAAATAAAACACAGGAGGTGTTCAATGAAAGTAAAAGGATGTAAATTTGATCCTTATGATGGTAGAGATTGGGAATTTGTAGCCGCTGCTGGCGATATTCCGAAAGCTGTTGACAATAGAAGGCGGATTTCTTCGATTAAAGATCAGGCAACGGAAGGTAGTTGCGTTGGCTTCGCAATAGCAAAAGGCATTGAGGTGGCGAGCGGAAGTGATAGCAAACAATTCCTAAACCTATCAGAACGTTGGGCATACGAAAAGGCAAAAGTTTACGATGAGTGGCCAGGCAATAATTATGAAGGTTCCAGCGTACGAGGCGGCCTGAAAGCTGCACATAAAGTTGGCATATGTACAGAACAGATGTGGCCATATGTCGCAAACAGAAAGGGCAAACCACACAAAGATGCTGCAAAAGACGCATCCAATCGCAAAGTGTTCAGCTATGCCAGGGTACGTGGTATCAATGATGTCAAAAGAGCCATACATGAAAACAAATTGGTAGTCGGAGCGGCTTTGGTGCATAGTGGATGGTTTAGACCAGCGAGAAACGGAGTTATCCCATTCAATAATCGTATGAATATAATTGGCGGGCATGCGTTCACACTCGTTGGGTATGGTGGCGTCGGGTTCTGGGTTGCTAATTCGTGGGGGACTGGATGGGGCAAACGCGGGTTTGGAGTATTATCATATAATGACGCTGCTTTGCATCTGGTAGATGCATGGACAGTCAAAATGGCAGATGCGCCTAAACCTGAGCCAAAACCAAAAGCATGTGATAAATGTGGTAGGCCATTATGAGAATGATCGGGGTTGTTGGGCGCGGTGTTGTCGGTGACGCCGTAGCCAACGCTTACGAAGCATGTGGCTTATTCAAAGTCGCAACATATGATATTGACCCCAAGAAGTGTAACTGCACAGTTGATTATATCATACACACTAGCGATATCATAATTATTTGTGTGCCAACCCCGGCTAATAAAGATTATTCAGTAAACCTCACGATGCTTGATGATACTATAGATAAATTTTATAAAACTAAAGCAGTTATGGTGGTTAGTAGTACGGTGCCTCCTAACACATTCGATAGATATGATAAAGATTTAGTATCTATGCCGGAATTTTTGGTTGCAAAAACTGCAAGAGACGATTATATAAATCCTAAATTCGTAGTTATAGGTGGTAAAAGCAATTTGGTAGATATAGTTAGGGAATCTCACAAAGCGATGTTGGATTATTACGGAGCCAAACCTAGATGGTTTATTTATAATAGTCCTTCGATACCACAGATGATCAAATATGCAAATAATTTCATGCTTGCGTCTAAGATAACTGCAGCTAACTTAGTATATGATGCGTGTGATGCATCAAACGTCAACTTTGATGATGTTAGGCAACCACTTATGATGGAGAACAGGATTGGCACGAATGATTATGGCTTTTGTATACCAGGTGTAGACGATAAACGTGGATTTGGCGGTATGTGTTTCCCAAAAGACGTGAGGGGATTCTTAACGATGGTTCTTGAAAAAGTGCCATCTGCCTCGTTGATATTGGAAATGCTGGATTATAATCTGGAGATTAGGGGGTCAGATGATTAAGGCATTATTAGAATGGCTAACTACAAAAGCAAAAATGCCACACTACGTCTGGCTTGGCATAACATTTATACTGGTGGCCATAGGTATTAAAATATTGATCTCTAATGATTTAGTGATTGAAGCTAATGAAGAATTACGCCTTGCAATGAATACGCGGAAGCAGGCACAGGAAGAAAAAGAAGCCGTTGAGAAAATAACAGAAGACACGATCGTCGAGCTTGAGAACATAAAAAGTAATGTGCCGCCTGATGCGCGTGAGGTATTTTCCGTGGCACAAATGCGCATAAGGGAAGATATCAAACCGAAGTTCAATTTGCCAATAGAACGTGAAGGATTACACGCTGCTAAGAAATGAATAAGTTTAGCGATGGTTTTTGTGTTTGGTTCACTGGTCTTAGCGGATCTGGTAAGACGACTCTGGCAATAGCTATGGAGAAAAAATTGCTTGGGTTGGGCTTCAAAGTTGAGCGGCTTGATGGCGATACTGTTAGAAATGGATTGTGTAGTGACCTTGGATTCTCCAAAAAAGACAGGGAAACCAACATAGAAAGAGTTATGTTCGTAGCTAAACTGCTTGCTCGCAATGGTGTATGTGTGCTAGCTTCATTTATATCTCCGTATAAGAGAAGTAGAGAAGTCGGTCGCAAAGAGATCAACAATTTTATAGAAGCGTATGTCAAATGTCCGGTTGAGGTGTGTGAAAAGAGGGATCCAAAGGGGTTGTACAAATTAGCAAGGGATGGCAAAATAAACAATTTTACTGGTATTGATGACCCATATGAGGAGCCGGTTTCCCCTGACATAATTCTCGATACAGCAAACAAATCTATTGAAGTATGTGTTGCCGACCTATATTTCTTTTTAGTCCATGAGGGCCTATATTGACTATACGGATTGCGAGGCGGCCAAGGCGAGTTGGCAAGCTAATAACCCCAATACGACCTCAGGATGTTTACCCGAATGGGTTGAGACCTCCTGGTGCCAGGCAACCGTTGGTTGAGTATTCTATCCTTGGCAAGTTTATAGCTGGTATTAATGGGTATTCCGGGTATAGTTAATCAAAGGTACCATAAATTGGAGGCAACTATGCATATACTCACCGAATGGACTTCTGATGATTTTGATTTTTATAGTGGTAGAATACTTGAATTGTGGAGAAATTTTCTATTAGCCACCTCAGAACTTGATCAGAAAGCTGGCAGATTTGTGGCTATTGCTTCAATGGAAGACCCCAAAGATCCGATAGAAGTTAAAGCCGTTGAAATGGCTAAGAAAGCGATATCCATTAAGAACTATGCTGCGTTAGGGCAGATTGAGAATTTGCCTGGTGAGACGGCTTTGATACGCGACGAAATCCTACGCGCATACACCGATAAAGAAGGCATGATTGACGGCCTTTCAAAAGACCTTGATTCTATGATCGAGCATGGCGAAGAAGACATAAACGAAATTATGTCTATGGACAAGGAAACTCCGAAATTGCACAGGCTTATTTCTAGGCATTTCCTGTTCAGCGGTCCTATGCCCAAGACCCTTGGTGATGTTGAATATGCTAGGGAAAATCTTTCAAATAGGTTCAGGAAGAATCTGACAACACTAAGAACTATGAGAGACGCCATCGATGAAAGAGATTACGACGTGCTCAGGAATATGGCTGGTGGCATCAGGGGCCAGGCGTTTCCCAAGGAATTAATAGGTCAAGTCAAGCATGGTCCAACGGCTGAGAAGATTGGCCCATATGTTCGTTCAAGGCTTGAACCTGAAGAAAGAATTAAACTTGGTCTCCCGGAGAACATCAGGCCAAAGATGGTACAGGATGCAGCATTCCAGACGGTGTGGTCGTTTTTGCATAACATGCAATTGTCCGCACATCGCGAAAGAGTATTAAGAGGCCGTGGCGTACCAAGTAGGAGAAGAAGGCGACCACCTGAATCGCCTGAGGGGTGGGCTAGGTCGCCAGAGGATATCAAGTATAGAAGAGATAGGTTCCAAGAAAGTGTGGAGAAAGTCTGCCCCATTTGTGAATCTGAATTATGCAGGTGTTGTCCTGAATGCAAACAGCCAGAATGCAAGTGTGCACGAGACGCTGCAGACAGAATCAAAATGTTTGCTGAATTTGTGGACGAGGATAACATCAGGTGAGATTCAATAAAGTTGAAGTCGTACGTTCTGGCATTCAATCTGAAGCCGAGATTGGTAAAATTGAGTATCTCGACGTCGATCAGTATAAGCTGGTGTTCCATGGCGAACTGCTTGTGCCGAGAGAGGAAGTAGAAGAATACGAAGAAACGTATAACATCCAACCATATCCAGAATCTGTGCAGGCGGCTGGCGCTCCATTTTTTAGTTGGGAAGACCTGATTAAAGTTGTCTCCCAGAGAACACCACAAGCTAGGCACTTAGTAAGATATTTAGAAAGTAACGATTACCACAATATACTAAAGATGTATGTTCGTGTTGATGAAGAAGACGAAGAGTTAAGCGCCAAGCCGAGGGTGATACCTGCAGCTAAAGATGAAAATGAAGGCGATGAAGCCGAAGAATGGTTAAAGTCACAAGGCAAACCTGTATCCAAACCACAGGCAGCTAAAAAGTTACTTCCCGTTTCGCCTGAAGAAGCAGAAACTGACGAAAATCTAAAGCTTGCACCATTTCTTCTTACTGCAAGCCAGTTAGAAGATAAAAACATAAAGTCGGACAAAGCCTACGAAGAGGCAACAAAGCTCGGCATCCCGGCTAGAAGAGTCTTAGTGCATTATGACAGGGCTTTGCTGGGTAATTTGGCTGCTGGCGAAGAGAATGACCCAAGAAAGAGAAGGGAGCTAATCGACTCTGCGAACATATTCGATTTAGGCGATGGTATCATATATGGCGTGGAGGTCGGCAAGAATTATAAGGGTGATAGGGACGATGCTAAAATTATCCCCAAGTACTTGAAGCCGTCAGATTACAATAGATATTGGTTCAATATGTTACGCAAATACGCCCCAAGAGCCAAGAAACCAGAGGCTCATGGTGGCGAAAAGATCAAGATGCGCAATATAGAGGGTTCTCCCAAATGGCTGGCATCTATAAGAAAGCCGCTGATAAAGAAATTTTTGGAGAATTATGAAGACGAAATAAAGGAAGAGCTTCGTATGTTATTTAGTGTGCTGCCGAATGAATGGCAGGATTCTTTCCTTGGACCAGAAGGTAACTTGGTTCGTATCGAAGAAGATCCGAAATCAGAAAGCCTTGCCAGAACGAGTAATTGGTTAGGTGCTGGTCAGACATCGATGATGTCAACATTAAACCGCCATGAGTACGCTAGGCTGGAAAGGGTGTTGAAGTCGCTCGAAAAGAAAAAGGCGAATACCACAGATCCTAAATCTAGGAGGGATTACAAAAAAGCAGCTGACGAAATTGAGGATCAAATGGACGAACTAATCCCTAGGGGCAATAGGTTTAAAGTGTATTTTGTTATCGGCATGCCTATGAGACATTTTATTAGAGATCTTAGGAGAGAAATACACGCCCAAAAGCCCATGTCATATGCCGAAAGAATGGCGAAGAGCTACGGAAAAGTCGGTACAAAAATTTCTGCTGCAACAAAGAAGCGTCTCGGCGACCTTTATACTGTGGAAACATCACTTGAGAATTTTGGTGATTGGCTAGAATTGTTTGAGGCTAGCGGCGAGTGGCATGGGCTTAAGTTTCACTTAGGCTTGGCTGAGGATTTCTACCACCTATTCTCTGCGATCATAAAGTCGGCGTATAGTAGAGTGGCACAAGCAAAGAAGATTGATAATTTGGGTAATATATACTTTACTATGGAAAGCAGTGAATGGGATTGGAGTAGGGCAGAAGAACCTGAAGAGGAGCCAGAGGAAGAGGATTACTCTGGCTCATAAAAGGCTTTCTTTATCCTATCAATCTCGGCTGGCGAATCGATTTCACCACTTTCCTTCTTTATTTCTTTAAAAGCTTTTGCCAAACTTGTATAACCATATCTTCTAAGTAATAAGAATACAACATTGTCTGGCAATTCGCTGCGGGATTTCTCGCCTGGGAAGTCTGTCCCAAGCACCTCAAGTCTTTTGTCTCTTAACTCCAGGTATTGATCGATATAATCGTCTATTTCAATATTTACTTCATTTATTTTGTCGTCTATTTCTCTTTCTATTTGGTTTTGCACTTTTGGGGAGGCTTTGTCGTAAGCGTCTCTTAGTTCTTCCAGATCAACGATATCACGATAAATTTCTGCTTTATTGATGTCAATAGTGTCTACAACTTTTCTGAATTTTTCGTAGTATTTTCCCAAATCAATCTTTTCTATCGGAGCCCATTTTACCCACTTGTTGGACATAGTATCATATATTGAATCGGCGTGGTAGTCGTGCCCTGGATCGTGGAAATAATAATTTATCGGGTGTTCACCGACTAATTTGCCGCTGTATTCTTTCGCATACTCTTGCCATTTTTCTAGTTCTTCAATTGGTATATTATCGGGCGGCATTATATGAACATCTAGGTCGCTTTTATCGTTATAATTGTAAGTGCATATGCTGCCTATCAGATGGACATTATCAACCATATGCCTCGGGATCCTTGATATCATAGTTAGAATTTCTGACCTTACATGCGGCTTCAATATGTAAACTCCATCTTCTTTATCCCATACTTCTGGCGCTAGCGTGTCCCTAGGCCAGTCCAATACTGATTCGCTTAATGTTTGGCTTAGCTTTATAGCAAAATTGTTGTTTGATGATGACGATACAATAGATATTCCTTCTGTTCTTAAAGCTTCTTTTAATTTCTTTTTAAACATATCGTATTTAGTATTTAAATTTAAAATATGTTTGATTTGAAAGAGTGAATAATGATGGGAATTAGATGGGGGCACGGCAAAGGGCAATTCCCTAAAGAAAGAGATTGGCATATCAAATTGATGCAATCAGCTAAATTCTACGGTTCATGGAGCAAATGTCTGAGCCGATCAATAGGCGCGGTCATCGTTCGTGATAATACAATTATCGCAACTGGTTATAATGGTCCCCCAAGAGGGGTGCCACATTGTTCTGGATACGAAAGGCGGGCGGAAATAGTTGCCATCTTAGAGGGAAGCGGTGACTTTGTCATAGATTCTGATATGAAAAGAAAATTGATGGATGAAACGCATATATGTCCAAGAAAACTGATAGGCAAGAAAAGTGGTGATTTGTTGTCATTGTGTATCGCCGGTCATGCAGAGAAAAACGCATTGCTGAACGCTGCACGTATGGGGCAACAGGTTGGTGGGGCTGATTTGTTCACATACAGCCCGATGCCATGCTTTGAATGCACTAAAGGCATAATCAATGCTGGTATAGCTAGAGTTTTCTGTCTTGAAGGAGTGTATGATAAATATGCTTGGTGGTTATTTGAGCATAGTGGGGTCAAGGTCTATCATATGCCACAATCTGTGATAGATCAAAAATAATAGTATGAAATTGCTATTGTTAGAAGCTGGATATGGGCGGGTATTCCGATTCAACTACCCGAGATATAGGGTTGATAGGAGGCCGAGGGTTCTCACTCTTGGAAAATGGCGCAACCCAAGGACTAAGAATGTCTTAGTGTGCGGTATCAATCTAAATTATTTATCGTCTCTAGAGATAGAAGAATTACGTAAGGCCCTTGGCGAGATCCTGGCACAGAAAAATCTTAAAAGAAGATATGCAGTTGGCAGCAGACTGCTGCCAGGCATATTTCAAAATGCCTATCGCACATATAGGGCAGATTCCATAATTAATGTATCCAAGGAGACTCTGCGTAAGTGGCCTACTGAGAAGGCTAGAGAGAAGGAGACAAGGCGCAGAAAATGGATGGATATGTCACCAGAAGAACGCAAAGCTGAGTATATAAGGAGGGCACGCAAGGCGCTTGCGACTAAAGCCGCCAAGAAGAAAGAAGAACTTCCTGCGAAAGATTTAGGTTATGATTGACCCGTGTGATGCTGCCAAGAACAGGCAATGGGATATTGTTAGAAAATATTTAGAAGAAAACGCCCACCTAAACCCGAACGAAATAGCAATACAGCTTGGTCGTTCGCCAGCCACTATCAGAAGATGGCGCAGGAAAGCTGGTATGACCAAGAAATATCCATTCACTCGGCGGCAAAATTTTGCAGCCCGTGTGCTCCCAACAGTTACCGATCCAGAAGTATGGGATAATGAAGAGTGGTTCAAAGAGCATTATGAAGAAAAGTCATATGGCATATCTGCTATAGGAAGGATAATTAAGAGATCGCCAAGGCTTGTGACACGCAAGTTGAATAAATATGGCATAAGAATTAAAAGCCACAGTGAAGCCGTCAGATCAGCCAACCCTTGCGCAAACGAAGAGTGGTTGGTGTATCATTATGGTAACAGGGAAGAATATCTGGCTTGGGCAAAAAAGACGGGTAATACTCCAGACGAAGGCGGCGGCAAGGAATGGTCACTAAAGAAATGTTCTACAGTTGCTGATGTGGTGATCGCAACAGTGTACGGATGGCTAGTGCGCGTAAATATTGAAGGCGGCAATATAAATATAAGAGATATCAGTGAATCCGTAGCTGGTAATAAGAATCCATTTTATGGCAAAAGGCACCCGCCGGAAATACTAAACAAGGTAAAGAAGTACCTCAAACGTGGCACTTTTGACCCCAACGCAGCGACTGGCGATCAAGAAATTGAAGAGCCATGAGCTCGTAAAGAAGCTTGAATATAATTTCTATAAAGCCAGAGTAACCTTTACGTCCGGGATAACAGAAAATTGGGTATTAAAAACTAACGAAATACACCCAGGCCGCTATCGCTTCGCTTTTGACTTCCCCAAAGACAAACTTTTTGTGCATGAGATACCTATATATGCCGAATTTGAGGCCCAACCGCTTGATGAAGATGAAGCAAGATTCCTCAGGCCTTTCTTTGTTGCCCAAGATAGAGATATAAAGAAAGCTGGCTTCTGTGACATAAGACTCATCGTGCATAAGGTAATAACACGCATATTGGCTGAGGGCTGGATAAAACTTAAGTATCCGAAGAAGTTAATAGAAGAAGATCTGGCCAAGCTTCGTAGATGTGATTCTAACAGATTCTTTGTCGGTTCCGGCAAAATGTCAGCGTTCGTGAAGTATGATACTGGTTATGCTGCTGGTAGGATTATTCTTGAACACTTCTTGGATTGGGGGACTTACGTGAATGGTAGGTTGGCAGTAGCAGACTGCTGGAATAGCCCATCACACCTCCATGCATCTATACAATCAATTATGAGATCTAATAAGGATATCACTAGGTCTAATATAGTAAGACATTTTGGGCTTAGCGAGGGTAGGCGTAATGCTGGCCCAAGATATATTAATCCATGGGTATATTATTCAATCATAAAAAGTTTTATGCCAAAGCATAGAACCATATTCGACCTTGTTCCGGGACTTGGATCGAAAATGCTTGCAGCATCTCTGACCGGGTCTACATATGTCTCTGATATATCCGATGGGCTGGAGGAGGCAGCTTCCTTTGTGTCATGCAAATTGGGTGATACGGAAAATAAGTATGATGTTTCAATATTAACCGATCTTGATCCAATAGATGCCAAAGAAGCCATCGAGATACTTCCAGAATATTTAGAAAAATCAATACACGTATTGCTTTTGGTGCGGCGAGAAGAATCCGATATAGTGAAAAAATCGTTTAAACCAAGAAGGATTGTCAAAATAGCAATGCATCCGATCGATAAGGCTGATCACCATTTCTTCATTTATTAGGACAAAAATACTATAGACTATTGAGGAGTTACAAATGGCTGCATCCGGAAAAATGGTACGTAGGCTGCCAGTTATTAATGGTTATGTCAAAATCCCTGGTGCCGAAGTACAATTCCCGACGACTCTGACGCCTGCAGAGGTAATCGCTCTCATTCCCGGCTCACAATTGATCAGGGTCGGCGAACACAAAAATGATACAGAATTTGTAGAATTGCCAGAATTCGACTTTGCTGCGGGTGAAGATTACTATTCTATATTGCGTGCGGCTGCTGAATAAATAGACTAAAGTTTATTTAGGAGCGGCACATGCCTAGAGCATTGATTACTGGAGTAGCTGGCCAAACAGGATCACATTTGGCTGACTATCTGCTTGAACATCATCCATCATGGGAGGTACATGGCACTACTAGATATCGTAGTGACTTAACCAACATCAAAGACATCTTAAACAAATTGCATCTACATGACTGTGATTTGCGTGACGCGCATAATACCGATAAAGTTATTGAGAAAATCAAACCAGACAAAGTATTCCATCTGGCAGCGACTAGTTTCGTGCGATCGTCTTTTGATCAGGCTGCCGAGGTAATGAACAACAATACCACCAGCCAGATTAACGTTATGGAAGCGCTCTTAAGGCATAAGAAAGATGCCGTGTTACAGTTAGCCTGTACTTCGGAAGAGTACGGGTTAGTTAAGCCAGAAGAAACGCCGATCAAGGAAACAAACCCGATCAGGCCATTATCTCCATATGGCGTTAGTAAAGTTGCACAGGAAAAACTTGGGTACCAATATCATCAATCTTATGGGTTAAAAACCATAATTACCAGAACATTCAATCATTGCGGACCACGTCGTGGCGATGCATTCGTTGAATCTAGCTTCTGCAAACAAGTTGCTATGATAGAGGTCGGTAAGCAAGAGCCAATAATATATCATGGCAATCTCGATAGCGTCAGGGATTACACTGATGCTCGTGACGTTGTAGCAGCTTTTTGGCTTGCTACGGAGCGATGCAATCCAGGTGAGCCATACAATATCTGCACGGGTGAAGGTATTACAATAGGCAAATTGCTGGATGATATAGTTTCGCTTTCTACAGTGACCATTCGTAAGCAACCAGATCCGGCAAGGATGCGTCCTAGCGATGTCCTTTTGCTTATAGGTGATTCGACTAAATTCAGGGAGAAAACTGGTTGGGAGCCAAAGATTCCGTTTAAACAGACAATGAATGATTTGCTTGAGGCGTGGAGAAGCAGAGTATGACTGCAGCAATGGAACCACTGCCAGATCCGCCGTCAAAGAGTAAAACTATCGCTGAACGCGTTATGTTGAATAAGATCGAAGAATTGACTATGCAGATTGGTAAACTAAATGATGAAAAAGAACGTCTGAAAGAGGAGAATAATAGATTGAGCGGCGATATACTTATTGCGCACAAACAAATAAAACAGCTTACTATCCAATTAAATGGGGCGTTAGAAAAACACCTTGAAGCAGACGGAATAGCCATAGAAATGCAAAAGCAGAGGGATGAAGTGTTACGCAAATTAAAAATGATGAGCGAATAATGCCAAGCAACCAGCCAATATTACGAGAAATAAACGAAATCAGGAATAACGCCAGGCCTCGTGTTGGGTCAAATGACATCCCATTGGCTATGGCTGAGAAGCTATTCAACATCAAGCCAGTTGAAATATTGTCTGTTGAACCAGACCCAAGATATTTCGACGGTTATTATTATTATAATTCTAAGCTTAATAAATTATATAGGAAGCTTAGTACTACCCCAGTTCCTGTATGGAGACCAATAGGTTGATATCGGTTAGATGTCCATCATGTGGGTGTATAACTGAAATAGAAAGCATTCCTGACAACTATAGATCAGCTATGTTTGTTTGCTCTAGCTGCAGGTCAACATACCCATTAAAAGATGTCATTAGAAAGCAGTCTTAGCTTTCTATCGAGATGTCTAGACTGATTCAGATACAATGTTCTCGCTATCTTAACCGCCTCTCTTCCAACCCAGCTAATATGATTCCGTGAGATTTTTCTATGCCCGAGATGTGACATTATCCATTTTAGTATTGCGTTGTCTTTAGAATAGAATGCAATTCTGAGGTATTTAGCTTGTATGCCACGACCGTTTCTTGAAATAGACCCGCCACCATCTAAAAGGCCTCGTAAAACATGTCTGTGATCCAATTCGTCTGATGGTATGCCATACCATCCATAGCCATCGATGATCTGACACAGATTTTTGCTATCAAGAATTAATTGGGCATATTTTCCATAATCGCCAATCATTTTAGTTGGTACTTTAACAAACCCAAGGTCTTTTGCCAATTTATATAAGTGCCCTATATCGCTGATTGGTGTGCGGCATCTAATTCTTGATCTATTCTTGAATCTGTATGCTCTTGATTTTAAATAACCAAACCAATAAGAAGCTATTTCACTAGATGCTGTTCTGAACATTTTTGATTTTATGTAGACCATTCTAAAAGATTTTTGATTGTTGGCGATTTATCTGTCAAATATAAATATAACCAAATGGAGATTTTTTAGATGACCGATTATAAAATTCCACCGTCTTCTCAATTACAAGACCAACAGTTTGTATCGGTCAGGGGTCCGGATGGTCTGACGACCGGCTATCAGTATGATGCTGAGACCAAGACGTTGTGGTCTCAACAGTCATCGGTGGTCATCCCGTCGTTTCATGGCCAAACTCATGTTAACGAAGATCCTGTCCCAGTCGCAACCATTACGACTGACGGGCTAATGGACCGTGACGACAAGGCCAAGCTTGATGAACTTGTGCAGATGCGGCTTGGTGTTCTTGGCTTTCAAGGTGCTGGTTTCCCAGACGATGGTGGCTGGCTACAGGGCGATATTATTCTTGCTGGTGGAACTGAATTTATTTCTCTAGAAAGGATAGGCAATGTAGTACGTTTCACTGTTGATAGCCCAATCCCACTTGACTGCTCGTGCGAAGAGTGTGCACAGATTTTCTGGATCCAGGATGAATCTGATACTGGTTCGATTAGACCGCCATCATGTGCAGGAAAACTTCCAGGTGTGAACTCATATGGCGAGATCAAAGTGTATCTCATGCCAGAGAACACCATTATTGATCCTGCCAATCCACTACCAGTCTTGAATCAGAAGTCCAGCTACCCAGCATTCATTTTTAAGAGATATGAAAATTCAATAACTCCAGGTCTTGGCGAGATACACTGTGTGCTCTCCAGGAACAGTAATCTGACCACACAGGCCGGGTGGTCAATGACTCCAGGTGCTTCTGGCAAAGTTGAGAATGTTTATTTCATGGGTCTAGACGATGACCTTAACCAAATAAGATTCGACTTTGACACTGACAGCACTCCTGACATGCTGGGGCAGTTATTGTACAAAGGACATTCTATAACTCGCAGAATGGGTGTCATTACTAGTTATTCATCTGCAGTTCTGAGCAATAACCAGTACAATGTTAAATTCTGGAACATAGACAAGGCTATTGCGATCGGTGATGAATTCGTTGCTTCCAATGTATGGCATTACAACAACCCAGAAAACTCATCAAGTGCATTGGACAACCCACAATCAATAACTCTGGACGCTACGATTGATTTACTGCCGGTCGGCACTCTGGTCCAACTGTGGGAAGTGCAAGTTGGGCAGTCAGGCAGCACTAGGATTGTAAGGCGTTATTTTAATAGAGAACCAAAGATCAATCCGTTAGCTCTTTGGGCATGGTCTGGTGCCATCAAATTTGGTGATTTGCTGATCGAGAGAGAAGAGCTCAGCCCTGGGGCTCCCTCAGAAGGATATGCTTACGAAGTTGATGTCTCTGACGTCAGGTTGTTCGAAAGGACAATCTGGGGCATAACGGTCTTTGAAGACAGGCTAATTCTAAATGATGATGGTGAATCCACTGGTGGCACGGAATCAGAGCAGACATTAAGATCAGATTCGGTGTCGGAAATATTTGCATCGGATCCTAGTTTACCGACACCCAATACTGTGATCAAGGCGTCGTACGCAAGCCTTTGCATTTCACCATTCGTATTCGTGGTGAACCAGTTCGTCGGCAATTCATTGAAGTTTACCAGCGGACCGCTTGCTGGAGAGATTTTCAGTATCCTCCAGAATGCCCAGACTACAATAACGATATTTGGCGAAGCTGCCGATGCAGACCCTGGAGATACATTTGATATCTTCACAGAGGGTAAGACTGGTGAGCCTTCTGGTGTGCCTATCAACAATCAATTTGTCGCCGATGTTGACCCAGAGCTGCCTGGGCTTGTTGTAAGACAGACTGATCCAGAGTCAGATAGCGAAAGGCCCGTGTACGTCTGGCATAGGGTTAACCACCGCAACTTTATAGTTAAGGCGCTTGTGGGGCAGCCATCAAATAGTAGGTTTCCACCAATTGACCTTCTGCTTAGAGCACCGGTAGACAGCTTTGATGACCTGTATATGAAAATCCTGAGGAGAGGCGTTTTTGAAACTGGCCCGTTCCGTGGATTGAATTATGTAGTTGTTAAGGGAGCTCACTGGAGGGACCTACCGCCAAGTGGTGTGCTGCGTACGATGACCGGCTTGTTCCGCAACGAAACGTGGCAGTATTACTACAAAGCGGCATTTGATAGATGGGATGATGATGCGGTGACACTCATTGGAATGAGTGAACCGTTCTTGTTTGATGAAGACTTCATCCCAGGTTCAGCGCAGGGTACTTGTGGTACTGGCGATGTTACTGCTGTTGGTAGTGATGTCTCTGGGACTGACCAACCTGGTGAATTTACTACGGTACCTGGAAGCACAACTGTAGCATCACTGTTGCACGCTGAATACAACGCTGCATGCTGCAGATTGGAGTTCTCGGTCAACGATACTTCTGATTCAGAATCGATTCAGCTCCAGTTCAAGGTCGGGATTCTTGATATGGGTACGCCATACGAGCTTGACATATCTGCTGATCGTTCTGATGAATATGTTAGAGGATTTAAGCCTGGAGAATATGCTGTAAGTAAGATTTATACTCAAGATGGCTTTATAGTGAGCGGGACTGAAACTCCAGAAACTGATCCCGAGGATTTCAGAGTCTATTACGGCGGGTTCTTGCCTACGCCGATTAATGGTGAGAGAGAGAAATGGAATGAACTTGAGGTAATGTACAGGGATGACCAGATATGGGTATGGTGGAATCGTTTGTTAGTGCCCCCTGATGTAACGGAATCGGCTAATCTGTCTACACCTGTTGCTGTGAATACACCATACTTCCCTGTGTCAAGCCCTGTTGAAATTGGTAAAGTTGCCATGAGACTATGGCCTGGATCCTCTCTTAGGAAAATTGAAGTGAGAGACCAGTGTAGCGGGCAGAATGAATTCTCATATGGTCAATTGGAAATTTCATCATAAGTTAATTTGGCTAAAGTATACGGCATAGAAAAGACTAATATATCATGCAATTAGTATGATCAAAAGTATTATAGGTGAACAGGAGGACGTAATGAACAGAGACAACTTCAAGAAAGTACTTGAAGAACAGCTTGATACTATAGATCAAGAACAAGATAGAATAATAAGAATATCTCAAATAAACGATCAAATAGCACAACTGGAAAACCAAATCAGTGAACTCAGAAAGCAAGCCCAGGATGAAATGGAAGGGTTTGTAGGCGATTTGGCGGTGTCTGTTCGTAAAGTTCTTCCTGGTATAAATGTTAGTCTGAATGGTGGTAGATGTAATGTCAGCCATATGTCACACAATTTGTCGTTACGCCCAGACGTTACATCGCGCACCTGGAATGTTGAACCAAACAAAGCTGGCAGGCGGTTTACTAAGCATCATGGCAGTTCGCTGGGTTTAAGTAACGATGTAAACCCGCTTGCCAATGGGATAAGTACATTTTTCAAGAAGAGATATAAGAAACTGAATAATGAGGGTGCTCCACCGATCAGTAGAGTTTCGGATAAAGCCGGAAGGACTATGGGATACAAATGATAGATCCGAGATTGCTTGAAACGTTTGACGCCTTCGACAAATTCTGCCGTAAGAACGGCATAAGGTATAACATAGACAACAACGAATATGACAAACAATCTTATCTTGTTAAACTTGGAGACCATGCTGCATTAAAAGAACATATGGATGGAATACTTAATAAACTAGTAATTATGGACACTGGCAATAGGATTGATGGCACGTTGTTTACATTTGGTGTCAAAGTAATTGGTGAGAAAACTGTAGACGAAGATCAGTATAAATCGCCAACTAGAAGGCATATTAGAAGGCAGAGTGCGTTTCCTAGCAATTTCGGGCAGAGCAAGAGCTTTGGTGGTATAAAGGGATACGGCAGATCATCCCAGAAATTGAATAAAAAATTGTCAGAAGCGCTTAGGCTGAAGAGTGATCTGATAGCACACGATAATAAAACTACGATACCGTCTGGCACAGATGTCGAAGTTCATGACCATGACCCAAGATTGCCTGATGTCGATTGGGATGGGCAAACTACCAATGTAGATGTCGGCAAGCTTGAAGCCGCTATAGATAAACAATCAGAAAATGAATTTAATAAAATTTTTGGCGAGGGTACTGTTGGGTCATTTATAGCTAGTAAAATCATGGATAGTTGTGGCGAGGCTGCGGACAATGCATCTGTTCTTGGGTATATTTCTAGCGGTGAAAAGAAACAGATGTTAGACGTTATCAAGGAAGCCATTGTAACGTTTAACAATGTGCTGAAAGAAAAGTGTGGTGAGATACATAATAGGGAGATGGATAAGATTGATATTGGGCCTAATGGCAAGAAACTGGCAGATAGGTTATCGAACAGATTGACCGGAATTTAATATGAGCACGCCAGACAACAGAATAAGAATCCAAGCTCCACCGATAGATTTCGAGAATGATGTCGGCATTACCGGTCAGGATCATGATGAATTTCCAGTGCCAGGCCCGGCAAGATATGACACAATGAGGATGTTTTTGATAGGTTTATTAGCCAGCCAGGCTTCGTATGATGAACCAACAAATTACAGAAAAGGGACGATTTGGTTAGACCTAAATACGTTCGTGCTAAAGATAAGATCCGGCGATGGTGTTGCTGGTACGGAATGGTCAGACATATCAGATGCTATCCAAGTTTCGTCGGGCCTTTCGCTCAAAGATTGGTTTGATGCGGTCAGTGCTAGTTTAGCAGAACGCTTGGTTACATCTGAAGAGCTTGAAGCCGCTATCGGCAGATTTTTCACAGCCGACATTTCTAATAACATCACCAGTTTTGTAATGGCTGCACCAAATGGTGATAGATACAGGGTAACGATGTCCAATACTGGTGAGTTTGTAAGAACTAAACTCTAGAGGACGGCATGAAGAAGACGGTCATAAACGAAAAACTCAGTCGTTACTACAAAGGTGAGATTGAGTTCGAAATTAGAGATAGACACGGTAATATTATAAACATCATAAAAGAAGACAACATAGTCAAGATCTTTGCCAAAGAAATTATCTCACACACTATTCCATATAGTAAGACATGGGACCCCGATGCCGGTACTGGCGGTGCCTGGGTTGATAACACCATCGACCCTGACGAAGATTTTGCAATCAAGTATATTTTGTTTGGCGCATCTTTTGGCGATAATGGTGTGCCTTTAGACACTAATGATCCAAGATATTACACACAAGATTCTGTGACGCAGCTGGCAGTACCGATCAGGCTTGAACCAGGTGCGTGGTACAATGGCGGCTTGATCAACGCCGTGCCTATCTCTGAACCTGATAGACCTCTCAAGAGAGTGGAAAATGTATCCTTCGAGCCCACATACCAGCCATCTGGTACTCCACTCTTACAAGAAGACGTCAGAGCTATAAACAATATAGTTCTGTTTGAGACTACCTTGAAGCTTGACGAATATAATGGGTTTGGGGCTAGCGATAGTGATTATTTTACTATCACTGAAGTGGCCTTAGCCGCTGGCAAGTCGCTTGATCTGGTCGGTGCCTGTGAGAAGACGCCACGAGAACTATTTCTCGATGGTTCGGCTGGTACAGAAAGTGGTGCACCAATACCAGCCACAGCGAACGGCGGTGATGTTATAACGATAAATAGCTCCTCAGATGCAGAGCTGATCAAAGAAGGCGATCAAATAATGGTAGTTTCTGCGACAGAAGATAGTGGTGGGGCATACGATACTCTTGATCAAATTTCTCCTTTCTATCTTGTCCTTGACAAGAGTACGACAGGTAGAGAAATAACTCTGGATAGAGTACCAGCCGACAGCGACCAAACGGTGATAAGCGGTGATGTGGGTATCTACCGTGATACGTTAAGAATATTCAGCCACCGCGTCTTAAATAGCCCTTTGAAGAAAGCAAGTGAATTCGAAGTCGTGTGCAGGTGGCGAATTTTCCTTAGTTAATCAAGCGGGCGTAATCGTAAAAATCTAGCGGCATAAGAAAAGTTGACTTTATTATTTCCGCGAATATAATAATTTCACGTCCTAGCAATGGGTAATCTCTGTTTCTAATCAGCTGTTTGTTATCTAACTTGGTTCCATATGATGATCCAGCGTCTGTTATCGTTACGCTTTTATCAGTTTTAAAGAAAGCATGAAATTTTGACACACACGGATGATGAATTATGATGTCGTTATTTAATGTTCGCCCAACAGTAATCATCTTGCTGAAATGGTTGCGACTGGTTTTCTTTACTTGCTCTACGAATATGGTTCTGGGTTTTTCTAATGTGATTTTGTTAATTTCTACCGTTTTCTTACTTGCTGACTTCTCTGAATTGGTTCCGTATTTCTTTTTATCCTGTGGGTTTAGCCCGATTTCAAGCAACAAAAACGGGCTCTTGAATTTTGATATAAATTCGCTTTTGGAGATTAACCCCAATTTGTCCATGAATTCTTTGATGGTGAGAGGCAATTCCATTATTTCATCAAGTACTTATCCAACCCATCTATGGCCTTTTCCATGCCATAACTGTCGTGGATACCAAATGTTTCTTGCACAAATGTCTGTAAGTATGGGTCGAACGCTACGACCGACACTGCTATCTGTGGTTCGCTGTCGTAATAAACCATTTTCATCGTACCATGATATCTTCTGTTTTTACCGCCGATAATATATGAATCAGAACCCATCCTATATGTTACTCGATACCCTCTGTCTACAAGATCGTTGCGTATTAAATCCATAACTTCGTAAATAGCTGCTAGAGGTCCTTCGTCCTCCATCATTTCGGCGATCAATTTGGGGTTCATTGGCTGGTAGCTACTCACTAATCCCACACCTTATTGACATCGTACCCAGTTTTCTCGATCGCATATAGAGCGTTTTTTGCAAAATCATTAATGTCTTTGTGCGGCCAATTACTCTCCAGTCTAGCTTTCATTTCCAATATACACCGCACAGCAACGCTACTAACTCTCTCAAGGTCTGGTTCTTCATGTTTGGCCATGATCGCCCAGTTTGCGCGGCCTATGGCTCTTCTATAATGATCTAGTTGTTGTTTTTGCTCGTGTGAGAGCATATTCCATAGGTGTGAGACAATTTCTAATATGGTTTCTAGGTGATCTTCTTTACTTTCATCATTCGGCATCAAATTCGCTATTTCGTTTATTTTGCTCATGATTTATTTTTGATCCTTTGTCACCCTTGCCTATTGTGCAGAATTTGCTGTGGTTTCCGTTTGCAGACTTTGTAGATATTGGTTTGATCTGGTTAGAATATTCTTCTATAATCCTGCTGATGCCCTCAGGTGGATCTCCAGCCACAAATACCATTTCTATTCTTGTGACATCAGAGCTATCTGTGCTCTCTTTTGGAGACAATGATACGGAAAAGGCAGACCTAGTGGCCATAGAATTGTCCGCCCGATCTGTTGCTTCTTTTATTGTTGCTTCGTCAATTTTTACAGCTAAATGCACAACCATTTTGTCAAGAGTTATGCCCTTCGGGGCAACTAACGAAATGAGTGGCACCATCATGAAGTGTTCTTTGTCTATATTGACCTTAACCATCTTTGCGGATATTGTTCCATCATCCTCCTGGTCAAAGAATTGGTCAATAATTCTAATATATTGCTGGGCTACCATTGCCGCAGTTGTCGAGGCTGCATGATGCATCCCTCGCGTTATGTCAGTGAGCATCTGTGATTCGCCTGGCATTCATCACCCCTATAAAAAAGGCCGAGATTTCTCCCGGCCTTATGTACTACCCAGATTTACGGATTGTGAGTGCCGCCGCCGCTCGGCGCAGGAGGTTTTGGAGGTTCAACATCACCCTTGAACTTAGACTCGTCAGTTTCCGTGTTGGTAGACGGTAGCTTAGTTGGCTTCGTAGCTGCGTCCGTAAGAAAGTCAATCACGCGTGATAACGCTTCAGGAGGATCATGACGGCTGGCTTCAACATGAATGCTATATTTGGCCCTGGTGTCGGTCTTCCTGGTCTGTTCTGATTTGTGTGAGACTGATCCGTGCACCTTTACACTGAATGGTCCCCAACCCATACTTGCACTAAATCCGCCTTGGGCGCTGGTTTCGCTGTGGGTTTCTGCTGATTGTGATATTGTCAACTCAAAGTCAATTGTTCCCTTATCGACACAAAAGTTTGGCATCGTGATAGCTGCGAGAAGCGGGATTCGCATCTGCTTATCAACGGTGCCTTTCATTTCACCTTTTTCATCGACCAGTGTTTCTTGGTACGAGAATTGGACATTCCTGGCTTTACCATTTTCGATACAGACAGTCATCAAGAAGTCTGCAAACGATTTAGATGCTCTAATCTGAGCCTTGATCATCGCATCTAATGGCGAGTAGATCATTTTGTCTAATGGCAGGGCGTTTAGCACACTTCCGACTAGGCTAGGATCGATGTCTGGCATGATTCCTCCTAAAGTTTAAATTGTATTATATTTTTGTAAAAGTGGCTACTATCGAGAAATTCTCTGGTGTTTCACCGATTAGTTTCATGCCCATCTTTTTCATTGTCTTAAAGAAGTATTCCCTTTTGAAGCCAGAGTAATGGTATTGCCCAGAATGACCTTGACCACCGTATAAAATCATGTTTAGCCTTTCCCATCTTGATTCAGATGGGCAATTTAAGATTGCTTTGCATAATTTATCTATCTCTGGGAATTTGATTTGCATCCGGCCACCCTTTTTCAGGACTCTGACCCATTCTTTCACAGCTGTTTGCCATTTAAGTCTGCCAATATGTTCTATGACATGGCTTGCAACAACGTAATCGACGGAGGCGTCTTTATATGGCAGATTGCTTATGTCATATTTCTTTATGTCCGGGTGGTCTACGTATTTATCTATATTATGGAATCCTTTGATGATTCTGGTGCCACAGCCGAGGTTTAATTTTATCATACCTGTCTCCTAAATATTTTTTACTCTCAAATATAGATTATGGCTTCTTGGCAATGTTATCTCACCTCATTGTGGATTTACACCAACGTTGGTACGGAAGCAGAAAGCCATCGCCATAGGTGACCATTTTGAAACTTCGTGTATTATTTGAGAGCACCCGCGAGGAGGCGGCGATTGATTTCATAAAAAGAAATATCGCTGGGACACCATATCAAGGACTGGTTTATATCGCTGGCGGATACGTCAGAGACGAGATTATGGGAAGGCAGTCAAAGGATATAGATTTAGTCATAGACCAAGACCAAGGCGGTATACGTTTCGCCAGCTGGTTATGCAAGAAACTTGGGATTTACAAAGAAGGATCAAACCCAGTAGTATACCCAAGGTTTGGGACAGCTATGTTTACTCTCCGTGGCATAACACACATGGGCGAGAATTTGCATGGCTTAGACATCGAATGCGCAATGCCTAGAGCGGAAGAGAACGAAAGGCCAAATGACAGGAGAAGCATAATTATAAAAAAGACATCAATGAGGGGTGATGCCTTTAGGCGTGATTTGACAATAAATGCATTATTTAAGAATATATCGACTGGAAGGTTGCACGACTACACCGGAATGGGTTTGGCCGACATTAAGAACAAAATCATTAGGACACCAGTCTCACCAGACCAGACGTATATTGATCCCAAGTTTGGTGATGCGTTAAGAATGCTGCGCGTTATACGCTTCGCATCACAATTCGGGTTTAGGGTCGAACCAGATATCATAAATTCGTTAATTAGAAACAAGGATGCTTTATCTAACATATCTAAAGAGCGCATACGAGAAGAATTCTCTAAGATGCTTATATCGCCGAACCCAACATTGGCCATTAAAATGCTAATTGATACTGGGTTGATGGATTATATTATTCCACAATTCAAATCTCTCGTCGGTCTTGAGCAGGGTGTGTACCATGACAAGGATGCTTACGGACATACCCTGGACGTCTTGGAGAAAACTCTACCAGAAATAATTCCAAGATTGGCTGCACTACTTCATGATATAGGCAAACCAATAACAAGGCAGCCAAATCCTAGGAAAGAGTACGAATTCTTGGGTCATCAATCCGAAGGGGCTTTGTTGGCTAGGAAGATACTAAAGAATTTAAGATACCCAAATGAAGTGGTTGATAGAGTATCAAAACTAGTCAATAGGCACATGTCATTAAGGACCACTAGAGCCGAATTTCCTTCAGATAGAACCCTGCGCAGATTTAGAAGAAAGGTTGGGCCTGAGAATATAGATTATGCTCTGAATCTGCTGCGAGCCGATTATGAGTCACACCCTGGGGCTGACACAGAACTGTTTGACAAAATACAACAACGATTCGACGAATTAGAGGAACAAGAGCAGGCTGCGCCGGTTCCCCTGGTTACTGGCCATGACATCATAAAAACATTTGGCATATCCCAAGGGCCAATAATTGGCTCGATGAAGAAATATCTTCAACAATTGTATGACGAAGACCCAAGCATAGATAAAGAAACTGCCCTGATTAGATTAAAAGAAAAATTTTACCCAGATGACTGAAAAAGATATCCTAGTAGAAGAACGTACCCAACTTATAGCCGAAAGAGACTGTCTCCTTAGAATGATGGGCGATAAAATAATAAATGATGGCGGTGACTTTCTAGGCAACGATAATCCAATTTCTATGGAATTGGATGCAATTGCCGTTAAACTAAAGGTGTTGGAAGAGAAGTTGAAAGAACTGGAAGACGCATAATGGATCTTATCAAAAATACCCTGTAGTAGTATATAGGATATATATGAAGCTTTTTGGGCTATTTACGGAGGCCACTCCGGAAACGCCAGACGGGCCGGAAGGGACTTTCGGTACGAATAAAGATATAGAATCGATAGCCAGTGAAGTTCGTGATGAGGTTCTCGGGGTCACCCTTAGATTTAACAGATCGCTTCAAGAAGTTGTTTCTTATCTAGAAACTGTGCCTGGTGAAAATGTGGATTTAATAATCAAACAGTTAATGGCTCTAGATGAGGCATTCCAAGAAGGCGGCGAATATTTCAGTGTGATAGAAGCTGCCAGGATGGCGAAACAGAAAGAATAGGGAGGCATAGATGCCCACTATTAACTCGAACCTGCTTCCAACGATCGATCCTGGTCAGTTGGTCAATAGGTTGACAACTGATACTTCGTTGGCGATACGGTGGCTCGTTGCGACTGACCCGGTCTATTTTGAGACTCTCAACAGGCCTCTGGCTGATATCGCTGTTAGACAATTGATAATGGCCAAGACCCTTGACACAATCAACTTGAGGCTTGGCCACCAGGCGCTATTCCCATTTGTGATCCAGCCTCGTATTGTTAGCGGAACCACTGTCGATGACATTCCACTCGGGTGGGTTTGGGATATGAATATCTCAATGCCAAAGAAGTGGGAAAATCTGAGACTTGCCAAAATTAAAAGAGTTAGTGGCCAGAACGCCTCTGGTAGCACACTAATCTATGATGGTTCCGTTAGGCTGGTGTTCACAGCAAACGAAGTTGGGTCAACTACGGAAGTTTCTATATTCCAGACTGACTATGTGCTCGACAGTGATCTGACATATCAGATTATGCCGATAGAGATTCCAACGTCAGCAGAAGAAACCAACCCGATTGATTCTGGAGAGGCAGAAACGATTGCGGGATGGATAACGTTCAGGACTCTTGACACAACCGATGTTGATGTGCAGGACTTCTTTGATTTGTTGGCCCCGCCAACTGGTGGGACAGAGGGTAGTGGTGGTGAATACTCATCGCCAACGGTATATGAAGTACAAGATAGCGATCCGGGCGGCCCTAGTAACCCTAGTGATTTTGATCCGCTTGCGCTCAGTCATGGGTCCGGTCTTCTGACTCTCAGTGCGTGGAATCCGATTCCATCTCTTGATTCAGATGTTGAAACATGGCTGACAGCGTTCAATTACCCGTTTGATGAGACAGCTTTACTCCAGTCTGGAACCCATCCGACGATTATCGTTCCGAAGGCGATCTTCAAAGAATTCAACATAGTTGCCCCAGCCAGCGATGAACCTACTGGTGATTCTACTGGCACATACTATCCTGTGTGGCTTAGCGCAATCGAAAGACTTGACGCGCAGGCAGACAATCTTAGGTTTTATTTCTCGACTTACTCAGTAGGTGAACCTACTGGGACAACGCCGATAGAGTTTGCTGTACTCGATTTGAGTAGGGATGATACAGAAGGCAAGGTTTTGCCAATAATTCAGAATGATCATTTGTTTCCTACATATCCGACGAACGCAGAATTCTATCAGGGGTTTGGACTTGGATTCGTCGTGTTATCAAGGAAATGGGGGACAACGTCATCTGAGCTGGATGAATTTTTTGACTTATTCCTGTCTGTGATAGATGTACCCGCTAAGGTGGGATTCTCCAAAACCTCTGGAAGGGTGTCATCATATGGTATCAGCAGAGTCCCAGATACGATCCCAACAGCTGGCCAGTCCGAAGCATTGTTTGGCTCAAGGTTTCCAGATCTTACTCCTAGCTCAGACAACAGATACATCGTAGAGTTGGACCAGGGCCTTGGGACAGCCATTGATTTCAGCACGAGTACTGGATTAGCAGTTGACAAGAGAGTCAATGTCGATATCGAAGACATTGGTTACACAGGTTCACTGGCACACAGGATAATAAAGTTAGTTGTTAATTCTGGTGGGACAGCACATGATTATGACACCGATATCCTGCCGAGGTTGATGATACTGCTCGGAAGGGCTCCAGCGTTCGGCGATTATTGGTATGATGGCACACGGCTCAAATTCTTCAATGGTGATGCATGGCAAGGATGAGATATATCACAGAAGTGCTTTGAGTAAATAAAAAGGCCTCTTTCTGAGGCCTTTTTAAATTTGTTTATAGGAACCGTAATTTGAGGATTGCTGGTTGATGCTTGGGAAAAAAGTTTCTAAAAACGAACAAACGCAAATATTAAAATTATATAAAGATGGTGTTTCTGTAAGAAAAATTGGCAATATGCTTGAGTTGACCCATAAGACTGTATCCAAATATCTGAAAAACAATGGCATTGAAATTAAACAGCGTAATGGTGGTATTGTACCTATTAATCCACGGAAGTTATTCTGGGCAACTATTGAAGACAGAGACAAAATGATATGTAATATGTACAAAGATGGTAAGTCATCAATTTATATCCATCGAGCTATTGGGGTTAGTAAGCGAACTGTGTTGAAGGTTTTGAAACAAAACAGCATTAAGATTAGGCCACAGAAGCCAATAGAGATAAATGCCAACGAAATTAAGAAACTGAAATCAGAAGGTTTGTCGCTTGCTGAAATATCAGCCATTATTGGTGTAAGCGACCTAACTATGACTAAGAAATTAAAAGATACAGACATAAAATTTGTTCCTGGCGATACAATGAGAAGCTTTGCTGGCAGGGAGAGTGAAGTAATAAAAATGTACAGAGCTGGGTACTCTACTTACGACATAGCGGAAATATGTGGTATTACAAACCCAGATAGCATTGCGAAATATCTCAAGCAGCATAATGTTTTGAGAAGCAGAGAAGAAGTTAGAGAATTAGTGGCTATTAAATTGAGTAATAGGGAAGCATTTAAATCAAGGCCGCATAAGAAATTAGAATCAATCTTGCACAGAGCATCTATACAATACAGTAGCGAATTCCCATTGGATGGATGGAATTTCGACATACACTTAAACGATACTAATATATTAATAGATGTGAATGGTGATTACTGGCATAGACTTCCAAACCGTATATCTCGTGACATACGCAAAAAATCGATTGCCAATAAAAATGGTTACAAATTGGTTTGGGTTTGGGAACATCAACTGAATAGGGAAGAATTTGTAAGAAATTATGTTGATTATTTGGTGAACAATGAAAGTGCTGAATTTGGTTTTGATGAGATAGAATTATGTGTTGGGCGTGATGTGACAGATATTGTTAAGCTACATCATTATAGCGGAAAGTGCCCTCCATCCAAACTGTCTATTGCAGCTATGCTGAATGGTAAGGTGATCGCTGGGTTAACCTTTTCTTCTGTTGTAAGGCTTGAAACTGCCTACAAACAAAAGCTTAAACACAACGAAGTGCTTGAACTGTCGAGACTGGCAATTGACCATAAATACCATAAATATAATTTTGCTAGTTGGTTAATTTCCAAATCAATAAAAATGGTGAAAAACAAGTTTAGCAGTGTGCGATTGTTAGTGTCGTTTGCTGACTCAACATATAACCATAGTGGAACCATATATAAAGCTTCAAACTGGATCTTAGATGGGAAAGTTAAAGAAGACTATTGGTATGTGTCACCAAGTAGGTCTATAATACATAAAAGAACCATCTGGGGTAGGGCTAAGAAAGGTGGGGTTACTGAATCTGTTTATGCAGCCAAACACAAATTACAAAAAGTGTGGGGACACCATAAGCATCGATATATTTATAAGCTAAGGTAATTATTGATAGCTGTAAGCCTGAATTGACTTGGGATCGTGCATCCGTCTCGAACAAGAACTCACCTTCCCTGCGGGTTGTTTCCAAATAATGTTTGCAATTTCATATTTTTATATTGGCAAAAATAAAAATATGAAGAAATTAACCGTCTTCATTTTGGTCTTGTTTTTTATTTCTAGTTGCACCAAGACCGTATATATTCGCGAAAGATATCCTGAGATCAAGAAGCCATCGTTTGGAGAAATATACATAATATCAAACGATGATCTAGACATTCTCAGCGATGACGCGCAGAAGCGCATACTGCACAATTTCGCGACGATGAGCGCTTACATAATAAGGCTTGAACTGTCTATTAGTATATATAATAACATGGCAAAGGAACACAATGAGTCGATCAAGCCAAAGCTTGAAGACAAATTAACCATGAAAGACCTGATTGGAGACGAGTAATGAAGAAGTTAGCACTCCTACTAATTCCTGTTATTCTTGCTGTCGGATGTAAGAGCTTTGATGATCTGGAAGCTGGCAATGAAATTGCACTAAAGAATCAGGGTAACCTAGAAAAGAATGTAGTGCGTGTGTTTGACAATTACATTAAAGTATTAAAGTTATATTCCGATACAGTTGGAGATGCGACAGATGAAGCCAGGGAGGAGCAGGCTGCCGTCGCGAAAAAGATCGAAATTGCCGAAGCTGCGAGAGACGAATCGATCGAGCAGTTAGCTATCAACGCTACATGGCTATTTGTGCTTCAGGAAGCTATTAAGAAAGATTCATTAAATGCTGATCTGCTTGGTAATCTCGTGGTGGACATTCCAGCATGGATCAAGGAAGGCAAGGACATCTACGATTTAATTAAGTCAAAGACAGAATAGGAGGATACCGTGGGCATTAATGACATCGGATTAGACGATACTATTGACAGAAACGATTTCACGGCTGAACAAGCTGCTGAAGTGTTCAAGAAGGCTTCAGAGGCAGTGAAAGGTAATGACGCAGACCTGGTTAGGAAGCTGATGGATGCCGGGTTTGATATCCTAAAGCTAGTAGCATCGTTGGCGTAAGTTAAGGAGTGGCGGGTAGAAATGCCCGCCATTGCCATATATGGCCGAAGTGACGATTATCGTTGTTAATTATAACACCAAAAAATTTATAGAGTTGTGTTTAAAGTCAATTGTCAAGAATACGATTATGCCGTATAGGGTAATTGCTGTGGATAACGGTTCGTCTGACGGATCGATGGAATATCTGTTGCGGGTATCGACAGCATACCACAACATACATGTCGTTAGACGCAACGCTAAACTATCAGCCGTTGAGCATGGAAGAGCTATCGATCAAATATTATACACATCTAGAATAATTAAGACACCTCTCGTTTGCACTATAGATTCTGATGCATATGCAGCTAAAAAGGGATGGTTAGCGGAAGTAAACGAAAAAAGAGGGAATGCCTTCGCCGCAGGGTATGAACACTTCAGAGATAGTAGGTGTCTTCACCCAGCATGCATGCTCTTCGATTATAAGAAGTTATTGCTTCTAGGAAGACCTAGTTTCGCACTTGCCAAAAGGGGAGGAAGGTTCTTAGATACAGGCATAATGGTTTCAGAACGGGCTTTAGAATACGGAGAAATGTTGGTTGGGATAAAGAACATGCAAGAACTGGTTCCGCATAGATGGTGCGCCACTAGAATCCAGAAAGTAAATGGTGATGAAAGGCTTGATGGAAACTTTACCAAATCTGAATTTGATGAAGTTAATGAAAAATGGTTTTCTAAGCCAGAAATTATTAATATTATGCAAAAATAAATTAAATGGAGGCTGCTTATGTCAGATGCAGAGTGGTATGGAGCTGGAGAAAACCTATCCCAAGAAGATGAGGCTATTAAAGACAGTGAGTTCGTTACTCTTCGATATGATCTTGAAGAAGCTTTAACCAGTGCCAGGTTTAGCGGGTTTGAGCTTTTCGGTGCTGGAGCTGAAGATGAAGAGTTATCACCCGCTGAATATGCTGGTGCTCTTAGGGTTGTTGGCCCTAATAACCCGAGGCGTAGAAAAGCTTTCGTTCGGTTGGTTAAGAACATTGCCATTCCTCGGGGATTTAATGTGGAGGAAGACCGGCCACCATCTGTTACTCATCTTTTTGGTACTACGATAAAGAAACGTTCCCCAACACCAAAGAGGCGTGTTGACGCTGGAGAACTGATCGAACCATCAAATATCGCACACAGACCATTCTTGTACATCTATAAATCGTATAGGCATTATTTCCCATCTTCGCACGAATTGGAAGCAGCAAGGAGAGCTGGGTTGCACACTTCTGAGATTCCTGTTACTGGTTATAGGGTATATGAGAGCACAGTCAATGAGGTGGCAGATAATATTACTGATAACCCGAATATGTTCCAAGATGAAATACCAGAATTGGTGGCTCGTCAGATATGCGATGTGTGGGAATTTAAACTTTTAAAAGAAGAAATTATCGACGCCTCGGATAATCTGGAATCACTGGTTAGGTCAATCTGCGTACCAATTACTGTCGGCGATACGAAGTCCCTTGCGTATGTTATGGCTGAGTCCATAAATGGCAATGTGCGATTCGATCTCGTCACGTTTCCTCCTGTCAACAAAAACAGGGTATTAAATATCTTATCAAGCCTCATATTACGCTAGGGTAAATAATCTTAGCGCATCAAACGTAAAATAAGTTTTTGGTGTATGTCTATGGCTAACGAAAAAATTACCAACTTTCCGGGTATTCCATTTGATGGTCAGGAATTCATTGACTCATTCAGAATTAAGTGGGTCTACGATGGTGAGACCAAATGCTGGAAGAGGATTGGTACGGTCCCAAACATACCAGTCGCAACGGAATTTCAGAGTGGATTGTTGTCAAGAAGTTTTAAACAAATGCTTGACGCAATTCCTGACAAAGGCGGCCACTTTGGTATTATTGCAAACCCATTATTGAGTGTGGTCCCACAGAATATTAAATCTAAAGTTACAGATAAGGTATCAACCGCTGTAAAAAACGAATCCGGGTCTATCGTTTTTGGCGCTAAACCGATTGCTGGGCAGCCATATAATAGCGAGATATATAGTGGCCATTTCTTAAGATTCACCAAGGGTCAACTCAAAAACGAGTCATTCCTCATCTTTACTAACGATGAAACATCGTTCATATTGGATGGTGATGCTAGTGGTGCCTCAACTAATGATGAATTTATCGTTTTTGACCCCCTGCAGACTAATGAGCAGGGAGCAATTATGGGTAATATTAAACTTGTTAGTGACACACTTGATATAAATTGCGTTGATGGAAGAGGCGATCCAGTTACTATAGCTAATGACTGCGATTTGGATTATATCGTAAGCGATGCAGGCCCATCTGCTCCTGGACTAAATTTAGAAGTTGCTGAAAAAGTACTTGACAACTTCTGTATTGAACTTCGTTCTTGCAAAGGGCCTAAAGGCAATAAAGGTCCAAAAGGCGACACAGGGGTAGATGGAACTGGTGACGGTCCAGTCGGTGAGCAAGGTGACCCTGGAGAAGATGCACCGGATGTGGCCAACACATTTACCGGGGTTCAGTTTGTTGAATCTGAGGATGTATACGACACGGTTGTTGTCGGTCTGGAGCTTGATGCACCACGAGGCAAGCTTAATATTTTGAAAGCCAAAGCATTAGTGCCCGATGATGACACACCAGCAACACAAGTTATAGCATCACCACTGGAAAGGTCAATAACGTGGAGCAATGATGAATTTGGTTATACACTGCTCAAGCCGAATTACGATCCCGTCGAAACTAAGGTCGCAAGTGACGCAGATGTAGAACTGGCGGCATATCCTGATGGCTACGAAATCTTGACTGACGGATTACCAGATGACATATCGAGTAGTAGAGTCACTCAGTTCAACACTGTAAAATTAAGTGATCTGGTGGATAAGACGATTGACCATTTCAGGGAACGCCTTGCAGAAATTTCCGATGAATACGACAGAGAAATAAAGGTGTTCATCGAAGAGAAGGACGCTAAGGCTAGAGGTATACTGGCCGATCTTGCTCAGCAATTGGCTGAATGTGAGTGGCAGCTTCCGCTGGATTTTTGTATTGGAATAACCCCTGATGATTGTAGGGAAGATGATAATCCTCCAGGTGGTGGTGAACCGCCAGCCGATGGGTATACTCCCACTCCGTATCCACACCCCAATGACTTTCCGATACCAACCCCGCATACACATATACCCCCTATAGATACACCTATACCTGGGCCGTCTGGCTCTCCTACGCCGTCGCCATCTCCAGCCCCACCCACACCCACTCCAGTTCCTACTCCATCACCATCTCCGATACCGGCGGACACAATCATTTTCACTGATGTAGAATGGAATGGGTCAACAACATTGCCAAATAACATCGGGGCATCAATAAAGTATAGCAGAGGGGTGCTCAGAGTCAAGGATTCTGTATACTTTGTGAGCCCGCTAATGGCCGGTGGGCTTGGCATATTTATATTTCCTCGCCTAGGACCAAACTGGTTGTCTCCAATTGCATTCCCCGGTCCATCGTCATACGATCCACACGATCTTGCCGCCGTTGAGACTGCATATAAAAATGCCGATGACCGTGTCATACTACAGCCTGGAACATTCGACAAAATAACGATAGGCGCGACAATAGCCAAGAACGCGGTTTCGTCTGTTGAGGCTTTGATCGATAAACCGGTATATCTCACGATAAATTTAGTATTTCCGGCTGATGAACCAATTAGTGGAATAAAGACTGTTGCTTCAACGACTGTCAAGACTTCAGAAGAGGAAACAGAAGTGGTTGTTACTTCAGTTAACCCGAACTTGATTGCAGAAGATGCCTTAACTCAGGTAACAGTGTATGGATCTGGTTTTGCCGAGGGTCTTACACCAATTATAACGGGACCAACAAATGTGTCGCTGTCCAACTTGGTATCTGTTGCTGCTGATGGGCATTCGTGTGTGCTCGACATCACCCTTGATAGTAATCCTGGGGAACCAGCACCAAATGACTATGATCTGACTATAGTGAACACTGATGGGACTAATGGCATCCTGGTCAGTGCATTCACAACCGGAGCATAATGGGCAAAAAACTTGATAGAAATGTACAGTCTAAGATTGATGGTCAGACTGTAAGAAGATATATCGAGAAGCTCGTTTTGTCTGCCGGGTCTACAGGCCCGACAGGTCCTACTGGCGACACTGGCGATACTGGTCCTACAGGCCCTGGTGATACCGGCCCAACCGGTGATACTGGCCCAACCGGGTTAACTGGGTTAGATGGCCCCACTGGCGACACAGGTCCCACAGGTGATACCGGCGATACTGGTCCGACTGGCGATACTGGTCCGACTGGCGATACTGGTCCGACTGGCGATACTGGTCCGACTGGCGATACTGGTCCGACTGGTCCTACTGGCGAGCTCACTGGTCCCACTGGCGACACTGGTCCTACAGGCCCTGCTGGTGATGCTAGTGGATTTACAGGGCCAACCGGAGACACAGGCGACACTGGACCAACCGGTCCCACGGGTGAGCTCACTGGTCCCACTGGTGATACCGGTGATACCGGTCCAACCGGAGACACTGGCGACACTGGTCCCACAGGACCAACTGGCGAGCTGACAGGTCCCACTGGCGATACAGGCGACACCGGTCCCACTGGCGATACCGGTAATACCGGTCCCACAGGACCGACTGGCGAGCTCACTGGTCCCACCGGAGACACTGGTGATACCGGTCCAACCGGAGACACTGGCGACACTGGTCCCACAGGACCAACTGGCGAGCTGACAGGTCCCACTGGCGATACAGGCGACACCGGTCCAACCGGAGACACTGGCGACACTGGACCAACCGGAGACACTGGTGATACTGGACCAACCGGTCCCACGGGTGAGTTGACAGGTCCAACCGGAGACACTGGTGATACTGGTCCCACTGGTGATACTGGTGATACTGGACCAACCGGAGACACTGGTGATACTGGACCAACCGGTCCCACGGGTGAGCTCACTGGTCCAACCGGAGACACTGGTGATACTGGTCCCACTGGTGATACAGGCAACACTGGTCCCACAGGACCAACTGGCGAGCTCACTGGTCCCACTGGCGATACAGGCGACACCGGTCCCACGGGTGATACCGGTGATACCGGTCCCACTGGCGATACCGGTGATACTGGACCAACCGGTCCCACGGGTGAGCTCACTGGTCCCACTGGTGATACCGGTGACACTGGTCCCACTGGCGATACCGGTGATACCGGTCCCACCGGAGACACTGGCGACACTGGTCCAACAGGACCAACTGGCGAGTTGACAGGCCCAACCGGAGACACTGGCGACACTGGTCCCACTGGCGATACCGGTGATACCGGTCCAACCGGAGACACTGGCGACACTGGACCAACCGGTCCCA
>Ga0209536_100001252_pt1 | contig 42006 bp, 37 predicted proteins | sample DeeMarSeWOR28_12_FD_187461 | JGI IMG/M metagenome (GOLD analysis project Ga0209536, IMG submission 187461) | Marine sediment microbial communities from White Oak River estuary, North Carolina - WOR-2-8_12 (SPAdes) (version 2) | ecosystem: Environmental > Aquatic > Marine > Intertidal zone >...
ACACCGGGCAACATCGTGGCAACCCGCCCTATAAAAGATGGAGTCATTGCCGATTTTGAAGTGACAGAGGCGATGCTGCGCTATTTCATCAAGAAGGTGCACAACCGTCGTACCCTTGTCCACCCCAGGATAATCATCAGCGTGCCTTCCGGGATTACCCAGGTGGAGAAGCGCGCGGTTAAAGAATCGGCGGAATCGGCGGGAGCCCGGGAAATTTATCTTATAGAAGAACCGATGGCAGCAGCCATAGGTGCAGGGCTGCCAATCACGGAACCGACCGCGAACATGATAGTAGATATCGGCGGCGGCACCACTGAGGTTGCTGTCATCTCGCTTGCCGGTATCGTCTACTCCAAGTCGGTACGTGTCGCCGGCGACAAGATGGATGATGCCATTCTGCAGTATATCAAGCGTAAGCACAACCTGGCCATTGGTGAACGGACGGCTGAGTTAATCAAGACAACCATCGGTGATGTCATGCCCGAGGAACCCTATGAAACCATGGATATAAAAGGCCGCGACCTGGTTTCAGGAGTGCCGAAAACTCTGACCATCAATTCTGCCGAAATCAAATCCGCCATCTCCGAACAGGTCGATGCCATAGTGGATGCGGTAAAAATGGCCCTGGAACTCACCCCGCCCGAGCTGTCTGCCGATATCGTTGATCAGGGTATAGTGCTGACCGGCGGTGGTGCTCTGCTGCGGAACCTTGATCATCGCCTTAACAAGGAAACGGGTCTGCCCATAATCATAGCTGAAGATCCACTTTCCTCTGTAGTGCTTGGCTCAGGTGCTGCACTCGATAACATCGACATCCTCAAAGAGGTTAAGATCAACTGGTAACCGGTAGCGCCGATCAGGTAATATATCCCTTAATGATGGAGTTTTAGCAGTTTTTCGGCAAAAAGAGGTTTCCCGGTTTTGGATAACACGATACGTAAGAGAGGCAAGCGGACAAGTCATTTACGGGTTTTTCTGCTTTTCGGCTGTCTCCTCACCGCGATTTTCATTCTCTTTGTTTCCATGGCAGGCCGCAAAGAATTTACTGTCCCCCACAAGTTAGGCCTGGAGCTTATAGGTCCCTTCCAAACGGCCATTTCCAAAGTTTCCAACTATGCAGGCAGCACCTGGGATAAATATACTGCCCTGTTGAATGTCAGGGAGGAAAACGAGCGACTCCGGCAGGAATTATTGCAATATAAAGCGGCCAATATAGAATACCGGGAGGCTGTGGCAACGAATGTCCGGCTGCAAAAGCTGCTGGAGCTGAAAGAATCTCTGCCGCCGCCGACCCTGTCAGCAGAAATAGTCGGCAAGGATCCCTCTCTCTGGTTCCGGACATTCACCATCAACCGCGGCTCCAGCGATGGCGTCCAGAAGGGTATGCCGGTAGTGACTGTCGAGGGTGTAGTCGGCCAGGTCCTGACCTCGTCGCCCAATTATTCCAAGGTGCTTTTGGCAACAGACCCCAACAGCGCCATCGAAGTTATAACCCAGAAGACACGGGTGCAGGGAATTGTCAAGGGACAGGGGCCCGATGCCTTTGCTTTGCATTATGTTTTAAAGAGCGCTGAGGTTGAAAAGGGAGATTATGTCCTGACCTCAGGCCTGGGAGGAGTATTTCCCAAGGGCCTCATGGTCGGCACCGTTGCAGAGATTACGAAAAGCCGGCGCGGCATGTTTCAACATATTGCAATCACACCGGCAGTTGATTTTTCCAAATTAGAGTACCTCATAATCATCATGAAAAAATACTCGCTGACAGAGGACTAAAAGCAATCTGTCATGTTTATTGTCATTTTTCTCTTCCTCGGCATCCTGATTCTTATCCTGCAGACAACCTTTCTGCAGCTGTTACCCGTCTGGCTGGGAAAGCCCGATATCCTCTTCCTGCTGATAGTCTATATTTCCTGCCAGCCTGAAATACTCCGGGGATCAGTGGTCATACTCCTGCTGGGGTTGCTTATGGATGTTTTTTCAGGCGTGTTTCTGGGGCTCTACCCTGTTATTTTTCTCCTGGTATTTGCTTTTATCCGGGGAATTTCCAGGCGGGTTGCCATAAATGAATTTGCCTACCAGGTTCCCCTGGCGCTTATCAGTTATCTGTTTGTCAGTATCGGTATGTTTCTTTTTTCTTACTCTCTGGCACCGGATACACCGCCGCAATGGTCATGGGGGACTATAGTCCTGCAATTGCTTATGCTGGCAGTAATAGGTGGCCCGGTTGTCGGGATATTTGATAGTATTACGAATTTTTACAGGACAACCTCGGCATCCGGCCGCTTGCCCGGAACAAAAAGTGTTAACCGTTTCAAATAAAACATTTTCAGATGAATCCCCCGAAACAGGTATTTACAAAGATAAAAAAAATTGATGCCGATGAGCTGACTCAGCTGAAAAAGCGAACCGATGCAGCCACATTAATCATCATTTTTTTTATAGCGGTGATAATAACCAGGTTGTGGTTTCTGCAGATACACAACGGTTCCAAATACCGGGCGAAGGCGGATAACAACCGGGTCCGTATGCTCGATGTTATTGCACCAAGGGGAAATATTCTGGACACCGAAGGCCGGACCATCATCACCAACCGCCCAAGTTTTAATATTGTCTGGGTGAAGGAGGATTCCCCCGACCCGGATGAAATTATCAAGAAGCTTTCCCTGATCCTGGATGAGGAAATTGCAGACCTGCTGAAAAAAGTGCGCGAATCAACGGATAATCCCAGGCATATTCCTATCTTACTCAAGGAGGATATTGACTGGAAAACCTTGGTATATATAGAAAACAACCACTACGATTTGCCAGGTGTCAGAATCGAAGTCCTGCCAAGGCGAAATTATCTTTTTGAGGATGTTGGCTCTCATCTGATCGGCTACACCGGTGAGATCAATCAGGAAGAACTTGGTGAGTGGAAATCAGAGGTTTACCAGGGAGGCGATCAGATAGGCAAGAGAGGCTTTGAAAAGTTGTATGAAAAGGAGTTGCGGGGTGAGAAGGGAACTATGTACATGGAGGTGGATGCCCATGGTTTTGAGCAGCGGCAACTGAAGGGCAAAGAGCCGCTTCCGGGTAATGATCTGCAGCTCACCATTGACCTCGATTTACAGCTAGAGGCTGAAAATGCCCTGGCGGGTAAGTCCGGTGCTGTTATAGCCATGGATGTCAATTCGGGCCGCATTCTTGCCTTTGCCAGTGGTCCGCCGTTACACTTGGAGGATTTTGTCGGGGGTATTTCGACAAAGAACTGGCAGGCCCTGCTCAATGATATCAAACGGCCTCTGGTGCATAAAACCATACAGGGGCAATACCCCCCCGGTTCAACCTACAAGATTATCACAGCCTTAGCCGGGCTTTCAAAAGGGGTGATAAACGCCAATACCGTTTTTTACTGTTCCGGGTCCATGGTTTTCGGCAACCGCAGATACGGGTGCTGGAAAGAAGGAGGACACGGCCCTGTAAGTCTGCATCGGGCCCTGGCTGAATCATGTGATGTTTATTTTTACCAGGTAGGTTTAAGGGTAGGCGTTGATGCCCTGGCGGAATATGCCAACCGCTTGGGTCTGGGGCAGAAAACCGGCATTGACTTCGAATATGAGAAGTCAGGTTTGATCCCGACTTCCAACTGGAAAAAGCTGGCCAAGGGAGAGCGCTGGCAGGAGGGTGAAACTCTTTCCATTGCCATAGGACAGGGGTTTAATCTTGTCACACCATTACAGGTCTGCCAGATGACCTCTGCCCTGGCCAATGGCGGTAAACTTTACAAACCATTTCTGGTTGAAAAAATAATTGATCCTGAAGGTCTGGTTATAGAGAAGTTTGCGCCAACGGTTGATGTGGAACTTGTCGGCATGGATAAATATCTGGGGCTGATCAGAGACGGGCTGGTCGGTGCTGTGAATGATAAGCACGGCACCGGAAAGGAAGCGCGGTTAAAGAACATAACCGTAGCAGGCAAGACAGGGACGGCCCAGGTGGTGGCACTTGAGAAGTTTAAAGAGGTGGAGGAAGAAGATGTGGCATACTTACACCGGGACCATGCCTGGTTTACCAGTTTTGCGCCTGCCGAAAATCCTGAGATTGCCGTCACGGTCCTCGTGGAACATGGTGGTCATGGAGGATCTGCAGCTGCCCCTGTGGCAAAAAAGGTTCTGGAGAAGTATTTTGCCAAGAAAACTGAAGGCATGACCGAAGAAGTAAATGCAGGTCAGGCATCCCTTCAATGAAATAAAGAAAGATAGAAATTGAGATGAAATATGTTTCGTTTTGACAGGCAGCTTATAAAAGATTTTGATTGGGTAATGCTTGTGGCCGTGCTGCTGATAGCGAGCATGGGTCTGGTCAATCTTTACAGTGCTACATATGCCAGCAAATCAGTCGGCACCATGATCTTTCTGCGGCAGCTTTTCTTTTTTCTGGCCGGCTTCTCATTTATTATTATCATCCATTTATTTGACTACAGGCTGCTGCTGAAATGGAATTATCCGCTCTATACAGTAATTGTCGTCCTGCTCCTTACCGCATTGTTCATTGGAGGCAGTGTTGCCGGCACCCAGCGCTGGATAAACTTTGGAATATTCCGGCTGCAGCCTTCTGAACCTGCCAAATTGATGCTGGTCATCTCGCTGGCCAGTTATTATTACCGTAAGGATACCGGGCGAGGTTTTACTTTTAAGGACATGCTCGTTCCCATCGGGCTGACTGGGATTCTTTTTTTATTGGTTGTCAAGCAGCCCGACTTGGGGACAGCACTCATGTTTATCGGCATTTTTATGTCGATGATCCTGTTCGTTAAGCTGAGATGGTCGACCGTTGGCATAATTTTTGGATTGGGTTCCGCTATCATCCCGATTGGCTGGATGTTTTTTTTAAAACCGTATCAGCGGCAACGCATTGAAACCTTTTTGAATCCCGAAAGCGATCCTGCCAACAGCGGCTATCATATCCTGCAATCGAAAATTGCGGTGGGCAGTGGGCTCAAATTCGGCAAAGGATACCTGAAGGGCACCCAGGGACATTTGCATTTCCTGCCTGAGCGCCATACAGATTTTGCCTTTTCAGTCTGGGCGGAAGAATGGGGTTTTGCCGGTTCCCTTTTCTTCCTTGCTGTTTATTTCTTTATGATTCTCTGGGGCATGAATGTCTGCCTTGCTTCTCGGGATAAGTTCGGCGTCCTGCTGGCCTTTGGTATTGTTTCCCTTATTTTCTGGCAGGCAATCATTAATCTGCTCATGGTCATGGGATTTCTGCCGGTGGTGGGAATACCGCTGCCCTTATTCAGTTACGGCGGCTCGTCGCTCATGACCACCCTTATCGGTATCGGCCTGCTCATGAATATCCGCATGCGCAGGAATCAGGTCTCGAAGTTTGAACCAAGAGAATTTATGAACATTTCTGATATCGGATAAGGTTTTTTTGAAATAACGTTTTCAGCATCATTAAATATCGTTGCAGTTATGCTGAATTTGACAGTGCTACTATTCTGCAAACATTTCCTGAAGGACTGCTAACGTTTTTTGCTGTACCGATTTTGGAAGTATGCCTAATTTCTTAACTAGTCTGGATTTGTCAACAGTGCGTATCTGATCAAGTACGACTTGTCCTTTTGTCCCTTTAAAAGTGCATAAAATACGCGTAGGATAATTTCTACCTTTAGATGTCATAGGTGCAACAATGACAGTAGAAATGTTATGGTTCATTTCATTTGGGGATATAACAGCGCAAGGTCTTGTTTTTTTAATTTCATGACCTTTGGTAGGGTCAAGGCTTATTAAGTAGACTTCAAAACGATTTACTTCCATTCCCACTCTTCCTCATCCCATTGAGACTGAACATCTGAATCTAAAAGAATATCATCACCTTTTGAAGCCATTGCCGCAAATTTCTTGTCCCAATTTTTTCTGGGCGCATCAAGTGAACGGATAATAAGTTCGTTCTTATGGACTTCAAGTTCAACTTCATTTTGCAGTTTGCACTGCTCCAAAATGGGTTTTGGAATTCTAATGCCTTGAGAGTTGCCTATTTGAATAATTGTTGCTTTCATAATTACTTTGTAATTACTTTTGAAAAAAATGTCAAGAATTTTTAGGAAAGAATGAGATTAATTGATTTTCAAGTTCTTGTAATGATGAACGCTTCCTGTTTCATTTCTTCAAAAAATGATGAATTTTAGAAACAGTTTTAAATTTTTGGGAATCAAGGAATTTCAGATCAAATGATAAATGTACTTTTCTGTGGTGGTGATAGTAATCTGCTAATAAGAGGGGCATGACATGACTATTTACAACCAATCCACTTGTTTTGCCTTATCCAGGACAAGTTCCTTCAGGCCGGTAATGAACTCCGGTTCGAGGTTGAGTGAAGGGCTTCTTTCCAGCCGTATGCCAAGATCTTTTGCCAAGTCACGGTAAAGCATATCGATTTCATAAAGGGTTTCGACGTGGTCGGAGACAAAGGAGATGGGCACCATCAGGACATTTCTGCACCCTTCCTTTGCGAGCTCATCAAGGGTTTCCGGGGGTGAAGGGGAGAGCCATTCCACCGGTCCGCTGCGGCTCTGGTAGCATAATCTGCCCGTCAGGCCCGTGATGGCCTCAACAGCTGTAATGGTCTTTTTCAGGTGCTCCACATAGGGATCGCCCTCCTGGATGAATTTCACCGGCAGGGAATGGGCGCTGTAAACTACCTGGGCTTTTTCAGTACCAAACAATTCTGTACCCTTGTTGATGGTTGTTGCCAGGGCTTTGATATAGTGAGGCTGGACCGGCCAGGATTCGATTGTTTCCATCCTGAAGGGAGGCGAAAACGACCGCCCGGCTTCCATGAGATCGGCTACCGAGGAACCTGTGGTGGCAATAGAATAATGCGGGTACAGGGGCAGAGCGATGATGTGCTCCACACCTTCATTCTGTAAGGCTGCCAGTGTTTCCTGGGCCCGGGGGTGCCAATAGCGCATGGCCATTGAAACTCTGAAGCTGCCATGACCGGACAGTTCTTTTTCAAGGGCCTGTGCCTGGTCCGCAGTAATGCGGCCAAGGGGAGAGCCACCGCCGATCCTGGCATAGGCTTGGGCACTCTTGGGTGCGCGTCGTTTGGCAATGAACCTGGCAATGGTTTTCTGCATGAAAGAGGGGCCAAGGCGGATGATCATCCTGTCAGAGAAAAGGTTGAAAAGAAACGGTTCCACATCTTCCAGCTGCTCCGGCCCGCCGAGGTTCAGGAGAACAACACCAATATTTTTTGAGGAATCGGGTTTCTGATTCACGCTTCTTTTCCTTGTTCGTCTTTTGCGGCGGATTTGGTTTCTTCTGCAGGGAGTCCTACCAGTTCAAAGAATTCTTCACTTTCCAGGGTTTCTTTATCCAGCAGGGCGACGGCGACCTTTTCCAGCAGATCCTTCTTGGTGGCAAGCAGATTTCTCACTATCGCCATACGTTCATCCAGGATGGTTCTCACTTCGTCGTCAATAAGTTTTGCCGTCTCGTCGCTGATCTCCTTCTGTTGAAAGAGCTGCTGTTGTTGCAGAAATTGTCCTCCGGGCTCATTGTATGTGGCATGCCCAAGTTTTTCATTCATGCCGTACAGGGTGACCATGCTGCGGGCAATGTTTGTCGCTTTCTGCAAGTCATTCTGGGCTCCAGTGGTGATCTCGCCAAAGGTCATCTCTTCAGCAGCCCGCCCGCCAAGCAAAACGTCAATTTTCTCCAGCAGCTCGGTCTTGGACATAAGGTACCGGTCCTCGGTGGGGAGCTGCATGGTGAAACCGAGAGAACCGATGCCCCGCGGCACAATGGTGATCTTATGTACTTTTTCTGCAGTTTCTGTAAAAGCTGCCACCAGGGCATGGCCGGTTTCATGGTAGGCCACGATCTTCTTCTCCCGGTCGTTCAGCACCCGGTTCTTCTTTTCAAGCCCTGCAATGATCCTGTCAATAGCCTGGTCAAATTCTTCCGGGTCAACCTTGTCCTTGCCCTTGCGCACTGCAAGCAATGTCGCTTCGTTCACAAGGTTTGCCAGGTCGGCCCCGGTAAAACCTGGGGTACGTCTGGCAATTACGTCCAGATCGACAGAGTCTGCCAGGCTGACGCCTTTAATATGCACCTTAAGAATGGCCACGCGTTCCTTGAGATCAGGGCGGTCGACCAGGATGTGGCGATCAAAACGGCCGGGCCGCAAAAGTGCAGGATCAAGGATCTCGGGCCTGTTGGTAGCGGCTAGGATAATAACGCCCTTGTTGGTTTCAAAACCGTCCATTTCAGCAAGAAGCTGATTTAAGGTCTGCTCCCGCTCGTCGTGGCCGCCGCTGATACCGCCTATGCCCCGAGCCTTGCCAAGGGCATCAAGCTCATCAATGAAAACGATGCATGGCGCGGTTTTGCTGGCCTGGTCAAAAAGGTCCCGGACCCGGGCCGCTCCCAACCCGACAAACATTTCAATAAAATCAGAGCCCGAGATGGAAAAGAAAGGCACGCCCGATTCGCCGGCAACGGCTTTGGCAAGCAGCGTCTTCCCGGTCCCGGGGGGACCGACAAGCAGGATACCCTTGGGAATTTTTGCGCCAAGGCGGGTGAATTTTTCCGGTGTCTTGAGAAATTCGATAACCTCTGCGAGTTCCTGCTTGGCTTCGTCCTGGCCTGCAACCGAGTTAAAGTCTACACCCAGATCAGTCTGGGCCACGATTTTTGCCTTGTGTTTTCCAAGGGTCATCATGCCTGGACCGGCCTGGCCTATTTTTTTGATGGCAAACATCCAGATGCCGACAAAGATCAGGGCAGGCAGGACCCAGGACAGGAGCGTTTTCAAAAATGTGTTCTCATTTTCCGCGATGATATCGACATTATTGTCTTCCAGAAACTGGACAAGGTTGCTGTCTTCAACCCTGGGTGTGCGATAGATCATTTCCGGGAACAGGGGCTCCTGTTTTGCATCCTGTTTGGACTCAAACCCTTTCAAATGGTTGGTGGAAATAACAACCGAGTTGATCTTGTATTCCTTCACCAGATTCTTGAACTGGGTATAGGAGACATTGTTGACTTTAGGCGACAACCAGTATTGGAATAGCAACAGTGTCGCGAGTGCAACTAATAAGTAGGTGGTTGAAAAGGATATTTTTTTCTGGCGCATGTTTGAAATCCATCAAAAACAGATGAGATGCATAATTTGTCTGTACGTATAATTATAGTGTAATATTTATTATAATTCATTGAAATTGTTTGTTAATGAACATAAGATGAAAATCCGCATACCATGGGGCTGCAAAAGGACCCCTAAAATCAGAGCAAAAGATTACAGGCAATTATGGCACTTCGACTTTTGGAAATAGTGGTCCCCGAAGAAGCTACCGGTGAAGTCCTCACAATCGTCGAAGAGGCAAAGGTGACAAATTTCTGGCTCACCTGCAGCTGTGAGAACAGGAGTATTCTGAAAATGATACTCACGGCGGAAAAGACCGAAAGCATGCTGGACACCTTTGAAAAGAAATACGGCCATCTTGAAGATTTCCACATGATTCTCCTGCCGCTTGAAGCATCCTATCCGAGTACGAAGGAGATCGAGGAAAAGGCTGCGGAAAGCAAAGAAGAGGAGGAAGGAAAGAAGAAGAGAGAGCCTCTCCGGGTCAGCCGGCAGGAGCTGTACCATGACGTGTTTGACAGTTCGAAACTTACCAATACATACATGATCATGATAGTGTTATCTGCCGTTGTTGCAGCCATTGGCCTGGTCAAGGATAATGTGGCCGTGATCATCGGCGCTATGGTCATTGCCCCGCTCCTGGGACCCAATGTGGCACTATCCTTTGCCACGACCATAGGGGATGCCGAACTTGGCAGAAGTGCCCTGAAAACAAATATCACAGGCATTCTGATCGCTTTTGCTGTGTCGCTTATCTTGGGTTTTTTTCTCGTCATTGATTCGTCAACAGGTGAGATAGCATCCCGGACGGTTGTCAGCTATGGGGATATGGCGCTGGCCCTGGCATCAGGGGTGGCGGCTGCCCTGTCCATAACAACCGGAGCACCTGCTGTGCTGATCGGTGTCATGGTGGCCGTTGCCCTTATGCCGCCCCTGGCAACCTTCGGACTGCTGCTGGGGTCAGGTAATGTAAACCTGGCGATTGGAGCCTTGGAACTGGTTGCTGTGAATATGATCTGTATCAACCTGGCCGGGGTTGTAACGTTTCTGGTGCAGGGTGTCAGGCCCTTGAACTGGTGGGAGGCTTCCAAGGCTAAAAAAGCCACACGCTATGCTATCATAATCTGGGTATCACTTCTGATAATCCTGTCAGCCCTTCTGACGGTTGTCCATCAGTAAAAGGTCCTGTTGCCAAGGAATCCTTTCATGCGGGAAAAATCCTCTTCCATATCACCCCGGCAGGTTGTGTCAAACCCTTGGCTGATTGCTGCCGATGATGTTCTGGCTAAACTCAACAGTGACCCCCAACAGGGAATCAGCAGGGCAGAGGCGGTGAGGCGTCTGCACACCTATGGCCCCAACATGCTGCGTGAAGTTAAACCGCAGAGCACCTGGGCCATTTTCATCAACCAGTTCAAAAACCTTATAGTCTACTTTCTGATTGCCGCAGCGCTTCTCTCCTTTTTTCTCGGCGACCATGTCGAGGGCGTTGCCATCGTTGCAGTTATCCTGATAAATGCGGCTATTGGGTTTGTGACCGAGCTCAAAGGGGTGCGCTCCATTGAAGCGTTGCGCAAGCTTGGGACAGTCAACTCCAGGGTGCGGCGCAGTGGCCAGGTCTCAGAAATACCGGCCCAGGATCTTATTCCTGGGGATATTGTGATCCTTGAGGGCGGGGATATTATAACGGCTGACCTGCGTATACTTAACGGTTCCAAGCTGCAGGCAGATGAGTCGCCGCTGACCGGCGAGTCGGTACCCGTGGCAAAATCAGCGGATACTCTCCAGGGTGAGGTGCCGCTGGCTGAACGGATCAACATGCTTTTCAAGGGAACTGCGCTTACCCGGGGATCGGGTGAGGCTGTGGTAGTCGGCACCGGTATGGATACCGAGCTTGGCACCATCTCCGCCCTTGTCCATGAAACCGTGGACGACACAACACCTTTGGAAAAAAGGCTCAACCAGCTGGGTCACTGGCTAATATGGGTGAGCCTTGGTGTTGCAGCGCTTGTTGGGGTTTTGGGCATTGTCGCCGGCCGGGATATTTTCCTGATGATCGAAACAGGCATAGCCCTGGCTGTTGCCTCCATACCCGAAGGGCTGCCGATTGTTGCGACCATAGCCATGGCCCGGGGTGTCTGGCGCATGGCACAACGCAATGCCCTGGTCAAGGACCTGGCAGCCGTGGAAACCCTTGGTGCCACGACAGTTATCTGCACTGACAAGACCGGGACCCTGACAGAAAACCGCCTCACCGCGGCCGCCCTTGCCCTGGTGGATTCCTATCTGACGATACATATGAATGCAGAGGAGGTTTCCAGGATCTTTACCTCGGAAGACGGCAGGGAGTTAATGCCGGAAGATCACTCAGCCCTGTTGCCTGCTATGGAGGTCAGCGTGCTGTGCAATAATGCCGAGCTGCCGGTATCTCAAGAAGGCGGGATATTGCAGGTTGTTGGTGATCCGCTTGAGGTCGCCCTGCTCATCCTCGGGGAAAGGTTCGGGCTGACCCGCAAGGCCCTGAACGAGAAACTCCCGGAGGAACGGGAGGAGGCCTTTGACTCGGAAACCAAGATGATGGCTACATATCATCGCCAGGAGCAGGGTTACAGGGTGGCAGCCAAAGGGGCTCCGGAAGGCATCCTTGCAGCCTGTACATTGGTCCTGACACCGGAAGGGATAAAGGAACTGGCAGAACAGGACCGGGCTAGCTGGCTAAAAAAGAATGATGAAATGGCCGCAGCCGGCCTGCGGGTCCTGGCACTGGCAGAGAAGGATGTCGCCCAGCTTGCAGAACCGGCCTATGAAAAGCTTGTTTTTCTTGGACTCATCGGGCTTATCGATCCGCCCCGGGAGGATGTGAAGCAGGTTCTGCAGGAGTGCCGGGAAGCAGGGGTCAGGGTCATCATGGCTACGGGCGACCAGCCGGTGACTGCCCAGGCCATCGGTTATGCAGTCGGGCTGGTGGATGAACCGGCCGCCCCTGTTTATCACGGCAGCGATCTCAAAGCTGCTGACCTGTTGACCCCGCAAGAAAAGGAGAAATTGCTGGCCGCCAGCCTTTTTGCCCGGGTGAGCCCAAAGCAGAAACTCGATATTATCGGGCTGCACCGTGACGATGGCGCCATCGTCGCCATGACCGGTGACGGGGTAAACGATGCCCCGGCATTAAAAAAGGCTGATATCGGCATTGCCATGGGCTTGCGGGGCACCCAGGTGGCCCGGGAGGCGTCGGACATGATCCTCAAGGATGATGCCTTTGCCTCAATCGTGCATGCCGTGGAACAGGGCAGGATAATCTTCAAGAACATCAAAAGTTTTGTTATTTACCTTCTGTCCTGCAACCTGAGCGAGATCATGACCGTGGGGCTGGCTGCGGTTGTCAGTGCGCCTCTGCCGCTTCTGCCGCTGCAGATCCTGTTCCTGAACATCGTGACCGACGTGTTCCCGGCCCTGGCCCTTGCCGCTAGCGAGGCCTCACCGGACATTATGAAACAGCCGCCCCGCAAAAAGGGGGACCCGATAATGAGCACCGGACGCTGGTTAGAGGTCAGTGCTTATGGATTTATCATTACTGTGGCGGTTCTTGGTGCCATGGCTATTGCAATAAAGTACTTCAGCATGGATGAACAAAAGGCGGTGACCATATCGTTCCTCACCCTGGCTTTTGCCCAGCTTTGGCATGTCTTTAACATGCGGGACAGGAACAGCGGCCTGCTGAATAATGCCATAATTCGCAACCCTTTTGTCTGGGGAGCCCTTGCACTGTGCAGCATATTACTCCTGGCCACCGTTTACATCCCGATCCTGGCGCAGGTTCTTAATGTTGCCAACCCCGGAGCCAACGGCTGGCTGCTGATCCTGACCATGAGTTTTCTGCCCATGGTCGTCGGGCAGATTGCATTGATAGTTTTGAAAAGCAGGGCATAAAAGAAATAGTTGGCAGGCGGCAGTATTTTTATGCCATCTTACGCAGCTGAGCAGCGCAGCCATGAACGGGCAAAATAAGCATTTGATAAATTCTCTGATTGATCTATTAAGCAGTTATTGATATGCACTTGAATTCTGCATTCTGCACTTATCTCAAACCGAACAATTGCCAATTAAGAATCCTCTTGGTAGTATCTTTTCATGCCCAGCAAAGAACCTGTATATCTCATTGACGGCTCTGCCTATTTCTACCGGGCCTATCATGCCATTACACCCCTGACCACGGCAAATGGTTTGCCCACCCATGCAGCATACGGCTTTACCAATATCCTGCTGCGGGTTATCAAGGAAAAAGCTCCGGAGTTTTTAGCAGTTGCCTTTGATGCCAAGGGGCCTAATTTCCGGCATGAAAAGTATCCTGATTACAAGGCCAACAGGCCGCCCATGCCTGATGACCTGGCGGTACAGATCCCTTATATCAAGAAAATTGTCGAAGCCCACAATATCCATACCATGGAGGAGCAGGGTGTGGAGGCAGATGATCTCATCGCTTCAGCTGCGCGTAAACTGGCAGCACTTGGACACAAGGTTATTGTGGTTTCCGGGGACAAGGACCTGCTGCAGCTGGTGAATGAAGATATCATCCTCTGGGATCCCATGAAAGACCTGGTGATGGACCGGAAGGGTGTCAAGAAAAAATATAATGTGGACCCTGACAGGTTGCTTGATCTGTTTGCCCTGATGGGTGACAAGAGCGATAACATTCCTGGAGTCCCGGGCATTGGGCCTAAATCAGCGGAAAAGCTCATCAACGAGTATGGCTCCCTTGAAAAGCTCTATGATAATCTGGAAAGCCTTAAGAAAAGCAAAATGAAGGAGAACCTTGAATCGCACAAAGCTGATGCCTTCCTGTCCAGAGAATTGATCGATTTGAAAGAAGATCTTGATATTTCACAAAATATTGATGATTACCGGTTGCCCGATCCGGATACAGACAAGCTGAAAAAACTGTATACGGAACTGGAGTTTACCAGGCTCATGAAGGCCGAGATTCCTGTTGCTTCAGTCAGCCGGGAAGGTTTTGCCCTGGTGCAGACAGATGAGAAGTTGACAAACCTTGAAAATCTGCTGCAGAAAGCAGACTACATGGTGCTTGATACCGAAACATCTGACCTTGACCCGTTTTCTGCAGAGCTCGTCGGTTTGTCCGTCTGTATTAATGCAAAACAGGCCTTTTATATTCCTCTGGGCCACAAGGATGAAGAGGGCAAACTTCTCACAGGGCAGCTTGATATAAAAGATGTGCTCAAGATGTTGAAGCCGTATCTTGAAGATGAGAAACTGCCAAAGCTGGGACATAATCTCAAGTTTGACTACTCCATCATTAAAGAGCAGGGGGAGGGGGCAACCCTCAAGGGACCGCTCTGGGATACCATGATAGCATCATACCTGCTTGATCCGGGCAGGCGCACCTTTAAGCTCGATGACCTGTGCCGGGAAATCCTGGACCTGAAGATGACAACCTTCTCAGAGGTGACAAAGGGCGATAGGCGCCCTGAAGCCTTTGTCTATGTATCACTTGAGGATGCCGGCAACTATTCATGCGAAGATGTGCACGGTGCCTGTCTGCTGTGGGAGGAGTTCAGGCCAAAGCTTGAAAAACAGAAACTCTGGCAGCTTTTTGCTGACCTGGAAACACCCCTGCTGCCAATCCTTGCAGAAATGGAACTTGCGGGCATCAAGGTTGATACCCGCCTGCTGCAGGACTTGGCAAAGGAGTTCAACGCCAAGCTGGCTGAATTGGAGAGGGAGATCTACAAACTGGCTGGCCAGAAGTTCAACATCAACTCGCCCCGGCAGCTGGGCGAAATTCTCTTTGAGAAGCTGAAACTGCCCCACGGGCGAAAGACCAAGACCGGGTATTCCACCGATGTCAAGGTGCTTGAGAAACTCTCATTTCATGAACTTCCCCAGGCTATGCTCATCCACCGCAACCTGAGCAAGCTGCAGTCCACCTACGTGGAGAAGCTGGCGAACCTTGTACACCCGAAGACCGGCAGGGTCCATACCTCCTTCAATCAGACAGTAACTGCCACGGGCCGTCTTTCCAGCAGTAACCCCAACCTGCAGAATATTCCTATTCGTACCGAGGAGGGGCAGCGCATCCGCCAGGCCTTTGTGCCCGAGAAAGGCCATGTATTCATCGCCGGTGACTATTCGCAGATTGACCTGCGGGTCCTGGCCCACTATTCTCAGGATAAGGCGCTGCTCAAGGCATTCCGGTCCGGCCAGGATATTCACAGCCAGACGGCGGCAGAGATATTTTTTGTCTCACCTATGCTGATCACCCCCCAGATGCGGCGGGTGGCCAAAACCATCAACTTTGGCATTGTTTACGGTATGAGCAGTTTCGGGCTGGCATCCCAGCTGAACTTGAGCCGCAAGGAGGCTCAGACCTTTATTGACCGCTATTTCAAACATTATGCAGGGGTCCAGCAGTTCATGGAGGATATCGTCACACAGGCCAGGCAGGATCGCTATGTGTCCACGCTTTTAAACCGTATCCGGCTCCTGCCCGACATCAACAGCTCGAACCGGACCAGGCGGGAATTTGCCGAGCGCACCGCCATCAACACCCCTATCCAGGGTACTGCCGCCGATATCATCAAGCTGGCCATGATCAAGGTGGACCAGGAACTGAAAAAAGCTAAGCTCAAGGCAAAGATGCTTCTTCAGATCCATGATGAACTCGTATTCGAAGTACCTGAAAAAGAGGCAAAAAAGACCGAGAAGCTTGTCAAGGACTGCATGGAGTCGGTGATGAAACTTGATGTTCCCCTGGTGGTTAATATCGCAGTGGGGAAGAATCTTGCCAAGGTCTGATTTTTCTGAGCTTTGACGGGTTACAACAAGCGCAGCAATTCTTCAGTTCCGATATTTGCGGAAACTGTAAAAAAGGCGAAGCCATCCAGGCTCCGCCTTTTTTTATTCAGTGTGTGGAGAAATGATTAATGCTTGAATGAGCGCTGGCCTGTGAACATCATGGTGACCTGCGGATTGGCCTCGTTGCAGGCCTGTATTGTCTGGTAATCATTCATGGAGCCGCCTGCCTGGAGTATGGCGGAGACGCCCTGCTCGATGCCGACATCAGCCCCGTCCCGGAAGGGAAAGAAGGCGTCTGATATCATGACCGAGCCCGGCAAGCCAGCCCTGTCCGCCCTGGTTTTGGCATCAATTGCCTCCTGCTCAGCCTTGTCCCGTTTGCCCTGTTTGACTTCCAGGGTTAAATCTGCATAGGGGATGCCATGCTTGTCGAAACAAATGATATCAGCATATTTTATATAAGCCTTGTGGACAGCGATTTCGGCAACGCCGACCCGGTCCTGCTCGCCGGTGCCAATGCCGATGGTACAGCCATCCTTGATATACAGTACAGAGTTGGATGTAACGCCATGCTCTACGGCCCAGCCAAAGAGCATATCATCAATCTCCCTGTCGGTGGGCGCGCGTTCGATTTTGTATTCCTGACCCTGGTATGTGGAGACAGCAGGTTTCAGATCTGAACGGGAGCGGATTGAATTGACAGCTGACTGCTGGATGATAATGCCGCCGTCAATCAAACTCTTAAAATCAACGAAACGGAATTTTTCAAACTCTGCCAAGCGGTCAATGCGTGCCATACGGATGATGCGCAGATTTTTGCGGGAAGCCAGGATATCAATAGAGCCATCCTCAAAATCCGGGGCGCAGACTACTTCGAGATAGTTGTCCTTGATCAGGCTGGCCGTATCTTTATCACATGGCCGGTTGAGGATGAGTGCCCCGCCGAAGGCGGCAATGCGGTCCGCCCGGTTGGCCTTGTTGTAGGCGTCTTGCAGGGATGAACCGTAGGCCGCACCGCAGGGGTTGTTATGCTTGAGGATGACGGCTGCCGGCCGGTCCATGAGGTACTTGATGATGTTAAGACCGTTGTCCACGTCGGTCAGGTTGATCTTGCCGGGATGCTTACCCACCTGCAGCATGTCTTCCACAGGTATGGCAGACACCAGGCCGTTGCCCGGCCGGATGAACTTACAGTCTCCAAGCACCAGGTTGCCGTTCACCAGTTCGTAAAGGGCTGCCTCCTGGTCCGGGTTTTCACCGTAGCGAACACCGCGCTCATCCAAGGTGCCGTCTTCTAAGGGAATGGCCCAGGTCCGCTTACGGTAAACCAGGGTCTGGTCGCCGAAGGAAATTTTCATCTCCATGGGGAAGTGGTCGCCGAGGATGGTGGTATACATTTTTTTCAGGTCAGCCATTGCTAAGCTCCTTGTTTGTAAAATGAAAAAGGTAAAAGGTTTTCCAGCGAAGAACGTAGTCGATTTATCTAATATTTTGCGGCCTAATCTGCAAGCTGAAAACCTCTTTTTTCGAGATTTTGTGAACAGGTTACATGAAAGCGGAACAAAAAGGGATTTGTCATTGCAGTCGCAGATTTATTCAGTAATATGAGAGATAATTAAAATGTACAGAGAGTAACCCATGCAGGGATTTTCCGTGGTTTATATTCTATTAAGGAGTCCTGATCAACTGCCTGAAATGAAAAAGGTTGTACACAAATATTATTTGGTTTTTATCAGCTTAGATCATAGCCGATATCACTATGCTCCATTAATGAATGAGGGGTAACGTTTTATTTAAAAGAGCATTGCAATGGAAATAAAGTTTTTACAGGATATTGCCATAATTTTCGGGCTTGCCATTATTGTTCTCCAGGTCTGCCACAGGATAAAATTGCCTGCAATCGTTGGATTTCTGGTAACCGGAGCCCTGGTCGGCCCCCATGGCCTGCACCTGGTGAAAAACGTGCACGAAGTCGAGGTCATGGCCGAGATCGGGGTGGTGCTGCTACTGTTCACCATCGGCCTGGAATTTTCCCTCAAGGAATTGTTCCGCCTTAAAAAGCAGGTGTTCATTGGCGGCGGGCTCCAGGTTTTTCTGACGATCGTCGCCACAGCCGCTATATTTGTCTTCGGCTTTGAGCTCCCGGCAAACCGCTCGATTTTTATAGGGTTCCTCATGGCTTTGAGCAGCACGGCCATTGTCCTTAGGCTTTATCAGGAACGGGCTGAGCTCGATTCCCGCCATGGTGAAACCATCCTCGCCATCCTCATCTTCCAGGATGTCATCGTGGTCCTGCTCATGCTGATGACGCCCTTTCTGGCAGGTGCCGGCGGCCAGGGATATGCCATGGGGAAAGCCCTCCTTATCCTGTTAGGCAAGACAGTTTTTATTTTCGGAGTCGTTCTGCTGGCGGCACGCTACCTGGTGCCGCATGCTCTTTATATGGTTGCCCGGACGAGAAGCCGTGAGCTTTTCCTGCTCACCATCGTCGCCATCTGCCTGCTCACCGCCTGGGTTACCTCGATGGTGGGCCTTTCCCTTGGCCTTGGGGCCTTTCTTGCCGGGCTGGTCATATCGGAATCGGAATATTCCACGGCGGCACTGGGCAACATGACGCCGTTCCGTGATATTTTCATGAGTTTCTTCTTTGTCTCCATCGGCATGCTGCTCGATCTAAGGATTGTCCTGGCACATCCGGGGGTCATTGGACTTCTGACACTCGCCATTGTTTTTCTGAAATTCGGTCTCATTCTGATAATTTCCATACTGCTCGGCCTCTCGCTGCGCGCTTCGCTGCTTACCTCCCTGGCCTTGATGCAGGTAGGTGAGTTTTCCTTCGTGCTTTCCAAGGTCGGCCTGGAGCATGATTTTCTTACCGGTCAGCGCTACCAGTTTTTCCTGGCCATTGCAGTCATCACCATGGCCCTTACTCCTTTTTTCATAGCCTATAGTCCGCGGCTGGTTGAAATTATTTTGCGGCTCCCCTTCCCGGACAGACTGAAGAGAGGCTTGGCGCCCGTGGATGAAGATGAAGACAGAAAGGTAAGCGAGGTGCTGCATAACCACATTATTATAATCGGCTACGGTCTGAACGGCCGCAATCTTACCAAGGCAGCCATAAGTGCCAACATTCCCTATGTGATTATCGAGACCAACCCGGAGACGGTACGAAGAGAGAAAAAGGAGGGCAAGAACATTCTGTATGGTGATGCCACCCATGCGCCGGTGCTTGAACATGCGCAGATCACCGGGGCCAGGGTGGCGGTGGTTGCCATCTCCGACTATGTTGCCACCCGGCAGATCGTGCGCCAGATCAAGGAGTTGAATCCGCAGATCCACCTCATAGTCAGGACCCGTTTTGTCAACGAGATTGACCCGTTGCGTGAGCTGGGGGCAGACGAGGTAATCCCGGAGGAATATGAAACGGCGGTGGAGATTTTTATCAGGGTGCTGCATCATTACCTGGTGCCGCAGCAGAATATCGACCGGTTCCTGACCGAGGTCCGGGCTGACGGCTACCAGATGCTCCGCTCCCAGCCGCGGTCCCTGGTCGCCATCTGCGATATGAGCGGCTGCCTCGCCGATTCCGAAATGAAGGTGATCCAGCTGGAAGAGGGGTCACCCTTTGCCGGCAAGACCATTGGAGAGATCGGTATGCGCAGGAACTACGGTGTGACTATCCTGGCCATCCGCAGCCAGGATACAATGGAACCCAATCCATTGGCGGACCGGGAACTGCAGGCCGGTGACACGCTGATCATTTTCGGGACTTCTGAAAGTATCGGCCGGATTATGGAGATGTGCAGCTCTACGGATGCGGCATAACAGACATCATGATAAGGGGGTACCTTATAAATGCCTTGGAAAGTAAATCGGCCAAGGACTTTGCTCCCTGTGCACACCACATTACCGGTGAACAACAGAAGACGGCATAACCCTGTTGGCAAGCGGCTTGTGCCTGTGCAGGGGGACCGAGTTTATGAGTGACATAACTATGGCGGCAACATAGGGCAGCGACTGTATGAGGAGGATGCCTGACCAGCATATGGCGCCGGGCAGATCCTGACCGGGTCCCATGATAACGCCTGCAGCAGCCACCCACAGCAGGAGAGCCAAAAAGGTTTCCTCGAGGGATGCGGCAAGGGCCTGGATCAGGGGCGGGCTGTTTTCGCATTTGGGGGTGCGGAAGAAGGGCTTGGCCGAGGTGAAGAAACCAGCCATCACGGCTTTGGCAATGGTATGGGATAATCCGATGCCAGCCAGGGCCGCCGCGGCAGTTTGACTCCTCGAGGTCCGCATTCTTGAGCGATAGAGGTGAACGAGCTTGGTCACCTTGAAGCAGAAAAGCACAATCGGCGGGATCATAAAGAGCGCCAGGGGCGGATCCACATGTTTGGGATCGGCAATCATCAGTATTGACCAGAGGACAGCGGCCAGCGTGTAAAAAAGGTTGATGGAATCGGCAATCCATGGGAGCCAGCCGGCCAGGAAGTGATAGCGCTGGCCCATGGTGAGCCTGCTTGTTTTGCCGCCCAGAAGAGAATGCCTATGGTACTTCAGAATCTGGATAGCACCGTAGGCCCAGCGGTATCGCTGTTTTTTATAATCAACAAACGTGTCGGGCATAAGTCCCTTGCCGTAGCTCTCCTCAATATATGCCCCCTCGTAGCCATGCTCGAATATGCGCAGCCCAAGCTCTGCATCCTCGGTGATGCACCATTCGGCCCAGCCGCCTACTTCACGGAGAACGGAGGTCCTGACCAAGGTCATGGTGCCATGCTCGATTATGGCATTGCGATCATTGCGGGTTACCATGCCGATATGGAAGAATCCCTGATATTCAGCGTAGCACATGGCTTTGAAGGTGTTCTCGGTGTCGTCCCGGTAGTCCTGGGGCGCCTGGACAAAGCCTATCTCGGCGCGGGAAAAATACGGCACCAGCTCCCTGAGCCATGACGGTTTCACCTGGTAATCGCTGTCGATTACCGCGATGATTTCTGAGTCAGCCGCCATGTTCGCCATGGCAAAGTTAAGGGCGCCGGCCTTGAAACCCTTCAGGGGATCAACGTGAAAGAAACGGAACCTGTTTCCCAGGCTGTGGCAGTGTTTTTCTACAGGTTGCCAGGTCTGCGGATCCTTGGTGTTGTTGTCAATGACCAGGACCTCAAAATCAGGATACTCAAGCTTTGCCAGGCAGTCCAGGGTTGTTTTTATCATTTCAGCCGGCTCATTGTATGCCGGAACATGGATCGAAACCTTGGGCAGCCTGTTATTATCGGGCCCATGAGGTTTGCTGGCAGGGCTGAAAAAACGCTTCCTGCTGCTCACCCAGCTGGTCTCAACCCATTCGTGGGCTTCAGCAAGCAGAACCAGGCAGATTCCGAGGTAGCCGATGGCAAGAAAGATACCGATTATTATTGTCATCGGCGTCAGGTACTGGTTGGCATACTCATAAACTGCCCAGACAACGCTGATACCGAGACCGTGGGCCGTAGCAGCCAGGAAACTTTTGCCTCTTTTCATCAGGGTGGTGCTGTCGAGAAGCAGCATGCCGAAGACAAGAACTGCAACCACAACTGATATGGAGGCAAGCAGCCGCCAGTGGGGCACCCTTACGATCGGTTCGGTAAAGGCGAATTTCTGGTTACGGAAAACATCGTACACCCCCCAATAGGCACCCACCGAACCTTCGCTGTCAGTCTTCCACGGTTGGTCGAAAGCTTCCATCAGGTAGTAGTCATAGCCGGCATCATCGGCATGGGCCAGGAACCGGCGTAAAAAGATGGCTTCGTTGGACTCGGAGGCATTGGCGTTTTTCAGGGTTCTGCCGTTGCTGGGCCAGCCAACTTCAGCCAGAAGCACCGGCAGTTTAGGAAAAGAGGTCTGCAGCTGCTGGACTGTGGCGTCTATATGACTGACTGCCTGATCAAGGGCGATACCCTCCCAATACGGCAGAAAGTGGGCAGCAATGAAATCAGCATGAAATGCTAGTTCCGGATTGGCAATCCAGATGTTCCACGGCTCCCCTGTGCTGACATGAATCTTGAGTTTCTTCAGCGCTGATCTGGTCCAATCGAGGTATCCTGCCATTTCCTCTGGGGTTAGTTCACCGCGCAGAATAGTTTCGTTGCCGATGATCACCCGCTTGACAGTTTTCGGGTTGGCTCTTGCCACCTCGATGAGCTTCTGCAGTTCGGCTCTATTGCCTTCATGGTCGCCGGTTAACCAGGCGCCAAGAGTGACCGTCAGGCCATTCCTGGAGGCCAGAAGCGGAATATCTCCCAAGGTGCCGCCAACTCCGTAAGTCCTGATGGAATGCACCTTGCCAGCCAGAAGTTTGATATCCTGTTCAATCTCTTCCAGGGATGGGTAGAGCCCTTCTGCCGGATCGTCACCCTGGCGCAGTGGTGAAAAAGACATGCCCTTAACCGATGAGGGCCAGGGCGGCTCGGTTGCGGGCTGGTTTGTCAAGGCCCAGAAGGTAAAGGTAAGCAGGGCAAAAGCCGTCCCAACGAGAATATTTACAACGTGTTGTTTTTTCTTCATAAATATATAATGTGCTCCTTCCATGCGATACTTGCGCCGGATACAGTGAATATCTTTGCGCTCCCGACGGATCGAACTGCATAGTCAAGGAAATCGATGCACCTCGGGAGTTCAGGATGCGCAAGAGATCTGCCATCTGCTGGCGGATGTATGGTAATTAGAGTGATTTAAGCTTGATAGTCGGTAGGATCCTCAACAGAATGTCAAGATCACTATGGCACCGGATGCAGAACAAGAGAAAGCTCACCAGCCAGTGTTGGGTGGGTTTAATGTATAAATTTAACGCCTGAATAACAGTTTGATTTTCAATTTTTGAGGGGCAAATATACAGTCGAGAAGAAAATCTGTAAATAGAATTCTATGGGGCCGGGGCGAAATTTTTTATCTATTTCTGGGTCGCGGGAGAATGGATACTACCAGTGGGGCTGATTGCCGATTCTGTAGTTCATGACCTCCTGAGTGGGGCTGATGACCACAAAGGCATCGGGGTCGATCCGCTGTACCAGTCTTTTGAGGGAACCGACCTCACGTATGGTTACAACGGTGTAGAGTATGTTTTCCTCCCTGCCGGAGTATCCGCCTTCCCCCTTGATAATAGTTACGCCGCGTCTGATATCCTTGAGGATTTCCCGGGATATATTCTGCCATGCGGGGGAAATTATCATGACCGCTTTGCGCTGGCTGAAACCGGTAATGACGATGCTGGCCACCTTGGTGCTGACATAGATGACGACCAGGGTGTAGAGTAATGCCTCCAGAGAATAGGCAAGGGCGACGAGGAGTAGAACCATGCAATTGACAGCCAGGATGGTGTTGCCGATGCCGATGGAAAAACGTTTCAGCAGCATGACCGAAAGAATGTCAATGCCGCCTTGCGACCCGGATGATCTGAGCGTTATGCCGACCCCGGCACCGCTGACCAGACCGGCCCAGAGAGCATTAAGTATCTTGTCTTCCAGGTGGATCGGTATCCTGATGAGTGCCACCGACAATGACAGAACAGCCATGCCGATCAGACTGTAAAAAAAGAACCTGCGTCCCACTGCCATCCAGGCAAGGCCAAAAAGAGGTAGATTGCAGAGAAAGTAAATGATTCCGATATTTATTTGGGGGAAAATTTTATGGAGTATCAGGGCAATGCCTGTTATGCCACTGGTGGCAAAGTGCTGCGGGATCAGGATGCCGTTGATGGCAATTGCACAAAGAATGCACCCGACAGTGATTAAAAGAAAATCACTGAGCATCTGTTTGGGAGAGATAAAGATTGGTTGCGGTTTACTGCTGGCTTCCATGGCCTGTTTCAAGATTTTCTGGATCCCCTAAAGCGGATAAAGCCCTGCTGTTTTATGGTGTGCGAGCTTACCGCATTTTTACAGGCGCGTCCAACCCTTTAAGCTTCCGGGACTGGAAAAAACAGCAGTTTTCTAAAAAAATATTCACTTGCCTGGATATTCTCAGTTGTGAGTAATTTCTGGTCTATTTTATTTCCTGAAAAGCTTCTGAGGAAGCACCGCAGATCGGGCACTTTTCAGGTTGCCTGTCCGTCGCCAGGTATCCGCAGAACCGGCAGACAAAATAACTGATGTTACTCTTAATAGTTACATCATTTTTATCCGAAGCATAGAAGGAGCGCAGCCGGGTCTCTGCTGACTGCAGCTGCGAGACTGCATGAAGAAAGGCAGGTCTTTCAGCTGTAGCATTTTCAAAAAGCTCTGAATAGGTCGCCAGTAAATCCGGCACCTCTTTTTCAAAGATTGTTTTTAGATATTCATCAGATGTGTCAATTTTGCCAATAAGACTATTGAAAAGGCGACGGGACTGGACTGCTTCAGACTCGGCCATGGCGCGCAGGAAGCAGGCAACTTCCGGGCGGCCGTCCCTGGCTGCCCGACGGGAGTATATTTTTTTGCGGGCAGCAGCTTTTGCCAGCTGGGCAAAGGCCTGGGCTAGATATCTGGTTATTTTCACAGTAGACATATCTTTAACTCCCAAATCAAAGTACAATCCTGAAAAATGCTTCAAATTCTCCATCGTTGACTGGTTTCAGGTCAACTGTCTGCAGTTCAATTTGTGATGTCATTGAGGGAAGCCTGGCCCGCGTGTTCTGCTCCCTGAAATAGATCTGGCTTGTCAGGACTACCTTACCCTCCTGCAAGACCTTGTAGTGAATATGAGCAGGCCGTGGATGGTATGCGCCCGGCACAATTGTCCTGAAAAAGAACCTGCCTTCAGCATCTGATGTTGTTGCACCCCAGTATTGAAAATTCGGGTCCCTCTCTCCCGGTGAAGAGTCGCCGGGATGTTTGTATCTGCCCTGGGGATCTGTCTGCCAGATTTCAATGGTGAGATTTTTCTGGGCTTCGCCACGGGTATTCATCACTACTCCCGACAAATGCAGAATTTCACCTCTGGCAATTTCGCTCCGCCCTTTGACAAGTACCAGATCGTTGTCAATATCATCCTGTTTGGTGACCGGATAAAAAGGACCTTCATAATCTGCAGGGGTCTTGACAAATTCCTCTCCGGCAAAAATTTGCAGAGGTATAATGCAGAGAAATAACAACAGGAGGGCCATAAAGATTTTTTTCAGTAAACGTACTTCCATATCGAATCCTTGAAATTGTTATTTTTTGCCATGTTGCCTGAGTATTTCGTCTATGTCAGCCATGGAGAATTTGTTGAGTTTAATAATCGTTGCCTGGGCGCGGTAAGCAGGGGGCAGGATATTGCGTGCATCTTCCTTGCTGTCCGTCTCAATGGTTATCCAGGCCTTGTGCACCCCGTCGGAACAGCCCCAGTCAGCTTTTGTGGCAAAATGGGAACCGTAATTCAGAAAGCTTTCAACAACCTGGGCACAGGCCAGCAGTTCTTTGTCGTGCGGCACCTCTATAAGAAATTTTGGCATGATTCTTTTCCTCCAGGACACATATTTAATGAACAGTGCTAATTATGCTGTATCTGATACTATAAGAACGGTTTGTGAAAATTCCAGAACGATCAACAACCAGATACTGTAGTTTATTTTTTCGGTAAAGACTCTGCAAATGTAACTCCACGCTGAACCCAGGTTGATAAATCTTTATCGGAATCGCAGCCGGTTTTTGACACCATGACCCAGCCCTTCATGGTTCTGCCCGTAACATCAAATTTTCTGGTATGGGGCAAGGTAAGTGTTTCTTCATATCCATCAGGCCCGACACGGATAATAAGATCATCATTTAAAAGACCGCAGGCCATGTTGCCGTTGAGAAGAAAGCCTATGCCGCCGAACATTTTTTTGCTATCTATGCCCGGTGTCTGCTTAAGCAGGGCCCATACTCTTTGTTCCAGTTTTTTGTTGTAAGCCATTCGCCTTTATTCTCCGTCGTAAGTTTGCTATCCAGAAAAAGTGGCAGGCCTTGCAAACCGATAACTAATGCTTAAAGGTACAGTTATATTAAAGTGGTTTTTAAAAAAAAATCAGGAGGCCGGAATTTATGACACTCATCCTCAGCATCCATCCCCTTGCCCAGCTTGGAGCCATCCTGCTTGCTTTTTATGCCGCCTATCTCGGATTTCAGCGTACCCGAAGCCTGCATTTCGGTAAATCTGTAAAGTTTTTCCGTGAGCGCCATGTCATAGCAGGAAGTATCGCTCTTATTTCCATGTTGGGCGGGACCGCAGCCGGGTTCATCATGGTCAACCGCTATTTGCTCAACCCAAACATGGGCATGCATGAAGTGGTCGCCATGATAATGCTGCCGTTCGGACTGTTCGGCATCTTCAGCGGTTTTTTTCTGTATCTCAATCCAAAACAGCGTAAGTTTCTTCCGGCAATCCATGCCATAAACAACTTGATAATTCTCGTCCTGGCACTTGCCCAGATAGCCACAGGCAGCATGGCTTACCTGCGTTATGTTCTGAGATTGTGATGTCAGGTACCAAGCTGTTGAATTTTGGTGTTTTTCTATAAATCTCTCTTGTTTTGGCACAGTAACAGTGCAAATCCTACTGTGCGGACGAGTTCTGTGCCGCTTCAGATTCATCAGGACATTCAACCTCGATGGCGCATTCCGCCTCCTCTTCAATATTTATATTCATTCCAGCCGGAAATTCATACGGGGATGACTCAATTGATATCTTCTCCTTCTCGTGGAAGCAAGTCCGGCTGACAAAACGGGTAATGCTTTCTTCTCCTTTAATAAAGGAGAGGCCATCCTGGTTTTGCACGAGAAGGACCGGAATGGTTGTAATGTTCAACATGGACAGGACCACTCTATTCAATGATGGACTGTAAGAGCTGGAATATTCCAACTCGGGCATAGCAAGGGTATTGTTTTTATCAATTGGGTTGAAATGAAATTCGCAGCTGTTGCAGTTTTCCAGGACCGAGAGAACATTTTGGCAATGCGGGCAATCAGAAGAAAAAAAGAAGTATAGTTTCTTCGCCGGCACCGCACATTTCTTGACGGCAAATGTCCCGGAGGCAAGAGTTTCGTTTCTGAGGGCAAGCAGTGAAGCAGGACTGAAATTGAGCACAGCAAAGGAAGCGACCGTGACGCCAAAAAGAGCGAGGGCTAAGCCTATCTGCTGCCAACCGTAGAGAATATTGAGTATAACAATGATGCAGAGGACAAAAAGACAGTAGGAGCAAAAGTTTTGTATGACAAATATCTGATAGCTTACCAGCACGCCTTCAACCGCCAGGCCGAGTAAAAGCAGCAGGCGGGTCCAGGCAGAGAAGGTGCCGGGTCCTGACTGCAACCAGCGGCTGGTACAGAAAAGCAGTGTAAAGTAGAAAAGTCCTGTAAAATTGATGTAAAGGGGGGAGATGGTGGTCAGATTTTCAACGATCCTGCAGCCGTCGTTTAAACAGAATACTTCACCCTTTAAGAAGATGTAGCCAATCTGCAGGGCGATTATGCTGCCTGCAAACAGAGAGGTCCACTGGATGATTGTAATGCGTTTACCGGACATTGAATGTCTGCTGAAAATGAGCAAGTCTTCCAATACTGGTTTTTGCGCCGCCTGTATGGTGGGATATTATACAAAAAGATCCGCCTGGCATATGAGAGGCTATTATGTATCCATATTCAGCGAATAGTCAAATATAATTTTTCCCCTGAAAATGAGGTCATGGTTTAGAGCGGTTTTTCCTGCATTCACAATATTTTTTTAATTTTGAATCTTCCCGTTATTTTTTCATTCCCAGTGTTTATATTTAAAATATAGGCAACAGTAATACGGTCAGGAATGGGAGGTGATGCAGATGAACGCCTATTTGGATATGTTAGAGGACGACATTAATAAGGTGCGGGATTTGAGCTGTATTTGCCGGGGTGAATGGTGCCGCTATCTGGAATCAGAGGTAGATACATTGCTGAATGAGCTGGTGGAGTTCAAGATATGTGAAGGTGATTTTGAAAGTACCAGGATTGAAGGCATGAAAAGCAAGATTTGGGATGCTTACAGGAATTTGGCACCGGATATACATACCTGGTAATCATCGGTTATTGCATTTATAGTTCCTTGTGCCGAAAGCAGTCGACAACATGATCATTCACCATGCCGACTGCCTGCATAAAGGCATAGCAGATTTTTGGGCCGACAAATTTGAAGCCCCTTTTTCCCAGTTCCCTGCTCATGGAGTCCGACTCCGAGGTGGCAGCTGGTATTTCCTTAATATCTTTCCAAAAATTCCGTATGGGCTTGCCTCCGACAAAAGACCAGATAAATTTGTTGAAGCTGCCGAACTCGTTCACAGTATGTAAAAAAGCCCGGGCATTGGTTCTTGCTGCATCAATTTTGCGCCTGTTGCGGATGATGCCCGGATTCTGCAGCAAGACTTCAATTTTTTTCTGATCCCACAACGCTATTTGGGCCGGATCAAACCCATCGTATGCCTCCCGGTAATTCTCTCGTTTTTTTAGAACGGTAAGCCAGCTCAAGCCTGCCTGTGCACCCTCAAGGATAAGCATTTCGAAGAGTTTTTTGTCATCGTGAACCGGTACACCCCATTCCAAATCGTGGTAAACAATATAGTGTTCATCCACAGTTGCCCAGTCACATCTCTTCATTTGAATCCTGCCTTCTAACTATGCCATCTATTTACATAATCTTTACATAAGCGTTACGCGTCCTTTATTTAGACATATTAGTGTTTATTGTAAAGGAATGGAATTGAAATCAAATCCATGATCATGCAGAGCATGATAAAGGGGGTACTACAATGAAAACAATCATAACAACTCTGATGAGCATCGGCCTGGTTCTCTTCCTGGCAGGAATCGGACCCTTTGCTGCCGATGATAAGGAGATGCAGACCATGACAAACAACGAGATGACAAAGGAAAGGGCAATTTTTGCCGGAGGCTGCTTCTGGTGTATGGAAAAGCCCTTTGAGGAACTGGATGGCGTAATTTCCGTCACTTCAGGCTATTCAGGTGGGAGCAACGCAAACCCGACTTATGAAAACTATGCTGCAGGCGGCCATATTGAGGTGGTAGAAATTGTCTATGATCCTGCCAGGATTTCCTATGATAAGCTCCTAGATGTCTACTGGCACCAGGTTAACCCGACGGACCCGGGCGGCCAGTTTGTGGACCGGGGCCATGCCTATACGACGGGTATTTTCTACACAACTGAAGAACAGAAAAGACTGGCAGAAATGTCGAAGACGGCGCTAGATAAACGCGGTGTGTATGACAAACCCATTGTGACTCCGATTGCAGCGGCCCAGACCTTTTACCCTGCAGAGGACTATCACCAGGATTATTACAAGGAAAACCCCTTGCGCTATAAATATTATCGCCATGGTTCAGGGCGTGACGCCTACTTGGACGAGATATGGGGTGAAGAGCGCAAGGAATTCGGTCTGCGTGAGATAAAACAGAAGCTTTCCCCTCTGCAGTATGAAGTAACCCAGGAAGATGGCACGGAGCCCGCTTTCAGGAATGAATACTGGGATAATCACAGAGACGGGATCTACGTGGATATTGTCTCCGGCGAGCCACTGTTCAGCTCTCTTGACAAGTATGAATCCGGCACGGGCTGGCCGAGTTTTTCCAAGCCGCTTGTGCCTGAAAACATAGTGACCCGTGAAGACAGGAAACTCTTTACGGTCAGGACCGAGGTCCGGAGTAAATTGGCCGATAGCCACCTGGGGCATGTCTTTGACGACGGCCCCCCGCCAACCGGCAAACGCTACTGCATGAATTCGGCCGCCCTGCGCTTCATTCCCAAGGAAGATCTTGACAAGGAAGGCTATGGAGAGTTTCTGTCGCTTTTTGAAAAGATGTAAATTCAAAAATAGCGAGGCTAAATTAAAAAACCCGGAGAACATATCTCCGGGTTTTTTTGTGTAAAGTTGGCGTGCGATATGACGCAGAATGTATCTCCAGGACAATAATGTGGCAGAAAATGGCTTTTTGTATAGCTTTGTCCGGGATGAAATGGTGTGGTGGTATCACAGACAATCTGAAAAATATTATGTTATCTGTAATGGCTTGAGCATGGTAAAGCTGGCAGCATGGGACGGTCAGTAGGGCAGCACCTGGAATCCTGCATCCCAGTCCTTGCGGACCGGATCAAAACCCTTCTGCCTTATGGCAGCACATACCTCATCGATGGTGCGATGGTCACCTATTGTAAACTGCTCACCGGTGATATCCGGATTTGAGTATCCTCCTGGAGCGGTGCAGGAGCCTGCAGAGTAACGGGTGGGGCCGAGGCCGATCATGCCGTTGCGGTAGCGAGCTTCTTCCCGGGTGGACAGGACAATGCCCACGTCAGGGTCAAAAAGGCGCAAAGCGAATATAAGATGACTCAGGTCCCTTTCCGTAACTGCATAAAGTGGTTGAAACTCGCCGGCTGCAGGCCGGAGCCTTGGAAAAGAAACAGTAAGTGCGGTGCGCCAGAAATTTTTTCGCAGCCAGGCCAGGTGAAGTCCCAGAGCAAGTCCCTCGGCGCGCCAATCGGAAAGTCCAAGCAGGGCACCGATACCTACCTCGCGCATGGAACCGGCAGCAGCCCGAGCCGGGGTGTCGAGCCGAAAATCAAAGTTACATTTCGGGCCTGACAGATGCACCTTTTCGTATGTCTCCCGATCATATGTTTCCTGATAGATGGCAACAGAGGTGATCCCTGCTGTGAAAAGCCTTGCGTATTCCTCGGTTGCCAGCGGCTGTACCTCAATTGAGACGGAGGCAAAACGGTCACGCAAACGCAGGGCGAGTTTTTCCAGATAGTCCACGCCAAGTTTGGCTGGCGCTTCACCTGAAACCAGGAGAATATGATTGAAACCTCGCTGCTGCAGCAGCATGGCTTCAGCCTCAGCTTCCTCCAGCGACAGCAGGCGGCGCTTGATCTTATTGTCAGCGGAAAAGCCGCAGTAGCTGCAACGGTTGGTACAGAAGCTGGAGACATACAACGGCGCATAAATCTGTGTAGTTCTGCCAAACCGTAAGGCTGTTATTTCCGCTGAACGTAAGGCCATGGACTCAAGATGTCTGTCTGCTGCAGGAGAGAGCAGGGCAGCAAGCGCAGCAGGACCCAGATGAGAAGTGCCCAGGCTGCGCAGCACATCCTCGTCCGTGCTTGCGCGAATCTGCTCCTGAAGTTGTTTGAATGGTGGGAGTTTAAACATTTTTGATAAAATCAAGGCCGTTCAAAGGGGATGAGGCTGAGGCTTCTGAGCTTTTTCGGCCAAGGCCTGCTTCATAGGCGGTGCGTCCTGCTTCAACGGCCTTGGCAAAGGCTGCAGCCATTTTTACAGGATCACCGGCAATCGAGATGGCCGTATTGACCAATACGGCATCAGCGCCGATCTCCATGGCCAGTGCCGCATCAGAGGGGGCGCCAAGACCGGCATCAACCACCACGGGAACGCGGGCCTGCTCAATGATGATCTCTACCTGGAATTTTGTTATGAGACCAAGATTGGTGCCTATGGGTGCACCTAACGGCATGACAGCAGCGGCTCCAACATCCTGCAGCCGCAGAGCCAGAATTGGATCGGCATTGATATAGGGCAGGACAATAAAATCATCTTTTACCAGTTCTTCTGCAGCTTTGAGGGTTTCAATGGGATCCGGCAGCAGGGTGCGCGGGTCCGGGGTTACTTCCAGTTTCAGCCAGTCACCGCTTCCTGCAGCGCGGGCAAGCCTGGCCAGACGAACCGCCTCTTTTGCATCCCTGGCCCCGGAGGTGTTCGGCAGAAAAAGATATTTAGCCCTGTCAAGCACATTCATGATGTCATCGGCAGGATCATTGAGATCCACGCGCCGCAGGGCCACGGTGATCATCTCACTGCCCGAAGCCTCAATTGCTTTTTTCAGGGTTTCGGCAGAAGAAAATTTCCCTGTTCCAAGAAATAGGCGTGAGCGGAAACTTCTGTCAGCAATTTTCAGCATATCAACCCCCTCCGACAAAGCGGATCAACTCAAGAACATTCCCTTCCTGAAGAACCAGGGTATCATACTCATCCCTCTTGATAATCTTTCCGTCGCATTCTGCCAGGACGGTATCCGGATTGAGATCCATATTTCTGATAAAGGAAACAAGGGTAGTGTTGCGCACAATTTCTTTTGTTTCTCCGTTACAAATTATTTTCATAGCTAACGTACATATTCATTAATGTTGAATTAAGCTTTTCCGAGCAGGATGCGCAATATCTGGTTTGCCTGGTGATGGGCCGCAATTCCTACTCTGGGAGCCATAAGACCATAACCTGGGCCTGCAGCAGAAGTTCCGTCACCTATAATATAAACACTCTCACGAATTTTTTGCGTCCTGATAGCATTATTATCCCCGTAGCCTGCCAGTCCGGACGCCCCTACATACCCGATACCGGGCAAATTAGTCAAGACCGCACGCAGGGCTGCAGCCTTCATTACAGGATCATCAAAGCATTCGGCCAGCACATCAACACCCCTGAAAATTTCAGGGATTGACTCTTCTGTCAGACGGCTGTCCACTGTTTTGATAACAATGTAAGGATTCATCTGCAGAAGGTTCTCCTTCAAGGCCTTCGTCTTCCTCATGCCGATCTGTGCAATAAAGTACTGCTGCCGATTCAAGTTGCTGGGCTCCACCACATCAAAATCAGCCAGGATTAGCTTGCCGATTCCGATACGGGCCAGGGCCCCTGCCACTATTGTACCAAGTCCGCCCAATCCCATGATGCCTACTGCCGCCTCCTTGACAGCTTGGTGTATACCCGGTGTATGGCGTGCCACCAGCAGACTTTCCATTTCAGCAGCTGTCGGGGATTCACCACGCTTGATCAGGCAACAGATATCGTTATCCGCAAGGATGGTGTCGGGAGAAACCGGGTAGCCATTAACTATGAAAAGGTCTGCGCCGGGCTTGTAGGTTTCAACCAGGTCAATAACCCTGATCCCGTCATTATAGGGAATTATCTTTTCGTTAATCTTTAACATTTCGCCATGACCTGATACAGCAGAAAAGAAGCAGTATTTCTAGCAGAAATATAAAATTTTTGCTTATGAAAACAGGTATACACCTGAAAAGGCAAATCGTTACCAGCGAGGATTGGAATACAATCGCGTCAAATACGTAAGGCCTGTCGCTAGCATGGCTGTAAGAGTTTTTCCTGAACCAGGGTAATAAGAATAAAGGATTTAACCCTGAATCAAGCTGGTATGCGGTGCCACAGTTTCATTATTCTGGATGGTACAGGATGTGAGGTTGGTAAATGGTCCAATGCTCACATTTTGACCTATCTGACAGTTATGTAAAATTACATCGGCCCCAATGGTACAATTGGTGCCGATAATGGTATTCCCTGATATCTGGACATTGGCATTGATTACTGTATCGCTTCCAATCCGGACTTCCTGCTGGATAAAAGTAGTTTCTGGATCAACCAGGTTGACGCCGTCAGCCATTAATTGGCTGTTTTTGTTATGCTGCAGATATTTATTGGCTGCAGCCAGTTCACTCATGGAATTGATGCCAAGCAGCTCGTCACCGCCGGGGCCGGAAAAAATATTGACCTGCAGGCCCATGTCAATTGCGATTCTGACAATATCGGTCAGGTATATTTCCCCCTGTTTGTTATCGCTCCCCACTTTTTTCAGGGCATTAAAAAGAAAAGGAACTTCTGCGCAATATATGCCGGCGTTGATCTCCCTTATTTTCTTTTGGTCCTCTGTCGCATCTTTCTCTTCAATGATTTCCAGAAGCGTGCCCTGGCTGTTACGCACAATCCGACCATAATTTGCGGGGTTATCCAGTGATGTGGCCATGAGTGTCAGCGCAGGCTTGTTTGCCGCATGAAATGCAAGCATAGCTCTCAGGGAATCTGCTTTGATCAACGGGACATCACCACTGAGTATAAGGACAGTGCCGCCGATCTTGCTCAGCTCTTTTTCCGCGCACAGAACAGCATGGCCAGTTCCCAGCTGTTCCTCCTGGATGATGCAGTCTGCCCGGTAGCTGGCGATGAGTTGCGCGACTTTTTCTCTTTGGTGCCCGACAATAACATATATGTGGTCCAGGTTGAGAGCTCTGACTGTGTCCATAACATGGAGTATCATGGGCTTGAACAGGACCTCGTGCAGCACCTTGGCCTTTGTTGACTTCATCCTGGTCCCGAGGCCTGCTGCCAGGATCAGTGCGTTAATAGGATTATTTGCCGTCATACCGTACAGTTATAATGAAAATCGTGAATAAGAATGCTATAATTCTTAATTTGGGTATCAAAAGAACACCTTTGTTTGCTTTTGTGAAGATTTTTTTGTGGACACCTCTTGACTGCTGAAAACTATTGACAATTGTTTATCACAGATGTCTATAGGAGCCAAACGTGGCTCATGCGGTGAACAAATAACTTTAGTGAAAAAGAATGATAACTAAACTTCATCTGGACATTTCCATGCAACCAGATGATACCACCTGCGGTCCCGCCTGCCTGCACTCTGTCTATGAGTATTATGGGGATTCCATATCCCTGCAGCAAGTTATCGCCGAAGTCAAGAGTCTTAAGGGCGGCGGCACCCTTGCGGTGCTGTTGGCTAACCATGCCTTGATACGGGGCTATAAGGCAACCATATACACCTATAACCTCCATGTTTTCGACCCTACCTGGTTCGCAAAAGGGGTGAGTCTGTCAGAGAAACTAAAAGCCCAGGCAACTGCCAAAAATGATGAGAAGCTTTCATTTGCAACGCAGGGTTACCTGGAATTTCTCGAAAGAGGTGGCAAACTGCTTTATGAGGATTTGACAATAGGTTTGATCCGGCATTTCCTGAAAAAATCGATACCGATCCTGACAGGTCTATCCTCAACCTATTTGTATCGTTCAATGCGTGAGAATCCTGACAATAATCTGGATGACGATATTGCCGGGACACCAACGGGACATTTCATGGTGCTCTGCGGGTATGACAAAAGCAAAAGAGAAGTTCTTGTGGCCGATCCTTATAAAATGAATCCTGTCTCCAACGACCACTATTACATGGTCTCAATAGCCCGCCTGCTTGGTGCTGTACTGCTTGGCATCTTGACCCACGATGCCAATCTGTTGGTTATTGAACCCCAAAAATAATTACCACGTCTAACTTTTTGCCATGCAGATACTTCTCGTAGTGAACCAGAATGATAACTGGCCTTTGAATATTGAAGGCGTGCAGATTGTAACCTCCCGGGCCTATCTGAGTGACCCCCAGTTCAGCCTCATGAGGCGGGTCAGGGTGTTCAATCTCTGTAAGTCATATTCCTACCAGTCAGTGGGATACTATGTCTCGCTTCTTGCCGAAGCCAGAGGGCACAAACCCTTTCCGGATGCTTACAGCCTCATGTCAATGCGATCCCAGCAGGTGGTCAGGTTTATCTCGGATGACCTTGATGAGCTGATTCAAAAAAACCTGGCTCCTCTAAAAAGCTCCCGCTTTGATCTCAGTATCTATTTTGGCAGGAATATGGCCAAACGCTATGACAAACTGTCACAGAAGCTCTTTAATACGCTCCATGCTCCCTTTTTACGGGCCAGCTTTGTAAAGCAGAAAAAATGGATGCTGCAGAAAGCCACTCCCATTGCCTCCAAGGATATACCCGCATCGCACTGGCCCTTTGTGGTCAATGCTGCTGAAGATTATTTCCGCAAGAAGAGAAAGATTGTGCATCGGAAGGTGGAGACCCGTTTTGATCTTGCCATTCTTATTGCCCCTGAGGATAAGCAGCCGCCGTCAGACGAGCGGGCCATAAAAAAGTTCATCAAGGCTGGAGCTTCACTCAATCTCGGTGTTGAATTAATACAGAAGGAAGATTATGGCAGGTTGGCCGAATTTGATGCCCTTTTTATCAGAGAAACAACAAGTGTCAATCACCATACATATAATTTTGCCCGGAGAGCGGCAATTGAAGGTCTTGTGGTTATCGATGACCCGGATTCCATTTTAAAATGCACCAATAAGGTTTTTCTTGCCGAAATGCTGCAGCGGCACAAGATTTCAATTCCCAAAACCATGATTGCCCACCGGGACAATATGGCACATGTGACTTCAACGCTTGGCTTGCCCTGCATCCTCAAGCAGCCTGACAGTTCATTTTCCCAGGGAGTTATGAAAGTTCAAACTGAAGAGGAGTTGCAGGACAAAATGAAAAAGCTTCTGAGTCGTTCGGAGATGATCATAGCCCAGCAATTCCTGCCCACGGATTTTGACTGGCGTATCGGCGTTCTTGACAAGAAACCGTTGTATGCCTGCCGCTATTTTATGGCTAAAGGTCATTGGCAGATAATCGATTATGGCAAAACCGGCAAAATACGGGAAGGCAATGCCGATGCCATTGCAATTGAAGATGTGCCGGAACCGGTCCTGAATACTGCCTTGAAAGCTGCCAATCTTATCGGTGACGGTCTGTATGGAGTTGATCTGAAGCAGATCGGCAAGAAAGTTTACGTCATTGAGGTGAACGATAATCCGAACATTGATGCCGGTTTGGAAGATACGATTTTGAAAGACGGGCTCTACCAAACCGTAATGCAGTCTTTTATCAGGCGTATAGAAGAAAAGAAGCTGGCTGGGAAGAAATGAGCAAAAAAAAGACATTAGGCCTTTTTGAAGCTGCAGGCATTGAACTTGAGTATATGATTGTCAACAGGGAGACCCTGGATGTCCTTCCCGTTGCCGATGAGTTGCTCAGGACAGTTGTCGGCGAATATGCCAACGAATATGAGAAAGAGGGTATCTGCTGGTCAAATGAGTTGGCTTTGCATGTTGTGGAACTGAAAACCTGCGGACCAGTTGACACCCTTTCTGAAACCGCAGAACTGTTCCAGCATGATATAAATTGGATCAATGAGATATTGCGCAATTACAACGGCATGCTGATGCCTACAGGGGCACATCCCTGGATGGACCCCTGTACTGAGGCAAAGTTATGGCCCCATGGCCAGCGCACCATTTATGAAACATATCACAGGATTTTCAACTGCGAAGGACATGGCTGGACCAACCTGCAGAGCTGCCACCTGAACCTGCCGTTTAACGGCAGCGATGAATTCGGTCGCCTGCATGCGGCAATCAGGCTGGTTTTGCCTATTATACCGGCCCTTGCCGCGAGCACCCCTATTTTGGACGGCAGGTGCCAGCCGTTCCTTGATACCAGGATGGAGTATTACCGCACTAATTCAGCGCGTATTTCATCAATTACCGGCGAGATAATCCCTGAGCCCATATTTACTCCCAATGCCTATACAAAAGAAATATTTGCACGCATGTACAGGGACATAGCACCATTTGACCCGGAGGGCACGCTACGGGACGAATGGCTCAATGCCCGGGGTGCCATAGCGCGCTTTGACCGCAATGCCATTGAGATCCGAATTATTGATATCCAGGAATGCTCTAAGGCTGATCTTGCAATTGCAGCAGGCATAAATGCGGTGCTGAAGGCAATTGTTGAGGAAAAGTGGAGTGATTTCCCCAACCAGATGGCCTGGCAGGTCGGGCCCTTGAAAAACATACTTTTGGATACAGTCCGTGCGGCTGAGGAAGCTGTAATATCAGACAGGGCCTATCTTGAAACCTTTGGCGTTCAGGGACAGGACAGTATATCTGCTGCAGAGCTCTGGAGTCATATTGCCGGGCAGATTGATATTGAACAAAATCTTGCCGCAACCTTTTATGCCATTGTCAAGAATGGATCTCTTGCCAATCGTATTCTTAAGTCTATGGGCGGGGAGATAACACGGAAGAAACTGCAAAAGGTTTACCGGGAACTGTCAGACTGCCTGAAGGAAAACCGCCTGTTCCTGCCGAAACTCTGAACCCGTGTGGTGTCTAAAATGTCACTGTTTCAAGGTGGAGTTAAAAAATGGCAGAGCCTGCCCAGAAACCTCAAAAACTGAGGGATTCAACCCTTATTCAATACTATATTGAAGTGGATTCAGGATAATGTATGAAATGCATCATCAGTTGCGAACATGCCTCCAGCAAAGTGCCCTCACGTTTTGCCCATGTATTCCAGGATAAGGAGAAAGTTCTGACCTCGCATCAGGCATATGATAGTGGTGCGGCAAAACTGGCCCGCAGACTGGCGACGCAGTTGCATGCTTCATTGCATCTTGGCTCAATATCCAGGCTGCTCATCGATCTGAACCGCTCCCCTTCAAACAGGAAATCTCTTTATTCGCCTTACTCCAGAAAACTGGGCCAGACTGACCGAGAACTGTTAATGCACAGATATTATCTCCCGTACAGGAATAAAGTTGAAAAGGAAGTTGCCGGAATAATTGCTACCGGGATGCCTGTGCTGCATATTTCAGTGCACTCCTTTATCCCTGTGAAAAGCGGTAAAGTACGAAAAGCCGATATCGGTCTGCTTTACGATCCTGCGCGAAAGATCGAAAAGGATATCAGCAGGATCCTGGCAGAAATGCTGCATGAGAAGGTAGCGTCGCTTCGGGTGCGGAGAAATTATCCCTACCTGGGAAAAACCGATGGTTTTACTTCTTTTATGCGTAGGAAATATTCAGCAAAGCTCTATGCGGGAATAGAAATTGAGATAAACCAGGCCGTTATGTCTAATGATGGTAAAAAAAAGAAAACTTTGGAAGTTCTTGCAGAAGGAATAAGGCATTTTCTGAAAAACTGAAGGAATATCTCAGCTCGGTACATATATATGGGTGTGGGTGAAATTTATGATGCTGATAAACAACTTTGAATTCTGGGCGAAAATTTTTACAAGTGTCTTATGCGGAGGAATTATAGGCTTTGAACGCCAGATCCGCGGTAAACCAGCCGGAATAAGGACGAGTATTCTCATATGCCTGGGCACCGAGATTTTTGTCAGCCATGGCACAGCCCTTTCCAGTGGTGACCAGTACAGGGTCCTGGCCCAGGTTGTCACAGGCATAGGTTTTCTTGGCGCCGGCCTCATGATCTCCCAGGAGGGCACTGTGCGGGGCGTAACCTCTGCTGCGGTTATCTGGGTGCTTGCGGCAATCGGTGCGACCATTGGTCTGGGACACTTGGCTGAAGCCCTGGTATTTGTTTTGGTGACTGTAGCAGTTTTGAGCGGTGTCGAGTATCTGGAAAACAGTATCCGTAAGCTGCGCAGCGGCGTCCATGCCCGGCACCAATCCTTTGAAAAGATCGGACATAAAAGAGGGAAAAAACTTTGAAAGAGGAAATTTTCAGCAGATATGAATCCCATTCAGGCAGACGCCTTGCCATAGATGTATCAGTGGGAAAGATCGAGGAATTGTTCGAAGATTTCGATAGTGCAGCCTCGTATGTCAAGAAAGACCTGGATCAGGATTTTGTTGATTATCTCATTGAATCTGTCAGGGAAATAGGTGGTTATGATTTTGTCATCCGCATCAATCTTCCAACACACGTGCCTGAGAGGCACCGAAAGCGTTTACGGAAAAGTATAAAAAGCTATTTCAGGTACTTGGAATTACTCGAAAGGCGGAAGTTGAAAAAAATGTTGTGGAAATCTTTTTTGCTTTTCTGCCTGGGCATGTTCCTTTTAACAGTTTCAATGACACTTAAAGGGAACATGGAGCACTTAGGGGGCGTACTGCAGGAGTTGATGATAGAAGGACTGACCGTGGCTGCCTGGGTTTCTCTGTGGAGCGCATTTGCGCGCTTAATTTTTGAACTTGGAAGCATAATTGTTGATATTCGGATTTTCAGGCGTATTGCCAGTCGTGAGGTTGTTTTTAAAACCAGCAATCTTTCCAAAACGCTCCATAGGGATGATGCAAAAGTCGAACGCCTGACAGATGTCGCACCTCAATCACATTAAATAATCTAGATAATTAAAACCCGCAAAAGCCTTAAGAAAATGCTTTTTTTGATATAAAGTCTAATTTGAAGTATTCTTGAACTAATTCCTTTTTATTACCTGCGGGTTTATGACTGCAGAAATGTATCTTAAAAAATCGGGAGGTGGGCCATGTTTGAAATTTTCAAGAAAAGCCTTTTTGCAGGTTTAGGACTTGCAGTTGTTACCAAGACAAAACTAGAAAGTGTTCTGGAGAAACTTGTTGAAGAAGGGAAGATGTCAAGGGATGAAGCGGAAAAACTGGGGCAGGATCTCTTGGAAAGCGGCGAGAAGCAGTGGACAGATTTTGAGGGTAAGCTCAAGGAAACAGTAAAGGGATTTCTTGCAGATATGGACATCTGCAAGGCAAGCGACGTAAAAAAATTGGAAAAAAAGGTAAAAGCCCTTGATATGCGCCTGAAAGCCCTGGAAGAACCCAAAAAAGGGAAGCCCGCCAAGAAATAGGCTCACTTTATGGATATCCTGGCACTTTCAAAATTGGGACGCTTCCGTGACATTGTGGGAGTGCTCTTCAAGTATGGATTTGATGATGTGGCCGAACGGCTTCAGCTGCCTGGCAAAATTCTCATTGCCAAGACAAGAATTGCTGTTCCTGAAATGACAACCTGGGAGCGGCTGCGGCATACCCTGGAAGAGTTGGGCCCGACCTTTGTTAAATTTGGCCAGATTCTAAGCCTGCGAGGAGATTTGCTGCCGGCTGAACTCATCAAGGAGCTTGAAAAACTGCAGGACAATGTCGCTCCGGTTCCCTTTGAAGAAATTATGGGGGTGCTGAAAAAAGCTCTCAAAAGGCCGCTGGAAGAAATCTTCAGTCTTATTGATGAAGAGCCCATTGCAGCAGGCTCTCTGGCCCAGGTTCATGGTGCTGTCCTCAAGGAAGAAAATATGCCGGTAGCCCTGAAAATAAAAAGGCCCGACATAGCACGCGTCATTGAGATTGATCTGCAGATACTTGAAGGTGCGGTGCCTTATTTAAGTGAACACCTTGAGTTTGCCCGCACCTATGATTTTGGCAACCTGGTCAAGGAGTTGAAGCGTGCCTTGCGGCGTGAACTGAACTTTACCCTGGAAGCCAGGAATATGCAGATCATCAGTCAGAGTTTGGCGGGTGAAAAAGACGCCATTATCCCACAAGTATATGAGGACTATACGAGGTCTTCTGTCCTGACCATGGATTTGATCGAAGGCGTCAAACTTAAGGATTTGGAGACTGAAAAGATTGAGGAACGCGAGCAACTGGCCCGGATTGGTATCAGATTGGTTGTCAAACAGGTTCTTGAGAACGGTTTTTTTCACGCTGATCCGCATCCAGGAAATTTTTTAATTATCGATGGCAGTAAGGTTTGTTTGCTTGATTGGGGAGTAGTCGGTATTCTGCCGTCTGAAACACGTTATGAGCTGGTAGAGCTAATAGCTGCAATTGTTGAGATGGAGGCTGAAAAGGTCCTGGACATTCTTGTCTCCCTCACAGGTGCAAATGTTGTCGAAATCAATGAGAAACTATTATTACGGGATATTCTGGAAATTCTCCATCTCTATCACAGTGTGACTATTGGCAGATTGGATTTGGGACAGCTTCTCATGGACCTGAACAATATGCTCCGGACACACCACATCAAGCTTCCCAGTGACCTGGCACTGATGTTTAAAGCCATGGTGACTGTCGAGGGCACAGCCAGAAAACTTTATCCCGATCTTGATGTCATTGCGGAAATAGAACCCTTTATCAACCAACTTGGCATGGAGCGCTGGAGTATGTCCCAGGTCTGGAGACGTTTTACCCGACAGCTTCGCCTCTATTTAAAGTTGCAGAGCAGTCTGCCCGGTGCCATTCAACGTATAATGCAGAAAGTGGAGCAGGGTGAATTGGACATAAGGTTCAAGCATGAAAACCTGGGTGGTCTGCAAAAAAGCCTCGACAATGTCAGTAACCGTCTCTCTTTTTCCATCATATTGGGCGCCGTTATCATCGGCAGCTCCATGATAATTACCACCGGTGTAAAGCCCCTTATTTTCGGATATCCTGCCATTGGTCTGGTAGGCTATCTTATCTCCGCTGTTCTCGGCTTGATCGTGGCCTTTAATATCTTCCGCAGCAGAAAATTTTAAATCCATCAAACGAAAAATCCCCCACACCTTGCGGTGCAGGGGATTTATAAAAGGATTCGGCGGCGGCCTACTCTCCCACCAAGTCGCCCTGGCAGTACCATCGGCGCAGAG
>Ga0209536_100001253_pt1 | contig 41978 bp, 35 predicted proteins | sample DeeMarSeWOR28_12_FD_187461 | JGI IMG/M metagenome (GOLD analysis project Ga0209536, IMG submission 187461) | Marine sediment microbial communities from White Oak River estuary, North Carolina - WOR-2-8_12 (SPAdes) (version 2) | ecosystem: Environmental > Aquatic > Marine > Intertidal zone >...
GATCTCAAGTGCTGTGGCCATTGTATTATACCCAACAGTGTCTACCTTGGACACCAAGTATAAACACGACAGGAAGAGACGCAACAGGGCAATCGCTCATATAACCAGGAACTCCGAGAGATACTCCTCAATGGTCACTGTCCCTGTTGTCTTCCTAATAATCATCTTCGCGGTCCCAATTATCGACATAGTGTTAAACAGCTCTTTCCGACCGGCTGCCATGAGCCTTCAGATATTGACGATATATACCTATGTCTTGACCCTGGGTATGCCCTTCCGTTTCCTGATTCTCGGAATGGACCAGCCAGATACTATTGCCAAGGTCGTGATATTAAGTGGTGTAGTGAACGTGGTTTTCAATTTATTGTTGATACCAGAGAACGGCCTATTGAGCCCCTTTGATATCAACGGTCCCAGCGGTGCAGCTCTGGCAGCCTTGATATCCGCGATTGTTATGTTCATAGGGTTCCACAGATATTCCCGTAGGATAGTACGGGTCGGGTTCCGATGGGGCAAGGTAATAATCCATATAGTGGCCGGCATCATTATGGGATTAATAATATGGGAGATCGCCTCCCACTTCCAACCATTGAAATGGTACTTCCTCGCTGGCCTGGCGTTGCTGGGTATCTGCCTATATGTAAGTATTCTCTGGATATTCAGGGAATTCAGGAGGAAAGATTATAACTTCTTCATGGACACAGCCAATCCATTGAATGCATTGAGATACATAAAGGAAGAGATCAAGGAAAGGCCGAAAAACGATTTGGATTAATGTAATATCCGGTAAATGGATGGCTCATATTCATATAACTACCGTATCCAAACAATTATATAGTTAAATATAATCACCATTAATTACATTTAATTAAATTTAACGAGGGAGCAACATGTCAGATAGTAAATACACAACGGTATCGATACCGACACCACTCGCTGAGAACATAAAGAGAAGGATAGAGGGAACAGGCTTCAATTCAATTTCCAGCTACGTGACTTATGTTCTCAGGCAGGTTCTTTCGAGCCTTGACGAGGAAGAGCAGAGAGCGCCCATGAGCAAAGAGGATGAGGAAGAGGTCAAGCGCAGATTGAAAGCATTGGGTTACTTAGATTGAAGGTGATACCGTGGATTATCTCGACAAGCTTGAGAGCAAGAGCATTTACATAATCAGGGAGGCCCACAAACAATTCAGGGACATTGCCATCCTCTGGAGCATAGGCAAGGATTCAACAGCCTTGATGTGGTTGGTCAGGAAGGCATTCTACGGTAAGGTCCCCTTTCCGGCCCTTCACATAGACACAGGTTATAAGTTCAAGGAGATATACGAGTTCAGGGACAAGTGGGCCAAGGAGTGGGGCTTCAAGCTCGATATCGCCCAGAACAAGGAGTCCCTGGATAACGGGATGGGCCCGCAATGCGACAAGCTTGACTGCTGCACTCAACTGAAGACCGACGCACTGAAGCAGGCCATAGATAAGAGCAAGTACAAGGCCCTGCTCCTCGGAATAAGGAGGGACGAGCACGGCATTAGGGCCAAGGAAAGGGTGTTCTCCCCGAGGAATCGCGAGTTCCAATGGAATTACAAGGACCAGCCCCCTGAGCTGTGGGACCAATACAAATCAAAACAGGAGGGGGAGCAGCACATTCGTGTTCATCCGATCCTTCATTGGACCGAGTATGATATCTGGCAATATGTCCTTAGGGAGAATCTGCCTGTGGTAGAGCTTTATTTTGCCAAGGGCGGTCAGAGATACAGGAGCATAGGTTGCGAGCCATGCTGCAATCCCATTCCCTCCGAGGCCGACACGGTCGAGAAGATAGTGGAAGAGCTCAGGACCACGAAGGTTACGGAGCGCAGCGGAAGGGCCCAGGATAAGGAAAAGGCCTACATGATGCAGAAGTTAAGGTCTTTGGGATACATGTAAGGAGGAGTATATATGGAAGAACATGACACAAATTCCAGGAGCCTGTTCAAGGCCATTACCTGGAGGGTAATCGCATCTTTGACAACATTCACCTTGGCGTTCATAGTCACAGGTGAACTGGCCCTATCGGCAGGGATCGGCATCGCCGATGTCATCGCCAAGTTCATATTATATTTCTTGCACGAAAGGGCTTGGGACAAGATTACGTGGGGGAAACAGATTTCAGAGGTCTGATATAATGGAGATAGCTGATAGTCTTAGATTCGTGATAGTCGGGCATATTGACCATGGAAAATCCACGTTGATAGGCAGGCTATTCTACGACACTGACAGCCTGCCGGATGAGAAGATAGAAGAGGTCAGGGCGATCTGCGAGTCCCTGGGCAGGGAAATGGAGTTCGCCTACGTGATGGACCATCTGGAGGAAGAAAGGACACAGGGCATAACAATAGATACGACCCAAACCTTCTTCAAGACAGACAAGCGCGATTACGTGATAATAGACGCGCCCGGTCATCGCGAGTTCACGAAGAACATGATCACGGGAGCGTCCCAGGCCGAGGCTGCGATCCTGATAGTCGATGCCGAGGAAGGCGTTCAGGAACAGACCCGACGTCACGCCTACATACTGGGATTGCTCGGTCTGGAGCAGGTGATTGTGGTGATCAACAAGATGGACCTCGTTGATTTCAGTGAGGAACGGTATATGGAGGTGTCTAAGGACATCACCGGGTTCCTGTACCAAATCAACACGAAACCAACCTATGTGATACCGATCTCCGCCAAGGAAGGGGACAACATCGCCAGTCGCTCGGGACGGATGACGTGGTATAGCGGGCCTATCATCCTTGAGGCCCTCGATTCGTTCAGAAGCTTGGAGGACAGGATTGACAGGCCTCTGAGATTTCCAGTGCAGGACGTCTATCAAATAGGAAACAAGAGAATAATTGTCGGTAGGATAGAGGCTGGTGCCATCGAAGAAGGGCAGGACATCCTAGTATTGCCCACCGGAGAGGTCACAACGGTCTCCTCAGTCGAGGAATACAACAACGTAAACAAGCGAAAGGCGGTCTCCGGTGAGAGCACTGGCATCATAGTAAAGGACAAGCTCTTCATAGACAGGGGCAACGTTATTACGGTGCCTGTAAACAAACCGGTGATGTCGAACGAGATAAAAGCGAACGTGTTCTGGATGGACAAGGAGCCGTTGAAGAAAGGAGAGACTGTGTCCTTCAAATGCAGCACCCAGGAGGCTAAGTGCCTCGTGAAGACCATCGAGCGCCGCATTGATTCATCCACTCTCGAGTTGATAGAGGTGGATGCAGAGGTTCTTGAGAACCGCGAGGTTGGGGAGGTCGTGCTGAACTTCACCAATCAGATTATCGTTGATAACTTCAACGACACTCCTGAGTTGGGCCGATTCGTCATCGAGAAGAAGCTGGACACGGCCGGGGGCGGGATCATCACCGACCTGGGGGAGAGAAGTTGATCACTGTTGTCGCGATCGATGCACTCGAACACTCGCTTGTAGAGGAATTCGACTTTCCTGCACTGAAGCAGAGCTATTACGGCAGGACAGACATAAGCGAGTTTTCAGAACCGAGGACAATTGTGCTGTGGAGCTCGTTCATGACAGGCGAGAACCTGGAAGCCGAGATACTGGCAAAGGGGGATAAGGAGATGTGGAACACCAGGATCCCCTTGGAACGCACGTTCTTTTCCGAGTTCGATAATCCCAAGGTCATAGACCTGCCCGGGTATAACTACGACCTGGGCCAGCACGAGAGGTCCCGAGGTTTGCTCAAGGCCTACTTCGAGACCGAGGACGAGGAAGAAAAGAACATAACCCGCAATAGATACAATGAGAATGCCTTCGCCCATCATCGGAAGGTCAAGCAGTCGTTCATCGAAGCTATCGAGGCGGAACACGATTTCATACTCGGTTATTTCAGCGTTGCCGACGAGGTTGGACACCTCAACTTTGGGAATAAGGCTCTGATTAAGACGATATACAGGGAGCTGGACGACCTGGTTGCGATTATCCAAGGAAACGTGATTGTCCTCTCAGACCATGGCATGAAGGCCATCGGCCAATACGGCGACCATTCGGAATACGGGTTCTGGAGCACGAATTTTGTAGACTTAGGGAGTCCAAGAATAATTGACTTCAGTAATCTGTTAACAGCTGAAATCAAAAAAATATGATGCCATTAATATAATATTTTAATTATTTTTAATATAAATATATTTTACCAAATATTGTTATTGTATACCTATCTTATTGATGAATTCCAATGTTACTAATTTATAGTCATGATGTTTTTCAACATATATCCTACCTTTTTTTGCGAACATCATTCTCAATGCCGGATCATCGAGTACTCTTTTTAAATTATTATATATATTATCCGGTGTTGAAGTAAGGATTGGTAAATCATTTGGAAAACCGTTATATCCAGGAACAGCGCTACCCAATACAATATTGCCACTTGCCATGCCTTCAATACTAAATAAACCGTACCCAGGTAAAAGAAGTTGGTCTATAATAATTTCTGATTCTTCTAATTTTATTCTCAATATATCTTTATCCATATTTTCACAAAGTTGAAACTGAAATTTATAACCTTCACCTTCTAACCTTTTGATAGCGTTCAAGATATACTTCGTACCCTTAATGGCTCTGTTTGTAGGGGCATGTAATATTAGGGGTTCTTCTGATTGATTCATTTTAAAATTTATTACGTTTAAATCAAATGGAGGCCAGTATAAGTGATAATTACGAGTTAGATATTGAGCTCTATCTGGTTTAGCAAATATGTGATCTCCATATTTTTCAATAATTCTTGCTTTGTATCTAAGTATCAGATCCTGTTCCTTTGCCAGTGGTAAATTAACGAGTTCTTTTTCAATATATTTTGCATGAGAGTTCAAACCATCTCGTACCAATTCTGTTATTAAAAGCGGATACGATCTTAAATCTGAACCTAATGATATGAATATTATCTTTTTTCCCATGACCTTTAAAATGGGGACATCAATGTAAGCTAATCTTCTAGCACATCGTTGATATAAGAAAGCACTGAAGAAAGAGGATGAAAAAGTAAATATATAAACATCATGTGAACTAAAATTTTTAATAAATTCTTTAATAATGTCATTTAAATAAAAAAGTTTATTTTTATTTCTTATATACCTATCATATCCCTGATATTTTAGTTTTGACTGGTCATTAACAACACAGGTTACTTCATATCCTAATTCACGCAAACCTTGCGATAACCTTAGGGCGACATCCCCACTTTCTATTATACCTATAAATATCTTTGGTTTTTTCATCTAATATCACATCATAATAGTCATCCTAAAGGTCAATCTTATATTATTTATAGGTTTAATTTTGAATCGATGGTGATTTTCTTTATTTGATATTCTAAAAGGTAATTTTCTAATTGGTTTTTTAATATCATCCCTTTTCCGTCAAGAGGCACATTATTTATCTCAAAAGGATCATTTAAAAAATTATAATATCCATTCCTCCCAATCTTTGTGTTTCGCCATACATATTTTGTTCCTTCTCTACGAGCACAAGCTTCAGCAAGGTAAGTATCCGTTAATTGATTATCTGCAATACCGAAGAATGTGGATTTTCCTTGATATGCCCATGTTTCACTAAATAACGTACGGTCAAATTTCATATTAGTGTTCTCTACATTAAATAAAGGTTTTAGGGAAATTCCATCTAAGTCGAGGTTATTGCTTATGTTTAAGAGGTCTAAGATTGTAGCCATTAAATCAATTATACTTACATCCTCATTTATAACTAATCCAGCAGGTAGATGTTCAGAATAAAATATTAATGGCACATGAATTGCACCTTCAGATATATTGAAGCTATTCATGAAATCTTCTCTACCATCCCATTTGCATCGCGTCTCACCATGGTCAGAAACGATTATTAAAATACTATTCTCAAGTAGACCATGATCGGTCATTTTTAAAAGTAAATCTTGAAATTTGCCATGGTCGAATTTATTGACTCCATGGACATATAATGGGATAATCTCCTCGAAAAGTCTGTTCTTAGATTTGAGTGCTTCTCTTAGAAGGTAGTCAAGTGATCGATAGGTAGCATATTCCTTCAATGATGCATTAAGTTCATCATAATTCTTAATTATTCTCTTAGATTCGGTTTGAGCGGTATATAATAATCGATGTATATCAATATCTATTGTCTTTAGTATATTCCCAATATCTTTCAAGTAATTATCATTGTATTTGAAACGTTCTGATCCTCCTGTTGTGTACAAATATGGTTTATGGACGTCAAAAAGGTGTATAAAAATAAAATTTCTTTGATTGGTTTGTATCGACTCAATGAACTCAAACAAGTTGGTTGTTTGAGATTTGAATGGTTCAATTACAGTGTCTATTCCCCGTGTAATGTCCTGCATTTGAAAGGTAAGATGTTCAGACCATGCTCTGGTATTCCAACCTTGTTTTTTTAAAATCTCAGGTAATGTTGTGACATTTTTCGGTAATTGATTAAAAAAAGTTTTTACCTTATGTCGTTTTGGATAAAGACCTGTAAGCATACTTGTATGCGAAGATGGTGTATACGAAGAAGTTGATATGCACTGCGTAAATCTAATTCCTTCCTTAGCAATATTGTCTAACGTGGGTGTGTCTACTATTGAGTGTGCATTAAAAGCTTCCAGCCATCTCTTGTCGTCTTCACAACCAATGCAATCAAATCTCAAGTCATCAATAGAGATGAGTATTACATTCCTTATATCCTTCACTTGACCTTTCTGATATCCACTCAATTTCAATCCTTCTCCATTAGAATTATTTTTACTCCATTTAATGCTGCATTCGCAGATTTCTTTACTGAGAAACCCTGTTCTGATAATAATTTAATGGTTTCTTGATATCTTGCTGTTTGAAATGTAACGATTCTCACATTTTTTAGGAGGTTTTTTGCACCCATAACGACTTCTGGTTCATGGCCATTGACTGTAATTTTTAATACATCAACTATATCTATATCATTAGAAGATACATAATCATCGCAACTGATTGTTTTAACATGAATACTATCAGAGAATTCACCATGGAATGTCCCTCCTGATAAACTGCCTTTGTCAAACGACAACCATAGAGATTTATTCGATTCATCAGATATTGCCATCTTTACTGGTGTTACATTAGTAATGTTGTGATACGCTAAATTTTTTTCTAAGCAAAGGTAAGTCGCTGGTTCCACCTCAAAAGCGTGTAGCCGACCTTTATTCCCGATTTTCATAGCTGCGGGAATAGTATATTCTCCTGAAGCTGCTCCCACCTCGATTACATTATCTCCTTCACGCAACTCATCTAAATGTCGTTCATGAGTACTCATAAAATCCAACGCCCATATGAATTGCCCTCTATCTTTCGAAGGAATATACCATACTTTATCACCCATCGTGCCTTTAAAAACACCCTCTTCTTCCGTGAATTTAACTTTTTTAAATATGTTCCGCAGTCCTAATATTTTATTACTAATTTTCTGGTTAAATGGAATCTCATCTGTATTCTTTTTCATATATCAATCACCTTTATGTCCATGTTTGTTACCAGACAATAGTTTTTTATACCATTCAATTGTGAATTTTATACCCTCATTAAACTCAATACTTGGTTGAAATCCAATCAAATTCTGTGCTAACGATATGTCGGCAAAATGCCGGAGGACATCGCCAGGTCGAGGTTCTTTGTATTCAATAGGTTTGTTAAAATCAAGATATTCAGTAATCGCCCTTACGATTTCATTTATAGTAATTTCCTTTCCACTAGCAATATTAAGAACCTTACCTCTCGTATTATTATTTTCATAAATATTAATTGATGCATTGGTGGTGTCTGTAACATAAATATAGTCCCTGGTTTGATTACCGTCGCCATATATGATAGGTGGTTCACCATCTAGTATTCGTTTTATGGTCAATGGTATTAATCCAGCATATTTACCATGATTTTGGCGTGGGCCATAATTGTTGAAAGGCCTAATAATTGCCATATCTATACCATAAGTATGGTAGTATGAAAAAATCAAATGATCTTCAGCTGCCTTACTCGCTGCATAAGGTGTTGTAGGATTCCAGGGGTGGTTTTCATCCATGGGTTCGTATGTAAGGCTACCGTATGCTTCAGATGACGAGTAATGTATTAAAGTATTATAACAATCTTCCCTTATTAATTCGCACAAAGTTAAACACCTATTTACATTCGTTTCATACACCCATTTTGGTTTTTCTATAGAAGCGGGTAATGGTATTGTGGCAAGATCAAACACAACGTCAATATCATATTCCAAAATGATTGCTTTTATAGTATCATAATCAGATGCATCTTGATTATAAATCTTCAAGCCTTTAAATTTTTTCATAGCTTGATCTAAATTTTCGTACCTCCCTACAATGAAATCATCAATCACAACCAGATTTTCTAGATTCCCTTTTATAAGTCGGTCTACTAAATGGCTCCCTATAAATCCTGCACCTCCTGTCACAAGGACCGATTTATTATTTAAGTTCATTTGTAATCCCCCTATATGTCCTTTAAATATTTTGCCACAACTTCAATTTCATGTTCTTTTAGCGTGTAATACATCGGCAATGCTATAGCTCTATTAAAAACTTCCAGAGAATTTTTACACACCTCTTTCGAGTTGTATACTGGTTGTATATGAGATGAATAGGTACCTATATTTGTTTGAACTCCTTTCCGCATTAAGTTTGTAATTATTTTATTTCTACTAACATATTTATTTACTAGTGGGACATAACTTTGAAATGCATGTTTAACATTATTACTAACAAAAGGAGGCTCCATATAATCAACATGACTTAGTATGTCATCCCAATATTTTGCTAGTTCTCGTTTTCTTGTCATTATTTTTTCAAGCTTTTTTAATTGGGCAACTCCAACGGCTGCATTGATATCACTCATTTTATAATTATATCCTACTTTATAAAATTCAGGAACAGTGAATTCATTTTTTTTCTCCCTTTCCCATGCAGATTTTATGCCGAAAACTGAAAGCATTCGGATGTTATCTGCTACATCTTTATCATTCGTGACCACTAAACCACCTTCACCAGTAGTAATCCCTTTTCTTGCATGTAATGAAAAGCATCCAACATCTCCAATCGTGCCAGCATATTTATCTTGATATTTTGCACCAAGTGCGCAGGCTGCATCTTCTATGATTTTTAAATTGTATTCTCTTGAAATTTCCAAGATTTTTTTCATTGCTACAGGATTGCCAAAAGTGTGAACGGGGAGGATAGCCCTCGTCTTATCAGTGATTTTTTCTTCTATCAATTCCGAGTCCACATTATATGTTTTTATATCAATGTCTACAAATACAGGTTTTGCACCACAATATAACACAGCATGTCCAGTTGCAGGAAATGTATAATCTGCAACCAATACCTCGTCGCCTTGTTTAATACCAATGCTAAGAAGTGATAGGTGTAATGCCGATGTACAATTCGTAACAGCAATAACATATTTAATGTCTAAATATTTTGAAATACAGTATTCAAACTCTTTTACTTTTGGACCTTGGGAAACCCAGCCGGAATCAAGAACATTCTTGATCTCTTTAATCTCTTCTATATCAAAATATGGTCTAAGCAGTGGAATTTTATACTTCATCTTGAATCATCCTTGTTCTTCTAGATTTCAGTATTCCATTCGCCAATATTAATAATAGCTAATGGACTTTATGACTATGACAGGAATTCCTGTATATAAATATAATGTTTAATACAATTCTGAAACAACCAGTTACCTTTTTATCCCCCGAGACCTTTTTCGATATGAGACGTATGTTCTGCCCGAAGTGCAAATCCATGATGACTCCCGTCGAGGGGAAATGGCAGTGTAAGAGGTGCGGCAAGTCCAGGAAGTCCGATGGCAAGGAGGTCATAGTAACTGACATAAAAGAGGACCAGGGGATGCTGGTCATCGACGAGAAGACCGACACCCTGCCCAAGACAAAGGCCAAATGCGATAAATGCGGACACAACGAGGCGTACTGGGTCATACGCCAGACCCGGGCGGCGGACGAGCCCGAGACACGCATATACCGCTGTGTTAAGTGCTCCCATTCGTGGCGTGAGTATTAAGTCAGGACATCGGTTCAATGATGTTTTTTTCAGAAATCAAAAGATGAGACGAGGTCTCAAACGGTTTATTACCAATCGATCATCGGAACGATATCGCAGCAACCGCAGGAGAAGCACATTGTCTGGAATGTCTTCGGGGTCAGGCCGTGCTTCTCAAGGGCCTTCTTGTGAATATCCGCCAAGGCCAGGAGTCTTTCTGCACTCACGCGCTCGGGTGGCCTGCCCAACGCCTCCCCCAGCCTTTTCTCGTTCGCCTTGTTGATCCTGAGGGCTCTCAAGTTCGGTACGACTCCCATGCAGGCCAGGGCCTCCAAGCCTTCCGCGACGTCCTCGTCGGTCTCCCCCAGCCCGACTATCATGTTGGACGTGACCTTCCCTTTGCCGAAGACCTCCACCGCTTCTTCAAGGACCGAGAGGGTCAGCCTGCGGCTTCTTGCCGGGCAAACCTTCTTGTAAAGGTCTTTGGGCCATACCTCGATGTTGATCTTTATCTCGTCCGCCCCGGAGTTCTTCAGCAATTCCAGTTCATGCGAGTGCTCGAAGTACACCTCGATTCCTATGGGATATTCCGGATAATGGATTTTCAATGTTCGCGTCACCTCCGAAACCCGGTGGTTCGTTTTGGTGGAGGAATCCGGCACACCGCTGGTTATCGATATTGCCTCGAAATCGGGCGAGTTTAGGGCGATGCCCACAATACGGAGGACGCGCTCCGGTCCAAGGCTCACCTCCTCCCTGCCCGTTGGGAAGGAACAGAACGCGCACCCGAACTTGCACCTGTTCGAGAGGTTGATGAAAGCCTGATTGGGTGCATGGGCCAGTGTAGGGAGGACCTTCACCCCCCTGACAAACTCCTTGTCGTTTTCCATTATTGAAAATCCCGAATCCTTCTCCCTCAGACCGAACTTCGAAGCCGGGTCCTTTGTAACCTCAAGCTTGACCCTAGTGTCTCCAAATCCGAAGGTAAAGGTGGGAACGCCAGCATCAGGACCGGCCGAGGATTTGCTGGCAAAACAGGGCATGACGATATCCTTCGGAATGTATATCTTTCCCTCCTCGATAAGTCGGGCCTTGATATCGGACCTAGAACCTGGCATGTACACATTTATCGTGCCAAGTTATTAAGCGTTTACCCCGAATAATGCTAATTATTGGCGTAACAAAATCGTATTCCTGAAGTAAAATATAAGAAGAAAAGTAAAGGTTGGCAGAGATGATGGCTCTGCCATTCTCCTTTTTAGCTGGGATCCGGCCAATCCGTCATTCGTTTACCGAATCTATGATCCCGTTAAAGGTCCGGCTCGGTCTCATGGCCGGAACTACAAGTTTTGTGTCGGTCTTGTAGTACCCGCCCAAGTCCACCGGGCTGCCCTGCGCGGCCATCAGCTCCTCGTTGATATTTGCCTCGTTCTCTTCGAGCTGTGCAGCCACCTTTGAGAACTTCTCCTTGAGCTCGGGGTCCTTGTCCTGCTTGGCCAGTTCCTGCGCCCAGTACATTGTCAGGTAGAAGTGGCTGCCCCTGTTGTCTATCTCGTTGACGACCCTTGACGGGGACTTCGCCTCCTCCAGGAACGTGCCGTTGGCCTTGTCCAGCGTGTCTGCCAGTATCAGGGCCATCTCGTTGTTTGCCGAGTTTCCAAGGTGCTCCAGCGATGCGGACAACGCCATGAACTCGCCGAGTGAATCCCAGCGAAGATGACCCTCCTTCTGGAACTGCTGCACGTGCTTGGGTGCGGAACCCCCGGCGCCGGTCTCGAAGAGTCCTCCGCCGTTCATCAGCGGGACGATTGAAAGCATCTTTGCGGACGTGCCAACCTCCAGGATGGGGAACAGGTCTGTGTTGTAATCCCTGATGACGTTGCCGCCGACCGAGATGGTGTTCTCTCCCCTCCTCATCCTCTCCACGGAGTATTTCGTGGCCTTGACCGGGTCCATTATCTGGATCTCGAGACCCGAGGTGTCGTGGTCAGGCAGGTACCTGTTGACCTTCTTGATTAATTCGGCGTCATGTGCACGGTTCTCGTTCAGCCAAAATATCGCCGGCCAGCCTGTCGCACGGGCTCTGGTGACAGCAAGCTTTACCCAATCCTGCACGGGCAGGTCCTTGACCTGGCACATCCTGAACACGTCGCCGTCCTCGACCGGAACCTCCAGCAATTCGTTTCCAGCCGCTGAGACCACTTTAACGGTCCCGCTGCCGGAGACCTCGAAGGTCTTGTCGTGGGAGCCGTACTCCTCCGCCTTCTGGGCCATGAGCCCGACGTTCGGTACGGTGCCCATTGTCCTGGGGTCGTAGGCCCCGTTGGCCTTGCAGTCATCGATCACAGCCTGGTAGATGCCTGAGTAGCTAGAGTCGGGGATTACTGCCTTGGCGTAGTGCTGTTTGCCGTCCGGGTCCCACATGGTCCCGGATTCCCTGATGTACCTGGGCATTGAGGCGTCGATGATGGTGTCGCTGCCCACGTGGAGGTTTGTGATGCCCCTGTCGGAGTCCACCATGGCCAGTCTGGCTCTCTTTGCCTTCACGTCCTCTATGTCCGCAACTATCTCCGCCTTCTTGTCCTCGGGAAGAGTGTCCAGCTTCTGGTACAGCTCGGCGAGGCCGTTGTTAGGATTCACGCCCAGCTCCTCGAAGGTGTCCGCGTGCCTGTCAAAGACCTCCTTGAAGAACACGGAAACGGCATGCCCGAAGAATATCGGGTCGCTCACCTTCATCATCGTGGCCTTTAGGTGGATGCTGAACAGCAGGTCCTTGGCCTTGCAATCGTTTATCTGCTCCTCGAGGAAGTCCCTCAGTGCCGCCTTGCTCATCTTGGTCGCGTCGATTATCTCGCCGTCAAGCAAGAGGGTCTTCTCCTTCAGCACTTCCTTGGTCCCGTCGCTCTTGTGGAACTCGATGACGCAATCGCCCACGTCCTCCGGCCCGACGGTGGTTGAGATCTCGTTATGCGCCAGGTCGCCAGACGTCATCGTCGAGACGTGTGCCGGGTTGTCAGGGGTCCACTCGCCCATGGGGTGTGGGTTCTTCTTGGCATAGTTCTTGACCGAACCGGGTGCGCGCCGGTCCGAGTTCCCCTCCCTGAGGACGGGATTCACGGCGCTTCCTTTGATCTTGTCGTACCTGGCCTTCACATCCTTCTCCTCGTCGGTCTTGGGCTCGTCAGGGTAATCTGGTAGCTTGTAACCCTTCTGCTGCAATTCCTTGACCGCGGCCTTAAGCTGCACCAACGAGGCGCTGATGCAGGGCAGCTTGATGATGTTCGCGTCCGGTTCCTTCACCAGCTGACCCAGCTCTGTCAGGTAATCCGGTATGCGCTGCTCCTCGGTCAGGTAGTCCGGGAATCTCGCGATTATCCTGCCTGCCAGGGAGATGTCCGCGGTGTCGACCTCGACCCCCGCGGCCTCGGTAAATGCCTTCACCACTGGCAGGAAAGAGTATGTGGCAAGTGCGGGAGCCTCGTCAACCATGGTGTAGATTATCTTCGATGTCATGTCATCACCTCAATGTTATGAGGCAGTAGCGGGTCTCCCCGCTACTCCGCCTCCTCGGGTTCTTCCGGCATCATGTAGGCGATGTCGTCCCACGGGTGCCTGTACAGCCCCGCTGCCAGCCTTTTCTGGTCCATGATGTGGCCCATGAAGCCGATGCTCCTTCCGAGCACGAAGAACGCGTTCAGACCGCCCAGCTTGACGAAGTCCAGCGTCTCCTCGCGTGTGTACCCTAGGCTCCTCAGCATGTCGCATGAGAGAACGCCGATGCAGCCGTCCACGTTCAATATCAGGTTGTTCCTCTTGGTCGTGGTGATAGCCTCGACCGCTAGCGCGTAATCCAGCGTCTCCGTGACCGGGAAGTTCTCCTTGGCGTATTTCACCAGAAGCTCGACCCGCACGTCCGGGTTGGTGACTGATTTGATCCTGTGCCCGATACCCTGAATGTTCACGTTCTTCGTTTTCATGTCCTTGACCATGAACTCGGGGGCGTCTCCCCTGTAGAGGTACTCGGTGAAGTGCTCGGCCGAGCCCTGGACGGCCCCGCCGAACCTCGGTCCTATGGTCAGGAGGCCGCTCACGAGCGAAGATATCAGGTCCTTGCCGGCCCTCGATGCCACTATGGAGTTGTGCGCCCCGGACACCGCAGGTCCGTGGTCCGCCGTGATGAGGACGACGTTCTCGATGAACTTGGTTGCCCATTTGGGCAGCTTCTTCTTGAACCAGAGCAACCCTATGACACCTCCGAGGCCGTAATCCTCCTCGATGACCTTGCTTATCGGGACACCGCAGTACATGAGCTCCTCGCCGCGGTCGTCCGATATCGTGGAAATGAACTGCGGAGGCCTGCGAATGGTGCCTGCGGCCAGCGCCTTGTTGTAATCCTCCGGTATCGGCGGCGGGTCGACCTCCTCGGCCGGTGTTATGGTTCCGTCGGCAACGAGCTTCTCGTAGGTTTCCTTGATCTTCTCGTCGAAGTCGTTGAAGCTCTCGGGCACAATTGCTCCGGCTTCCTTGAGGGCCACGTTCTTAGCGTCCGCCGTTTCCTCAGCCGCGTCGGCCCTGGCGCCTGCATGACCGAACTGGACGCCGCTCGCGAACATCTTCGCGCTCGTTCCTATGCACCAGGCGACCAGAGGCTTGGTGATCTTGCCGCTCTTCAGGGCCTCGACGACCTCGTACTCGTCGCGCCCGCCTATCTCGCCCAAGAGGACGATCATCTTCACGTCGGGGTTTGCCTGGTATCGCATGATGTGGTCGATGAACAGGCTGCCCGGATAGCGGTCGCCGCCCAACGCCACTCCCTCGTAGACGCCGTCGGTGTTGACGGCCAGCATCATGTTCAGCTCGTTGGACAATCCTCCGGATTTGGAGACGTAGGCCACGCTTCCTGGCCTGTGGAGCTTGGCATCGATGATGTTGTCGAGCATGCCGGCCGTGTTGCCTATCTTGAACGCGCCAGCCCTGAGGCCGCCGACGGTAGCGGGACCGATGATGTTCTTGCCGAGCTTGTTCGCCTTCGCGATGATCTCCTTGCTTCGGCGCTCGGGAACGCCCTCGGCGATGATGGCGATGGTCCTCAGGTTGGGATAATCGAGTGCTTCCATCGTTGTCGGGTAGGCGCTCCTGAACGAGGCGAAGTTCACCATCACGTCGGTGTTCGGGTGCCTTTCGATGGCCTCCTTGAGAGTGCGGTACATGGGGAGCAGGATCGGCTTGTTGCCCCAGAAGCACTGGTGCAGCCCCGCCCTCGTCGGGTTGACTATCGCTGCCACACTGGGCTTCTCCCTTCTGCACACGTAATCGAAGTCCAGCATCCTCTGGATGGCGTTCTGCTGGTAGCCGAAGACTATCGCTTCCGTCTCCCTGTCGAATAATGTGTAATTCGGTCTCTCAGTCATATCAGGCACCCCCCTTCGCATCCTCGAATGCCATGGTTACTATCTTCGTCATCACCGTGTCCGGGCCGAACACCTTTATGGGCACGCCGATGGACTCGCCTGTCATCTTGATGTTCTTCAGCCCGGTTTGATAATTAGGACCTCCTCGCCTGACATATATCCATACGGGGGTCTCCAGAAGCTTGTCCTTGTAATCGACCATGGCCTTGTTGATGCCCGTGAAGGTCTTGTCAACGTCGGTGAAGTTGGCTATGCCGCCGCCTATGATGAGGAACTTCGGGCTCCCGTCGGGGTTCTTCTCCCGGGTCATCATGTCGATGATGGTCTTCGCGTACTCGTAGGTCTCGTCCGTGCTCGGGTTTCCGCTGTACTCGCCGTAGTTGGCCAGTTCACCGGCATAACCCAGGTCTGCGATGGTGTCGGTGTATATCACGCTCGCGCCTCCGCCGGCGACCAACGTCCAGACCTTGCCCTTGGGGTTTAGGATCGTGAGCTTGAGAGACGCGCCGGATTTGCTGTCGAGCATCTTGATGTACTCCTCCTCCCCGGAGAGCTTCCGACCAAAGGGCGCGGGGAAGCCGACGTCGCCCCAATACTTGGACGCCTCGAATGCCGCGGTGTCATCGATGCGGCACTTCAGGTCAAGCGGTATGAGGTTGTCTCCCTGCACCACGAACGGATTGATCTCCAGGAAGGCGTATCCCACCTCCTGGTAATACTTGAAGAGGCCCTTGATGAAGGCCGCCATCCTCGGTTTGAGGTCGGCGAGGTCAGCCGGCAGCTGTCCCTCGATGTCAACGTCGTCGATGGTTTCCAGGATGGGCACCAGTATCTCCGTGACCTTTCCCTCCTTCATCTTGTCCTCGATGTCGACGCCGCCCTCCGTGCTGAATAGAATCTCGTCGCCGCCCCTCTTGCTGGACATCGCCACGTAGAACTCCCTGTCCGCCTTGACGAAGGGCTCGATTAGGAAGTGGGTGAGCTCGCCGGTCACTTCGCCGATGGTGGCATCGCTTCCGCGCTTCTCCTCCAACCATTTCTTTGCCTCGTCCCAGGAGCCGTCGAGAAGGATAAGGCCGTGCTTGCCGCGCTTTCCCATTATCATGTCCGGCTTGACGACCAGTTTTTCCGTATTAAGCCAATCCACGTGGTTCGGAAGGTCGTTGAGGTCTGTCTCTGGACCCACCTGAGCCAGCCTTCCCGGATTGACGAACGTGTCACCGATGAAGTCCTGCCAGTTGGTGGCCAGCATGTTCTTCGCATCATATTCCCTGATTGGTTTTTGTGCCATTTATTTCTCCTCCTTTATATATTAACCTAACTATTTTACTGTATAAGCCAGTAATCCTCCTTCGTAAAGTATCTCTTTCTGCCTGTCGGAGTAGCTGTAGGTAAGCTCCAATTCGGTTCCCTTGGTCTTGTTGATGAGCTTGACCGGTTCATTGTTCATCAGCTTCTGCTTGATGTCAGGAAGCTCGACCTCGTCGCCCTGGTCGACCTTGTCGTAATCGCTCTCGTCCTTGAAGGCCAGCGATACGATGCCGAAGTTCACCAGGTTGGCCGCGTGTATCCTCTCGACGGACTTGGCGATGACAGCCTTGACGCCGAGGTACATCGGGCAGAGCGCCGCGTGCTCCCTTGAGCTGCCCTGGCCGTAGGACTCCCCCGCCAGGACGATGTTGTGCCTGCCCTTCTCCTTGTTCTCCATGGAGCGCTTGGGGAAGGTCGTGTCTATGGGCTCGAAGACGAACTCCGAGTACTTGGGAACGTTGGACCTGAATTTGAGCCTGGCCCCTGCCGGCATGATGTGGTCGGTCGTTATCTTATCGCCCACCTTCAGCATCACCTCGCCGGCTATGGTTTCGCTCATCCTCTCAGCGCTGGGCGGGTCGCCGATGTTGGGCCCTCTGTATATGGGAACGTTCGGGTCCGCGTCCTTCGGAAAGATGAACATTGAGTCGTCAATATAGAACTGGTCCGGCATACTGATGTCCGGGAAGTCGAAACCCGCACTCCTCGGGTCGGTGAACGTCCCCGTGACCGCCGATACCGCCGCGACCTCCGGGCTGACGAGGTAGATCTCCGCATCCTTGGTCCCGCTCCTGCCCTCGAAGTTGCGGTTGCTCGTCCTCAGCCCAACGGCCTCGGTCTTCGGTGATTGGCTGTTGCCGATGCAGAAGCCGCAGGCCGATTCAAGTATTCTAGCACCCGCATCGATTATGTCGGTCAACGCGCCCTCTCGGGAGATCATCTGGAGCACCTGCCTGGAGCCCGGCGCGACGCCCAGCGAGACGTCCGGATGGACCTTCTTGCCTTTCAGTATCTTGGCCAGCGTCATCAGGTCCTTGTAAGAGGAATTCGTGCATGAGCCGACCTCCACCTGGTCAATCTTCGTACCGGCCATGTCGCTGACCTTCACTATGTTGCCCGGGCTGTGGGGGGCAGACGCGAGCGGCTCTATGCTGCCGAGGTCGAGTTCCACGACCTTGTCGTAAACCGCGTCATCGTCGGCCTTCAGTTCCGCCCAGTCCTCCTCCCGGCCCTGGGCCTTGAGGAACTTCCTGGTCTCCTCGTCGGACGGGAACACCGATGTGGTCACGCCCATCTCCGCGCCCATGTTGGTGATGGTCGCCCTCTCGGGAACTGATAGCGAGGCCACGCCCGGTCCGCCGTACTCCATTATCACGCCGACATTGCCCTTTGTCGTGAACATCTCGAGCATCTTCAGGACCACGTCCTTGGCGCTGCACCAGGGCTTCAGCTCCCCGGTCAGGTTGATCTTGTAGACCTTCGGACAGGTGATGTAGAACGGCCCGCCGCCCATGGCGACGGCCACGTCCAGGCCTCCCGCGCCGATGGCTATCATGCCGATGCCGCCGCCTGTCGGCGTGTGGCTGTCCGAACCCGTGAGGGTCTTTCCCGGCTTGCCGAACCTCTCGAGATGCACCTGATGACAGATGCCGTTGCCGGCCCTCGAATACACGATGCCGAACCTCGCGGCCACCGTCTGCAGGTACTTGTGGTCATCCGCGTTCTCGAAGCCCACCTGGATGGTGTTGTGGTCGACGTAACTTACTGATAATTCGGTCTTCACCTTGTCAAGTCCCATGGCCTCGAACTGCAGGTAGGCCATGGTCCCGGTCGCGTCCTGGGTCAGGGTCTGGTCGATCTTGATGCCGATCTCCTGTCCCTGAACGTAGTCTCCGACGACAAGGTGCTCTCTCAGAATCTTCTCGGTTATACTTGCACCCATTGTATACCTCCCATTAATGACACCCCGAATTATGAATAAATATATAAGATTTCGTTGGGATTGGTTGAAAATTATTTCGTATTTATTAATTGTTGTAGGATATTTGACTAGTTATCCGGTCATTTCACTCCGGGGCAATCAATAAATCCCAATACCGGGTAACCAACTCATACACCCATCATCTTTTTGGATGAGCGTCACACCCTTTCTTCTTCGGAGCCTTTGATTTGATGTGCTTGATGTCACACAATGTCTCGATGTGGCAACAAGAATGGACGAGCATGGATGTCCCCTAGTCCGTGACTATCTCAAAGCCGTCCTTGTCGAATATCAACGGGAAGTAACCCCTCTTGTGGCTGGTCTGGCGCATCTTCACGATGCTCAGGTACAGGTTGACAAGGTTGTCCTCGCGCCTCAGGTCCAAATGGACGATGCCGTCGGAAAGGAAGTCCTCGCTGTTCTGGCAGAACTTGTCCGAGCCTTGCTCCATCTCCGTGATGAGGAAGGCGGTGACGTTCATGTCCCTGAGCCATTCGAAGAAGTGGAAGAGCTCCTCCCTCGGGCTGTTGAACTTCGCCATGACCTCCAGGATGGGCAGCGAATCGATCACGACCAGTTTAATGTCCATGTTCTTCTTGAGGTTCTTCAGGTACATCTTGAAGACCTCCATCCACGTCTGGTTCGTCAGCTGGATGAGCTTCTTCCTTATCATGCCCAGGTCTAGGACGCTGATCTCCTTCTCGAGCCCGCTGAGCTTCATGCCGAGGCCTTCCATGTTCGTTAGTAGGCTGTCCCTTCCCTGTTCGAGCGTGACGTAGACGCCGCTCTTGTCGTCCCTGTTGGCGTTATGGTACAGAATGTTGAAGGCGAAAGAGGATTTCATGGTCCCAGGTTTACCTGCAACAAGAACCACCGAGCCTTCGGGGATGCCTCCCTGCATCTCCTTGTCCAGACCTTTCACGTAAGTCTTTATCCTCTTCATTTCCTGACCTCCTCCACGGCTGTCCCCATACCTCGCTTAACAGATATAAAATTTCCTACTAAAATGGATATGGAACGATAACGATGTTAATGTCTCACTGAGGGCTTACTCGTCCTGATTCCTTGTGTTGCCAAAAGGGGTAGAGAGGATGCCGTACACCGTATCAATGATAGCATAGTGACTCCACAATCCCCGCACGATTCGATAATAAAGGGATGATATGTAGGCGGCATATACACGGAAACATACAGGCCGGATCCCGACGTCTTAGGTTATGAGACCTGGTGGTTTACGCAAAGTTAAATTATACCTGTTCCTTTTACGTCTTGGTGAACATATGAAGGGGATAGACGAACTTGCCACCAAGGCCCTAGAGCTCAGAGAGAGCGGGATGAACGACAAGGAGATAGCCCGTGAGCTGCACCTTTCGGAGAACACGATAGTCTGGCTTTTGACGCGGGGAGTGGAGAAGAAATCACCGCCCGTGGTCGACGTGAAGATCGGTTGGACCTCGGCCGGCGTGTTCGGTCACAGGATCGCCTATCTCAGCAACGTTCTATCCGACATCATTTTGGAGGAGGCTGAGAACGGCGACTTCGACCTGGACACGGTGGTCGGGATAGCCATCAACGGCATCCCGCTGGCCACGAACATCTCCGACGAGCTCGGGCTCGAATTCGCCATGTTCAGGCCCCCGCACAACAAGGAGGGCCCGGGTTCATTGGCCTCAAATTTCGCGGGCGTCGAGGGGAAATCGATAGTGCTTGTGGATGACGTCATCGATACGGGGGAGACAATGAGCCATGCCGTCGAGGAGATCAAGAAGATGGGCGGCACCCCCCAGCTCACCATCGTGCTGGTCAACAAGTCGGAGATGAGGGAGATCTGCGGCATCCCATTACGCTCCATTATCAGGGCAAGGGCGATATACTGAATTGACGAGAGGCAAGAGGTCATGCACTGGGTTGACGTTTACGCTGAAGAATTGCTGCAGCGCGGCAAAGAACATGTCATAGAGACAGGCACATCCATTTCCGGCCAGCCGCACCTGGGAAGCGCCGAGGACATAATAATCGGGGACGGGGTATTCAAGGCCCTCATCGATAAAGGGGGCAGCGCCAGGGCCGTGTGGGCCATGGACGATATGGACGGCCTTAGAAAGGTGCCAAAACAACTGCCCGCGGAGTTCGAGAAATACCTCGGCCAACCCGCCTTTATGTTGCCATGCCCCGATGGCTGCTGCGAATCGTTCACTGAACACTTCACCAGGCCTTTCTTGGAGTCCCTCGCAAGGGTGGACGTGAGGCCCGAGCCCCTTTCGGTCTCGGGCATGTACAAAGAGGGCAGATATGATGAGGTCGTTAAGACCGCACTGCAGAGAGCCGACGATATCAAGGCCATCCTCGAGGAGATATCAGGGAGCACAAGGGACGACGAGTGGCTGCCCTTCTTCCCCATATGCGATAACTGCGGGAGGATACTTACTACCCTGGCTTACGACTTCGACGGCCAGAAGGTGAGGTACCGCTGCGCGGGCGGTGTCGCCGGCAAGGCCGAGATATCGGGCTGCGGCCATGAGGGCGAGGCAGGCATCCGCGAGGGCAAGCTCCCATGGAGGATAGAGTGGGCGGCAAGATGGACCCACCTTGGAGTGACCTGCGAGCCCATGGGCAAGGACCTGACGACCGCCGGCGGTACGTTCGAGACCAGCAGCATCATCTGCGAGAGGATATTCGGTCACACCGCCCCGATACCCGTTCCCTACGAATGGGTGACCAACTACGGCCAGAGACTCGGGAAATCGGTCGGCCGCGTGCTCACTCTCGGCGAGATGATTGACATTGCGACCCCCGAGATATCCAGGTACTTCTTCTTCAGGACCCAGCCCACGACCCACAAGGAGATGGACTTCGAGCTGGGCATAACCAAGCTCGCGGAGGATTACGAGAACTGCGAGAAGGTCTACTTCGGTCTCGACGAGAACGTACCCGAGAAGGAGATCGGGGACATCAAGCGGACGTACGAGGTTGCCCAGGTCGCCGGTGTCCCGGACAGTTATTTCCAGGTATCGTATTCCCACCTGATATCTGTGGTCCAGACGAACCCGGATTTTGATTCCATCCTCGAGGTTCTAAAGAGGACCGAACATTTCGACGACCTCCCCGAGGAATCCATGGAACGGCTCAGGCAAAAGGCAGAGGCGGTCCGCATGTGGCTCGACACCCGCGCTCCCGACGATGTGAAGTTCAGCATCCATCGGACGCCCCCCGATATCGAGGTCCCGGAGAACGAAAGAGCCCTGCTTCGATCATTGCTAGACAAGCTGGAACCCCTGGAATGGCAGGCCGACAGGATACACGACGCAGTATATTCCGTGGCTGTCGAGGCCGAGATGAAGGCCGGCCCTATCTTCAAGCTGGTCTACAGGATATTCCTGGCAAGGGAGAGAGGTCCCAGATTGGGATATCTGCTTGCATCGCTCGATAAGGATTTCGTGGTTGAAAGGGTGAGACACTTTTCCGAATAATCGAGTAAAGTTTAATATTCAAGGTTATAATCAGCCCCTCAGCTCCATTACCCTGGTGGTGGCACCACAGTGCTACTCACTGGGAAACGACACAATAGCCCTGTGGTGTAGTGGTTAGCATAAGAGACTCTGGATCTCTTGTCTCCGGTTCGAATCCGGACGGGGCTACTATGTTTTTATATTATAGTGTATCGTAACCCAGTCCTCTCTCGGGCTACTGGATATTCAGTGTTTCCAATGAAGCCATCGATCCGGACGGGGCTACTATGTTTTTATATTATAGTGTATCGTAGCCCAGTCCTCTCTCGGGCTACTGGATATTCAGTGTTTCCAATGAAGCCATCGATCCGGACGGGGCTATCAATATATTTCCAAAAGGACTGAGAACCGTTTCCGCGAGCAGCAATAATTACTTCACACCGTCCAAGGCCTTCATCAATTCGGTCCTGAAGTGGTTGGCCACCCTGTCTCCCCTGTGCTCCCTGATGATGTTCACAAGGCGGTCGATCAGCGCCTCAGCGTTGTCCCTGGTGATGTACCGGAAGTCAAAGCCCTCGTCCTTCACCTGCTTCCTCACGATGTGCATGCCCATCTCCTGGTCGGCCAGTACTTTGGAGAACAGCACGGCCATGTAATCGAGGAACTCTGTTGGGGATTTGGGGTCCTCCGACGTGAGGCTGTAACTGGATTCGTTTGTCACGTTGTTCTTCGTCCTCTCCGGATCGGAGACTGCATCCGCCAGGGCCTCGAACACCTGCTCGACGTTATCACCTGTCTTGGCGCTGGTGAAGAACTGTACATTGTCGAATGCGGTTAGAGAGGCCTTGACCATATCATAATCGTCCGTGTACCGCTCCTTCAGGTCCTCCTTGTTGGCCAGGATGATAACCGGGATGTCGCCGGCAAAGTTGTTTAATTGAGACATCCATGTCTTGAGGTTGTTTGCGGTCTCCGAACGTGAGATATCGCACACGGCCAGCGCCCCCTTGGAATCCGTGAACGCGGATTCGTGTATCCTCTTGAACTCGGCTTGGCCGGAGATGTCCCATATCATCATGTTAACCGTGGTGTCGTTCTTCTTTGATATCACCGACTTCTTTGAGACCAGTGTTCCGAGGGTCGAGACATAATTGTCATCGTACTTGCTGTGCACATATCTCCTGACCAGGGAAGTCTTCCCAACGTTCGGGTCACCGCACATGCAGACCTTGATGGAAATCGATTTCATCTCATCTCCCATATGGTCAGCCGTATCGAAAAAAAGTAAATAAAACTATTCCCGGAACGTTCCTTGTCATTAAGATTCATGACTGTCTTAGTGAAGTGCCCATCACCCAAATCTTTTTTATTATCCCGTGTATAGACCCGAAGCTGGAAGCAATATGCCTGATGAGAAATCGAGGGACTTCATCCGCCAGGTCATCGACGAGGACATGAGGACCGGTAAGTACGAAGGTCGAGTGCACACGAGGTTCCCCCCCGAGCCCACGGGCTATCTCCACATCGGGCATGCAAAGGCCATCATGCTGAACTACGGCATAGCGGAGGAATACGGAGGATTGTTCAACCTCAGGTTCGACGACACCAACCCAGCAAAGGAGGAGCAGGAGTACGTCGATGCCATCATAGAGGACTGCAAGTGGCTGGGCGCCGACTGGGGCGACCGCCTGTTCTTCGCGTCCGATTACTTCGACCAGATGTACGATTATGCCGTCCAGCTGGTCAAGCAGGGCGATGCATACGTTGACGACCTCAGCGCCATGGAGATCAAGCACTACAGAGGGGACGTGGTGAAGCCAGGCAGGAACAGCCCCCACCGAGACCGGCCCGTCGAGGAGAACCTCGACCTCCTGGAGCGCATGAAGGCCGGCGAGTTCAAGGACGGGGAGAAGGTGCTCAGGGCCAAGATAGACATGGCCCATCCCAACATGAACATGCGCGACCCCCTGATATACAGGATACTCCACGAGACCCATCACAACACCGGCGACAAGTGGTGCATCTACCCGATGTACGATTGGGCCCACGGCCTGGAGGATTCAATAGAGGGCATCACCCATTCGCTGTGTTCAATCGAGTTCGAGAACCACCGCCCCCTGTACGACTGGTTCCTCATCAAGCTGGGAGTCTACCGCCCAATCCAGATAGAGTTCGCGAGGCTGAACATGACGTACACGGTAATGAGCAAGCGCTGGCTCAAGGAGCTTGTGGACGGCGGCCACGTCAACGGCTGGGACGACCCCAGGATGCCCACTGTCCGCGGGATGCGGAGGCGCGGTTACACGGCAGAGGCAATCCGCGATTTCCTGGAAAGGGTGGGCATCGCCAAGAAGGACAACGTCATCGCCATCGAGCTGCTGGAGCACTGCGTCCGGGAGCACCTGAACAGGGTCGCGCCCAGGTTCATGGGCGTGCTGGATCCTCTGAAGGTTGTCATCGAGAACTACCCTGATGACGCGGTCGAGGAGGTGGAAGCGGTCAACAACCCCGAGGACCCGGGGGCCGGGACCCGCAAGCTGCCCTTCTCGAAGGAGCTTTACATAGAACGGGACGACTTCATGGAGGACCCGCCGAAGAAGTTCTTCAGGCTCGCGCCGGGCCGCGAGGTCAGGTTCCGCTACGCCTACTTCGTCACCTGCAAGGACGTTGTCAAGGAGGACGGCGAGGTGACGGAACTCAGGTGCACCATCGACCCTGAAACGAAGGGCGGGGACGCCCCGGACGGCCGGAAGGTCAAGAGCACCATGCACTGGGTCTCCGCGAAGGAGGCCATCGACGCCGAGGTCAGGCTCTACGACAGGCTGTTCACCGTTGAGAACCCGGCAGGTGAAAAGGGTGATTTCAAGGATTACATCAACATGGATTCCCTGAAGGTGCTGAGCGGATGCAAAGCCGAGGCCGCAGTGGGGGAACTGGCTCCCGGGGATAGGTTCCAGTTCGAACGCCTGGGCTATTTCTGCATTGACCCGGACAGCTCCGATGGGAAACCGGTAATAAACCGGGCCGTGACCCTCCGCGACACCTGGGCGAAGATACAGAAACAGCAGCAAAGATAAATAAGCGGATTTCTCATTCCCACGAGGTAATTGCATATAGCCCTTGTGGTGGCACCACAGTGCCACTTGGGTAAAATCCTAATAGCCCTGTGGTGTAGCGGCCATCATGTCAGCCTTTGGAGCTGATGACAGCGGTTCGATTCCGCTCAGGGCTATTACCACTTAATCTACAATCGGAGCGGATTAGACTATAGGCAGGACACATGTAACTTATCTTGCAGCCGCTATCCGCTCGGGGCCATTTTCCGTGTAACCGAAAGGTCTCATTCAATCCATTGACCGCTCTCTCTCATTGTCCGGACGAATGAATCCCTGTCCTCTTTGAGTACAAATCCGGACAGTTCTTCAACGGTTTCCTTCAGTTCCTCGTACAATTTCTCCTTGAACGGATTGCACCGTTGTATCCCGTAGTAAAGGTCGGGATTCTCCTTTATGACGCTCTCTGTCGTTATCATCTGTGAGAAGAAGGTCGTGCTCCCGATCTCCTTCAGCTCATCATACGAGTAACCGCCTTCCGATAGCATCTTGGCGTTGACTATGTTTATGAAGTGTGCCAGGCCAAGCACGAGCGTCATGGCCTTGTCATGCTCGTCAAAGGAAAGCCTGACCATGGAGACGGCAGTGTCGGCGAAAAGGCCTTCGACCTTTCGGTTCGCCTCCTCGTCACCGCAGTCACACAGGCAGAGAACCTTGTCGGATAAGGTGCGGGCCGCGGGACCGAACATCGGATGAATGCTAGTGATCCCGACGCCCTTGTTTCCGGCCGATTCAACGGATTCCTTCAGATGGCCTTTCAGGCTTGCGATGTCGAAGACCGTTCCCCCGAAGTCCAGGTCGACTATCGAATCGATCACGGCCGGCACTCCCTCCAGGGATGTGGCCACACAGATGAAGGAAGCGGTCTCGACAGCTTCTTCCAGACTCCCATGAGAGACGAACTCCTCCGTTCCCCCTCCAGTATCGTAGATCGAGACGTTATGGCCCTGGTTCCTGAAGAATCTGGAGAACCAGCGTCCCATGCCGCCGAGGCCGCCTACGATGACGATGTTCTCCAACTCGCCCTTGTATCCGGAGAAATGGCGGCTCTCCTGCTGCAGCCTGGACTCCCTGATTATCAGCTGCATCACCGATGTGACGAACTCCTCGGTCAGACCGTGGTAGCTGCCGTTCCTCACGGCGTTTTCAAGCACGGCCTTTTCAACCTCCCAGTCCCTCAGCGGTATTCGGGCCTTTTCCTTTTCCCTTCCTATGAGCGTTGTGAGCTCTGTCCTTCTGGCAATCATCCTGATTATCTCACCATCAATTCCCCTGACCTCGCTCCTCAACGTCTCCAGGTCGGTCATGTCAACCCTCCATTATCCTTCTCAACTCACTTATGAACTTCTCGTTCTCCTCCGGTCGGCCGATCGTGACGCGCAGCATATTTGCCAGCCGCCCCGTGTCGAAATATCTTATTAGGATCCCTTTGTTCCTGAGAGCCTTCTGGACCATCGGCGCCGAACCTCCGTCGATACCGAAAAGGATGAAGTTGGCATCGGACCTAACCGGCGTTATGCCGCCTATGTCCTCCAGCCTTGAATGCATACTGTCCCTTTCCTGAATGATATTGTCAATGACATCGTTTATCTTACCCCGATTTTCCAAGAGGACCTCTCCCGCAATCTGCTGGAACATTCCTACCGAGAAGGGCAATCGGGCCTTGTCCAGTTCTTTCGTTATCCCAGGCGACGCAAGCAGATATCCCAGTCTGAGACCTGCGAGGCCGAAGGCCTTCGAGAGCGTCCGCATGATGATGATGTTGTCGTGTGCGTCAAGGAGCCCGAGCGCGGTCCTCCCAGAGAACTCGAAATACGCCTCGTCCACAAGGACCGTTCCCTTGAACGTTCGGGCGATTTCCCCGATGTCGTCAGGACCGAGTGAGGTCCCGGTCGGGTTATTTGGAGTGGCTAGAGTAATGAGCCTTGCGTCCCCCGACCTATCGAGGATGGTTCGGACGTCGAACGAGAAATCCTTGCGCAGTGGAGCGGTTGCGATATCGAGGCCGTTCAGCCTGCAAAGCCTGGCGAAGGCGTTGAACCCCGGGTCGGTGATAACAACGCGGTCCCCCGGCTCACAGAATGCAGTGAAAGCCGCCTGTATCATCTCCGAAGAACCGACCCCGGCCAGAATGCCGGAGCTTGGGTGACCCGTGTACACGGAAAGGGCCTCTAGCAACCGCACTGGCTTGATTCGGGGGTACTGGTTCCAGCAGGCTGCCTCCACCTTGCCCATGATGGTCCTCTTCAGGTCCTCTGGAACGTCATATGGGGACTCGTTCTGGTTGAGCTTGACATCGGCCTCCTGCTCCACAACGTAATCGTCGAGATCGAGGATGCAGCGGCGAACGTTGTTCATCTGACCATCCCCCTTCTGTTCTGCGGTCCCGTCCTTATCAGATGGTCGGCAAGGACCGCAGCGACCATGGCTTCCGCCACCGGTACGATCCTTGGACATATGCACGGGTCATGCCTGCCCCCAACGGTTAGTTTGGCGGGTCGCATTGTCGTCAGGTCGACCGTGTCCTGCTCGATGCCAACCGAGCTAGTGGGCTTGACCGCGATCCTGCAGACCACCGGCATGCCGTTGGTGATGCCACCGAGTATGCCGCCCGCTTTGTTCGTTGCCGTCCTCAGTTCCCCGTTCTCCACGATGATGGGGTCGTTGTTCTCCGACCCCCTGAGACGCGTCGATCCGAATCCGAGGCCGATCTCCACTCCCTTGACCGCGCCGATGCTCATCAGCGCCTTTGCCAGGTCGGCGTCCAGCTTGTCGAAGACCGGTTCTCCGAGACCGGGCGGGACACCCTCGGCGACCACCTCGACGATGCCGCCGACCGAGTCGTGCAGCTCCTTCGCTTCGAGTATGGTTGCATCGTGATCATCGTCACTGCCGCCCACCTGAATTATCCGACCTCCGATGTCGATCCCGTGTGCTGCCAGGTATTGCCTGGCAACGGCCCCGCCGAGGACGCGGCCCACGGTCTCCCTGCCGGATGCCCTGCCGCCGCCGGCGGGAATCGAGCCGTATTTCAGGAACTGGGTCAGGTCGGCGTGCCCGGGTCTGGGCTTGCGCCTTATCTCGTCGTAATCCCCTGACCGCTTGTCAACGTTGCGAACCTGAAGCCAGATGATATCTCCGGTGGTTTGGTCTTCTTTGATGCCTGCGATAATCTCGAGCTCATCCGGCTCCTTCCTTGATGAGGACAGTGCACTTGTTCCCGGTCTTCGCCTGTCGAGTTCTTTCTGTATGTCCGCAACAGATAATCCGAATCCGGCCGGCAGGCCTTCGATGACCGCCCCGACAGCGTCGCCGTGGGATTCCCCGTAGGTCGTGAGCCTGAACGCCCTGCCCATGGAATCACCCTCCTCGTTGAGGGCCCTCACATCTGCTCCCAGAGACCTCAAGGCCTCCTCGAAGCCGGGGTAGGACACCGCGACCGTCTCGGCATCGCCGATGACGCTGACGCCTTCCGCCCCGAGCGCGGCCACCGCCAGCGACATGACAATCCTGTGGTCTGAATGCCCCTCCAGGGCTGCGCCTTTCAGCCGTGACCTCTCAATGATGAGACCGTCAGGGCGCTCCTCGATACGAGCTCCCATCTTCTTCAGCTCCTTTGCAATGGAGGAAATCCTGTCGGATTCCTTTATCCTCGCGTGTTCCACATTGCATAGAACCGTGCAGCCCTCCGCATAACAGGCCAGAACCGCCGATATGGGCAGAAGGTCGGGGGTATCGGCGAGGTCTATCTCCCTCTCGTCCCCCTGCTTCATCCGCCCTATGATGTCGACGATCGCCTTGTCCCCCTGGGCGTCGCCGGGGTCAAGCCCTTCGACTGTGATGCCGGAGCCTGTGATGTATTCCGCTGCTAACAAGAAGGATGCCGATGAATAATCGCCAGGCACCGTGAAGTTCCCGGCCTTGACCTTCTGGTTGCCCTTAATCCTGAATGTTGCGAGGTCCTTGTGCTCGATATCGATGCCCGTCCTCCCGAGGTGGTCGAGCGTCATCCTGGCATAAGGGCGCGATTTGAGGTCCTCGACCTTCAGTTCGGTATCGCCATCGGCCAACGGGCAGGCGATGAGCAGGCCGGTAACGAACTGCGAGCTGATGCCCTCAATGGTCGTTTGGCCGCCTCTGATGGGACCTCCGATTCTCACCGGCGGGCAGCCGTTGTCGTTTTCCGAAGTGGCCCTCGCGCCGAGGTCGTTCAGCGCCTCCAGCAGCGGGCCTATCGGCCTTTTTCGAATCGAAGCGTCTCCGGTGAGCCTCACCTCACCGTCGCACAACGAGGTGATCGCGCTCATGAGCCTTATGGTCGTGCCGGAGTTGCCCACGTCGATCGAGGAATCCGGAGTGCTGGGCCTTCCCCCCACACCTGTAACTGTGATATCCTCCCCGACCTCGATGTTCGCACCTATCATCCTGCAGGCCTCGATCGTAGCCATGCAGTCCTCTCCCATCAGCGGGTTCCGGACGATAGACATCCCTTCGGCGAGCGCAGCAAGCATGATGGCCCTGTGGGTGTGGCTCTTTGACGGCGGGACGTCAACCGAGCCTTCGAGCCTCTCCGCCGGTGCAACGATGATCTTCATCCTATTCCTCCGATAGTATTTCCAGAATTGCCTCTCTCATGACGTTCACTGGCGCTTCCTTCCCGGTGAACAGCTCGAACTGGATGGCCCCCTGGTGGACCAGCATGCCCAGTCCGTCGACGGTCCTCGCGCCGGCCATCCGGGCCTCGGTAAGAAGGCGCGTCTCAAGGGGCTGATACACTATATCCATGACGGTCATCCCGCCTCCGATGAGTTCCGAGGGGACAGGGCTTTGGCCGGCGGCCGGCCCAATCATGCCCGCAGAGGTCGCATTTATTATGATGTCCGCATCTTGCATCGCTTCGGTAATTTTCCCTTCCCCGCCGTGGATCGCTGCCGCACTGCCTATTGAATCGGCAAGCATCCGCGCCCTTGCCTCGGAACGATTGATGACGTGCACACTTTGAACTTTTTGATCACATAACGCAAACGCGATGGCCCTGGCCGCTCCGCCGGCCCCGAGGATGACAACCTTCCTGCCTTCGGGTTCTGCTCCGGCCTCCCTCAGGGCATTGACGCAACCCTCGCCGTCCGTGTTGTGCCCTGTGACAATGCCTTTCTCCAGGGTCACCGTGTTGACGGCGCGGCACTTACCTGCCATTCCGGAGATATCGTCCAGGAAGGGCAAGACCGCCTCCTTGTGCGGCATGGTCACGCTCGCACCGGCGACCGAACCGTTCCTCATGCTTCCGATGAAGCTGCCCAGCTCGTCGTTCGAAACCCTGAGCGCGCCATACGCGTACTCTCTCTCCAGCCCCAACGCGCCGATGGCGGCATTGTGCATGACCGGGCTCAACGAGTGGTCCACCGGGTCTCCTATCACACAAAGGTGATTCATGGAGAAGACCTCCTCCCGCTGACACGGCCGACTCTCTCGCCATACGATACCTGGTATGAAGCCTCGAACCTCATCTCAACCCCATCCTCCTGTAGGCCGCCTGCATGTCGCCCAGCCTAAGCTGGCCGGGGGCGGTCCCATCCGACAGCGTGCAGTATGTCAGGTAAGAGCCCAGCAGCGGGGCCACTATCCTGGAGGGGATGCCCAGCTCGCCCATTCCAACGACGATGAGGTCGTCCCTTCCGTCGAGCTGGCACACCAGTTTCTTCAGGTCTTCCTTGCCGTTCACCTTGGTTGCTATCTTGAGGAGGTCGGCATCGCCCTTGTCCGGGAACCTCTCCGGGGTCCGGTCGTGATCGTGCATAGAGGCTATGACCTTCACGCCGTGTCGTCTGGCCTTTGCGGTCACCTCTCGCCTTTCCGCCGCATCCAGCTCGATGTCGACATAATCGCAACCTGCCTCGATGGCGGTCATCAGGTTCGCCTTATCCTTGCGGTCCGTGGCAATGACCGGGAGACCGCTACCGCTCACGAGCCCTTCGATGTCAGGCACGCGGATGAGGTCCAATCTCAATTCGACCATTGTCGCCCCTGACTCGGCTGCGGCGGCCACCTGTTCCTCCGGGTCATCCCCGGACACCGAGACGCAGAGCCTTATCCGCGGCCTCTGCGCGAGGTTGCAGACCTCCTTGGCCACGTCCTCAAGCTTTTTTGATTCAGTATTTATTATAAAATCAGCGTTATTATATAACTTGCGCCTTCCCGACGAGTGCCTCCTGATGTCCTCCAGGGCATCCTCCGATGACATTAGCGGTCTATCCTCCAGACCTTTCAGGCGCTTCAGCAATGTCTCCGGCCGGGCCGTGAGGTTCACGATGAGACCGTTGCGGCGGAGCATTCTCATGTTCGCTGGGTCCAGCACGACCCCGCCGCCCGTGGCGATCACCTGTTTGTCGAGCCGCGCAACCTTCCCGACCTCGGCTCTCTCAAGCCTCCTGAAGTGCTCCTCGCCCTCTTCCGCGAATATCTCGCCGATCGACTTGCCGGTCGTTCCGATTATGTTCCCGTCGGTGTCCGTGAAGTCCATGCCCATGGACCTGGCCGCAAGCCTGCCGACACTCGTCTTTCCGGAGCCCATAGGGCCCGTGAGCACGATGTTCAGGGCATCATCCCCTTCAATGTGTCGGCTATCAATCCTTGAGGGATGTCATCGACCATCTCCGCCTCGCCGATGCCCTTGTTAACGACGAACCTCAGTTTGCCGGACCGGGCCTTCTTGTCCGCGCCCATGTAGGCGAGTATGTCATCCGGATTCAAAACCGAGCCGTCCAGGCTCGTAGGGAGGCCGTACGAATGAAGCAGGCGTTCCAGCCTCTCCAGGTCCCGGTCGCCTGCATTGCCCCGAGCGGCGGACAATCTCGCGGCGAAGACCATGCCCACCGCCACCGCCTCGCCGTGGCCCATCGAGTATCCCGAGGCTGCCTCCAGGGCGTGACCGAGGGTGTGGCCGAAGTTGAGGATGGCCCTGCGGCCGTGCTCCCTCTCGTCCTCCGCAACCACCCCGGCCTTCAGCTGGCTGCATCGGGTAACTACGTGCAGGAGAGCCTCCGGGTCCCATCCTAGGACCCTGTGGGAGTTCTCCTCCAACCAAAGGTAAAATTCAGAATCCAGAATGACCCCGTACTTCACAACCTCTGCGAGACCTGACCTGAACTCCTCCTCCGGAAGGGTTGTCAGCGTGATGATGTCAGACAGGACCGCCCGGGGCTGATGGAATGCCCCGACCAGGTTCTTCCCGGTCTCCAGGTCGACGCCGGTCTTTCCGCCGATGGCGCTGTCAACCTGCGAAAGCAAGGTTGTAGGTACGTTTATCAGGCCAATGCCGCGCATGTACGTCGCCGCGACGAAGCCCGCGACGTCGCCGACCACCCCGCCTCCGAGGGCCAATACGCATGATGTCCGGTCGAGGCCGCTATCGACGAGAAGGTTGTGCAGCCTTTCGGCCTCCCTCATCGACTTGGCGGTCTCGCTGTCCGGCATCTCCAGCACCACTACCTCGCATCCGGCCTTGAGCAGTCCATCTTTGATCCGGATTCCATACAGTTCATTGACAGTGGGATTCGTAATCACAGCGACCTTGGCCCCCCTGGCTTCTTCTGGCAGCACCGGCCCAAGGTCCGTAAGGAGACCGTTACCGATGTGGACAGGATATGATTTATCCCCAAGGTCCACAACGACCTGGTTCATTGAACGGTTACCTCCTTGGTCAAGAGGCGGAGCCGGGACGTCTTAACAATCCCGGGTTCCCCGATCATGATCCTCATAGCTCCCTCCCGATACTCCTGGCCACGGGGCGTACCGCCTCCATCATCTCCTCGAACTCGTGGAGGTGAAGGGATTGCGCCCCGTCGGACAGAGCCCTCTCGGGCGTTGGGTGGACCTCTATGATTAGGGAATCGGTCCCGGCGGCTATCGCCGCCCTCGACATCGGCATTATCAGGTCCCTTTTTCCCGTGGCATGGCTGGGGTCCGCCATGACCGGCAGGTGGCTGAGCTTCTTCAGGATGGGCACCGCACTGAGGTCGAAGGTGTTCCTCGTCATCGTCTCGAACGTGCGGATGCCGCGCTCGCAGAGTATCACGTTCGGGTTGCCGTGGGCCATGATGTACTCGGCAGAGAGCAGGAACTCCTGCAACGTCGTGTTGAATCCCCTCTTCAGCACCGCCGGCTTGTCAGACTTGCCGACCTCTGTCAGCAGAGGGTAGTTCTGTATGTTGCGGCAGCCAATCTGCAGGACGTCCGCATACTTGGCCACAAGTCTGACGGTGTCCGACGACATCGTCTCGGTGACCACGGGCAGCCCGGTCTCCTCCCTGGCCTTGGCCAGTATCTTGAGGCCGTCCTCCCCGAGTCCCTGGAAGCTGTAGACTGACGTCCTGGGCTTGAACGCCCCGCCCCGCAGCATCACCGCCCCGGACCTCTTGATCGACCTCGCCGTCTCCATCACCTGCTCCTCGTTCTCGACCGAGCATGGACCGGCGGCGACCGCTATCCTCTCGGCGCCGATCTCGGCCCCGTCTATTTCTATAACGGTGTCCTCCGGTTTGAACTCCCTGCTGACCAGCCGGTAATCCTTTGAGCTGGCGATCCTCTTCTCTATCTCGCTCATTCTCTGGAATCTATACTCCATGTCTTCCATCATATCGCCTCCCGGCGCTGTTCATGACCTTCAATGCAACCCTGTTTTATCTCGGCTGCCTTTGCAGCCAGCCTTTCCAAGGTTGACCCCGGGTTGTCCAGGGCCCCCTCATATATGCTCCCGAGCACGCTTCCGGTGATCACGCCGTCCGCACCGGCCGCCACTACACACCTCGCTTGCTCCCTCTCCGAGATGCCGAAGCCTGCAAGCAGCGGGATATCGGTGTGCCCCCTTACCCTCTCTACTAGTTCCAGTGTGGACGACTCCAGGGTGTCCCTCGCTCCGGTTACCCCGGTTATGGTCACCAGGTAAACGAAGCCGCTTGCCCGTTTCAGTATCTCTTCGAGGCGCCTCTCGGGCGTGGTCGGGGCTATCAGGAAAATGATGTGGATACCGTGCTGCTTGCCGGCACCGAGGAGGTCGTCCGCCTCCTCGTACGGGACATTGGGCACTATCAGGGCATCCGCCCCGGCACCTGATATTCTCTCCATGAACTCGTTGACTCCCATTCTCAATATCGGGTTATAATAACTGGTGACCACAATGGGATTGTCCACTCCTTCGCGTCTCACCTTGGCAATACCGTCTATCGCTCCCGATGGAGTCATCCCGGCCGCGAGCGCCCGCCCGCAGGCCCTCTGGAAGACCGGGCCGTCCGAGGTCGGGTCCGAGAAGGGGATGCCCAGCTCGATGATGTCGACACCGTTGTCGACAAGCGTTTTAATCTGGCTGATAGAGAACTCCTCTGTCGGGTCGCCGTAATAGACGTGGGCCATGTACAGGCCGCGCTGGCCTCTCAACCTGGCTTCGAGGTTCAGACCTCCACCCCCCCGATGCCCGCAACCATCCTCAGGTCCTTGTCGCCCCTTCCGGAGAGGCAGACGATGATGCTCCGGTCCTTGTCCAATCCCTTTGCGACATCCGCGGCGTGGGCCAGGGCGTGGGCGCTCTCCAGGGCCGGTATGATGCCCTCGAGACCCGATAAGAGGTTGAAGGCCTCCAACGCTTCGTGGTCGTTCACGGTCACGTACTCGACCCTTCCGCTATCCTTCAAATGCGAGTGCTCGGGCCCCACCCCCGGATAGTCCAGTCCGGCAGATACCGAGTGGGTCTCCCTCACCTGGCCGTGGCCGTCCTGTATCAGGTAGCTGAAATGACCGTGCAGCACGCCAGGCTCGCCCGCACTCAGAGACGCGCCGTGCTCACCGGTCTCGATCCCCTTGCCCCCTGCTTCGACACCGACCATCCTGACATCGTCATCACGGAACGCGTGGAAGAGGCCGATGGCGTTGCTGCCGCCGCCCACGCAGGCTATCAGGCATTCGGGCGGCCGACCCTCGGATTCAATTATCTGTGTCCTGGCCTCGTCGCCGATCACCCGCTGGAAGTCCCTGACCATCACGGGATACGGGTGCGGCCCCACCACCGAGCCTATGACGTAATGGGTCGTCCGGCAGTTCTCCACGTAATCCCGCAGGGCATCGTTGATGGCGTCCTTGAGGGTCCTCGAGCCGGATGTGGATGGAATGACCTTTGCGCCGATGAGGTTCATCCTGAACACGTTGAGCTTCTGCCGTTCCATGTCCTTCTCGCCCATGTAGACCTCGCATTCCATTCCGAGGGCCGCCGCGGCCGCGGCCGTGGCCACCCCGTGCTGCCCCGCGCCCGTCTCGGCGATAATCCTGGTCTTCCCCATCCGCCTTGCGAGAAGGCACTGGCCGAGCGTGTTGTTGATCTTGTGCGCCCCCAGGTGGGCGAGGTCCTCCCTCTTGAGGTAGACCTTCGCTCCTCCGATGTGCCTTGTAAGGTTCGCGGCGAGGTAGAGCGGCGTGGGCCTTCCGGCGTATTCCCTGAGAAGCCGGTCGAGCTCATTCCTGAAGTCCGGGTCCCGCGATTCCCTGGCCAGTGCTTCCTCGAGCTCCTCGAGTATCGGCATGAGGGTCTCAGGCACGAACTGGCCGCCGAGCCTGCCGAAATAGGCCTTCGGATTGGTCATCCTGCCGCCTCCTTCGCTGCGGTGGCAAGCTCCCTGACCTTCGCCTCCACATCCTCCGAGCGCATGATGCTGGTTCCGATGAGGACGGCATCGGCCCTTCCGCCTGAGTTTACCATTATCTTGGCAATATCACTCGGTCCCTCGACACCTGAAGCGCTGATGAAGATCACACCCCTGGGCAGGCCGCGTCCGAGCCCCGTCCTCCGCAGGTCGATGTCCAGGTCACCGTAGATGTCGCGGTTGTTCACCTGGATGATCCTGGCCCCTGCCTTGATTGACGAGGCGAGCTCATCTGCGGTCGCGACCTCCACCACGGCATCGATATTCAGGCCGTTGCAGTGCTGGATGAGGGCGCTCAGGTCCTGCAATTCCGCGTCGAGGACGCGCTTCATCAACAGGACGGCGTCCGCTCCAGCCCGTGCCGCCTTATTTATATCATTATCATTCAATAGAAATCCCTTGGCCAACAGGGGGAGCTCGGTCGAGCTTCTGGCCCCGGCCAGCAATTCAAGACTGCCTCCGAACTGCTCGGGTTCGACCAGGATGGAAATTGCATCCGCGCCGCCCCTCTCCATTGACCCGACAATCGAATTCAGGTCGTCGGGCTCGCGCAGCTCGCCTCCCGAGGGTGATGATGGTTTTATCTCTGTGATGACACTCAATCCCTGTTTGGAAACGGATTTGTAGAATCTAAAAATACGGTCATGCTCGTTACCTTGACCCATACGGTCATGCTCGTTACCTTGACCCATACGGTCATGCTCGTTACCTTGACCCATACGGTCATGCCCGTTGCCTTGGCCAATCTCGCGGCCTTTGCCTAGCCCTATATCGCGGCCTTTCCTGCCGACGATGCCGCCGACCGTCATGCCCAGGTCCATCCTCTTCCTGAACAACCTGACCTTGGCCGGGTCCTTCCGCCCGGGCCGGGTCTCCACCCCCGAGGCGACGTCGAGACCGTAGGGCCTGACCTCGCCGAGGACATCGAGGATGTTATCGGGCGCGAGCCCTCCCGCTAGAATCACTGGCACGGGACTTTGGGCGATCACATTTTGAACCTCATCAGGCGAGTATTCGCCGTATTTGTTGTCGATCAGCACGGCATCCGCGTGCCGCGCGAACTCCAGGGCATCGGCCGCCCCGCAGGCCTTGATGACAGGACAACGCACCCCTTCTTTGAAGGTGCGGACGTCCTCCGCGGTCTCGCTGCCGTGGAGCTGGACAGCATCCGGATGAAGGTCGTTATAGATGCGTTCCGCATTGGTGAAATCGGGTATCACCGCCACCCTGGTGATGAAAGGCGGCACGGTCCTCATCAACTCCCTTGCCTCCTCGATGGTCACGCTCCTGGGCGACTCCGGGAATTCGACGATGAAGCCGAGGGCGTCAGCGTGTTCGGAGCATGCCGCTATGTCCTCGGCGCCGGTCATCCCGCAGACCTTAAGCCTCATTCACGGCAGCCTCCCGCTTGAGTCTCTCGAAAGCCCCCACCGCATTCCCGGACGCCACGCACTCCCGAGCCATGCTGATGCCTTCCTCCATTGTCATAGCCTTTCCGCCGACCATGATGCCGGCCGCAGCGTTCAGCGCAGCGGCGTCTGCTCTCGGCCCCTCGGTCCCGGCGAGAGCCTCGAGGAAGTATCGCTTCGAGGTCTCGATGTCATCCGACACCAGTTCGGAGATATTCGAGCGCCTGATGCCGAGCTCGGCCGGGCTCAGCCATGATTCGGTAATCACGCCATTATCGACCTCCACGACCAGGTTCTCTCCGGCCGCGTTCAGCTCGTCCATGCCAGCGCCGTGGACCACCATTGCTTTTTTAGTTCCCAGTACGCTCAGGGCCGCGCCCACCTTCCGCGCCACCTCAGGGGAATAGGCGCCGATCACCTGTGCCTCCGCTCCCGCCGGGTTGGTCAGCGGCCCCAGGATGTTGAACACCGTCCTGATGCCCAGGCTCCTGCGCACCGCCTGGACGTTCTTCATTGCGGGGTGGAAACGCGGGGCGTACATGAACCCGATGCCAGCACTCTCGATGGTCCCGCGGACCTGCTCCGGCTCAAGGTCTATCCTGACACCCAGCGCCTCCAGTATGTCCGCGCTGCCGCACCTGGAGGACACTGAACGGTTGCCGTGCTTGGCGACCGGTATGCCGCATCCCGCGACGATGAACGCGGCCGCAGTGGAGATGTTGAAGGTCCCCACGCCGTCGCCGCCTGTGCCGCAGGTGTCCACAAGCGTGCCCTCGACCGCCGGTGCTATGCGCTCGCAGTTCTCCCTCATGACCCTGGCGAACGCGGCTATCTCCTCAGCCGTCTCGCCCTTCATCCTCAGCGCCGTGAGGAACGCGGCCGTCTGCACATCTTCCGTGCGACCGGCCATGATGTCCCTGGCAACCTCGATGACGACCTCCGGTTCAAGGTCGCATGAATCAGCAAGCTTCCCGATGGCCTCATCTATCATCTCAGACCTCCGGAACAACTGATGAAAGCCTTCCCCGGACCCGCGGCGGCCATTCCCATTGTCACAGACCTCCGGAACAACTGATGAAGGCCTTCCCCGGGATCACGATGGATTTACCCATCACCGCAGACCTCCAGGAAGTTCTTGACGATGGTCCTGCCCTCCTCCGTGCCTATGGATTCCGGATGGAACTGGAGGCCGAAGACGGGATGCTCCTTGTGCCTGACAGCGAATATCTCATCGTGCCCGATGGTCCTCGAGACGATGTCGAGCCTGTCCCTGGGGAACGTCTCCGGGTCCGCGATGAGCGAGTGATACCTCATGACCCTGAGCGGGTTCCTTACACCGGCGAACAGCCCTTTCCCGTCGTGGGCGATGTCGCTGGTCTTGCCGTGCATTATCCTGTCCGCCCGGATTATGCTCCCGCCGAACTCGCTGACTATGGCCTGATGCCCCAGGCAGACCCCGAGGATGGGCGTGCTCCCATGCCGCTCCCTGATGACCGCCCTGCAGTGCCCGACGTCCCTCGGCACGTCCGGCGTGCCCGGGCCGGGCGATATAACTATGCCATTGACATCCAGACTACCCACGTCCTCGAGCTCCGGGGAGTCGTTCCTGAAGACGACCGGCTCCGCCCCCGACTCGCCGACGTACTGGACGAGGTTGTAGACGAATGAATCGTAGTTGTCAATGATCAGGATTCTCATGTGTTCCCTCCTTTACCGCAAGAGCTCTCATGACCATCCCTACTCAGAATCTGGGCCCTCAAACCTGCCCTCGAGGGCGTTGAACAGCGCACCCGCTTTGCTGCGGCATTCCTCATACTCCCTCTCCGGGTCGGAGTCCATGACAATGCCTGCACCGGCCTGGATGTGGTACTTCTCCCTCTTCACGGCCGTCCTTATGGCTATGGCGAAGTCCATGTCTCCGTTCGCGCTGAAGTAGCCAACGCACCCGGCGTACGGGCCCCTGTTCTTCGTCTCGATGCTGTCGATTATCTCCATCGCGCGTATCTTGGGCGCTCCCGAGACCGTTCCCGCCGGGAAGGTGGCCTTGAAGCCGTCGATGTTGCCGAGCCCGTCCTTCAGCGTGCCAGTGACCCTGGAAACGAGGTGCTGGACGTGGCTGTACCTCTCGACCTTCATGAGGTCGGGGACCTCCACCGATCCGAACTCCGCGACCTTGCCTATGTCGTTCCTGGCCAGGTCCACCAGCATCATGTGCTCGGCGAGTTCCTTGGGATCCGACCGCAGCTCCTTCTCCAGCTTCAGGTCCTCCTGGTGCGACCTCCCGATGGGCCTCGTACCGGCGATGGGATTGACCTCGATGTCCCGACCGATCACCCTGATGGCGGATTCCGGGCTCGCACCGATGACCTTGGTGTCGAAATCGAGGAAGAACATGTAGGGGGAAGGGTTCAGCTCGCGCAGGTTCCTGTAAAAGACCAGGGGGTCCACGTCCGACTCAACGTCGAACCTCTCGGACAGCACCACCTGGAAGATGTCTCCCGCCTTCAGGTGCTCCTTCGCCTCCAGCACGTTCCGCACGAAGGCCTCCTTCCCGACATTGTGCTCGATGCCCTTGATGCCCGAGCCGTTGACGACCTCTATGTCCTCCTTTAGTACCGCCTCCACCTCGTCGAACCTGAACCTGTCCAGCGTGAAGTAATAGGTCGTGTTAGCGAACCTGTCGATGATGATGCCGTCCTTGTACAGGCCGAACTTCATGTCGGCGAGCCCGAGGTCGTCCTCGCAGGTGTCCGGGATGTTCTCCAGGTATCGAATCGAATCATAGGATATGTAACCTACAAGCCCCCCCGTGAACGGAAAATGCGAATCGCACTCGTACTTGTGCGCATACTCGCCCAGCAGCTCGAACGGGTCGTCGACGCTCTTTTCCTCGCCGTCAACGCTGGCCGAGCTCCCCTTTATCTCTATGAGGTGCTCCGGGTCGAACCCGAAGAAGGAGTATCGGCTGAGGCGCATGTCCCCCCGGGTCGCGCTCTCCAGCAGGAAGCAGTTGTCGTACCTCTGCCTCAATGCCGCAAGGCACTGCAGCGAGTCCTTGATCTCTAGCTTTGCTATCTGGAATGACATCGTATCACGAAAGCCGCGATACAATAGTGTCATATTTAATACTTCGTAGTACAAAAGTGTACATTAATAGATTACTACCTGGCCGACTCCCTTCGCCTTCCGTATCTTCGGGATGAGTCCCGCGGGTATCTCCTCCTCGCAGATGATGGTGAGGGTGGCCTCCTCGGCGAGGTCAGGGTCCTCGGTGATGGCCTGGCGTATGCTGATGCCCTCGTCCGAAATAATGGTGCTGACCCTTGCAAGGATCCCGGTCATGGTTGGGTCCTCGGGTATGATCTCGATGGTCCCCCAGCCCATGATGCCGGATATGTCCCTGAAGAAGGGAACGGGGTGCAGGCGCTCGTAGAACTCGGCAAGCTCCTTCTCCCCCGATATCGTCTCGACTGTCGCGTTCACGACCCGCCTGTCAATCTCCAGCGTCCGCGCGATTCTCGACGCCGGCAGCTCGATATCACCGCAATACACCTTCCCGCCCCTCACGCTGAGCCCGTATTGCAGCAGCAGCTTGGCCACCTTCTCCTGTGCCGGGAACTGGGAGAAATGCCTCTTCAACGCACTCCACATATATTCACCATCTCCCTCAACACGGGTCCCGTTAATAAAATTATCTACATCAACGCACAAAAACCAACATTGATGCAATCGTTTTAACTCGTTTATAACACATATTGAAGCCTTTCAATGTACAACCATGCAAAGTACAACCACGCAATAAATGACCAATAGCGAGAACGAGCAGGCTCACCCGGAGTTTCTGAACAAACGATGTTAAAACGAATCTGCCACTACTCTTCTTTGCGGAGGGTGAGCCAGCACAGTTCGAGCCCAAAGAAGAGAGTGGCTGACAGCGTTCTGCGTTTCCCGTGGGCTCGCGCACCACAGTACAGCGCAGAACGCGGGTGGGCTTAACTTCTGGGTTCGGGATGAGACCAGGTGTATCCCCACCGCTATGGCCGTCAAACCGAAACGAGGATTGGTAGTGCGTATTTAAGGGTTTTGACACCGTTCAACAGACATGGCGCGGATGCCCGCGCTCAATCGTGCGTTGGCATAAATTATATATTGGCTCGAACTATACCCAGAATACGGTAGGGATAGCATGGTTTCGGCGTTGGATCAGATAGGAAGCGACCAGAGCCTCCAGGAGCATTGGATCAAGCGCTTTATTGCGATAATAATAGATGCCATACTCATCTATGTCATCGCCAGCATTGTGTTCCTCTTCATGCCTGTGCCATTCTGGTGGGGGTGGGGATTCGGTTATTCGTTAATGGCGGGATTGTTGTTCTTTTTGTATTCAGGACTAATGGAGATGATGTCGGGGGCGACCCTGGGCAAGATGGTGCTGAACCTCAGGGTAATATCGCTGCACGGGAAATTGGACGTTAGCGGTGCGGTCGTGAGAAATATATCGAAGATACACGGGCTGATCCTCCTCATCGACTGGCTC